>Ga0247831_1000331_pt1 | contig 104270 bp, 100 predicted proteins | sample LaCruzMarch2015__9_FD_192406 | JGI IMG/M metagenome (GOLD analysis project Ga0247831, IMG submission 192406) | Freshwater microbial communities from meromictic Lake La Cruz, Castile-La Mancha, Spain - LaCruzMarch2015_1m | ecosystem: Environmental > Aquatic > Freshwater > Lake | place: Spain...
TTCACATAGCAGTCAGGCGATAAGACGGGCTTACTAGGCGGCAAGGGCGCAGGAATAAACGCCTTGACGGATTCGCCCAAGGTTGTGGTGATCTGGTAGTTACCGCTAATTCGCTTCATATTAAAGAGTTCTTTAATTTAAAGTTGTATATTAAAGCATTCTTTAATAAAGAGTCAAGCTATTAAAGCCCTATTTATTGGTTCTAGATCAATGGCTTACGCTTAAAAAGCTCCATTTTTACTGGTATAGATAGTGAATAGACCCAAAAGTCATTCCGTCAAGGGCGCCCTTAAGGGGTGGCATGCGGGTAGCATGCGCACCCTTGACGGCTAAGTGCAAAGACACGCTCTTGTATGCCCAAGGCGCGGTAGTAGCGCATTGGGCATAAAGGCCCAAGGCGAGGAAAAGAAAAACCCCAGATAAGTTCAGCGCCAGGGTAATAAGGCCCAATAATCATTCCTGCCTTTTGATCACCGCGTAACAGCTTGGTTCGCGACGAGCAGCGTAGTAAAGGATGGGTTCACGCACCATCACCGATTAAAAGACCAATTCATTGATTAATACAGCTTCATTTATTGATAGGGGTGGCGCATGCCAATTTCAAATACCGATTTGCAGGAACTCGCTAAGGTTTCTTTAGATGAGTACCTGCGTAATCTGCCGGTGGACCAAATCGCAGTCGAGAGACCGTTTCTAAAAAAACTAATGGAAGGGCGCAAGAGCTTACTTGGGGCCAAACAGAACGTCGTTGAGAACATTCGTAAAGAGCATGGCAGTAACTTTAGCTGGGCTTTTGGTGAAGAAACGGTCAAGTTCAATAAGCGCAACACCACCGAGCAAGCGTCGTTTCCGTGGCGCAGGGCCGTAGATGGTCTCTACATTGATTACGACCGCCTCTTTAGTAATGGCATCAAGGTGCGTGAGGGCGGTACTCGGGGCTTTCAGTTAGAACACAACGAGCGGGTGCAGCTGATTAATCTATTGGATGAGCAGCTCGAAGTATTACGAGAGGGCTTTTTAAATAAGCTCGATTTAGAACTGCACCGCGACGGCTCGCATGGCGCCGATGCCTTAGTCGGTTTAGATAGTTTAGTCAGCCTTGCGCCCGATAGCGGCACGGTTGGTGGTATTGACCGAGCCAAGGCAGTCTACTGGCGCAACTATGCCGTCAAAGACATTGCCTCTACCGCAGCAGGCAGCTTAGTAGGGGAGATGGAAACAGCCTGGCGTCAATGCATTAAGCACGGCGGCAGTCCGGACTTCATTATTGCGGGTGGTAAGTTCATTGATACCTACCGTAAGCAGGTCACGGTCACCCAGATTGCTGGCTCGGGCGAGACCAAATACATCGATGCTGGGGTTGGGGCTGGCGTTAATACTGGCCTTGCCTTTAAAGGGGTCGAGATCATCTGGGATCCGCAGTTTGATGAGTTAGACGCGATGGCCAATCGCACAGTGGAGTGGAGTAAGCGCTGCTATTTTCTGAACACGCGTTTCATGAAACTGCGTGACGATGACTTAGACATTGTTGCCCCCATTCGGCCGCACGATACCTTGGCGATGTACGCCATGGTTAATCTGCGCTGCGCCTTATCGGTATCCCGTGCCAATGCCCATGCGGTATTGGCGATTCAGTAAGGGAGGGGAAATCATGAAAACCAACCAATCCAACCTTATTAGTCATCAAGACTTAAATCAAGACATAAAGCAGGAGTTAATACACAGTGATTTTCAAATTAGAGAAGTGGAAGCCGTTGTGCGCAGGGATGCCTTCACTACCATTCATGTGCATGTGCCGCCGTACGAAACCAATATTTTGCGTAATCTGTTTGGCCGGGAAAATGTTACGGTATTTGAGCGGACCAGCAAAACCACGATAACGCCCACGCATGAGTACGACCGCCTGTGTGCTAAATACGGCCATGAGGTGGTCGCTAAAGTCTTTGGAGAAGACGACGGTGATCGCTTAATCGAAATCGTAGAAGGCCTTCTGCTAGCGGATGGTAAGCCAGCGCAAGCAAGTGCGCGGGATAAAGCAAGCAAAGACTTTGAGCTTGAGCCTGCTGATGCTGCTGTTGCTGTGGTCAGTAGTAAACGTAAAGCGGCGAGCGAAAAATAGTTTGGCTGTGGATGTGTGTGAAGTGGTTGTAAATGTGTGAGGTGGGGGCGGGGCGTGCCAAGAGTGCGTCCCGCAACTGCTGAAAGCTTCTATCCCATTCAACATGCTATCAATTTATTTAATGAATGAACCAATACCCATGATTCCGATTATTACTTCCTTAGTGCATACCTTGGCTGTGAATGGCCTTGGATTATTGGCTGGTGCTGTAGAGGCCAAAGGCAAAGAGTTTATTGAGCACAAGATTGGGGTGCGCATTCCGGATAACCCGAGTCAAGAAGACTTAATTAAGCTAAAGCAACTGGAGATCGAGCAAGAGCAATTGCTCTTGCAATACACGCTTAAGCAAAAAGAGCTTGAGGTGGAAGAGTCCAAATTACTAGCCCAAATGCATCAACAGGCCCATGCCAGTACTAGCAGTCGCTGGCAATTTGATATGGGTAGTGACTCCAAGCTCTCCAAAAACATTCGGCCAGGTACCCTCGTTTATATGCTCACGGCTTACCTCTTATTTGCCTTACTTTCGGCAATCGGCATTGATATCAACGAAGCCTATGTCAAATTACTGGGTGAGTGGGGTCAACTCGTGATGCTGGCCTACTTTGGTGGTAGGTCAGTTGAAAAGATTTTTGAGTCCCGCTTGCATGGTCAGCGCATGAAAGGCGGTGCGCAATGAGCGGATTAGTCGCAGAGCAGGCCGCTTTTTTATTGGATCTAAGTCGCCTAATTCAGCATGCGCGGGAAGAGGGCTGGGTATTAACCGGTGGTGAACTATGGCGTAGCCCAGAACAGCAGGCGATTTATTACAAAAGTGGTCGGTCAAAAACCATGCACAGCAACCATTTACGGCGCTGCGCAATTGACCTTAATTTCTTTTGGGGCGGCAAGCTCATTTGGGATGCCGAGTTAATTCGTCCAATCGGCAATTTCTGGGAAAGCCTAAGCCCCAAAAACAGGTGGGGAGGTAATTTCAAAGGTTTTGTCGATGTCCCGCATTTTGAGCGGGTTTAGTTGGCATATAAGACGCCTATTGCCCTAATGTGGATGTAGCCCCCTATATATGACATCAAATAGGCATTACTATGGGTGCAATGAGCAGCGCTGGATACAGAATGAGCTGAATAAACGATGGAAGACGACCTAGTATATAAACGCCCCCGCAAAGGCTATCCGGCAGAAACCGCTGCTGCCTCGCCTGATGCTGCAGGGAGCGTGGAGGGTGTTACCAATTCCGCCTTACCCACGCTCGCCCAGCTCCAAGAAAAGCAACGCAACGAACTAATTGAGATGGCCCAAGTACGCTATGGCATTAAGGGTAGCCAGATACAAGTTAATTTGACGCCATTGCAGCTTGATTTGAGTATGAGCCAAGGGCAAATCTTTAAAGCCTTGCTTGGCGCTCCTGAGTCCGAGCGCGCAGACCAAGTACTGTATGCCTTAGCCAAAGGGGAGCTCGATGCCGATATGGCCAATCAAATCTTGGCGAGTTTGGCACTGCTCGGTAAGTTTAAGAATATCAAGATTGATTCCTAACAAAATAGAACCCAACAAGATAGACTCCATCTCACCTCAGCCACTTATCTCAATCACTCCACTGGACCTCGCTCGATGAACGCTTCTCTTAAATGGCTACTGGTATTTATAGTGGTAGTCCTACTGGTCTTTATCGTGGTCGACCAGTTCATGTGCAATCGGTGGGTTTACCATGACTTTGCTGCAGGAATAGACCGGCGCTTATCGTGTTTTTGGAAGTAAATCGCCCAATAAACAGCCCTGTTTAACCACCTAATTGCCATTAGAGGAAGTGGACGAGCCAAACCCCCGGCACTGGCAGTACTTGGGTTTGGCTGCTTCGTTCCCGACCTGACCAGGTTACCAAGCCACCATGCGAGGAGGCCCGTCCACAATCATTTTAGCCCTTGTTAGAATAGACGCATGACAACATTGGCACTGGCCCGTTCGTGGCGCCCCAAAACCTTCCCTGAACTCTTGGGCCAAGAGCACGTTGTCAAGGCCTTGACCCACGCCCTGGATCAAGGGCGCTTGCACCACGCCTGGCTCTTTACCGGAACAAGGGGGGTGGGTAAAACCACCATCGCCCGTATTCTGGCAAAAGCCCTTAATTGCATCGGCCAAGATGGCCAAGGCAAGATGACATCCCAGCCCTGCGGTAAATGCGCTGCCTGCCTTGAAATTGATGCGGGGCGCTACGTTGACTATATTGAAATGGATGCCGCCAGTAACCGCGGCGTCGATGAAATGGCCCAGCTATTAGAGAAGGCATCCTACGCCCCCAGCAATGGCCGCTTCAAGGTCTACATGATTGACGAAGTCCACATGCTGAGCAATCATGCCTTTAATGCCATGCTCAAGACCTTGGAAGAGCCGCCCGAGCATGTGAAGTTTATTCTGGCGACCACCGATCCACAAAAAATACCCGTCACCATATTGTCACGTTGCTTGCAGTTCAACCTCAAGCAAATGCCAGTGCCTTTAATTGTGGAGCATCTGCAAACCGTGCTGGCCGCAGAAAAAGTCGAATCTGAAATCGGCGCACTGCGCGTATTGGCAAAAGCAGCGCAAGGCTCCATGCGCGATGCGCTCTCGCTTACCGATCAAGCAATTGCCTATGCCGCTGGCACCGTAACCCAGGCATCGGTACGTAATATGCTGGGCACGCTTGATGATGCCTATTTAATTCAGGTACTTGATGCCTTAGCTAATAAGAATGGCACAGCCTTAGTTGCCGTTGCCCAAGAGATGGGCGAGCGCAGCATGTCCTTCTCATTAGCACTACAAGACTTAGCAAGCCTCATACAAAAGATAGCCAGCGCCCAAGTCGTCCCGGAATCGGTATTAGATGATTGGCCTGAAGCAGCCGAGATCTGCCGCTTAGCCACCGTCTTTACTAAAGAAGAAGCCCAGCTCTTTTATCAAATTGCGATTACCAGCCGCCCTGATTTATCGCTTGCACCCGATGAGCAGACTGGTTTTTCAATGGCACTTTTGCGCATGCTGGCCTTTCGGCCGGGCAGTGCAGGCTCTGGACCCAGTCAAAGCGCAGGCAGTGTAAGTAGTGCTGCAACTTCCACTGCAGCTTCGACCCCGGCTTCTAAAGCAAACGCCAGTAAGCCAGCATCTAATCCAACTTCAGCTAAGCCTGCAGTCAGTGCAGCTCCAGCAGCTGCCGCACCTGCAGCTGCGCCTAAGGTAGTAACTTCGGCAGCAACACCCGCATCTCCCGCAAGCGTTTCGAGTAGCGACCGTCCGGATTGGCACAGCTTGATGCGTGCTCTTCCGGTGCGCGGTTTAGTGCAGCAATTGGCGCACCAGACTGAATTGCAAGACTGGGTGGATTCAGCGCAAGGTGTTAAGGCAACGGTGATTACGAGCTTGCCGCAGTTAGCCAGCCCAGATTGCGTTAGTCGTTTAGGTGAAGCATTGAGTACTCATTACGGAAAAAAAGTGCAGATCGAAATTGTGGAAGGCGCGGTTGAAAAAACCGTAGCCAAAATCGATGCGCAAGTACAGCAAGAGAAGCGCCAAAATGCCGAAGAGCGGATTGCTGCTGACCCCTTTGTGCAGCAACTCGAGCGCGAGTTTGGTGCCAAGGTGGTGAGCGGCTCGGTTCGACCGGCCTAAATTGAATTAATTTATCCATATTAAATACTAGAGGGAACACAAAATGATGAAAGGCAATATTGCTGGCCTGATGAAGCAGGCCCAGCAGATGCAAGAAAACATGAAGCGGGCGCAAGCCGAGCTGGCTAGTATGGAAGTCACTGGCCAAGCCGGTAATGGCTTGATTCAGGTGACGGTATCCGGTAAGTACGAACTCAAGCGCGTACAAATTGCCGAAGGCGCCATGGAAGACCGCGAGATGCTGGAAGACCTGATGGTCGTAGCTTATGCCGATGCATTCAAGCAAGTGGAAGCCGCCAGTGAAAAACTGATGTCGGGCGCAACCGCAGGTATGCCCATGCCTCCTGGCTTTAAGTTGCCGTTTTAATGGCTCGAAACGATGTTCCGCAGGACGCACTGCAGCGCTTGGTCGAGGCACTGCGCGTTCTGCCTGGAGTAGGACCCAAGTCAGCGCAGCGCATGGCTTTTTATCTGCTGCAACACGATCGCAAAGGCGCAGCATTGCTTGCCCAGTCTTTGGGTGAAGCGGTAGATAAAGTAAGGCACTGCAGCCGCTGCAATACCTTTTCAGAAACGGCGATTTGTTCTACCTGCTCCGACGAAAGGCGTGATCCATCGATGCTCTGCATTGTGGAGACGCCAGCCGATCAAGTGATGGTCGAGCAGACACTCAGCTTTAAAGGCAATTACTTTGTACTAATGGGCCGCATCTCACCGCTGGACGGTATGGGCCCTTCGGAAATTCATTTTGATCGGCTTTTGGCGCGGATTGAGAACCCCGATACTGGGCTTTCCGTTCGTGAAGTCGTATTGGCTACCAATTTCACGAGCGAAGGCGAGGCCACTGCCCATTACATTGGCGAGGTCCTTAAATCCAAGGGCATTAAGGTCACTCGGATTGCCAGAGGTATCCCTGTGGGAGGTGAGCTGGAATACGTCGATGCTGGCACTTTGGCCCGGGCCCTGATGGATCGGCGGGCAGTCGGTTAAGTTCTACACCAAATGCAGTTCAACGCGCTTACCTAAGGCAGCAGCGTATTTTCGGAGGGTGCTTAAACTGGGTGAGTGCTTTCCGGTAGCTAATGCACTTTCTAGTCTTGCAATTGCGGGCGCTTGTGTACCCATGCGTTTTGCTACTTGTGCTTGAGAAAGCCCAGCTGCTTTTCTTGCAGCTAAGATCTGATCCAGAATGGCAAACTCTTCGCGATTGAGTCTTTCCACCTCCGACTTAACAGCTGGATTTTTAAGTAGCTTAGAAATGATTTGTTTGTGCGTGGCGGTCTTAGCCACTGTTTTACTTTGTAACTTAGGCATCTCTAAACGATAACAAATTTGTTATCATATGGCAAGCGGTCCTTTTCAATCCAAATACTCTAGCAACAGGCCCAGACTGGCTCGTTTAAGGCTTGATTTCATTGGATCTTGCTGACTCTCGGTATCATGCAGTATGGCTACCTCTTTTCCTACTGGCGACACCGCGTTGCCCTACATTCTGATCTCCAATGACGATGGCTATTTAGCCCCCGGTTTATTGGCTTTAGTCAATGCAATCCGCCCCTTGGGCCGGATTACGGTAATTGCCCCGGAGCAAAACCACAGCGGCGCCTCCAATTCCTTAACGCTGTCGCGTCCGCTGTCGATTCACCGGATTGCCGGCGGAGAGCGCGATGGATTCGTCTTTATTAATGGCACGCCAACCGATTGCGTTCACATTGCCATGACGGGCTATTTAGACCATCGCCCCGATTTAGTCGTGTCTGGTATTAACCAAGGCGAGAACATGGGTGAAGATGTGCTCTATTCGGGTACGGTTGCTGCAGCAGTCGAGGGCGTGATGTTTGGCGTTCCTGGTATTGCTTTCTCGCAAATCGATCGGGGCTGGAATCGCATTGACGATGCAGCGCAAGCGGCGCAGGACATTGTCAAACAAATGTTGTCCCATCCCATGCCAAAACACCCCCAGCAGGCCGATGGCGTTGCCACCCTACTGAACGTTAATATTCCCAATCGGCCTTATGGAGAACTCAAGCGCTGGCGCGTGACGCGCTTGGGTAATCGCCACCACTCGCAGCCTGTGGTTGTACAAAATAATCCACGCGGTGACAAGATTTACTGGATAGGCGCTGCTGGCGATGCGAAGAATGACTCTGCTGGCACCGACTTTCATGCAATAAATGAGGGCTGCATATCAATTACGCCAATGCAGCTGGATCTCACTGACCATGATCGGCAAAAAGCGATGGCTGCAGACGGCTGGAATCGCGATTGAAGTCGGCTGCTGCTGATCGGTTTGCTGGACACCGGCAGGCACTTGCTACGAAGGTAGCCATGGCGGGTGTGAAGCACAGCAAAACTTTAGATGCCATTGCCACGGTGCCGCGCCATGCCTTTATGGATGCTGGCCTGCATCCCCAAGCCTACGAAGATTCTGCATTGCCGATTGGGCACCAGCAAACCATCTCCAAGCCATCAGTGGTGGCACGCATGATTGAGCTCTTGCATAAATCCAAACAGCCCCTTCATAAAGTCCTTGAAATTGGTACCGGCTGTGGATACCAAGCCGCCGTATTGAGTCTGCTGGCCGATGAGGTGTACTCGATTGAACGTATACGTACTTTGCATGATTTAGCCCGCGATAATTTAAGGCCATTTCGGATCAAAAACCTGCGACTGATTTATGGCGACGGCATTTTGGGGCTTCCTCAGGTCGCGCCATTTGACTCCATTATCTTGGCGGCTGCAGGTCTAGGTATTCCGGATGCCTTACTCGATCAGCTCGCCATTGGTGGCCGTTTGGTTGCCCCAGTTGCCCGTAATGAAAAAGAGCAGCAATTGCTGTTAATTGAGCGGGTGAGCTCCCACCGCTATCAGCGTACTGCCCTCGACGAGGTGTTTTTTGTGCCTTTACAATCGGGGGTAGTATGACTAATTCCGATCCGCCAGTGAACAGCCCCTTGAAGCCTAAGAACTTGCCTATCCTTTTTGTATTGATTGCCGCCAGTGCAGTGCTGCTGCTTTCTGCTTGCTCTACCCCACGAACTAAGCCGGCAACGGTAATTGACCGTTCGCGCACCGACGATGCCGTTGCTGCGCCAGTAGCGAGCATACCCACTCCGCCGGGGTATTACCGCGTTAAACGGGGCGATACGGTATTGCGGATTGCGCTCGACCAAGGGCAGTCCTACCGCGATATCGTGCGCTGGAACAACCTCACCGATCCCAATTTAATTGAAGTTGACCAGTTATTGCTGGTGCGCCCACCGGCCGGCAAAATGACGGTTAAGCCCTTAACTGCAGCCACGCCACCGGCTGCCCAGAAAAATCCTGATCAGCGCATGGCGCCTCCAGCAGACCCGAAGATTGAAGCCGTCAAACCCGACGCGCCTCCGCCAGGTATTCGCTTGTCGTGGCCTGCCAAAGGCAAGGTAGTGGAGGACTTTATTGATGGTAAGAACAAAGGGATTGATATTGCCGGTAAGTTAGGCGATCCGATACAAGCGGCGAGCGATGGCAAGGTGGTTTACGCCGGCAATAGCCTACGCGGTTACGGTAACTTAGTGATCGTCAAGCACGACAATACCTACCTCACTGCCTACGCCCATAACCGCAATTTGTTAGTCAAAGAGGGTGATTCAGTACGTAAAGGCCAAACCATTGCAGAAATGGGCGATACCGATGCCAACTCCGTACGACTGCATTTTGAGCTTCGCGTCAATGGCAAGCCCGTAGATCCGCTGCCCTTCCTGCAGTAACGTCAGGCGGCATGACAACCGTTCTGGTATTTGATATTGAGACCATTCCGGATGTAGCAGGTCTGCGCCGGCTGGAGGATTTTCCGGCGAGTATGGCGGATAGCGATGTAGCGCAGCAAGTCATGCAACTGCGTTTAGATAAAACCGGTAGTGATTTTTTACCCCTCTACCTGCAGCGCATCGTGGCAATCTCCTGTGTGATTCGGCGCACCACCAAAGAAGGTTTGCCGCAAATCAAAGTCGGCTCTCTTGCCGATCCAGATGATTCTGAAAAGGTATTGATTCAGGCATTTTTTGATGTGATCGAAAAATACACGCCGCAATTGGTATCCTGGAATGGCAGTGGTTTTGATTTGCCAGTCTTGCATTACCGCGCCTTAATTAACCAAGTGCATGCACCGCGCTACTGGGAAATGGGCGAGAGCCAAGATAGCGATAGTCGCGAGTTTAAATGGAATAACTACATTAGCCGCTACCACATGCGGCATTTGGATTTAATGGATTTATTGGCGAAATTCAATGGCAGGGCCAATGCACCCTTGGATGCCTTAGCTAAACTGTGCGGTTTTCCGGGAAAGCTGGGCATGGATGGCAGTCAAGTCTGGCCAGCCTACCAAGACGGCAAGATTGCTGATATTCGGCGCTATTGCGAAACCGATGTGGTCAATACCTATCTGATGTATTGCCGCTACCAACTCCTGCGGGGCGGGGTGACGCAAGCCGAGCACGATGAAGAGCTCGACTTTGTGAAGTGCTATTTAGAGCAAGAAGCCAAAGAGCCTCATGGTCAAGCCTGGCAAGAATACCTCGCTGGTTTTGCAGGCGATGCCTAGGCGATCACGCGCACGCGCAGCGCCAGAAAGTCACGCTGTATCCGATCCCATAGTAGTCGAGGGCTTAGACCTCGATGCCCAAGGCATTGCACGCTTAGTACCAAATGAAGAGGCATTAGCCCGAGGCGAGAGCGGTAAAGTGATCTTCATTCAGGGCGCCTTACCAACGGAGCGCGTACGTTACCAAATTACCCGCGATAAATCGCGCTTCTCCAAAGCCAAAGTAATCGACATCCTCAAAGAGGCTGTCTTTCGGGCCAAGCCTGCCTGCGAATACTTTGGCGTCTGTGGTGGCTGCACTATGCAGCACTTGGATATCCGCGCACAAATCGCCATCAAGCAACGCGTGCTGGAAGACGATCTGCTGCACATCGGCCAGCTGCGCCCGCAGGAAGTATTGCGACCGATGGCTGGGCCTACGTGGCACTATCGCCACCGCGCGCGTTTTAGTGTGGTCAATCGCTCGATTAAAAAAGGTACGGTACTGGTGGGTTTTCATGAACACCAAAGTGCGTATGTGGCGGATATGCTGTCATGTCAAATACTGCCCAAGCATGTATCCGATTTACTAGAGCCGATGCGCGCGCTCATCATGTCGCTAAGCGATCCGAGCCGAGTACCGCAAATTGAGTTAGCGGTTGGCGAGGGCAAAGACATTGGTAGTCAGGTGACCGCCTTAGCGATACGTCACTTAGAGCCGCTAACCGATGCGGATCAAACTGCCATAAAAGCATTTGCAGAACGACATGGCGTTTGGATATGGCTGCAGCCCAGCGGCTTACAAAGCTTGGCTCCCTTTCATCCGCCAACGGGGACGCTCTGTTATCGCCTGCCGGAGTTTGGCATTGAGATGCCGTTTAAGCCAGCCGACTTTACGCAGGTCAATCACCTGATGAATCGATCGCTCGTCAGCCGCGCCTTGCGACTCCTGGAATTGCAAGCGGGTGACCGGGTGCTCGATCTCTTTTGCGGTATTGGTAATTTCAGCTTGCCATTGGCCCGCACAGCCAGTAGCGTATTGGGCATTGAAGGCCTTGCCAGTTTAGTGGAGCGCGCTACTGAAAATGCCCTCCACAATCAGCTTAGCCACAAAGCGAGCTTCAAGCAAAGCGATCTGTTTGAAGTTAGCATCGACACCATCGTTTCGTGGGGCAAAGCGGAGCGCTGGTTAATCGATCCGCCTAGAGAGGGCGCCATGGCCATCTGCCAAGCATTAGCCAACATTGTTCAAGCCAGCGCAGCAGGGCAACATGAGTGGGATGGCCTTTTGCCCCAGCGTATAGTCTACGTATCGTGCAATCCCAAAACCCTAGCGCGGGATGCGGCTATTTTGGTGCACCAAGCCGGTTACCAGCTGCGCTCTGCAGGTATCATTAATATGTTTCCCCACACCTCGCACGTAGAGTCGATTGCGGTATTTGAGCGACTTACGGGGCCTGGCATTCTAAATACGTCAACCGCAGTCTATTAATCTGGTTGCCATGCGACAACTTTTTCGCGTTGGATTGCTAACCAGGCTTTTAATTCTCCATTGTCAATAATTGGAATCATGCGCCAGTTCATCATAAAAATCGTACCGTCTTTTTTATAATTTACGGCCGAACCTTCGAAGACCGTGACATCAATGAGGCATTTCCGTAAGCGTTGAATAACCTTTTGGGAGGTACTTGGGCCCTGCAGAATCTTTGGAGATTGCCCGAGAATCTCATCTGCGCTATAGCCGGTCAGTTGCGTGAACGCTGGGTTAGTGTAGGTAATTTTGGGGTTACTTGATGCATCGGTGATAAGAACAGAATCGTAGCCCTGCAAAAGTATGGTCTCCAGAATAGATTGGCATAAATCACTACTGAAGGTATTTTTAAGATTGCACAGCATAACCAAACAGTAACATAGTAAATTTTTTTAGATTTGCTTTGTCGTTATCACTACTAATCAGCCTCGCTAGATAAAGCCCCAAAGAAAAAGCGCCCCGCAGGGCGCTTCTCTTTAACGCTGATTACGACTTAGTCGCGATCGCCACCCATGATCCCAAAGAGGGCCAAGAGGTTGGTGAAGATGTTGTACACGTTTAAGTAAATCGCGAGTGTCGCCATCACGTAGTTGGTTTCACCGCCATTGACAACCCGCTGTACGTCCACCAGGATGAAGGCCGAGAAAATCGCAATTGCCAACACCATCAAGGTCAACATCAAGGCAGGCATTTGCAGCCAAATGTTGGCAAGGGATGCCACGATCAGCAGTAAAACGCCAATCATGAGGAACTTACCCATGCTGCCAAAGTCACGCTTGCTGACGGTAGCAATGCTGGCCATGACCGTGAAGATCAGGGCAGTACCACCAAATGCACCCATGATCAGGGTTGCGCCGTTGCTATAGGTGCCTAGGGTGTAGCCAACTAAACGGGACAGCATCACGCCCATAAAGAAGGTGAAACCCAGCAACAGCAATACACCTAAGCCGCTGTCTTTATTGCGGTCAATCGCCCAGAAGAAACCGAAGGCCACGGCCATAAAGACAATGAAGCCCATGAAGGGGCTGCCTTCAAATAGCTTGAATCCCATCGCAACACCAAGCCAAGCGCCAATGACGGTTGGAACCATCGAAAGTGCCAGCAAGGCGTAGGTATTACGCAGAACCTTGTTTCGGACCTGTGCATTTGCAACTGAGCCTGTTTGCCCAAAGCCGAACGAGTTCAAATCACTCATATTGACTCCTTTTATCTAATAACGTGAGTCCACCACGGGACTTTGATAGTAAGTATAGACAAAATTGATGAAATCAAGGGCAATTGCAATAGGAATAGATGAAATAGGGTTATACCTTGCAAATTCAAGAGCTTAGGCATTTGCCTATGGGGGTAAATACGGGCAGGGGATGTATAATCTCTCGATCGATAAATTCAGCGTAATGCATCGGCATCGGCAGCATGAAACCCCTTATTTTGGGCAAAAAAGCTGCTTTTTTAATATTATTGATTTAACCACTGGAGTTTTGCATGGCAATGGAGCGCACCCTTTCTATTATTAAACCCGATGCAGTAGCAAAAAATGTCATCGGACAGATTTATTCCCGTTTTGAGCAAGCTGGCCTCAAAGTCATCGCATCCAAAATGGCGCATTTGTCGCAGCAAGAAGCCGAGCAGTTTTATGCCGTGCACGCTGCTCGCCCATTCTTTAAAGATTTGGTGAGTTTCATGATTTCAGGTCCAGTGATGATCCAGGTACTGCAGGGCGATAACGCCATTGCAAAAAACCGTGAACTCATGGGCGCAACTGATCCCAAAAAAGCCGACAAGGGCACGATTCGTGCTGACTTTGCAGACAGCATTGATGCCAATGCGGTACATGGCTCCGACGCGCCAGAAACTGCTGCTGTGGAAATTAGTTTCTTTTTTCCAGGCATGAATATCTTTTCGCGTTAATTGATTGACTACCCCGCGCACAAATCTCCTGGATTTTGACGCTGCCGGCATGGCAGCGTATGTCGCGGGTCTAAATGAAAAACCATTTCGGGCCAAGCAGCTCCTGAATTGGGTTCACCAGCGCGGCGTGTCGGATATCGCCGCGATGAGTGATCTAGCAAAACCCTTTCGCGCTTCCTTAGCCGATCATGCAGAAATTAAACCGCTACCCGTCATCCGGGACGAGCAGGCGATAGATGGTACCCGCAAGTGGCTGATTGATGTGGGCGCCAAAGATGCGGTGGAGATGGTGTTTATCCCCGAAGACGACCGCGGTACTTTGTGCATTTCATCGCAGGCCGGCTGCGCAGTGAATTGCCGTTTTTGCTCGACTGGGTATCAAGGCTTCTCGCGCAACCTCACTGCCGGTGAAATCATCGGCCAACTTTGGTATGCCGAGCATGAACTCAAAAAAGATCCGAACGCCATCTTGCGCTTAGAGGAGTACCCAACCCCAGGCTATGTTTACAGTGGCCGGGTGGTCTCCAATGTGGTGCTAATGGGCATGGGCGAGCCTTTACTTAATTACGACAACGTATTAACTGCATTGCGCTTGATGCTTGACGACAACGCTTACGGTTTGTCACGCCGCCGCGTCACTGTTTCCACCTCTGGCGTCGTGCCGATGATGGATCGCTTATCCCAAGATTGCCCCGTCGCCTTAGCAGTGTCATTACATGCACCCAATGATGCGCTGCGCGACCAGTTGGTTCCCTTGAATATTAAATACCCGCTGCGTGAATTACTGGCGGCCTGCGAGCGCTATTTAGAATTTGCCCCCCGTGATTTTTTAACCTTTGAATACTGCATGCTCGAAAATGTGAATGACAGCGATGCGCAGGCCAAAGAATTAATTCGTTTGCTGAGCGGCATTAAATGCAAGGTCAATCTGATTCCCTTTAATCCCTTCCCTGAATCCGGTTTGACGCGTTCATTGCCGCAGCGCGTTCAGGCATTTATGCATTTATTACAAGACGCGGGCATGATTGCCACCGTGCGTAAAACCCGCGGTGATGATATTGCCGCGGCATGCGGTCAACTTGCTGGTGATGTGGTGGATCGGACGCGTGTGCGTGAGCGCGCGCTCTACGAGCAACCCATCGAATGGGTCAACCGTTAATATTCAATACACCCATGACAGCACCCAAAGAAACTATGTCCAATTGCCTGCCTCCATTACCCCTCGGTCCATCGCCTAAGCGCGCTTCCCGTCAATCGGAAGTGGTTTGGGAAAGTGCTCGCATTACCGTTGGTGGCAATGCGCCAGTGCGCGTGCAGTCGATGACCAATACCGATACCGAAGACGCCATTGCAACCGCAATCCAAGTCAAAGAATTAGCCCGCGCTGGCTCCGAGATGGTGCGCATTACCGTCAACACGCCGGCCGCTGCCGCCGCTGTTCCCTACATTCGGGAACAGCTCGATAAGATGGGCGTGTACGTGCCACTCATTGGCGACTTTCATTACAACGGCCACACCTTACTGAAAGAGCATCCCGAGTGCGCTAGGACTTTATCCAAGTACCGCATTAATCCCGGTAACGTCGGCAAGGGCGCTAAGCGCGATCCGCAGTTTGCGCAAATGATTGAAGCCGCTTGCGAATACCGCAAACCCATTCGCATCGGTGTGAATTGGGGCAGCCTGGATCAAGAGCTACTTGCCAGCATCATGGATGTCAATGCTGCGCTGCCTTCGCCGAAGTCAGCACAAGAAGTGATGATCGAGGCGCTGATTCAGTCGGCCCTGCAATCGGCAGAAAAAGCGGAAGAGCTCGGCATGGACCCCAATCAAATTACGCTCTCGTGCAAAGTGAGTAACGTGCAAGATTTAGTGGCGGTCTACCGCGACCTGGCGCGCCGCTGCGATTACCCATTGCATTTGGGCTTAACCGAAGCCGGCATGGGCAGCAAAGGCATTGTGGCCTCGACGGCAGCCCTAGCAATCCTATTGCAAGAAGGCATTGGTGACACCATTCGCATTTCACTTACGCCTGATCCCGGCGCTCCCCGTGAAAACGAAGTGATTGTGGGACAAGAGATTTTACAAACCATGGGTCTGCGTAATTTCACGCCGATGGTGATTGCCTGCCCAGGTTGCGGCCGTACCACGAGCACAACCTTTCAGGAATTAGCCGCCAATATTCAATCGTATTTACGTCAGCAAATGCCGGTATGGAAAAAAACCCATCCGGGCGTCGAAGAAATGAATGTTGCCGTGATGGGTTGCATTGTGAATGGCCCGGGCGAGAGTAAGCACGCCAATATTGGAATCTCATTACCAGGCACGGGCGAAACGCCAGCTGCCCCGGTGTTCGTCGATGGCGTCAAGGTGAAGACGCTCCGCGGTGAATCGATTGCGCAAGACTTTCAGGTGATTGTGGAAGAGTACGTCAAAACCCGTTACGGCAGTACGCAAGCATGAGTAATCCCAAGCTGCAAAAAATAAACGGCGTACGGGGCATGAATGACCTTCTGCCTGCCGATGCGCAGCAGTGGACGCATTTGGAAAATGCCGTTCGTGATCTTACGCGTGCCTATGGATACGAATTACTGAAAACGCCGATTGTGGAATCCACGCCAGTCTTTCAGCGCGGCATTGGTGAGGTAACGGACATTGTCGAGAAGGAGATGTATTCCTTTGAAGACCGTTTGAATGGCGAGCAGTTAACGCTTCGGCCAGAAGGTACGGCTGCACTCGTGCGCGCCGTGATTGAACACAATTTACTCTACGACGGCCCTAAGCGCCTTTGGTACACCGGCCCGATGTTCCGGCATGAGCGGCCACAGCGGGGACGCTATCGCCAGTTTCATCAATTTGGGATTGAGGCCTTGGGGTTTGCTGGCCCGGACATCGACGCTGAAATCATTTTGATGGGCCAGCGCTTATGGGACGAGCTGGGTTTACGCGGCGTGCGCTTAGAAATCAATTCGCTGGGTCAGGCTGATGAGCGCGCGCAACACCGCACCGCCTTAATTGCCTATTTTGAGAAAAACGCGTCCGCTTTGGATGCGGATTCACAGCGGCGCCTCACAACCAATCCACTGCGCATCCTCGATTCTAAAAATCCAGACATGCAAGCCCTGATTGAAGACGCGCCGCGTCTGCTCGATTTTCTGGGACCCGAATCGCTGGCGCACTTTGAAGCCGTGCAAGCGTTACTCAAAGCCAATAACGTGCCGTGCAAGATCAATCCACGCTTGGTGCGGGGTTTGGATTATTACAACCTCACGGTATTTGAATGGGTAACCGATGCCCTCGGCGCGCAAGGCACGATTGCGGGCGGCGGTCGTTACGACCCCTTAATCGAGCGCATGGGTGGTAAATCAGCGCCAGCATGCGGCTGGGCCATGGGTATGGAGCGGGTACTCGAACTCATGAAGTTATCCGAGTCGTTGCCCGAGCCCACCAATTTATGCGACGTCTTTGTGTTGCATCAGGGTGGCGAGACCTTGCGTACCGCGATGGTTGCTGCGGAAGAAATGCGCAGCGCCGGTATTGATGTTGTTCTATTTTGCGCGCCAGACGGCCAAGCAGCCAGTTTTAAGTCCCAAATGAAGAAGGCCGATGCCAGTGGCGCGGCGTATGCGGTGATCATTGGCCCTGATGAGTTGGCACGCAATGAGGCGCAACTCAAAGATTTGCGTGGGGGCGAAGAGCAGCGCGCTATTCCCCTAGACGGCTTGCTTAGTACCGTAATTGATGCCTTAGTGTCCACATCCGAATAGAATGACGCATTCGTACCGTATTTAATAGCCTTGGATTGTTATGCCTTTAGACCTCGAAGAACAAGAACAGCTGGACAGCTTTAAAGCCTTTTGGGAGAAATACCGCTCCCTCATCTTGGGCGTAGTCACAGCTGTCTTATTTGTATTTGCCGCTTACAACGGCTGGCAGTGGTGGAAGAACAGCCAAGCAACCGAAGCTGGCAAGCTCTACGAAACCATGATGGGCTCGATTGAAAAAGGCAATAAAGAACAAAGCATGCAGGCGGCAGACGATTTGCAAAAACAATTTTCTGGAACCAGCTATGCCCCCATGGCGAGTTTGATTGCAGCAAAACTGGCTGCGGATGCCGGTGATGCCGCTAAATCCCAAGCCTATCTGCGCTGGGTTTCTGAGAAAGCAGCCAATGAGGGATACAAGGCTTTAGGAAAGTTGCGCTTAGCAACGGCCTTGATGGACGAAGGTAGCGCAAAGTCACTTGCTGAAGCCGATGCGATTCTAAAAGGCAAGCCAACCATCGGATTTGAGCCCTTATGGTTTGAGCGCAGAGGCGACTGGTATCTCGTTCAGCAAAAGAATAAAGAGGCTAGAACCAGTTATTTGCAAGCGTGGAAGTTATTGGAAAAATCCAAGGAGTTCCCACAAGAAGCGCGCAGTCTGCTTAAAGTCAAGCTCGATGCCGTTGGGGGCATTGAATGAAACGTCTTTTAGGCGCAGCCCTTGTCGCCGTGTTGGCAGTTAGCCTCGTGGCCTGCTCCGGTAAAGCGCGCGTGCGCCAGCCCGCTGAATTAGTCAAAGTAACAAACCAGTTTGATTTAGCCCCAGTATGGTCTGTCAGCATTGGCTCCTCTGAGCCCTTTAACTTTCATCCAGCAGTCGCAGGTGACGCGGTGTATGCGGCATCGCGCCGAGGCAGTCTGCGCAAAATCGATTTGCAAAGTGGCAAGACTGTATGGGATGTCACCGTTCCAGAAAAGCTGAGTATTGGCCCTGGCTCGGATGGCAAAGTCACTGCAGTGGTGACCACAGAAGGCGATGTCTTTGCTTATGACGATAGTGGCAAAAACATTTGGAAGTTTCACATTGGTGGGGAAGTATTGACAGCCCCGGTAGTGGCTGGCGGTATGGTGGTGATTCGCGGCCTTGATAACCGCTTTGTGGGTTTGGATGCCGCAACGGGTAAGCGCCGCTGGATTTACCAGCGCCAGCAATCGGCATTGTCCTTGCGGGTTGGTTACGGCATGTTATCGATTGGCAATGAAGTGATCGTCACTGGTTTTGCAGGCGGTCGCTTTGGCATGATTGGCATTGCCAATGGCGGACTCGTTTGGGAAACGCCGATCTCCTTTCCGAAGGGCTTTTCTGAGATCGAGCGCCTCAATGATGTGAGTGCCAAGCCCAGCATGGAGGGTGAACGGATTTGCGCCGTGTCCTATCAGGGTCGTATCGGTTGTGCACAAGCGCGCACCGGCACTTTGACTTGGTTTAAAGATTTTTCTAGCTATACAGGCACTACGCAAAGTGCCGAGTTTGTTTTTGCCGCCAATGAAAAATCGCACGTCACGGCGTTTCGGAGTAGCGACGGTGTACAGGTATGGGAGAACACCCAACTGACTTGGCGTGATGTTGGCGAACCCTTGGCAATTGGCCGGGTGGTCTTGATGGGTGACAAGCAAGGCTACATTCATGCGATGTCGCAGGCAGGCGGCGAGATGCTCGCGCGCATTCGCCATGACACCACGCCCGTGACGGCAGCGCCAATTGCAGTAGGCGGCTTGATTCTGGTTCAGTCTCAAGGCGGTAAATTAGCGGCGTACAGCCCCAAATGAAACCAGTTATCACCATTGTTGGCCGACCAAACGTCGGCAAATCCACTTTATTTAATCGCCTAACGCGTTCACGCGATGCCCTCGTTGCCGACTTTTCTGGGCTTACACGCGATCGCCATTACGGTAATAGCCGCATTACCTCGCGCGAGTTCATTTGCGTCGATACCGGCGGCTTTGAGCCGGTGGCAAAAACCGGCATCGTTGCCGAGATGGCTAAACAAACCAAGCAAGCCGTTGCTGAATCCGATTTAATTATTTTCTTGGTGGACGGCCGTTTAGGCATGGCGCCGCAAGATCGCGTGATTGCCGATTTTTTACGCAAGACCGGACGCCCTGTTGTGTTGGCCGTTAACAAAACCGAAGGCATGTCGCAGGGCATCGTGACGGCGGATTTTCATGAGCTGGGCTTGGGCGAGCCGTTTGCGATCTCCTCAGCGCATGGCGACGGCGTTAAAACATTGGTGGATGATGCGCTTGATTCGCTCGGAATACCCGAGCCCGATGACAGCGCTGACGCTGATCCTTTAACTCCACGCGCCATGAAAATCGCGGTGGTGGGCCGCCCCAATGTGGGTAAGTCGACGCTCATCAATAAACTCATTGGTGAAGAACGCGTGATTGCATTTGATATGCCGGGTACTACTCGGGATGCGATTGAAGTGCCTTTTGAGCGTAACGGCAAGTCCTACATCTTGATCGATACCGCCGGCTTGCGTCGCCGTGGCAAGGTATTCGAAGCGATCGAAAAGTTCTCCGTTGTCAAAACCTTGCAGGCGATTGCCGATGCCAATGTCGTGATCTTGATGCTGGATGCTCAGCAAGATATTTCAGAGCAAGATGCGCACATTGCGGGATTTATTTTGGAAGCGGGCCGCGCACTGGTATTGGCAATCAATAAGTGGGATGGCGTCGATCACTACGTCAAAGAGCGCTGCCGAGTCGAGATTGGTCAAAAGCTGCGCTTCTTGGATTTTGCTAATGTGCATCCCATCTCCGCTAAAAAAGGCACCGGCTTAAAAGAGCTGTTTAAGGATGTGGATTTAGCCTATGCCGCAGCCATGGCGAAGCTACCTACACCAAGACTGACGCGCATTTTGGCAGAAGCAGTAGAGCATCAGCAGCCCAAGCGTGTTGGCATGGGCCGTCCTAAATTACGCTATGCCCATCAGGGCGGGATGAACCCACCGATTGTGGTGATTCATGGCAGTGCGCTCAGTGGTGTGACAGATAGCTATAAGCGCTTTTTAGAAGGGCGCTTTCGGGAGGCATTTAAGTTGCGGGGAACCCCCTTGCGAATTGAAATGCGCACCAATAAAAACCCCTATGTGGACGCCGATAAAGGCAAAAAGCGCTAATCTAGTGCCATTCTTCTGCCTTTAATCATTCAGTGTTACTGTTGTTTTGGCAGAATAGTTTTAAGCGGTATATATTCATAACCATAGAGTGAATAGCACGCCGTCATGCAGTCCCTTGTTGTCGAATGTAAAAAAGCAAGACTCCCACACATCCAATAATGAATAAGGAGCAGTATGAATAGTAATAAGACCCAATTACTTCAGGATCCCTTCCTGAATACCTTGCGCAAAGAGCACGTTCCCGTATCAATTTACTTGGTCAACGGCATTAAGCTGCAAGGCAATATTGAATCCTTTGACCAGTACGTTGTTTTGCTACGCAACACCGTCACACAAATGGTCTACAAGCATGCGATTTCAACGATTGTTCCAGCGCGTGCAGTGACCTTCCGCGTGGATGAGGAAGAGCCTTCTGCATAAAACGGGCGTCGATGCCGTTCGCGCGGTACTGGTGGGTGTGGACTCGGGGCGCGAAGACTTCCCTGACAGCATGGCTGAGCTCAGCCTTTTGGCCGATAGCGCTGGATCTGTTCCGGTTGCCAGTGTCGTCGCTCGCAAAGGCCGTACCGACCCCGCTTTATTTGTGGGCTCTGGTAAAGCCAATGAAATCAAACGGGCACTCGAAGAGAACGACGCTGAGCTCGTTATCTTTAATCACCCCCTATCCCCAAGCCAACAGCGCAATTTAGAGCGCCACCTCGGTCACCATGTGATGGACCGGACTGGCCTGATATTGGATATTTTTTCGCAGCGAGCCCAAAGCCACATTGGTAAAACCCAGGTGGAGTTGGCGCAAGTCCGCTACCGCATGTCACGCCTCGTGCGTGCCTGGAGTCACTTGGAGCGCCAAAAGGGCGGTATTGGTCTGCGCGGCGGCCCTGGTGAAACCCAGATGGAGCTGGACCGCCGTATGCTGGCGACCAAAGCCAAGCGCCTGGAGCTCGAGCTCGAAAAGCTCCAGCGCCAACAGCGTACCCAGCGCCGGGCGCGTAGCCGCAAGGATGTCTTCTCGGTTTCCTTGGTGGGCTATACCAATGCCGGTAAATCGACCTTATTTAATGCCCTAACCAAGGCCGATACCTATGCTGCTGATCAGCTGTTTGCGACCCTAGATACCACCTCGCGGCGGTTCTTTTTACCTGAAGTGGGGTCGATTGTGGTCTCGGATACGGTGGGCTTTATTCGGGACTTGCCGCACCAGCTGGTGGAAGCCTTTCGGGCGACCTTGGACGAGACCATCCATGCCGACTTAATACTGCATGTGATTGATGCCTGTAGCCCAGTCGCCAAGGAGCAGCAAGCCCAAGTGGAGGCCGTTTTGGCTGAAATTGGGGCCGATTCCATCCCGCGGCTAGAGGTCATGAACAAGATTGACCTGATGCCCCAGACCTTTACGAAAGGGCCCATGGTTGTAAGGGATATTGAGGGCCTGCCAAGCCGCATTTATCTGTCGGCGCAAACGGGGCTGGGCCTTGATTTACTGCGGGATACTCTCGCTCAAAGCGCTGTAATGACTGATAGAATTAGGGATCAACACAACCGACCCAAGTCGCAATTGACTACGGAGGAGTTGTTGGCCCCTATGACAGAACGACCTGATTCCGCTGAATTTAACCCGATTCCACTAAAACACTATTTACCCCATGATGCGTAGACTGCTTTCGATTTTTTCGGTAAATGACCCTGGCTGGGGAAATTCGCCACGCCCCAATGACAATAAAGGCGATGCCGCCGGCTCGAACGAGCCCAAGTCCGGCAATGAGGGTGCCCCTCCGCCCGAAGAGCAGGGTGCCTCTGCAAATCCCCCTCCAGCAAGGCCGGATTCCGGTCGCAAGCCGGTCGGTAATGGTCCTCCAGATCTGGATGAGCTGTGGCGCGACTTTAACGATCGCCTGAGCGGTTTGTTTGGCGGCAAAAAGGGCTCTGGCAGACCCAGTGGTGGCTGGGATGGCAAGCCCAACCCGAATCCCAATAATGGCAAAGGCGGCCCACCGGGTGGCTCACGCCCACCGATTTTTTCAGGTGGATTGCCGTTTTCCTCGAAGAACGGCATCTTGGCCGCGCTTGGCGGTGTCTTCTTTATCTGGATTGCGAGCGGCTTTTTTATGATCCAAGAGGGTCAGGCTGGCGTAGTGCTTACATTTGGTAAATACGATTACACCGCAGGTCCTGGTATTAACTGGCGCATGCCCTACCCATTTCAAACCACCGAAGTGGTGAATATTTCAGCGGTACGATCCGTTGAGATCGGTCGGTCGGTTGTGATTAAGGCGACCAACCAAAAAGACTCTTCGATGCTGACTGAAGATGAAAATATTATTGATGTGCGCTTTGCTGTGCAATACCGTTTGAAAGACTCAACCGAATACCTCTTCAATAATCGGGATCCCGACTTTGCTGTAGTGCAGGCCGCCGAAACCGCGGTGCGTGAGATCGTGGCACGCAGCACGATGGATAACGTACTGTATGAAGGCCGTGAAAAGATTGCGATTGATTTAACTGCATCGATTCAGCGCATCTTAGATAGTTACAAGGCCGGTATCTTTATTACCAGTGTCACGGTGCAAAACGTACAGCCGCCAGAGCAGGTACAAGCGGCTTTTGATGATGCTGTCAAAGCAGGTCAAGACCAAGAGCGCCTGAAAAGCGAAGGTCAAGCGTATGCGAATGACATTATTCCGCGGGCCAAAGGTACAGCTGCTCGCTTGATTGAAGAGGCCGAAGGTTACAAAGCACGTGTCAGCGCAACCGCAGAAGGTGATGCCATGCGCTTTAAGCAAATCTTGGTGGAGTACGCTAAAGCACCGCAGGTAACGCGCGATCGCATGTACGTCGATACTATGCGTGAGGTCTACACCAATGTGTCTAAGATTTTGGTTGATACCGCAAAAGGCAACAACATGCTGTATTTACCGCTCGATAAGATCGTCTCGCAAGTCACTGCGGAGAGCAATCAAGTGGCCAGTCAAGCCACGGGTTCCGTTACCGTTAATTCAGCGGGCGATATCCCTACCACTACCAGAGCGCCAGAGCGCACACCGGATCGCCGTGACGGCGGTCTGCGTAGCCGTGATCGGGACGTACGATAATGAATATGAACCCAAACCGCATTATTGCCACTGTCATCGGCCTAGTTCTGATTGGCATCGTTCTCTCGTCTAGTATTTTTGTTTTGGATCAGCGTAAGTACGCCGTTGTCTTTGCCTTCGGTCAGTTTGTCCGCACGGCAGATGATCCAGGCTTGCACTTTAAGTTGCCCGCTCCCTTTCAGAATATCCGCTACTTTGATCGCCGCATTATGACGATCGATAACCCGGAAGCAGAGCGCTACATTACGGCTGAGAAGAAAAACTTATTGGTTGATTCCTACGTGAAGTGGCGCATTGTCGATCCACGTAAATTCTTCATCAGCTTTAAGGGCGATGAGCGGATGGCTTCTGACCGCTTAACGCAACTGGTGCGTTCCGCCCTGAACGAAGAGTTCACCAAACGCACGATCCGGGAAATTATTTCCGAGCAGCGCGATGAAGTGATGCAAAACATTCGTAAAAAAGTAGAAGTCGATGCGGCCGATATTGGCGTTGAAATTGTTGACGTGCGTTTAAAGCGTATCGATCTCTTGGCGGAAATTAGTGACTCGGTCTATCGCCGGATGGAAGCCGAGCGTAAGCGCGTAGCCAATGAACTCCGCTCAACCGGTGCTGCGGAGTCCGATAAGATTCGTGCGGATGCGGAGCGCCAGCGAGATGTGATTCTGGCCGAGGCATATCGCGATGCCCAGCGCATCAAAGGTGCTGGCGATGCCCGTGCAACGGCTTTTTATTCTGAGGCCTTTGGGCGCGATCCCCAGTTTGCCCAGTTTTACCGCAGCTTAGAGGCTTATCGCAGTTCGTTTAAAGACAAGCGCGATATTATGGTGATTGAACCCAGTAATGAGTTCTTCAAGCACCTTAATAAAAAATAATAAGCGCGTATCGTGAATCGTTGGTTACTGCCTGAAGACATCGCTGATGTCTTGCCTGCGAAGGCGCGTAAAGTCGAGCAGCTGCGCCGCAGTTTGCTCGATTTGTATCGCTCCTACGGTTACGAGCAAGTGGCACCCCCTTTACTGGAGTTTTTAGATTCATTGCTGACGGGTACGGGCTCTGACCTCAACTTGCAAACGTTTAAGTTAGTTGATCAGCTCTCTGGCAGAACCTTGGGCTTACGAGCCGACATGACCCCCCAGGTGGCTCGGATTGATGCCCATTTGCTCAATCGCACTGGTGTAACGCGGCTTTGCTATGCGGGACCCATTGCCCACACACGGGCGCCGATCGGCTGCTCCTCGCGTGAAGAACTGCAACTCGGTGCGGAAATTTACGGCCACGCTGGCTGGGAGGCTGACTTAGAGGCCTTATCGCTTTTATTGCAAACCCTGCAGACGGCAGGCCTGAAGCAGGTTTACCTCGATCTCTCCCATGCTGGTATTTTGACTGGCATATTGGAAGGGCAGGTAATTAGTAAAGAAGAGATTGAAACCCTCTACGGTCTTTTGCAAAGCAAAGACCGCAGCAGCCTTGCAAGCTGGTCGCGTAATTTACCGCAGCCCGTTGGCCAAGCCCTAATGGCATTAACTGAATTGAGTGGCCCAGCAGCCGAGGTCTTGGCTAAGGCACGCAGTGGTCCATTAGCTCTGCCGAATAACGCATTGGTGACCGATGCGCTGGCCCTCCTTGAGCGCCTGTTTGGAGTGCTCAGCGCCGTATCGCCGGCACCCGAAGTCAGCATTGATTTAGCCGATTTACGGGGCTATCAGTACCACAGCGGCATGATGTTTACGGCTTACGTTGATCAGTTGCCGCAACCGATCGCCCGGGGTGGGCGCTATGACCACGTCGGCCAGGCATTTGGACGTGCCCGTCCAGCAACTGGCTTTTCGCTTGATTTATTGACCTTGGCTAGTTTATCGACTGAACTAGAGGGGCGTTCGGCTATTATGGCGCCGTGGATTGATGATGCAGCCTTGCAAGTCGCCATTCAGTCTCTTCGTGCTGTGGGTGAGATTGTGGTTCAGCTGGCACCAGGGGACGACGCCCTCAGTGCCGAATATCGCCTGGATCGGGTTTTGCTTCTGCAGGACGGTGTGTGGAAAGTACAATCCAGAGGTGCTTCTGAGCTCAGTTAGCATGCAGTGATGTATTTTTGAATGATTTGTTTATTACTGGATTGACTATGCCTCAACAACAGCAAACTCATGGCCGCAATGTGGTCGTTATTGGCACGCAGTGGGGTGATGAGGGCAAGGGTAAAGTTGTTGATTGGTTAACGGACCATGCACAAGCCGTAGTGCGCTTTCAGGGTGGACATAATGCGGGGCACACCCTCATTATTGGTGATAAGAAAACCATTCTGCGTTTAATTCCGTCGGGCATCATGCACACGAAGGTGATTTGCTACATTGGCAATGGCGTTGTGCTATCACCGGAAGCCTTATTTAAAGAGATTAGTGAGCTAGAGGCCGCGGGCCTCGATGTTTGCTCGCGCTTGCGTATTTCTGAAGCAGCTACGCTGATATTACCGTACCACGTCGCTATTGATCATGCGCGTGAGAAAAAACGCGGTGAGGCCAAAATTGGTACCACCGGTCGCGGTATTGGGCCTGCTTACGAAGATAAAGTAGCGCGCCGCGCATTGCGGGTACAAGATTTGTTCTATCCCGAGAAGTTTGCCGAACAGTTGCGCGAGAACTTGGAATATCACAACTTCATGTTGACGCAGTATTACGGCGCGAGCCCAGTCGATTACAAAGCGACCCTCGATGAAGCGATGTCGTATGCGTCGCGCATCAAGCCGATGGTTGTGGATGTTTCCAGTGCTTTGTATGCGGCTGAGCAAGCAGGTCAATCCCTCTTGTTTGAAGGTGCTCAAGGCACCTTGCTTGACATTGATCATGGTACCTATCCCTATGTTACGTCGAGTAACTGCGTAGCGGGTAATGCCGCCGCGGGCTCCGGTGTTGGCCCGGAGTCCTTGCAGTACATCTTGGGCATTACTAAAGCGTATTGCACCCGTGTGGGTGCAGGGCCTTTCCCAAGCGAACTCTATGACCACGATAATCCAGCCAAACAGGATCCAGTCGGCATTCGCTTGGCAGAAGTCGGTAAAGAATTTGGCTCTGTCACGGGTCGTCCGCGTCGTACCGGTTGGCTTGATGCGGCTGCCTTAAAGCGATCGATTCAGATTAATGGCCTCAGCGGTCTGTGCATTACGAAGCTAGATGTGCTCGATGGTTTTGAAACCATTCGCTTATGCGTGGGCTACATGCTCGATGGTGAGCGCTTGGGTGTATTGCCTCGCGGTGCGGAGGCGGTTGCACGCTGCGAGCCGATTTATGAAGACTTTCCGGGCTGGAAAGGCACGACCTATGGTATTCGGGAGTGGGATAAATTACCGCCAGAGGCGCAGACGTTCTTGCGCCGAATTGAAGCCGTTGCGGGTAAGCCAATCGCCATGGTTTCTACAGGACCAGAGCGCGATGAAACCATACTCTTGCAGCACCCGTTTGAGGCTTAGGGCAACTGCCATTGATGGTTGCCATAGAAGACGGAGCAATGCCAAGCATGCACAACTCCGTTTTGAATGATGGTGCCCAGAAGAGGACTCGAACCTCCACAACCTTTCGATCGCCAGCACCTGAAGCTGGTGCGTCTACCAATTTCGCCATCTGGGCATTGGGCTCTATTATAGGGCTAGCGGGTATTTCCGCCGATATCCACTGGAATCCTGACCGAATGAATGCAAGCCATGCGTAAATCTGAACCCTTAATACCCCGTGAATCCGATCGCCTCGGCACGATCCAAGGTCATCGTGATGGTTTTGGTTTTGTTGTTCCGGATGATGCGGGAGAAGACATCTTTCTATCTGAACGGGAAATGTCTCGGGTAATGCACGGCGACCGTGTCAATGTCAGGGTGATGGGAACGGATCGGCGCGGACGGCCCGAAGGTCAGATTGTTGAGGTTATTACTCATGTCAATCGCCTTGTGATTGGACGTTTATTAAATGAGAACGGCGTTCTCATTGTTGCTCCTGAAGATAAACGCATCGGCCACGATATTTTGATACCACCCAAGGGGCAACTCAATGCCAAATTGGGTCAAGTGGTCAGTGTGGAAATCATCGATTACCCCGATAGTTATCGGCAGGCGGTAGGCCGAGTAGTGGAAGTGCTCGGTGAAATCGATGACCCCGGTATGGAAATTGAGATCGCCGTTCGCAAGTACGGCGTACCCCATGAATTTTCTGCAGCCACCCTGAAAGAATCAGCCGCGCTTCCAGAAGGAGTGATTCAGGAAGACTTAGAGGGGCGAGTTGATTTACGCGATGTGCCCCTGGTCACCATTGATGGTGCGGATGCCCGTGACTTTGATGATGCCGTCTATTGCGAGCCCACGATGTTTGGCAAGGTCAAGGCATGGCGCCTGATCGTAGCAATTGCCGATGTGTCGCATTACGTCAAGCCAGGGCATCCCTTGGATGAAGAGGGGCTGCTGCGGGCGACTTCGGTGTATTTTCCGCGTCGCGTGATTCCGATGCTGCCAGAAAAGATTTCCAATGGGCTGTGTTCGTTAAATCCCGGTGTTGATCGCCTGTGTATGGTGTGCGACTCGGTGATTGATATCCATGGTGAAATACTCGCCTATCAGTTTTACCCTGCGGTCATGCACTCGGCACAGCGCTTTACCTACGATGCGGTATGGGAAGTGATTAGCAATTCGAATGGCCCCGAAGCGGCGCGTTTTGCCCAGTTCCGTCCATTGCTCAGTAATTTGTATGGCTTATTCAAAATCTTATTGTCTGCACGCGAGAAGCGGGGTGCCTTGGATTTTGAAACCACCGAGACGCAGATTATTTCAAATGAACTCGGTAAGATTTTGCGGATCGAGCCACGCACGCGCAATGATGCGCATCGCCTGATTGAAGAGTGCATGTTGACTGCTAACGTATGCGCTGCTGATTTTTTACAAAAAAATGCCCATTTGGGTTTATACCGGGTACACGCCGAGCCCTCGGAAGAAAAAATCATGACTCTGCGGCAGGTGCTTCGTACTGCATCACTGAGCCTTAGCGGTGGTGAAAAGCCCCAGCCCAAGGATTTTGCTCGCCTGATTAAAGAAATTAAACCCCGGCCCGATGCAACCATGTTGCAAACCGTGGTGCTGCGCTCCATGCAGCAAGCGGTCTATCAGCCTGAAAATGTCGGGCATTTTGGCTTGTCGTATCCAGCCTATGCCCACTTCACCAGCCCGATTCGGCGTTACCCTGATTTATTAGTGCACCGTGCGATTAAAGCCATCCTGCAAAAGAAACCCTACTACCCTAGTTTGCCGGAGCGAGTGCCACTCAATCTCACCTTGCCTCGTAAGGGACAAGCACGTACTAATGCATCGGAAGCCAAGAAATCACAGAGCGCCAGTCAAGCAGCCGGTCCACAAAAGGGTAAAGGCGCAGCGGCGAGTGGCGCACTCGCGGTATGGGGCCAACTGGGCGTGCATTGCTCGTCCAATGAGAGGCGCGCAGACGAGGCATCGCGGGATGTTGAGGCTTGGCTCCAGTGCTATTACATGCGGGACCACCTCGGCCAAGAGTACGCCGGCACCATCACTGGGGTGGCGAGTTTCGGGCTCTTTATACAGCTGGAAAATCTCTTTGTTGAGGGTATGGTGCACGTTACCGAACTCGGTGGCGATTACTATCAATACGACGAAGCCCGTCAAGAATTGCGCGGTGAGCGGACCGGCATGCGCCACCGTTTAGGGGATCGCTTGCATGTCCTTGTTAGCCGGGTCGATTTAGATGCGCGCAAGATTGAATTTTCTTTAGTGAAGTCGGTTATTAGTGAGCGCGATGGTGTGCGTAGTCGCACCCTCGTGCTAGCGAGCGATACCGGCAAGCCCAATAAAAAAGCAGCTTCTAAAAAATCACGGCCCTCGAGTAAAGCGCCTAAGAAAAGTGCTGGTATTAATGTCAATGCGGCCAAAGCGGCCGGCAAGCAAGGCGCCAAGCAATCCAAGTCAGCCAAAGCATCCCGAGGTAAGTCGGCCTCCATTCGTACCCCAGGTAAACCTGCTGGCAGCAAGCCGCCTACCCGCAAAGGGAAGCGTTAATGAAACAAATTATGCTCGGCTTTCATGCGATACAGGCGCGTTTGCGTCTTGATCCTGATAGCCTCAAGGCAGTCTATTTTGATCCAGCACGGCGCGATCGCCGCATGGGTGATTTTTTAAAGCAAGCCGAATCGATTTTGGGTGATCGACTGCATTCTGCGGATTCCGAGCGTTTGCATAAATTAGCAGGCCACGATCGCCATCAGGGCGTCGTTGCCTTGGCGGAAAAAATGACCGTAGCACGTACCTTAGCTGAGCTGATTGATGGCATTGAAGGCAAGCCCCTTCTATTGGTTCTCGATGGTGTGACTGACCCGCATAATCTGGGTGCTTGTTTGCGCGTGGCCGATGGCGCTGGAGTGCATGGTGTAGTAGTTCCAAAGGATCGCTCTGCGCACATCAACGCTACCGTGAGTAAAGTCTCCAGCGGCGCTTCCGAAGTAATGCCCTTAATCACGGTGACGAATCTCGCGCGCAGTATGCGTGAGATGCAAGAGTTGGGTATTTGGCTCATCGGCACCGACGACGAAGCTGAAAAATCGATTTATGACCTCGACTTAACTGGACCGATTGCCTTGGTGATGGGCGCAGAAGGCGAGGGGATGCGACGCTTAACCCGCGAGCATTGCGATCAACTGGTCCGCATACCGATGCACGGCGTTGTAGAAAGCCTCAATGTCTCGGTAGCCAGTGGTGTTTGTCTTTATGAGGCATTGCGTCAACGTAACCTCAAGTAGGCTACTGAATACTTTAAGCAACGCTTGTAAAAGTTTTCTTTAAGTTTCGCATCGCAGGCTAACCTGGCCTGCGCAAAGGCGTCTTACTAAACAATATCACCAGGAGTGCGGAGCTTGCATTTCTGGCTCATCCAAATAATGCGTCGCGCAAAACAACTTTGCCCTTTGGTAAGCGTTTGGCAGCATCCTTGCGTAATGCTAAAACCTCTTTTGCTGTCAACGGCGCATCATCAGGAGCATAAGCAGGCAAAACATCTGTAGCGAACCTCGACAAGGCCATATGAATAACTTGCATTTCATTTATCCCTAATTCTTTTGCTATAGCCCTAACCGTTGCTCGCGTCACACCAAATGGTGTGTCCCTAGATTGGAATTTCAATAATAAGCTTTCGTTTGTAGTCTTCATCATTGCAAATCTATTGATTTTTTTTTAAATCGGATAGCGCGCGTTTGAGTACGCCTTTTGGAAAGTACCGCATATCCCTTATATTGATTGGTAAGTGAGGTAAGTGCTCCTGCAATATGGCAACCACCATCAGTGCTTGATTGAGATCACGTTGTTTTTTTACAGGCTCGCGGTCTACTTGATGGGATAGCCAGGCTTTATGGATAGCAAATGCCCTAGGGTCTGGCACCGGCATCATGACAGGTGCCCCATTGCTAGCAATGACAACCTGCTCTACTCGCGGCGAGTTTGCTAGCCATTCTAAATTTGGTATTTCTACAAGCTCTAGATCATGCTTAGCCATGGGGCTCGGCTTTGTGAACAGCATTCCTTTATCTTGCCCAATTAAATCCACCATGAAGCCATCTTTATTGATTGCTCTAAATTGTTCTGTAGAGGATAGCTCAAAGGTCTTATCCACTTTTTTAAGTAATCCCAGGAGCCCTTCGCCATCCAGTTTTTTTGTAATCAGGGAAACCGGTTGGCGCACATCGTAAAGGAGATCAACATCACCCGATGCCAGTAGTTCCATTTTTAGCTCGACTGCAGCCATCGATTCGTAAGCGAAGATCGCATGCGTTCCGATCACCCTCAACTCGGACAGGGCCTGTACTTGATCTAGTTTTTTTAAGATATCCCCAATAATTCTGGGCATCCTGCCAAGACGTACCGCTCTATTGAGTCTGGATTGAGTCTCTAACGCAGCATTCAGACCCTGGTATTTTTCTTCGGTAAGCTCTTTTCCAGCTTGAAATTGCGTAAAGATCAATTCAGTTTTTGGACTTCTTACCCCAAGCGACTTACTATTACCGCTTGCGCTCGTCATTCTCAACAGGTAATCGGTACCGTTAACATTTTTCCAGCGCATGCCATATTTGTGCTCATTGTGGCGCCAAGCAAGCTCCCGCCAAGCCCGATACAGTTGGTCTGATTCCACTAAAAAGAGCCGCTGTTGATCCGAGAGGGGTATCATCATTTTTACCTGTAAAAACCGTTATTTTTAATTTACAGGTAAAAGTACATCGGGTCAAGCTAATTTGAGCTTTTCAGCAGGGCCTCTAATTTGACAATGTCGCTACAGAAGGCCCGTATGCCTTCTGCTAGTTTCTCAGTAGCCATGGCATCGTCATTGAGCTGCAAGCGAAAGGCTGACTCAGTAACATTCAACTCTTTCATCTCTTTGCCTTGAGTGGCCTTGGGATCGAGCTTTCGTGTAACCACCTCAGAACTGCTTTGCAGTTCGGCGAGTAATTCGGGGCTAATGGTTAGCAAATCGCAGCCCGCCAATTGCATGATCTGATTGGTGTTCCGAAAGCTAGCACCCATGATCTCCGTAGCGATATTAAAATGTTTGTAGTAGTGGTAGATTCCTTTGACGGATTGCACGCCGGGATCGTTTTCGCCGCCATGCTGGACATCATTCCAACTAGCCCCCAATTTGGCTTTGTTCCAATCGGTGATCCGACCCACAAAGGGCGAGATAAGTTGTGCTTTGGCCTTACCGCACGCCGCCGCCTGCACTAAGGAAAACAGCAAAGTCATATTGCAATGAATGCCTTCGGCTTCCAGAACTTTTGCAGCCTCGATGCCTTCCCAGGTGCTGGCTAACTTAATTAATACCCGTTTTCGATCAATGCCGTGTTCCGCATACAGGGCAATTAATTCTCTGGCTTTGGCGATGGTTGCATGGGTATCAAACGACAATCGCGCATCAACCTCAGTAGAGACCCTGCCGGGTACGATTTTCAGAATTTCCAAACCAAATGCAATCAAGATACGATCCATCAGTGCCGATACAGTAGCCCGGGGATTGGCTACTTTGACCGCTTGTACCAGCTCCTGATAGCTGGGCTGTTGCACTGCTTTTAAAATCAGGGATGGGTTGGTAGTGGCATCCTGCGGCGCAAACTGCTTCATCCGCTCAAAATCACCGGTATCGGCAACTACGGTCGTGAAGGTTTTTAATTGGTCTAGTGCTGTATTTGCAGTTGTCATGGGTGCACTTGTTTCTAATCCGAAAGGGGACACCGTTATAGTGTCATATAGTGAGTAGCATAAATGAATCTGAGATAGACCTCCTATGGATCAAGATCAACTAAAGCGCCTGGTGGCGGAAGCGGCACGTGATGAAGTACTGGCCTTGGCCCCCGGTCAGGTTCTAGGTATTGGCACAGGCTCTACTGCCAACTGGTTTATTGACGTGCTAGCCCCGCATAAAGCGCACTTTTCTGGGGTGGTATCGAGCTCGGTTGCCAGTACCCAGCGCCTACTCAAGCATGGTTTTTATGTCATCGATGCCAACCAGGTCGAGAGACTGCCTGCCTACGTTGACGGCGCTGATGAAATTAACCCCAGTGGGCACATGATTAAGGGTGGCGGCGGGGCGCTCACGCGCGAGAAGATTGTGGCATCGCTAGCAAAGCAGTTCATTTGCATTTGCGATGATTCTAAGCAAGTAGACACATTAGGCCATTTTCCACTACCAATAGAGGTAATCCCATTGGCAGAGGCTTCGGTGTCTAGGGCAATGCAAGCCTTAGGGGGCAGCCCGCGCTTACGACTAATGGCGGGTACTGCCGATCCTTTTGTAACTGACAATGGCGGCTGGATTATTGATGTGGCTGGTCTTGCGATTGCCGACCCTATAGCATTGGAGGCGCAGGTGAATCAAATTGCAGGCGTGATAACGGTCGGATTGTTTGCACGTCAAAAGGCGGATATCCTTTTTGTTGGCGGCACGAACGGAGTCAAGCGCGTCGATTTTTCTTAAGCATTAGACAACCAACTAGTCAGTCAATAAAAAAGGACCTCTGAGGGGTCCTTTTTACATTCGCAGCGCCAAACTAGGCAGCTTAGGCACTGGGCGGTACATAACCGGTAGCAGCATCTGCTCCGCCTTCGTAGAAGTATTTTTCTACTTGCTTTAAGAGGTATTGGCGCGCACGAGGATCGGCCATATTGAGGCGGTTCTCATTAATGAGCATAGTTTGGTGTTTTAACCAGCCAGCCCACGCCTCTTTTGAAACTTCTTGCCAGAGTTTTTTCCCTAAATCACCTGGCAATGGAGCAAAGTCCATTCCCTCGGCTTCTTTATTGAGCTTGATACATTGAACCATCCGTGCCATTGCGTACGCCTTTCTAAATGCAATCAGTGAATACTGAATCGAACTTGCATTATGTCAAGTTTTTGGTCAAGACCATCGACTTGCGATCCCAGTTGTAAATTTGCTTACGCTCTTCGGGTAAATCATCGACGCTGGACCGAATAAAACCGCGTTTTAAAAACCAATGCTCGGTTCGTGTGGTGAGTACAAAGAGTTTATTGATGCCTTCTTTTTTTGCCCTGGCTTCGATGCGCTTTAGCAGGCGCTCGCCATCGCCTGACCCCTGTACATCTTGATCAACTACTAAGCAGGCAAGCTCGCCAATGCCATTGGGGAATGGAAATAGGGCAGCGCAGCCGAATAAGACCCGATCGTGCTCAATAACAGAAAAGCGATCAATATCACGCTCAATCACATCTTGGCCGCGGGCAGCGAGTATTCCCTCTTCCTCAAGGGGCATCGTCAATTGCAAAATACCACCCACATCGTCCTGATTTGCTTCGCGCAGATTTTCAATACCGGAGGATGCAATCATCATGCCCACACCATCGTGGGTAAAGAGTTCTTCAAGTAGAGCGCCATCGCGGTTGCAGGGCAAGAAGTGCACACGACTGACACCAGCTTTAATGGCCCTACCCGACAGATTTAATAGGGTCTTCATGCCCGCAGGAATTTCTGGGTGGCTGGTGACGTACTCTTGCATCTGCGCCAAGGAGAGTTCCGTAATCAAGTCACCGGCTTCATCGTGCAGACCAGAGTAGGGCGTTAAGAATAAAATCTTATCTGCTTTCAGGGCAGCAGCAGTCGATGCAGCAACGTCTTCAAACGATAGATTAAATGCTTGCCCCGTTGGTGAAAAGCCCAGTGGAGAGAGCAAGACAATTTTGTTACTATCGAGTGAGAGTTTGATCGAGACTGAATCCACTTTGCGCACAAGGCCCGTATGAATAAAGTCAACGCCATCCACCACGCCAAAGGGCATAGCAGTAATAAAGTTGCCCGAGATAACGGAAATGCGGGAACCCGCCATCGGGGTATTAGGTAGGCCCCGACTGAACGCTGCTTCAATATCCAGGCGCAGTTCACCGGCAGCTTCTTTGACGCACTCCAGTGCAGCAGCGTCTGTAATGCGATAGCCATTCATGTGGCCCTGCCCAAACTGGCTTTTGATTTGGCGCAGCGTCAACTGCTCCTCAATCTGCGGACGAATGCCATGCACGAGGACAATCCGCATGCCCATGGCATGCAACATAGCAATGTCCTCAATAATGCGCTCCAAGCCAATTTCTTGAACCAGTTCACCCGCAAAGGCAATGACAAAGGTCTTTTCTCTAAAGCTGTGGATGTAAGGAGCAACATCTCTGAGCCAGCCCACAAAAGGGAAGTTGCTGGGGGTTTCGCTCTCGGGGGGCGATTTTGTCAGGGAGTTCGGTGCGGTAGCTGCCATAGTGAGAAAATTATAGGGTGATGCCGCCGATAAACCAATCAAAATCCGATGCTGTGCCTGCTTCCAACACAATTAATGGAGGCTTAAAGCGAATCGCCATCCGCTTTCCGGAAGAATTGCCGGTCTCGGGTCAGCGCGAAGTCATCATGGCGGCGCTACGATCCAATCAGGTGGTGATCGTCTGCGGCGAGACAGGGTCCGGTAAAACGACGCAGTTACCCAAGATTTGTTTGGAGCTCGGCCGCGGCACCATGAACGGCGGCCGTTTAATTGGCCATACCCAGCCGCGCCGCATTGCCGCTACAGCAACCGCTAAGCGCATCGCCCATGAGCTGGGAACGCCCATGGGTCAGGATGTGGGTTATCAAATTCGGTTTGCGGATAAAACCACCCCAAGCGCATCGATCAAGCTCATGACCGACGGAATTTTATTGGCACAGACTCAGCGCGATCCGCTGCTTAAGGCCTACGACACCCTGATCATTGACGAGGCTCATGAGCGCAGTCTCAACATCGATTTTTTATTGGGTTACCTGCGCCAACTATTACCCAAGCGCCCCGATTTGAAGATCATCATTACCTCAGCCACGATTGATGCGCAGCGTTTTTCCCAGCACTTTACGGTGGGCTCAAAAACAGTGCCGGTCATTGAAGTTAGCGGACGGCTCTTTCCAGTGGAGCAGCGCTATGTACCGCTGGAGTTAGACACAAAAAAAGAGGTGATGGATTTATCGGACGCCGTTGCTCAGGCAGTAACAAACGTATGGCGCGAGGGCGCTTCTGGCTCGGGCGATGTACTGGTGTTCTTGCCGGGTGAGCGGGAGATTCGGGATTGCGCTGAAACCCTCAGAAAAGACTCCATCTTGCAAAGCCGCTTTCATCCGGATGTGCTAACGCTCTTTGCACGTCAATCGGTTGCGGAGCAAGAGCGCGTTTTTCAGGCTGGCAATGGCCGCCGCATTATTTTGACCACCAACGTTGCTGAAACCTCATTGACCGTGCCTAATATTCGCTATGTGATTGATAGTGGCTTAGCACGCGTGAAGCGTTACTCCTATCGCAATAAGGTTGAGCAGTTGCAAATTGAGCCAATTTCACAAGCGGCTGCCAACCAAAGGGCGGGGCGCTGCGGCCGAGTATCGGATGGCATATGCATCCGGCTCTATAGCCAAGCAGACTTTGAGGCACGGCCACGTTTTACTGACCCGGAAATTCTGCGCAGCTCACTCGCTGCAGTATTGCTGCGCATGAGCGCACTACGCCTCTCGAAGATTCAGGACTTTCCATTTATTGATCGGCCACTGGGCCGTGCAATCGCCGACGGCATTCAACTGCTCGATGAGCTAGGTGCGATTGATACGGAAGGTGAAAACAATACCTTTATCCTAACTAATATAGGTAAGGCACTGGCTGATTTGCCGCTCGATCCGCGGATTGGCCGAATATTACTCGCAGCGCGAGAGCACCAGGCTTTGCGCGAAGTAACAATTATTGCCGCTGCCTTAGCCACGCAAGATCCACGCGAGCGTCCGATGGATCAGGCTGGAGCCGCTGATCAAGCGCACCTCTTGTTTAAAGACGAGAAGTCCGAATTTCTGAGTTTTGTGAAACTCTGGGACTGGTATCACCATGCTTTAACGCATAAGCACAGTAATCGCCAGCTTGAAAACCAATGCCGCAGCCAATTTTTGTCCCCGCGGCGACTGCGGGAGTGGCGTGATGTGCATGGGCAGCTGCACACCATGCTCGGCGAAAAAGGATGGAAAGAAAATGGCCTGCCTGCGACCTACGAGCAAATTCATTTGGCTTTGCTGACGGGATTACTGGGTCATGTGGCCAAAAAAGAAGAGGAAGAGCGCGGTCCGCATGCGGGTGCCTATCTTGGTGCTCGGGGTATTCGGCCCCATATTTGGCCAGGCTCTACCTTAGGGAAAAAAGCCGGCGCTTGGATTTTGGCAGGCGAGTTGCAAGAGACCAGTCGTTTGTATGCACGGACGATTGCGAAGATCGAGCCCCAATGGGTTGAGAAGGTCGCCGCGCACCGCTTGGTTAAATCCCTGAGTGATCCCTTTTGGGATAACCGCCAGGGCGAGGTCATGGCGTTTGAGCGGGGCACGCTCTATGGATTGCCGATTTACCATGGTCGCAAGGTCCGCTTTGCACCCCATGATGCGCTGGAGGCCCGCCAGTTATTTATTCAGCAGGCCTTGGTTGGTGCCGAGCTATTTGGCCGCATGGAAACCCTCGCCCAAGAAAAAGAATTAGAAGCACTCAGTAAAAAAGCCCACCCTCGGCATTTTGATTTTTTCTGGCATAACCGAAAATTAATTCGGGAGATTGAGGCTTTGGAACACCGTTCTCGCAGGCCCGATGTATTGGTGGATGAGCAACTGCTATTTGCATTTTATGACAGCCGTTTGCCTACTGAGGTACTCAGTCGATCGGGTATGGAGGCGTGGCTGCGAAAGACCCCGGATGCAGAGGCAAGCCTACGCTTAGATAAAGCCGATTTAATGCGCCATGAGGCTGCTGGCATTACGGTTGATCGCTATCCAAAGACCTTGAGTATGGGAGGTAGCAGCCTTAGCCTCACCTACCATTTTGAGCCGGGCAGTATTAAAGACGGCGTGACCTTGGTGGTGCCGCTGACGATGCTCAATCAAATTGATGGTCGCCGCTGCGAGTGGTTGGTGCCTGGCATGTGCGAAGAGAAGACCCTCTTATTGCTCAAGTCCCTTCCGCAAAAATTGCGGCGTCACTGCGTCCCCTTGCCCGATTACGCCAAAGGCTTTATGCAGCGTGTAACGGATGCAATGCAATTTGGTGTGGGGGATTATGTAGATGCCCTGCTAAGCGACTTACGCAGAGAAAAGGGATTGGAATTTAAGCGGACGGACTTTCGTCCTGAGTCCTTACCGCTCCATTGCAGCATGAACTTTCGCTTGATTGATGCGCATGGACGTCAACTGGAGTTGGAGCGTAATTTATCCCGCTTACGCGCCGAGTACGGCCAAGAAGCACGGAGCGCATTTCAGGCGGTAGCGCAGGAAGCGGTTTCAACCGAACTTATTCAGGCGGAGGGTAAAAAGGCAAGCCTGACGCAGAGCGAATCTCCCGCAACAGCGCTTATCGGCGCTTATCGCCAATGGGATTTTGGGCCGCTACCTGAGACGCTCGAGATTCAAAAGGGAAACAAAACCTTATTTGGTTATCCAGCATTGGTAGATCAAGGCGATGCGGTAGACCTGGAGGTATTTGATGATCTCCTCGAGGCACGTAAAGTGCATTGGCAGGGTCTACGTCGTTTATTTGCGATCAGTCAAAAAGACACAGTGAAGGCCTTGCAAAAACAGATGCCGGGCATACGTGAAATTGGTTTGCTGTTTATCAATATTGGCCAAGTGGATCAGATTACCGAACAAATCGTGCAGCTGGCTATCGAGCGCGCTTTTATGTTGGAGCCATTACCCAGCAATGCGCAAGAGTTTGCCGAGCGGGTGAGCAGCGGGAAACCGCGCTTAACCCTGATTGCCCATGAAATTGCGCGCCACACCCTGGCCGCCCTTGAGGCCCATGCGGAGGTACAGAAAAAAATGGCGCAGGCAAAGGCCGTATCACCAGCTGCCCATGCGGATATGGCGGAGCAAATTCAGGGGCTGATTTTCCCGAAAATGCTGGTTGAAATTCCCTATGCACAACTGGTGCATTTACCGCGTTACCTCAAAGGGGTGGCGCTGCGGATTGAAAAGCTGCGTACGAATGCTGCCCGAGATGCCCAATGCCAGCGTGACTGGGAATCCCTTGCTAGGCCATGGCAAAAGCGTCTACACGGCGCCAAGGGCTCGTCTTATGCAATGCAGGATGATCCGGGCTTGCGGGATTTCCGTTGGCAGCTCGAGGAACTTCGCATTGCCTTATTTGCACAGGAACTCAAAACCCCAACACCAATATCTTTAAAGCGCCTCGAAAAGGTCTTCGCCAGCCTGCGCTAAGCCACAAACTGCTTACAATAGGCTCTTAATTCATCTTTTATTTGTAAACAGGCTATAGACGTGCACAAACCCGCAATTTTTCACCTTACTGCAAGGTCAGTAGCTGCTTTTGTAGCTACTTTTATTTTCTTCGGCGCAGTACAAGCAGCTAAGCCAACAGAACCAACGCTTGCTGTGGTTTTAAATTCTGGGGATGCGACGGTGAGTTTGGTGGATATGAAAACCCGCACGGTTACCAAAACCATGCCCATCGGCAAAGAGCCGCATCACGTCATGTTGACACCAGACGAAAAAACCTTACTGATTGCCAATGCCATGGGCAACGACATTGCCTTGATGAACCCATTGACGGGCGAGGTCACCGGACGCATTCCCAAAATCATCGATCCGTATCACATTGGTTACTCTCCCGATAATCGCTGGTTTATTACAGCCGCAAACCGCCTTGACCGCGTTGACATTTATGCAGCCAATGGCGCCGACTTAAAGTTGGCCAAAACCATTGCCGTTGGAAAAACACCGAGCCACATTGCATTTACTGCGGATAGTAAGTTTGCATTTGTGACGATGCAGGATTCAAATGATCTTGCCGTGATTGATTTAGTGAACCAAACCCTATTGTGGAAGATACCAACCGGGCCAGCGCCCGCTGGACTGTGGATGACCCCGGGTGATCAATACCTTTTGGTGGGTATTACTGGCGGTGATTATGTGCAAGTGATCGATTGGCGTAATCGCCGCGAGGTAAAAAAGATCTTTACCGGCAAAGGCGCCCATAACTTCAGGCCTCAAGGCGATAGAACGCACGTGTTTGTAACGAACCGTATTGCTTCTACTATCACCCTTTTGAATATGAAGACCCTTGAAAAGGTTGGTGAGATTACTGGCTTGCCGGCTGGCCCAGACGATATGGAATTAACGCCCGATGGAAAGCAGTTATGGGTTTCGCTTCGGTTTGCACGTAAAGTAGGCATCATTGATGTACCCAGCATGAAATTAATTAGTGTGATTCCGGTCGGCAAATCACCGCACGGCATTTTCTTCCACCCACGGGCACCCTGGGAGTAAGGTAACAGATGCGTTTCCCCATAAGGATCTCTTTTTGTCTATCGCTGGTACTCACTTCTCTTTTAGGAGTGAGCGTTGCTCAGGCAAAGGCCTGTCAGAAGCCAATTTACCTCACCTTTGATACGGGCAATATGGCAGTAGCGGAAACCGTTGCTGCGATTTTGAATCGACAGCAAGTGAAGGCAACCTTCTTTTTGGCCAATGAGAAAACCTATCGCGGCGATTACTCTTTAGATGATGGCTGGAAATCGTTTTGGCAAGAGCGAGTAAAAGAAGGCCATCAGTTTGGTAGCCATACCTATGATCATGTGTACTACATCAAGGACTTGCCAGCAAACTCACCCAGCGATGCACGGGTTCAAATGCGACCGCAGTTCGGTGCCAATGCCAATCAAGCTAAATCCTTTAGCAGCGCAGAAGTTTGTGCGGAGATCAATCGGGTCAATACGCGCTTTCAGGAGCTAAGTAATCGACCCTTGGATCCGATTTGGCGTGCTGCGGGGGGTAAGACCTCACCGCGCTTACTCGCCATGGCAGAGCAGTGTGGATATCGCCACGTAGGCTGGGCGCCCGCCGGATTTTTAGGCGATGAATTAAGTTCAGAAAAGTTCCCCAACCAAGTCCTTTTAGAAAAAGCCTTGCGATCCGTTAAGCCGGGCGACATTACGATGGCGCACTTGGGCATTTGGTCGCGTAAAGATGCATGGGCACCCACCGTATTGGAACCCCTCATCGAAGGCTGGAAACGCAAGGGTTACTGTTTTGATGTCTTGCCCCTTAGTCCGGCAAAGGCAGGTCCAATATGAGCTCGGTTGATTCCGATCTAGCCATTACCCGACTGTATGGCGAGGTACAGGAGGCTCTTTACCGGTACATCGTAGAGCCCCTCTTGTATCAGCTCAATTGGATTGGATTGGCTGAAGACGCCTACGACGGCACCGAATGGTTCATGCTGGGCCTACTGCAAATCGCCATCATCGTACTGGTTTTGCGCACTTGGGAGCGCTTCAATCCTGCAGAGGATCAGGGTACACAAGCTAAGGCGAAGTGGCCTGATATTGCCTATACGCTGTTTCATCGACTGGGGTTTTTTCAAGTATTTATTTTCTTTGTATTCTCTGGGATCTTTTTCCAGATGCAATCGGTTTTACACGATTGGCGCTTTGAGCGACTCAATGTCGAAGATTGGTGGCCGGGCGTTACCACCATTCCGCTCGTAAGCTTTTGTATTTACCTGGTGATGTTGGATATAGTGGAATACGGTTACCACCGCGCCTCCCACCGTTTTCAATGGTGGTGGCAATTGCATACCTTACACCATAGCCAAGTGGCTATGAATGCCTGGTCGGATGATCGCAACCATGTGCTAGACGACATCATGCATGCTCTGGTCTTTGCTTTTTTTGCTTTACTGTTTGGAGTGCCTCCCGGCCAATTCGTCTTTTTAGTGGTGCTTGGTCAGTTGATTGAAAGTTGGCAACACGCGAATCTCAAAATACATTTAGGTCTGGGTCGTTACTTTTTAATTTCGCCCATGTTCCACCGCTTGCACCATGCCGTTGGCTATGGCCATGAGGCTAATGGTAAACCGGGTGTTTTAGGAGGCTGCAACTTTGGTGTTTTATTTCCGTGGTGGGATATGCTCTTTAAAACGGCGGTATTTCCGAACGCGGTTTATCCCACTGGAGTGCGTGGTGTCGTGGTACCGAATTCGATTTGGACGCAGCAGTGGCAGGGCTTGCGACACGCCTGCCTTCATCTATTTCACCTGAACCGTAAGTAAGCCTATGCAAGGAGTGCAAAACGTATTTCGTTCCCTTGGCTTAGCCATGGTGGGCACGATGCATCCCCGCATGCTCTGGCTTAGTTTTCGACCATTTTTGATTGTGTCGATTCTGTGGGGGATTGTGATTTGGTTGATCTGGTCACCAGCGCTTGATTACTTGCGGATATTTCTGACTACATCGATTTTTACCAGCTGGATTCAGACGGTCTTGAGTTGGGTCGGTTTAGATGAGGCGCGTGCCTGGATTGCTCCTTTATTTTTGGTGATGCTGTTGATTCCATTGATTGCAACTAGTCTATTGGTCTACATCGCTTTTTCAACCGTACCGGCAATTGTCAATAGTGTGATGCGTCAAAATAACTACCATGGCATTGAGGTGCTAGGGAAGGGTGGTATGGTCGGCAGCTTTTTCTATACCATTTGGTCTGCGTTCATTTGCTTGGCATTGATTATGTTGACTCTGCCGGTATGGTGGGTTCCGCCGCTAGTCGCTATATTGCCGCCTCTATTGTGGGGATGGCTAACCATGCGCTTAATGTCGTATGACGTCTTACTCAAGCATGCCACTACTGCAGAGCGTGATATGTTGCTCGAGCGCTATCGCTGGGAGCTACTGGGCATGGGTGTTGCGGCCGGCATGCTGGGCGCTGTGCCTACCTTCTTTTGGGCAACGTCTGCACTCGCTTTAGTTTTATTCCCCTTTGTGAGTTTTGTAGCGCTTTGGGTGTACTCCATCATCTTTGTCTTTGCCGCACTGTGGTTTGCCCATTTCTTATTGGGCGCACTCAAAGAATTACGTGCAACGGAAGAGGCCAAAACGCCCAAGGTGGAGCATGCTGTTATTGATATGGAGACATCGTAAATGACTGCCATGGATAAGCAACCCGCACGACGCTTCGGCTTAATTGTGATTGGCGATGAGATTTTGTCGGGTCGTCGCGCCGATAAACACCTCAGCAAAATGATTGAGTTGCTTAATGAGCGCGGCCTGAGTTTATCGTGGGCCCGATATGTGAGCGATGATCCAGAGCAAATTGTGCAATGCCTAAAAGAAACCTTTGCTAGCAGCGATATTGTCTTTAGTACTGGAGGTATTGGCGCTACCCCCGATGACCATACGCGTGTGAGTGCTGCTAAGGCATTGGGCCTCGGAATCGAATTGCATCCGGAAGCAAAAGCGCTAATTACTAACCGGATTATTGCAATGGCAGAGGGTGATGCCGCTAAGGCCGACTTGTCTCTCCCTGAGAATCAACATCGCTTCAAGATGGGGGAGTTTCCGGTGGGCTGCGAAATCATTCCCAATCCATACAACCAAATTCCGGGATTTCGGATTCAGGAACACCACTTTTTCCCTGGCTTTCCGGTGATGGCTGCGCCGATGATGGCATGGTGTCTTGATCAGCACTATGCCCATTTATTTCACCAAGAAAGCTGGCTGGAAAAGAGCTTTATCGTTCCGGAAGGCATTGAGTCGCGCCTAACGCCGCTCATGGAGGATATTGAGAGCCGTTTTGAGGGCGTCAAAGTGTTTAGCCTGCCCTCGGTAGGGGATCCAGTGCGCGGCGGTATTTATGCTCGCCGCCACATTGAATTGGGTGTAAAAGGCTGTGCTGACGTAGTACTGCTTGCTTGGGAAGCCCTTCGCCAAGGGACCAAAGCCTTAAATTACCAAATTCACGACCCAATTAAGCACTAATTTAGTGCATAAAGAGGAGTAGCACCCCTTTTTAGGCACTTTACTAGTGCAATAATAGCTATTCAAGCGGTTCGCTTTCGATACATTACAAACTTAAACCGTGTGTAGTGTGCGCCATCGAGGCATACCAACGACTACCGAATTCGTTTCACTTATTGAGGAGATTTGCATGACAAAAACCGTCGCTGACGTAATGAAGTTGGTCAAAGAAAAAGAGTGCACTTTTGTTGACTTTCGCTTTGTCGATACCAAAGGCAAAGAACAGCACACCACCGTGCCCATTTCTCACTTCAATGAAGATAAATTCGAAAGCGGCCATGCATTTGACGGCTCCTCGATTGCAGGTTGGAAGGGTATTGAAGCATCCGATATGCTGTTGATGCCAGACCCAACCGCAGCCTACATTGACCCTTTTTATGAAGAGTCAACCTTAGTTATTACCTGCGACGTGATTGAGCCATCGGATGGCAAGGGTTACGATCGTGATCCGCGCTCGATTGCCAAGCGTGCAGAAGCCTATTTAAAAGGAACTGGATTGGGTGATACTGCCTTCTTTGGTCCAGAACCCGAGTTCTTTATTTTTGATGGCGTGCGCTGGGGCGACAATATGCAGGGTTGCTTTGTCAAGATCGACTCGGAAGAAGCGCCATGGTCATCTTCCGCTGAAATTGAAGGCGGCAACACGGGTCATCGCCCAGGCAAAAAAGGCGGTTACTTTCCGGTGTCCCCTGTGGACAGCTTCCAAGACATGCGCTCTGAGATGTGTTTAATCTTGGAGTCGATGGGCATTCCAGTTGAAGTGCACCACCATGAAGTGGCTGGTCAAGGTCAAAATGAATTAGGAACCAAATTCAGCACACTAACCCAGCGCGCTGATTGGACTATTTGGCAGAAGTACGTCGTGCAAAACGTAGCCCATGCCTATGGCAAGACCGCTACCTTTATGCCAAAACCCGTCGTTGGTGACAATGGCTCGGGTATGCATGTGCATCAGTCGGTATGGAAGAATGGCGAGAACTTGTTTGCTGGCAACGGTTATGCCGGTCTTTCTGAATTTGCTTTGTTCTACATCGGCGGCATCATTAAACATGCCCGCGCACTGAATGCCATCACCAATCCGGGCACTAATTCGTACAAGCGTTTAGTACCAGGCTTTGAGGCGCCAGTGAAGCTCGCTTACTCTGCCCGCAACCGTTCTGCTTCGATTCGGATTCCACACGTATCGAGTCCAAAAGGTCGCCGTATTGAAACTCGTTTCCCAGACCCATTGGCTAACCCATACCTTTGCTTCTCAGCACTCTTGATGGCTGGTTTGGACGGCGTCCAGAACAAGATACATCCGGGTGAAGCTGCAGATAAGAATTTGTATGACTTGCCACCAGAGGAAGATGCAAAGATCCCAACCGTATGCCATAGCTTAGATCAGGCTTTGGAGTGCTTGGATAAAGATCGTGAATTCTTGACCCGTGGCGGTGTGTTCACGAATTCGATGTTGGATGCGTACATTGATTTGAAGATGGAAGAGGTCACCCGTTTCCGTATGACGACGCACCCCATCGAATTTGACATGTACTATTCACTTTAATTGCAGGAGTAATCCTTGAGCGCAGGTGTATTGCGCAATTCGTTCAAAGGGGCAGCTTCGGCTGCCCCTTTTGTTCCGAACTTGCTGGATCAGTTACCCAATGCCATCATTATTTTTGATGGCAAGACGAAGCATTTGTTTTACGCCAACCCAGCCGCTGAGTCTGCGCTCGAACTCTCCCGGAAGGCCATCGTAGGTCATTTGCTGGATGAACTGTTTGCCGATAATCCGGGCCTTAATGGAATGATTGAAGAGGTTGCGAACAACGTTACGGCAACCCAGCGTCAAGAAATGATTCTGCATGTATTTCCAAACACCATCCACTATGACGCTGTTCCAGCGCATGTCGTAATTGCTTTATTGGAAGAAGACCTTATGCTGATGGAATGGTTCCCGCTTGATCAGCAGTTACGCAGTGAGCGTGATGAGCGCGTGACGCAGCAGGTTGAGGCCAACAAGCAGTTAATGCGCAACTTAGCGCATGAGATTAAAAACCCCTTGGGCGGCATTCGTGGCGCCGCTCAACTTTTGGAATTCGAGCTCCCAGAAAAAGGCCTGCGGGAATACACCCAAGTCATCATCAAAGAATCGGATCGCCTTCAAACCTTGGTTGATCGCCTGTTAGCGCCGCACCGCCGTGCCCATACAACCGAGCTCATTAATTTGCACGAGGCCCTCGAGCGCGTCCGCAGTTTAGTGCTGGCAGAGTTCCCCAATGGACTGCGTATTATTCGCGATTACGATACGAGCTTGCCGGACATTATTGGCGACAAAGAGCAGCTGATCCAAGCGGTACTCAATATTGTTCATAACGCAGCGCAAGCATTGGCTGAAGAGATGCGCCGCGGTACGGCAGTGATTGAGTTACGTACGCGCGTAGCACGCTCGGTCACGATTGCAAAACAGCGCTACAAGCTAGCACTGGATTTACATGTAATCGATAACGGCCCCGGTATTCCAGATGAGATTCGGGATCGTATTTTCTTTCCCTTGGTCAGCGGCCGCGAGGGCGGTAGTGGATTAGGCCTCACATTGGCACAAACGTTTGTACAGCAACATCAAGGATTCATTGCCTGTGAGAGTCAGCCCGGCAGGACCGATTTTCATATTCAGATACCGTATCGTAAGCAGGAGTTATCAGCATGAGTAAATCAGTGTGGATTGTGGACGATGATCAGTCGATTCGTTGGGTTTTAGAGAAAGCATTGACACGCGCGGGCTTATCCCACCGAAGCTTTACGAACCCAAACGACGTGCTCAATGCACTTGAAGATGAGGCGCCGCAAATTTTAATCTCAGACATTCGGATGCCTAGGGGCAATGGCCTCGATCTGCTGCAGCACGTCAAGGCAAGCCACCCCAATTTGCCCGTGATTGTGATGACGGCGTATTCTGATTTGGATTCGGCGGTATCGTCATTTCAGGGTGGTGCGTTTGAGTATCTGACAAAGCCATTTGATCTTGAAAAAGCGATTGAATTAATCCGCAGGGCAATCGGGGAGAGCGAGCGCGCTCAGCCAGCGTCAAAAGAGCCGCGTTACTGGCAACAAGAAACCCCGGAGATTATTGGGCAGGCTCCTGCGATGCAAGAGGTCTTTCGCTCGATTGGCCGTTTGGCGCAGTCCCACGCGACGGTCCTTATTACCGGGGAGTCAGGTACTGGAAAAGAACTCGTTGCCAGAGCACTGCATAAACACAGCCCACGCGCCAAAGGGCCATTTGTTGCCTTTAACATCACGGCTATTCCAAAAGACCTGCTTGAGGCTGAGCTATTTGGCCATGAGCGTGGAGCCTTTCCGGGGGCGCAAACCATGCGCCGAGGTCGTTTTGAGCAAGCCGATGGGGGCACTTTGTTCTTAGACGAAATCGGCGATATGCCATTTGATCTGCAAACCCGTTTGTTGCGTGTCTTAACGGACGGTCATTTCTATCGGGTAGGTGGGCATGATCCGATTCGTGCCAATGTCCGCATTATTGCGGCAACTTATCAAAATTTAGAATCCCGTGTTTCTGCTGGTTTGTTCAGAGAAGACTTATTGCACCGTTTGAATGTCATCCGGCTGCGCCTCCCGGCCCTACGAGAGCGCGCCGAGGATATCCCTGTCTTGGCCCGCCATTTTATGCAGCATTGTGCCAAAACCCTTGCAGTTGAGCCCAAACGTTTATCGGACGACGCTATGAAAGCCATTTCCGGGAAGCTCTTTCCAGGCAATGTGCGCCAATTGGAAAACCTGTGCCATTGGTTAACAGTCATGTCTCCGGCCGCCGAAATCGGTGTTAGTGATTTACCTGCCGACTTAGATGCGCATAGCGGCATTGCTGAGGTAATGATGTCAGATGAGGTTGTGGGCACTACTACCTTGCCGCAAAGAGCCTCGACTGCAGACTGGGAGGGCGGACTCGGGCGAATCGCCGTTAAAATGCTGCAGGACGGGCAAAAAGATGTGTTTGATGCTTTGACATCGCGCTTTGAAAAAGCGGTACTGCAAGCTGCGCTTGAGGTTACCCGCGGTCGGCGCGTTGAAGCGGCTCAGCGCTTGGGGATTGGTCGCAATACCATTACCCGCAAATTACATGAATTGGGTATCGATGACTGATGTAACGCGGATTGCTGCATGGAATGTGAATTCAATCAAAGTACGTTTGCCCCAGGTACTGCGCTGGCTTGAGTCCCAAGAAAAAGCCCGTACGCCAATCGATGCACTTTGCTTGCAAGAGCTCAAACTAACCGACGATAAGTATCCGCATGCGGAGTTTGAAGCGGCTGGCTATATTAGCCTTGCTGCGGGCCAAAAGACTTACAACGGCGTAGCCATTCTTTTACGCCGCGCTGCCTTAGCATCGATTGCTGCGGATAGCGAGACCGCCTTTTTAAAGACGGTACGAAATATTCCGGGTTTTGAGGATGAGCAGCAACGCATTCTGGCCGCGACGGTCTGTTTCAAGGGTAAGCAACCCATGCGCTTGATCTCTGCTTATTTCCCCAATGGCCAGTCTCCAGACAGCGATAAGTTTCAATACAAGTTGACGTGGTTAAAGGCTTTGCAAGCCTGGCTAGAGATTGAACTCAGTAGCCACCCCCGTTTAGCTTTGTTGGGCGACTTTAATATTGCCCCTGAAGACAGTGATGTGCATGAACCTGCGAAGTGGATTGGTCAAAATTTAGTCTCGCCTGAGGAACGCAATGCATTTGCGCAACTGATTGGCTTGGGTCTGTCCGATTCATTTCGGATGTTTGATCAGCCTGCTAAAACATTTAGCTGGTGGGACTACCGCATGATGGGTTTTCGGCGCAATGCAGGTATGCGTATTGACCATGTGCTCTTAAGCGCAGCACTCAAGGAGTACTGCGTTGCTAGTTGGATCGATAAAGAGCCGCGTACCTGGGAGCAGCCTTCTGATCATGCTCCCGTGATTGCCGAGCTGAAACTCTAAGCTCGGCTACAGATTAGTTCGTAGCCAACTCTTCAATCAGTCCGCCATGGCGTAATAGAGCATCAATCGAGGGATCGCGTCCGCGGAAGGCCTTAAAGGATTCTGCAGCTGAACGGCTACCACCGACTTCCAGAATTTCAGTGCGGTAGCGTAAGCCCATCTTGGCATCGATCACGCTGCCGCTTAATTTAGCCGCCTCCTCAAAGGCGGCGTAAACGTCTGCAGAGAGTACCTCAGCCCATTTATAGCTGTAGTAGCCTGCGGCATATCCCCCAGCAAAAATATGGCTAAAGGTATTGGGCCAGCGCGACAAGGCGGATTGGGGAATAACATTAAATTGATCGCCAATTGTTTTGGCGATGCCTAAAACAGCCTGACCTTCGGCATGTACCGCATCAAAGGAGGAATGCAAACGCCAATCAGTTAAGGAGAAAACCACTTGACGCAAAGTCCCTAGACCATTTTGGAAATTCTTAGCGGCTAGCATCTTATCAAACAGATCGCGAGGGAGTGGCTTGCCGGTGTCGACATGAGCCGTCATTTTTTCGAGGACTTCCCATTCCCAGCAGAAGTTTTCCATAAACTGACTGGGTAGTTCTACGGCATCCCATTCCACGCCATTGATGCCAGAAACACCAAGAGCGCCCACTTGGGTTAAGAGGTGATGCAGGCCATGACCGCTTTCATGGAAGAGGGTGATCACATCGTCGTGGGTAATGGTGGGCTGCTTTAGCTTGCCATCGACCTTGACGGGCGCTGCAAAATTGCAGACCAAGTAAGCAACCGGCACCTGCACCTCACCATCCGGTAATAAGCGCCTACCGCGGGCATCATCCATCCAAGCGCCACCGCGCTTACCGGGACGCGCATAGGGATCAAGGTAAAAATAGGCGACCACTTCACCATCCGGATTGCTGACCGAGAAAGACTGAACCGTATCGTGCCAAATGGGTAAGTCAGCAGGCTTGATGTGAACGGAAAACAGGGTCTGAATTAAGTCAAAGAGGCCATCGAGTACTTTGGGCAGGGGAAAGTACTGCTTAAGTTCATTTTCTGAAAAGGCGTAGCGCGCTTGTTTGAGTTTCTCCGAGAGAAAGGCAATATCCCAGGGCTGAATTGGATCGTCTTTAGTGCTGCCTAAATTAAACTCAGTACGAGCAAATTGCTGCAGGGTCTCCCAATCGGCTGTTGCGAATGGTTTAGCGCGCTCTGCAATATCAACTAAAAAGCCATCGACCTCATTGACCGTACGCGCCATTTTTGGGGCAATGCTCAGCTCAGCATAATTTTGGAACCCGAGCATGAGTGCTTCTTCATTACGCAGGCGCAATTGATCCAGCATGTTTTGGGTATTGTCCCAATCTACTTTACCTTCGCCATATTTCGGACCCAGTTCGGACGCGCGCGTAACATAGGCCTCATACAGGCGCTGCCGTAATGCCCGATTTTCTGAATACTGCTGCACCGGGTAATAGGATGGAAAGTGCAGGGTAAAAGCCCAGCCTGTTTTGCCTTGCTGCTCTGCCGTATCAGCCGCAGCGGCAATCGCATCGGCTGGCAAGCCAATGAGTTCTGCAGAATCAGTTACTACGTGCGTAAAGCCATTGGTTGCATCCAATACGTGATCGGAGAAGGCCTTACCCAGTTCAGCTTGCTGATCTTGGATTTCAGCAAAACGTGGTTTTTGTGCTTCGGGCAATTCGGCGCCGCCCAAGCGAAAATCCCGCAGGGAGTTTTCAATGACTTTTTGTTGGTCGGGGGATAGTGACGCAAAAGTAGGGCTTTGGTAGAGTAATTTAAAGCGCTCATACAAAGCCAGATTCTGTCCTAGGCTTGACATGAATGCCGTTACCTTTGGCAGCATTGCTCCATAGGCTTCGCGCAGTTCTGGCGTATCAGCCACGCCATTTAAATGGGAGATTGCGCCCCATGCGCGGCTGAGGCGCTCAGTGGCATCTTCCAGTGGTTCTACTAAGCCATTCCATGTGGGCGGAGTTGCTTCGCTGGTTGCGATTGCTACGGCCGATTCTGCCTCCGACAGCAAAGCATTCATGGCAGGCGTAATATGCTCAGGCCGAATTTGGGAATAAGCAGCAATTCCCCTACCAAAATGGAGTAATGGATTTTCGGAATGGATTGGGCTTCTATTGGGATGAGTAGTCATCCCTCTAGCTTAATGGAATGCGCTTGCTAGCGTGCAATTGCGCAAAGGGACTAGCGTTTGGAGGCCTTTTCGGCGGCCTCTAAGGTATTCATGAGGAGCATGGTGATGGTCATGGGGCCAACGCCGCCTGGTACGGGGGTAATCCAGCTAGCAATGTATTTAGCGGTATCAAAATCCACATCGCCACACAACTTACCATCGGGTAAGCGGTTAATGCCAACATCAATCACAACTGAGCCTGACTTGACCATATCGCCGGCAATCATTTTGGGCTTGCCTGTAGCAACCACTAAGACATCGGCATCTTTGGTGTGATGGGCAAGATCCCGTGTTTTGCTATTGCAAATCGTTACGGTGGCGCCGGCTTGCAATAAGAGCATCGCCATCGGTTTACCCACAATATTCGATGCACCAACGATTACTGCGCGTGCACCGCGTAAAGGATATTCAATACTCTCGAGTAATTTCATACAGCCATAGGGCGTGCAGGGCTTAAATTCCGGTGCGCCGACCATGAGGGCGCCCGCATTGGCGACGTGAAAGCCATCCACATCTTTTTGCGGAGCAATGGCCTCGAGCACCCGCTCGGATGCAATGTGCGCGGGCAAGGGGAGTTGCACCAAGATGCCATGAATGGCGGGATCCGCATTCAAGGTGGCAATGCGAGCCAATAGTGCTTCTTCATTCATCTCCGCTTCATAGCGCTCAAGTACTGAATGAAAGCCAACCTCTTCGCATGCCTTCACTTTATTGCGAATGTAGACTGCGCTAGCGGGATTGTCACCCACCACAATCACCGCTAAACTGGGACGCCTACCTTTGGCTGTAACAATGGCAGCCCGTGCTGTAATTTCGGTGCGGATTTTTTTGGAGAGGGCAACGCCGTCAAGTAGTTGTGCTGGCATAGATGATAAGAAGAGCGTTGACTAAAACGGCAATGGAAATTAAGTCGGTTGTGGATCAGACAAGGCTAAGCGCAAGAGATCAGCAACCGTGTTGACGTTGAGCTTTTCCATGATGTTGGCACGATGGGCTTCCACGGTTTTAATCGATATACCGAGATCATCCGCAATTTGTTTATTCAGGCGCCCAGCAACAATGCGCTCGAGCACTTGGCGCTCACGCCCAGTTAATTTACCCAGCAAGCCTTGGGTTGTTTTACGCTGATTGGCTTGGCTGTAATCCGTGCGCGCTTTGGTCAGCATTTTCTCAACCAGAGCGCAAAGTTCATTTTCCTTAAAGGGCTTTTCAATAAAATCAACTGCCCCTTTTTTCATGGTTGAAACTGCCATGGTAACGTCACCGTGACCGGTAATAAAAGAGATTGGCATCGGCAGGTTTTCACTGATCAGGCGCTCTTGTAGTTCTAGGCCTGACATACCCGGCATACGCACGTCCAGAATGACGCAAGAAATCGTCGACTTATCGGTACTTTGTAAAGACTGTAAAAAGCGCTCAGCACTGGCATGGCAACGCACCAGATAGCCATTGCTCTCCAATAACCAGGTTAAGGAATCGCGTACCGCCTCATCGTCATCAACAACATACACGACCTCAGTTGGATTGGGGTTGGAGGTATTCATTAAGTTCATCAGTCAGTTCCGCTTGGTCTATCTAAATCCGCATCACGCGAGGGCGCTAGCTTCTGTATCCGTTGTTTCCAATGGTAATAGTATTGTAAAGGTGCAGCCAACTGCCTTACCGCTATTGGGGTCGTATTGGTTTTTAGCCCACAGCCGCCCATGGTGGGATTCAATAATGGAGCGGCAAATATTGAGTCCCATGCCCATTCCATCCGATTTGGTGCTAAAAAAGGGCTCAAACATGCGCTCAATAATGCCATCGGCTACGCCTGGCCCACTATCGACTACCTGTATCCGTAGCATGGCAGGGAAAGTGCTGGTCTCTACATTGGCGCTGATTTTGATGGGCGGCACGGCCCAGCGGGAGGAAAGCGGCGCTTCTTCTCGCACGCTGTCGAGTGCATTTTTAAGTAAATTGACTAATACTTGCTGAATTAAAACGGGGTCTAGGCTGACCTTGGGCAAATTGGACGCTAGCTCAGCCACGATTGCAAGGCGATGGCGGTGCGCTTCAATCTCGACTAAGCCCACTGCGTCCGCCACGATCACGCTGATATCAGAATCTTTGCGCTGCGGCTCACTGCGTTTGACAAAGCCGCGAATGCGCTGAATGATGGTCCCGGCGCGGTGAGCCTGCTCAGACGCTTTTTCCAGTGCAGGTAGTAACTCTTTTGAGAGGGTTTGATCGGCCTGCCCCGAGAGTCGTTTGGCAACCCCCATGCAGTAGTTTGAAATAGCAGCAAGCGGTTGATTTAATTCGTGCGCCAGAGATGAGGCCATTTCACCCATGGTCGTTAAGCGACTGGTAAATTGCATGCGCTCTTCTTGTTGGCGCGCTAAGTCTTCGGTATTTTTTCGTAAAGTAATGTCGGTCGCAATTAAGAGTTGAGCCAGGTGACCATCCACCCACGGAATAAAGCGGCGCCGTACTTCGTACCATTTGGATTCATCGCCAATCAACTGAATTTCTTGTGATTCGGTTTGCCGACTTTGATTGAGTTCAGAGCTGGGTAGGCCTGCCAAAGGATCAATATTATCTTCCTCGAGTCCTTGCAACAGGGCGGGGTCCATTTCATGATTTGCTAAGTCAATGTGGCCTTGGGAGGTATTGCCAAAACGCTCACGGTAAAAGCGATTGGCAAAGAGTAGCTCCCCTGTTTCGATTGAGATCACCGAGACCGCTGCATCCAAACCCTCTAGCACTGTAATGAAGCGATCTTGCGAAGCGGCCAGCTCTTCACGAATGCGCTTAGGCTCTGAGATATCCACCAAAGAAGTAACCCAACCCGTCTGCTCACCCTTTTCATTAATGAGTGGGGCTATGTAAGTTCGCGTTGCAATTCGTTTGCCGTCGCGCCGCTGAATCACGCCCTCAATGCCCCCTTTCATTTCATGGTGGGTATTTGCGCTGAGGGCAAGTTCCATTTTTTTAAGCAGTGATTCTTGTTGATCTGCTGGCCAAAATGGAAAGGGCGGCTGAAGACCGATCAACTCCTCTGAGCCCCAGTCGGTCATTTCACAAAAGGCGCGGTTCACGTAGGTAATGCGCTTTTGCATATCGTGCGCCCGAATTCCGACGGGTGTGGAGTTTTCCATTGCATTCCGAAAGTTAGTCTCGGTGCGCAGGCTGGCTTCAGCCAACTGCCGAACCTGCATTTGTTTAATAACCGACCACAAGCTCAAAATCACAAACGCACTAAGACCAACCACCACCCCGAGCAACATCTTAAATGTTAAGTTACTTGGTGTTGGATAGGTATCGACGCGCAAGATGGCATTGGGACTCAAGATACCGAGGTCTAAGCTAGTTTGGTTGGTTAAGGAGCGCGGCGGCATATTGCGGTCTGACGAGATCGCTAAGACCTGACCAGTATCGGTAGTTAAGCTGAATCGATACAGGCCTTTAAGTTCTGGCGGGATGACATATTCCATGATGCCTTGCACTGAATAGAGTACGGCCATGACGCCGGTAATCTCGCCATCAGCGCCAATCGGAATGGTCTGCCATAAAAGGGAACGACGTTCCTTTGCCATTGGCTCTTCGCTGGGCAAATCAATTTGTATGAAATTACTAAAGGCTGGGCGGTTTGTGCTGGCGGTGAGCTCAATGGTTTTATAAAGCTGTGCTTTCAGTTCTTTTGCATACGGCGCTTGATCAAACCAGGAGTTGGTGCGACTCGGAGGCGGCATCATCCACTGCCGTTCCTGATCCCGGCTTATCCAAATTAATTGGCTTACTTCGGGGTTATTAAATAAGAACGCTTCAGCTTCTTTTAATGCGCTGACTTTGGATTTTTCATCACCATTGACCTTACCCAGATCACGACTAAGCGACATTAATACTTCAGTGTTGTTGGCAAAGCGCAATTGCACGCGCTGCTTTACTAAGGAGAGCTCCCGAAAGAGGGCATTTTCTTGCTGGTTGCGTTCCTGCATTTGCAGGGTACCCAGAATGATGGTCATCATCACCGTAAAAATGACAATGGCTACCAGCGGGGTGTAGACCAGTCTAAAACCCCGAATTCGACGAAACCAACTGCTGGAATTAAAGCCCGCTGGGAAGGCGAAAGGAAACTTCATAAATTGGGTCGTTGTTGTAAACCCTTAGTGTATCCGCCTATGCTATCGCGTTTAATTTCATATTGTGCTATTTGCACTGCAATAAAATACCATATTATGAGAAATACTATCATTATGTGGAAAATTACTTGTAAAGCACTTTAGTGGTTTTTAGAATATCCGCTGTAGAGTGAACACATCACCATCATCGACCTTTTGGAGACACGTCATGGCCGCAGTTCCGCAACCGGTTTTAGGTAAATCACAAAATGATGCACTGGATATTGATCCCGCTGAAACCCAAGAATGGCTTCATGCTCTTGATGGCGTAATACGCGCAGTGGGGCCTGCACGGGCCGCGTATCTAATCGATCAGCAAATATCCCATGCGCGGGTCAACGGGGTTGATCAACCTTTCCATGCAGAAACACCATACATCAACACGATTCCGGTTGAGCTGCAGGCGCGTATACCGGGCGATCAAAATATTGAGCACCGGATCCGTTCATACACCCGTTGGAATGCGATGGCGATGGTCTTGCGTGCCAACAAAGACACCAACGTTGGCGGCCATATTTCTTCTTTCCAGTCAGCTGCTACTTTGTACGATGTTGGCTTCAATCATTTCTGGCATGCACCTAGTGCGGAGCATGGCGGCGATCTGATTTTTGTACAGGGTCACTCGGCACCGGGTATCTATTCGCGCGCGTACATGCTGGGTCGCCTGGAACAAAGTCAATTGGATTTATTCCGTCAAGAGGTTGGTGGTAAAGGTATTTCTAGCTACCCACATCCTTGGCTCATGCCAGACTTTTGGCAGTTTCCGACGGTGTCCATGGGCCTTGGCCCCATCATGGCAATTTATCAAGCTCGCTTCATGCGTTACATGGAAGATCGGGGTTTCATCCATGCGGGCAATCGCAAGGTGTGGGCTTTCTTGGGCGACGGTGAAACTGATGAGCCGGAGTCGCTTGGCGCCATCGGTATGGCCGGCCGGGAAGAGTTGGACAACCTAATTTTTGTGGTGAACTGCAACTTACAACGCTTAGATGGACCTGTTCGGGGTAACGGCAAGATCATTCAAGAACTGGAAGCCGAGTTTCGGGGTGCCGGCTGGAACGTGATTAAAGTCGTATGGGGTGGTCATTGGGATGCCCTATTTGCGCGCGATAAAAAAGGCATTCTGATGCAGCGCCTAGGTGAGATTGTTGACGGCCAATACCAGACCATGAAAGCTAAAAATGGCGCCTATGTTCGGGAGACCGTCTTTAATACTCCAGAGCTAAAGGCCTTGGTTTCTGACTGGAGCGACGAGGACATTTGGAACCTCAATCGCGGTGGTCACGATCCGCATAAAGTGTATGCTGCCTTTCACTCGGCGGTCATGCATAAAAATCAGCCAACCGTTATCTTGGCCCATACCATTAAGGGTTACGGCATGGGCGCCTCAGGCGAGGCCATGAACATTGCCCACCAAGCGAAAAAAATGAGCCCGGATGATGTGCGTCGCTTCCGTGATCGTTTCGATATTCCGGTCAAAGATGAGCAGCTAGATGACATTCCGTTTGTCAAGTTTCCGGAAGGCAGTCCTGAACTCGAGTACATGCGCGCACGTCGTCAAGAGCTGGGTGGTTATTTACCCCAGCGCCGCATGAAAGCAGAAAGCTTGCCGGTACCCGGTTTAGATGCCTTTGCGGCTTTACTCGAAGCAACCAGTGAAGGCCGGGAGATTTCCACTACCATGGCTTTCGTGCGCATGCTCAATATTGTGATTCGCGATAAGACCTTAGGTAAGCGCGTGGTACCCATCGTTCCCGATGAGTCACGCACCTTTGGTATGGAAGGCATGTTCCGTCAGCTGGGTATTTGGAATCAACTCGGTCAACTCTATACGCCCGAGGATCAGGATCAGCTGATGTTCTACCGTGAAGATAAACAAGGTCAAATTCTGCAAGAGGGTATCAATGAAGCGGGCGGTATGTGCGATTGGATTGCGGCGGCAACGGCGTATTCCACGCATGGTGTGCCCATGTTGCCTTTCTATATCTTCTATTCGATGTTTGGCTTTCAGCGCATTGGCGACTTAGCCTGGGCCGCAGGCGATATGCGCAGCCGCGGTTTCTTATTGGGCGGCACGGCTGGTAGAACCACGCTCAATGGCGAGGGTTTGCAACACGAAGATGGTCATAGTCATGTTTGGAGCGCATCGGTTCCTAATTGCGTTAGCTACGACCCTACGTTTGCATTTGAGTTAGCGGTAGTAATTCAGGATGGTATGCGTCGCATGCTGGATGCCCAAGATGACGTTTACTACTACGTGACCTTGATGAACGAAAACTATGCTCACCCAGCAATGCCAGTGGGTGCTGAGAAGAACATCATCAAGGGCATGTATAAGTTGCGTTCGGTGGGTGATGCCAATGCAAAGTTACGCGTTCAGCTGCTTGGCTCTGGAACCATTTTCCGTGAGGTGATTGCTGCCGCTGAACTACTGCACGCGGATTGGGGTATTGCATCTGACTTGTGGGGCTGTACCAGCTTTACCGAATTAGGGCGTGACTGGAATACGGTGCACCGTGCTAATTTACTGAACCCGACAGTAGCGCCTCAGCTGTCGCACGTCGAGCAGTGCCTTAAAGATACAAGCGGGCCAATCATTGCAGCAACCGATTATGTGCGTACCTTCGCCGATCAAATTAGACCGGCAATTCAGCACCTAGGCCGCCGTTATGAGGTGCTTGGTACAGACGGTTTTGGTCGTTCTGATACCCGTGAAAAACTGCGTGACTTCTTTGAAGTCGATTGCCGTTGGGTTGTATTGACTTCACTCAAAGCCTTAGCTGATGATGGAAAAATAGAGCGCCAGAAAATTGCTGAAGCGATCGCTAGATACAACATCAATGTTAAAAAACCCAATCCGATGATTTCTTAATCCGAAAACGACATCCCAGACCATGAGTAAATTAATCGAAATTCACGTTCCCGATATCGGGGACTATAGCGATGTCCCTGTGATTGAGGTTTTGGTCAAAGTCGGGGATGTGATTGAAAAGGAACAATCGGTCGTCACCTTAGAATCCGATAAGGCGACGATGGATGTTCCCTCATCGCATGCCGGTGTTGTTAAGGAGGTCCGAGTAAAAGTCGGCGACTCTATATCCGAAGGCGCGCTGGTTTTGGTACTGGAATCCAGTGATGCCGCTGCTGCCTCGGCTCCAATAGAAAACGTAGCGCCTGCAGAGTTTCCGAAGGCGGCTCCTCCGGTGGCTGCGATATCCATTCCTACCCCAGCCCCAACGGTAGCTCCGGCTCCAGTAGTGGCTGCTCCTGCCGCACAAGCGGTTACAACGGATACCGGAAACGACTTTAGTCATGCGAGTCCTACGGTACGTAAATATGCACGGGAACTGGGTGTACAGATTGGCCACGTTAAGGGATCTGGCCCTAAAGGTCGCATCACCCAAGAGGATGTCCAAGCCTTTGTTAAGGGCGTGATGGGTGGCGCAGCGCCCAGTGCTAGTCAAAAATCCACTGGCAATATGGGCGGCCTTGATTTATTGCCATGGCCGACGGTTGATTTTACGAAGTTTGGTGCTATTGAGCGCCAACCTTTATCGCGTATTAAAAAGCTATCTGCAGCCAATTTAGCGCGTAACTGGGTCATGATTCCAGCGGTGACGTACCATGAAGATGCGGACATTACCGAGCTGGAGGCATTCCGCGTCTCGACCAATAAAGAGAATGAAAAGCAGGGTAACAAGATCACGATGTTGGCATTCATGATTAAGGCTGCTGTTGCTGCCTTGAAAAAGTACCCGGAGTTCAATAGCTCCCTCGATGGCGATGATCTCGTTCTCAAAAAATACTTTCACATTGCCTTTGCTGCCGATACCCCAAATGGTTTGGTGGTTCCTGTGATTCGAAATGCAGATCAAAAAGGAATTAACGAGATTGCCCGTGAAACCGGTGAGCTTGCTGCCTTAGCGCGTGAGGGCAAACTAAAGTCAGATCAAATGCAGGGTGCTAGCTTCACTATTTCCTCGCTGGGCGGCATTGGCGGTACTTATTTTTCACCGATTATTAATGCCCCTGAAGTTGCAATCTTGGGCGTGAGTAAAGCGGCGATGAAGCCCGTCTGGGATGGTAAACAATTTATGCCGCGCTTAATTTGCCCGCTCTCACTGACGGCAGACCACCGCGTGATTGATGGTGCTTCGGCTACGCGATTCACCGTTTACATTGCCCAGCTCTTGGCTGATTTCCGCCGCGCGGCACTATAAAAGGAATCACCATGACTAAGCAACAAATTTTAGTTCCGGATATTGGCGATTATGACGACGTGCCCGTTATTGAGGTGCTGGTGAAGGTAGGCGATCGGGTTGAAAAAGAGCAGCCGCTCTTGGTACTCGAATCCGATAAAGCCACCATGGAAGTCCCGGCCGATGCGGCAGGGATCATTACAAGCATTGCAGTCAAGGTAGATGACAAGGTTAAAAAAGGCAGCATCATTGCTGAAATTGAACCGGATATGGCTGCAGCGCCTAAAGCAAGCGCAAGTGCTACCCCAATCCCTGCACCGAGTCCCGCTGCTGCGCCAATGGCAAGTACTGCACCCGCTGCAGTTGTTGGTGCGGCAACGGCTTTTCAAGGCAAGGTCGATCACGAGTGTGAGCTGCTTGTTTTTGGCGCAGGCCCTGGTGGCTATAGCGCTGCTTTTCGTGCGGCTGATTTGGGGCTCAACACGATTTTGTTAGAGCGCTACCCAAGCCTGGGGGGTGTTTGCTTAAACGTGGGCTGCATTCCGTCGAAAGCACTTTTGCATACCGCCGCGGTGATGGATGAAGCCAAAACCATGTCAAAGCATGGCATTAGCTTTGGTGAGCCCAAGATCGATATCGATCAGTTACGTGCCTACAAGGACGGCGTGATTACTAAGCTTACTGGTGGCCTTGCTGGTATGGCTAAAGCACGTAAAGTAAATGTCGTACGTGGTTTAGGTCGCTTTATTGATGCGCACCACGTTGAGGTCAATATAACCACAGGCTCGGGTCAAGACCTCAGTGGTCAGAAAGAGGTCATTCGCTTTCAGAAGGTGATTATTGCGGCAGGTAGTCAGCCAATCAAATTGCCATTTTTGCCGGACGATCCGCGCGTTGTTGATAGCACGGGCGCACTCTTACTTAAGAATATTCCAAAGCGCATGTTGGTTATTGGCGGCGGAATTATTGGTTTAGAGATGGCGACGGTTTATAGTTCGCTGGGCACTAAAATCGACATCGCAGAAATGCTCGATGGGCTTATGGCAGGGGCTGATCGCGATTTGGAGAAGGTCTGGGAAAAGCACAATGCAGGGCGCTTTGCTAAGATCATGCTAAAAACACGCGCCGCAAAGGCAGAAGCAAAGCCCGATGGCATTCATGTGGCCTTTGAAGGGGATGCTGCGCCAGCGGAGCCGCAGGTCTATGATCTTGTACTGGTTGCGGTAGGGCGTTCACCGAATGGCAAAAAAATTGATGCCGGTAATGCTGGTGTTGCGGTAGATGACCGCGGCTTCATTGCAGTCGATCAGCAAATGCGCACGAATGTAGCGCATATTTATGCCATTGGCGACATAGTGGGTCAGCCGATGCTCGCGCACAAAGCGGTGCACGAGGGTCACGTTGCGGCCGAAGCTGCCGCAGGTCAAAAATCCTTTTTTGATGCGAAGCAAATTCCATCGGTTGCCTATACCGATCCTGAGGTAGCATGGGCAGGCCTTACGGAAGAGCAGTGCAAAGCCCAAGGCATTGCCTACGAAAAAGGTCTCTTCCCCTGGGCGGCCAGTGGCCGAGCCATAGCCAATGGCCGAGACGAAGGATTTACCAAGCTGTTGTTTGATGCCAAGACCCACCGCATTATTGGTGGCGGTATTGTTGGTACCCATGCCGGTGATTTAATTGGTGAGGTATGCCTTGCCATTGAGATGGGGGCCGACGCCATTGATATGGGTAAGACTATCCATCCACATCCAACGCTGGGCGAGTCTGTTGGTTTGGCAGCTGAAGCAGCGCACGGGCATTGCACTGATCTGCCGCCCGTTCGGAAAAAGTAAGTCTTTTATTGCCTGTAGTTAAGTGTGTTTGATTTGGATAAGAAAAATCCCCTGCCGATTTGACCGACAGGGGATTTTTTTATATCGCTGTTAAAGAATTAACGCTTAACGGACTTGCTGGCTTTCTCAGTTGCCTTCAAAACCGTATCGGTCGCATTGTTTAAGTTGTTTTGAGCAACATCCAAAGCCTGCTTCATTGCTTTTTGGCTGGTCTCGTAAATGGAGCTAGCGGAGGCAATGGCTTGCTTCATGGCAGCAACAGCTGCTTCAGAACCGGCAGGGGCGTTTTTGCTCCAGTCCTCAACCATGGCATTCATCTTCTTTTGGCTGGCTTGCATTTCTTTTTCAGTGGTTTTGCTAAAGCCTGCTTGGGTGTCATTGGCTAAGTCGTACAAATGGCGGCTATAGGCCATCATTTTTTCAGCCATTGGCTGAACAGCTTGCGCTTGATGCGCCATCAACTGCTGAATGTCTTTGATCTCGAGTGCTTTTTTCACATTATTCATGCTGTCGCTTAAGCTGGCTTTAGCAATGTGCATATTAAGTTCCACCAATTTTTCAATGCTATGCAAGGCTTGGTTGGTAATGCCGGTTAAGGTTTCTAAATTGGCTTTTTGTGCAGCTGCTAATTGTTCAGGTGTCAAGTTCATGAGTAGTCTCCAATGGGGGTTTTATTCACTATGCGGCTATTATTTATTTATATCAACTTTCATTATAGAAGTCTTTTTGTTGCAATGCACAATTAATTTTCAAATTAATACCATTTCCACTAAATAAATTATAAAAACAATGACTTAATCGATAGAAATAAAGTAAAAAATGAAATAAATAACATCGTGAATCGAGGGACTAAAATTAGCCCAGAATAAAAAACACAATGGGTAAATGGAAATATGGCATTAAGGTTTGAATGGGCAATTGCACCCGTCTTCGTTTTTCTGTGGAGTACTGGGTTCATCATTGCCAAGCTGGCGATGCCCTATGTTGAACCAGCTACCTTTTTGTTTTGGCGTTATGTGGGGATCTTATTGGCAATGGGCGCACTCAGTTTGGTATGGCGCCCGAGCTCATGGCCAAACCAATCTCAGCTTGGCCATTTATTGATCGCCGGCATGTTGTTGCAGTTTGGTTACTTAATAGGAGTCTGGTCCGCGGTTCGCTTGGGCATGACTGCAGGACTAGTGGCCCTAATTGTTGGTTTGCAGCCGATCATCACAGCCTGGTTTGCGGCCTGGGTTTCCGAACACGTATCACCCCGCCAGTGGTTTGGCTTGTTACTAGGCATAACTGGAGTTGGTCTTGTGGTTGCCGAGAAAATGAATTTCGTGCCCATACCGGTCGCAAGTTACGTCCTCGCAGCCCTAGCACTCCTGTCGATAACATTTGGTACGCTGTATCAAAAGAAGTACTGCCCTGTATTTGATTTGCGCTCCGGATCATTGATTCAATTTAGTATTGCTTTGCTCTTATCGTTCGTATGCATGGTTTTATTTGAGGAAGGCACGATGGTTTGGAATACCCCGGTGATTGTCGCAATACTGTGGGCTATTTTTCCCATATCGCTTGGCTCCGTTAGTTTGCTGTTCCTGATGATTCGTCAAGGGGCAGCTACCAAGGTAACGAGCCTCTTATATCTCACGCCGCCCACTACTGCAATCATGGCTTGGCTTTTGTTTGATGAACCACTGACCTGGATGATGGCAGCCGGAATTGTGTTGACGATGGGCGCCGTTGTACTGGTCAATCAAAAAACACGCGAATAAATTACCCTAAAGGCCACAAAGTTTATTATCATAGGATGTATTGTTTTGCTTAAAAGGTTGTGTTGTATGGGATTTAAAAGCCAGATTAGTTTGGCCTTGTTCGTGACCCTAATTGCGGTCTCTTATTCACCCGACTCTGCAATTGCTCAATCGAACAGTAACAATCAAAAACAGTCCGCATCCAAAGACAAGACTAAGCCCAATCAGTCGTCCAATAAATCATTGGCACAAAAACAAAGCAACACAAAAGGTAATACAAAAGGCAGTAGCAATAGCGCTAGTAACAAGACCACAAAACCAGGGCAGGCAGGCAAAGCAAGCAATACAGCCAACGCAAATGCTGCCAAAAAGGGCGGTAATGCTGCCAAGAAAACTAAAGATGTGCGCGTTACCGTAACGCGGCCTGCCAATAACGCAGCTACAGGCGCTCGGCCTTCTTTTGCTACTGCGATGGGTTTACGTGGGCAGTACGATGACCTCAGCCTTAAATCAAGCGTTGCCATGGTAGTTAATCAAGAAACCAACGATGTGCTGTTTGAAAAAAATACCGGAGTTAGCCTCCCGATTGCATCCATCACCAAACTTATGGCTGCCATGGTGGTGCTGGATGCGGATCTACCGATGGATGAGTCAATTCAGATTAATGCCGAGGATGCCCGCAGCTACGGTAAATCACGCCTTGCTACTGGCACTTCACTGACTCGGCGGGAGGCTATGCTGCTCTCACTCATGGCCTCGGAGAATAGAGCTGCCTATACCCTTGGCAGAAATTATCCGGGAGGTGTTTCTGCTTTTGTGGTCGCCATGAATCAAAAGGCGCAGGATTTAGGTATGCGCAACTCCCGTTTTGCTGATCCCAGCGGTTTATCTAGTAATAACGTTGCCAGTGCAGATGACTTAGCCAGAATGGTGAGCGCCTCTTACCAGTACAAAGCAATTCGTGAATACTCGACTTGGCCGGACTTAACGATGACGATCAATAATCGCCAACAGACTTTTTTAAATACCAATCGCTTAGTGCGTTCAGGCGATATGGACATCGGTTTACAGAAAACCGGCTTTATCAGTGCTGCTGGCAAATGCTTGGTGATGCAAGCCAACATCAATGGTTCGCCGCTCCTATTGGTCTTTTTAGACTCTGTGGGTACCCAATCTCGCTTTGCCGATGCGGTTCGGGTTAAGGATTGGTATCAGCAAATAGACCCGAGCGATATTCGCCCGCTGCGTCGCTTGATGTAATCTCGCTTGTTACGGCCTTATTTGGTAGTAAAGCCGAGGCCTTTTGAGATTTGCAATGCAGTATCCTGCAGGGCCTTGAGCCATTCCGCCTGAATACGGTCGGTAGGCGCGCTGAGGGATAGTCCGGCAACGAGCTTGCCCGTATCATCCAAAATGCCCGCGGCCAGGCAGCTAACACCAAGTTCCAACTCTTCATCATCGCTGGCGTGCCCGGACTGATTCACTTTAGCTAATTCGCTCTCGAGTTTGCGCAAATCCGTAATGCTGTTGCGCGTGTGTCCTGCTAAGCCTGTGCGGGTAGCGTAAGTCCGTACCTTAGTTGAATCATCGCTTGCTAAAAATAGCTTACCCACCGATGTCAGGTGGAGTGGCGCTCGTCCACCAATGGCGCGAACCACTTGCATACCGGAGCGTTCGCTGTAGGCCCGATCAACGTACACAATCTCATCCCCTTGGCGTACGGATAGGTTGATGGTCTCTCCGGTTAACTTATGGAGGACGCGCATTGGCGCTTGTGCTGCTTCGCGAACCGAAAGTCTTGCCTTCACCAAATTACCTAACTCAAGTAAACGCAAGCCTAGCCGATACGTACCACCATCGCCACGCTCAACTAACCTACAGGCCACCATGTCATTGAGTATGCGGTGGGCGGTTGAAGGGTGTAGTGCTGTTTGTTCTGCCAAAATTTTGAGGCTACAGGCGTCCTCGTGCTTAGCCAGCGCATCGAGCAAATTCATCATGCGCTCGACCACTTGGATGGCAGTTTTTCCTACTTCACCAGGGGCTTTAGCCATTTTTGCAACTTTGGGGGTTTCCATGACCTCATTGTAGCCATTCTTTGGTCAATTGCACAATGTGAAAACCCATTACCGAAGGGCTTCGCTGCAATTAAGCCCCCTTAGCGAGGGCAAGGGCACATTCCTGCACTAATTCAGGGCCCTTGTAGATAAGTCCACTGTATACCTGAACCAGACTCGCCCCTGAGCGTATTTTTTCTTGGGCATCAGCCCCAGAAAGAATGCCGCCAACGCCGATGATGGGTATACGCTCACCTAGATGCTGCTTGAGTGCCTGAATAACGGCATTGGACAAATCCCGAACTGGCGCTCCTGATAAACCGCCTGCTTCATTGCCGTGTTCTAAATGGGCGACGGAGTCTCGCTCAATGGTGGTGTTGGTTGCAATTACGGCATCCATTTCAAATTCCAGCAGGAGGTCAGCGATCAAGCGAATGTCAGCCTGGTTTAGGTCCGGTGCAATTTTTAAAAAGAGGGGCTTGCGCATACCGTACTTATCACTTAAGGCAGTGCGCGTGGTCTGGATGGTACTCAACAGCGATCGCAGCATCACTTCGCCTTGCAAATCCCGCAAATTTTTTGTGTTGGGTGATGAGATGTTGACTGTAATGTAGGCGGAAATAGCGTAGACCTTTTGCAGTGCGATAAGGTAGTCATCCGCGGCACGCTCAATGGGGGTGGTGGCATTCTTGCCTATGTTCAATCCAATAATGCCGCCGGACTGCCAATATTGCGAGGCTTTCACCCGTGCAACACAGGCATCTACGCCATCGTTATTAAAGCCCATGCGATTAATGATCGCGTCTGCTTGACTCAAGCGAAACATTCTCGGCTTTGGATTACCGGGCTGTGGCAATGGCGTTACCGTACCGATTTCTAAAAAACCAAAACCCAATGCAGCAAGCGCATCAATGTGTTTACCGTCTTTATCCAGGCCCGCAGCCAAACCAACCCGATTGCGCAGTGGTAGGCCACATAAGGAGTAGGGGTCGAGAACCGGCTTGGGTACGAAGGGGGACAGTAAGCCAAGTGCATGCGCCCGATCCATGCTGCCGAGAGCAAGATTATGGGCCTGCTCTGGATCAAGGCAAAAGAGGCCGGGACGTAAAAACGAGTAAGCAGACATGGAGCTAATTATCCCGTAAGCAAGGCTTGCCAACGATTATCAATGAGGCCCTCGATCGGTTTAAATTTCGATTTGTAGGCCATCTTCTGGCTTGCTTCAATGTAATAGCCTAGATACAGGTACGGCCGTTTCAGTTGCCTGACTTGCTCTATTTGCCACAAAATACTGTATGTACCGAAGCTAGCGTGTTTTACCGTTGTATCGTAAAAGGTATACACCGATGAAATCCCCGCCTCTAAAATATCGATGATGCTGACCATGCGTAGGCGGCCTGGTTCGGCGCCCTTAGGTCCATCCCGAAACTCAACTAGCCGCGAGTTTACGCGGCTCTGCAATAAAAATTGCGTGTACTGCTCTTGATCGTCGCGGTTCATTTCACCATCGTGGTGACGTTGTTCTTGATAGTCTCGATACAAGGCGTAATGTTCGTCCGTGTAGTTCAAGTGAAGAACATGGGTTTGTAAATCGGCATGCTGCTGAAAAGCACGCTTTTGACTGCGGTTAGGCGTAAAGCGCTCTACGGGTATACGCGTTGCAATGCATGCCCTGCAATGATCGCAATAAGGCCTGTAGGTAAAAAGCCCGCTACGCCGAAAGCCTGCATTGACTAAATCACCATACAAATGGCTGTGTACTAAATGGGATGGCGTAGCCACTTGCGATCGAGCTGTTTGCAGTGGCAAGTAACTGCAGGTATAAGAGGCCGTTGCATAAAACTGCAGCGCATTAATCGGCAGTTCATTGATCTGGCTCATAACCAACGCTCCAGTGCCGACTTATCCATATTCCAAGCCTTTGGTAACTGCTTTCCATTTAAAGCGCGCCGCGCGGTCGATAAAAATTGCGCGCGAGGAATGGCACTAGCACCAAGGGAGCGGAGATGGGCGGTTTCTTGTTGGCAGTCAATCATAGGCACTTCATGATCGTAGCACCAAGCGCAAAGAGCGGCTAAGGCTAGCTTAGAGCCGTCTTTTTGGCGACTAAACATCGATTCACCGAATACCATACCGCCTATAGCCACGCAGTACAAACCGCCGACTAAATGCGTGCCTTGCATCACTGCAATGCTGTGGGCAAGGCCACGCTCGTGCAGCTGGCTATAAGCATCGACGATTTCATGGGTAATCCAAGTGCCGTCTTGATCTTTGCGTGGCGTAAGGGCGCAAGCCCGCATGATGGCACCAAAATCACCATCGACAGCGAAATGGCATTCGGGATCGTGATAAAAATGCCGTATGGTTTTTTGGAGCGAAGGGCTAACCTTGAAATTAGCTGGTTCTAGCACCATTCGGGGGTCTGGCGACCACCATAAAACCGGTTGATTATCCGAGTACCACGGAAAGAGACCAAGCCGATAGGCGGATTCGAGTTGCCCGGCATAAATGCGTTCACTGACGGCAAAGAGACCTAAGACTTCAGGATCAGGATCGGGAGTGACTGCTGGATCTGGAAAGGCGTCATCGGGCCCCAGCCACGCAATTTGACTCATGACTCAAATGGTTTCAGAGGGCAAAATATCGCGGGAGCGAACAACAACATCCGTACCAACTTGAAGACGTCCCGCATTGCGGTCTAAGAAAAACCACTCCAGCGTTTGTTTGGTGGTCGGAAAGGCTAGTTCAGACCATGGAATCTCATGTTCATAAAAGAGCGCCACTTCTAGGCTCTCTTCGCCAGCTGAAAACTCGGGCGTAGGTAAGCTAGCCAGGTAAAACAAATGGACTTGCTCAACGTGCGGCACATTGATTAAAGAAAAGAGTGGCCCCACTTGCACATGGGCGCCTGCTTCTTCTAGGGTTTCGCGAGCGGCGCCATGCACTGTGCTCTCACCGATTTCCATAAAGCCAGCTGGCAGAGTCCAAAATCCATGGCGGGGTTGGATTGCTCTACGGCAAAGCAAGACTTGCTCGCCCCAGACTGGAATGGTGCCCACCACATTGCGCGGATTTAAATAATGTACCGTGGCGCAGCCATTGCATACATAGCGCTCGCGCGTATCGTCTGCAGGAATCCGTAGCGTGACTGTGGAGCCACATCTAGAGCAATATTGCATGGGAAAAGATTTCATATTGGAATTATCCCGCTTTCAGCACAGCGGGCAGGGCGCCGCGCAGAGCATTGCAAACTACGATGCGCTTGGCAGCAATCACGTCATCCCTCTTGAAATTCGTTTCGCGGGCTTGCCACGTGGGGTCATTGAGTAGACTTTGGCGCAAGATGCCCGGAAGCACCCCTGCAGACAGTGGTGGCGTTAGCCATTGTTCCGATCCCGCAGGCTGAATAAAGATCGAGCTACGACCTCCTTCTGTAACCAAACCAGCCTCATTTAAGAAAATGGCATCAAAGCCACCCCGAGCTAGGGCCGCATTCCATGCTAGATCATAGGTAGATCGCTGATTTACTTTATGCGCCAAAAGTACATTACCCGATTGCATTATGGCCTGCTGTGCATTTGGCAAGACGTCGTGCGCCCAAAATACAATGACTTCATTGGCAATTGGCTCTAGGGGCTTAACCAGTACGGTGGCATTGCCGTCAGCAGATAAGTCGATGCGTAAGCGATGGGGTAATGGACTTTGGATTGCCTTGCATGCATGATCCACTGCATCATCAATTTGTGAACGTGTGAATGGAATGCGCAGTGCGTGTGCAGAGTGTTCGAGGCGTTTTAGATGGGCTGCATACCGAAGTGGTTTACCGTCTTCAACTCGAATGGTTTCAAAAAGACCCAGCTCACCCGGCAATTCCGTAACGAAAGCAGATTTAATTTGGCACTCCTGCCACTCTTCTTTAGGGTCAGAATCAATCGTAATACCAGCACCAATCCCCAAGGTGAAATGCCTTGGGTGTGAAGTCGGGCCTGGGTTCAAGGTCAGTGTACGAATGGGCACACTAAAGGCAAAATCCCCATTGGGATCAAGCCAGCCTAATGCGCCGCAGTAGTAGCCACGTGGACTGGGTTCCAGTGTTTGAATAATTTCCATGCTACGTTTTTTTGGTGCGCCCGTGACCGATCCACAAGGAAAAACGGCATCGAGCAGCGTGCGTAGGGATAAATTGGGTCTTGCTTTTGCTTCGACGGTGGATGTCATTTGCAAGACATTACCGTGCTGCGCAACATGAAACAAATCGGGAACCGTTACGCTGCCCGGCAAGGCAATCCGGTTCAGGTCGTTGCGTAATAAATCAACGATCATGATGTTTTCTGCTCGGTTTTTAGGGTCATTCGCCAATTGCGCCGCACTATCTGTTTGAGCGCTAGCCGTGCCCTTCATTGGCATAGCTCGCAGGCGATCTCCCGCACGCTCGACAAACAGCTCAGGCGATTGCGACAGTAGGGTGGTGTTACCTTCCTGCATCAATGCGCCATAGCGACCCGGCTGCCTTACCCGCAGGCGTGCATAGAGGGCGAGGGGGTCGCCATAGACCTCACCCTGGATGCGATACGTGTGGTTAATTTGATAGGTATCACCGCACCGAATCCATTCCTGGATGCACTCGACATCAGTTTGAAATTGGTTTTGGGTGATTGATTCGGCGTACGATGCGACGCCGCTGATGCGTTCATCGGCATTCAATTGATTAAGCTGCGCGTTAAGCCAAGCATCGACTTCTTCTTTGGATAGCTTGGTCGTTTGATCAAATGCCCACGCTTGAATGAGTGGGACGGCGATGGTATCAGGCGTAGCGGAAGCATATGCAGTGGGTAGCCGATGAATACTTTGGCCATACTCATAGGCAACTAAGCACACTACATATTGACCTGCTTGGAGTGCGGACTCAATATGAGTAAAACAGGCATCGATTTGGGCAGGGGTGGATGCCGCCCAATGGGCGATGGGATCTTGATATAGGCGGCTTGTGCGCTTAGCTGCACTGCTCTCGACATCGTCCAGCAAAATCATCTCTAGCCTCGATTGCAGCCCGAATTACTTGAGAACAGTGGCAGATTCAATAATGACGGCGCTAGTTGGTACGTCGGCCATGCGACCAAACTTAGGTGCTGGCGAGACCATGGTTGGAATCTTGCGAATGCGGTCAATGGTTTGCGTGCCCGAGATTACCTTACCAAAGACGGTATAGCCGCTACCCATGGCGTTGGGGAAATCCAAACTTTGGTTATCACGGACATTGATATAAAACTGGGCAGTTGCTGAATCTGGATCCGAAGTTCTGGCCATTGCAATGGTGTAGGTCTGATTCTTCAATCCGTTCTGGGCTTCCGATACAACAGGCGCATTGGTTGGTTTTTGATTCAAATCGGGCGTGAAGCCCCCGCCTTGAATCATAAAGCCATCAATCACACGATGAAATATGGTGCCATTGTAAAAACCGCTTTGCACGTACTTTAAAAAGTTATCGACGGTTTTGGGCGCCTTTGCTGAATCAAGGTCAACCACAAAGCTGCCTTGATTGGTTTTGAATTCCACCCGTGGTTCGGCATGCACAGCTCCAACCCCAAAAACCAGCACACCAACTACAGCGGCAATCCATGTTCGGTAAAAACGCATTAAAGAAGTATGCATGGCTATTCCTATTTAAATAATCAAGATGATTGGAAGATGAATTAACACCATTGTATTGCGTGCTGCTTAGGCTGTGGTGGGCGCTAGCCCATTGGGTACCATGCTCGCTGTGCGATAGGGTGCTTCCTCAAACATGGTTGGGCGGTCCAGGTAGTCGCTGACCCAATCGATTGCATCCACACCCCAAAAAATACGCTCACCAATGGCAAGCGCTGGCACACCAAAGGCGCCTCGGTCAAGGGCTTCTTGCGTATTAGCAGTCAAGGCGGCTTTGCTTGCTGGACTGTCGGGGCGAGGCGTATCGGCATCTAGGTGCAGATGGCTACAAAAATCAGACCAGTGAAGATTAGGGTCCTTGCCCATGACCCAAACAAACTCAAATGCGCGCTCGACCATGGTCCAGTCGGCTCGCTCTTGAACGAGCAGGCGCTGGGCAGCGACCGTGATGAAAGGGTGATGCTCCGGAAACCGAAACGGAATACCTAACTTTTCAGCTTGCCACACACAAAACTGATAGGTGTAAGGTCGTTTTGCGGCAATTTCCCCTGGGCCATGATTGTGCGCAGCGCGCAATAGACCGCCGAGAAGAACCGGTACCGGTTCAATCTGTAATCGGGGCTCAAGGCGATGCCGTAACTTCACATAAAAATACGAGAATGGGGAAATGATGTCGAAATAAAAACGCGCCTTCACCTTTTTTCTGCCTCATCTAAAGCGCGTAAAAAGGCCATGCGCTCCGCAATCTGCGTTTCCAGTCCGCGCTCCACCGGCCGATACCAGCCCGGTTCAGCCATGCCCTCAGGTAAGTAGGATTCACCCGCCGCATAGCCATAGGGTTCGTCGTGGGCATAGCGATAGTCTTTGCCATGGCCTAATTCATGCATGAGCTTCGTGGGTGCATTACGTAAATGATTGGGCACGCTGCGGCTTTGATCGGTCGCAGCAAAAGCACGCGCTTGGTTAAACGCTACATAACTCGCATTGCTTTTTGCCGCAACGGCTAAATAGACCGTTGCCTGGCCTAAGGCTAGTTCGCCTTCAGGCGATCCGAGTCGTTCATAGGTTTGTGCTGCATCGTTTGCCAGTTGGATTGCCCTCGGGTCGGCTAAGCCGATGTCTTCCCATGCCATGCGTATGATTCGGCGTGCGAGGTAACGTGGGTCGACTCCACCATCGAGCATGCGGCATAGCCAATATAAAGCTGCATCGGGATTGGAGCCACGAACCGATTTATGCAGGGCTGATATTTGGTCATAAAACTGATCGCCGCCTTTATCAAAGCGTCGGCCGTTGGTGGTCAATGCGTTTTCAACAAAGGCTTGATCGACAGTCGTGGTTTTAGAACCTGGAATCGAAATGGCGTTCCGAATTTGCTCAACTATATTGAGTAAACGGCGCGCATCGCCATCGGCATTGGCGGTAATCGCATTGATTGCAGCAGTGTCAAATTCAATATCGGGCATCGCATAGTCCCGCGCTCGCTGAAATAACGTATGGAGCTCTGCGGTATTGAGGGATGTCAATACATAGACTTGGGCTCTTGAGAGCAGGGCAGAGTTCACCTCAAAGGATGGATTTTCAGTCGTAGCGCCAATGAAGGTAAAAAGACCAGACTCTACGTGTGGTAATAGTGCATCTTGTTGGCTTTTATTAAAGCGGTGGATTTCATCGACAAACAAGATGGTTTGCTTACCGTATTGATTGTTACTCTGCTGTGCTCGTTCGATTGCTTCCCGAATTTCTTTTACACCAGCCAGCACTGCGGAGATCGCAATAAACTCGCGATCAAAGGCGAGCGCAGAAAGGCGTGCCAAGGTCGTCTTACCTATGCCAGGCGGACCCCACAAAATCATCGAATGCGGTTTGCCAGAAGCAAACGCAAGTTGAAGGGGTTTACCTTGGGCCAACAGATGCGTTTGACCAATCACCTCCCCAATCGATTTGGGACGCAATGCTTCTGCTAGCGGTGGGGGCGGCTTTGTTTCAAATAAATCGCTCATCGCAATCCATCGGTAATTGAGTATGCATCACGTCATGGTCACAAGCATGACCAAAGCAGCCCATGCCAGGCACAGGGATGCAATCACAGTTAGGCGAGTGCGCATGAGCATAAGCTCGGCATGTGCAGCATCGCTACTGAAGTAGTAGCGGTAGGTGTTTTGATCGATGCCGCGCTGAACCAAGAGCATGGCAGCCAGCATCAATAAACCGACGGGTATGTAGACATGCAGGGCCAGCCATGCAACTAAGGAAGGAATAACACCCCAGATCCAAGCATTGCGCTCAAACCAACGCAAGCCACCCACATCGCCGATCTTAGCTAAGTTGAGGCTATCGGCATCATTACCGAGTTGCCGAAAATTAGCCCCCCAATGAATTGCACCCAAAAAGGAGCAGATCACGGCGCCATAGGCGGCAAGCGATTCCGCACTGACAAAATCAAATGGGGATGGCGCCACTTGCACCAAAACAGCACAAACAATAAAAGGAATTAAACCGCCGTATCCTAAAACACGAACAATCGGAGGTAGCGCAGTAATGGCTGGCATTACTTAAGCATCGTAGTGATAAACACCGCGTCCCGTCTTGCGACCTAAATACCCAGCCGCAACCATTTCACGGAGCAAGGGGCAAGCCCGGTATTTTGAATCTTTAAAGTTATCAAAATACACTTCCATAATCGCCAGGCAGGTATCAAGGCCAATTAGGTCAGCCAGTGCAAGTGGGCCAATTGGCTGATTGCAGCCAAGCTTCATGCCGGCATCAATGTCTTCTGGGCTAGCAAGCCCCTCAGAGAGCACAAAGAAGGCTTCATTAATCATCGGTAACAAAATGCGATTGACCACAAAGCCAGGACTATTTTTGACGGTGATGGGTTCCTTACCAATCGCTTTTGCCATGGCAATGATGGCAGCATGGGTCTCATCGCTGGTTTGCAGGCCGCGAATGACTTCAACCAATGCCATGAGTGGCGGCGGATTAAAAAAGTGCATGCCAATAAAGCGCTCGGGTAAAGAGTTAAGCGCAGCCAGCTTGGTAATCGAGAGCGAGGAGGTATTGGTAGCAATGATGGTTTCTTTACCGACGGTGTCATCAATTTGCTTGAGTATTTTTTCTTTGATGGCTTGGTTTTCAGTGGCTGCCTCAATGACCAGGGATAGGCCTTTTAAATCAGCATAGGCTGTGCTGCCTTTAATGCGCTGTAAAGCATTTTCTTTTTGCTCGTTGCTTAAGGTCTCTTTTTTAAGCATGCGCTCAAGGCTACGCTTGATTTGCGTAAAGCCGCGCTCAACAGCAGCATCATCAAGATCCACCATAACAACATCGAGCCCTGCCAATGCGCAAACTTGAGCAATGCCATTGCCCATGGTTCCGGCGCCAATGACGCCAACCGATTTAATTTTCATGCTACTTCCTTCGTGGTGTAAAGCGTATTCAATTTAGTTCAAGCTCGTTGCTCAGCGCTTCTTATACTGCGAGGCGCCAAACAATAACTCATTTGCAGTTGCATCAAAACTGGATTTGCGTAAGTTGGTCAGCACCTGCATTCCGCGCTGAACAGCGGGCCGCTCACCGACTGCTTCAAACCAGCGTTTGAAATGCGGGAATTCAGTAATATCAATCCCTTGTTTTTCCCAGCGATTCGCCCACGGAAAGATGGCAATATCGGCAATGGTGTATTGATTACCAGCAACATAAGGATTATCGGCTAACTGCCGATCAAGCACCCCATAAAGACGCTTTGCTTCGTTGGTGTAGCGCGCAATCGCGTAATCAATCTTCTCGGGGGCGTATAAGCGAAAGTGGTGATTCTGTCCCAGCATCGGTCCGAAGCCGCCCATTTGGAACATCAGCCACTGCAAGACCTCGTATTTAGCCCGCGTGCTGCTTGGTAAAAAACGACCCGTTTTGGCTGCAAGGTAGAGCAAAATCGCGCCCGATTCAAATAGGTGAATGGGCTTGCCATCGGGACCCTTTGGATCAGTTATCGCTGGAATTTTATTATTCGGGCTAATCTTTAAAAAAGCCGGGGTAAATTGATCGCCCTTGCCAATATCAATTGGAATGGCACGCCAATCACGACCCAGTTTGTAGCCACATTCTTCGAGCATGATGTGGACTTTATGGCCATTGGGCGTGGCCCAGCTGTATACATCGATCATGCCTTGATTTGGATTGCTCGTTTTCTTCATCGTGTTATCCATTGTTTTATATTTGTATTTGATTGTTTTACTTCAAGACGGCATTGTGCGCAGTCGTGACAGTGCGGTTTCTAAGGTTTTCTCCTCCTTGGCAAAGCAAAACCGAATGACCTTTGAATCCGTTGCCGCGCCATAGAATGCAGATACCGGAATTGCTGCTACTCCTACTTCGCAGGTCAACCAGCGACAGAACTCTGCTTCACTAAGCTCGCTTTGCGGAATTCCGAGCGCGGAGTAATCGGCGCACTGAAAATAGCTGCCCGGTGAAGGCAGTAGCTTAAACTGGGTCTCGGCTAAACCGGCCCTAAAGTAATCGCGTTTGGCTTGATAAAACGCCGAGAGTCCTACATAGGATGCTGGGTCCGCAAGATACTGGGCAATACCGACCTGCATTGGTGCATTGACCGAAAATACGTTGAACTGATGGACTTTCCGAAACTCCGCAGTCAGGGCAGCTGGCGCGGCAACATAACCGATTTTCCAGCCCGTTACGTGCAAGGTTTTGCCAAAGCTGGAGACGACAAAGCTCCGTGCTGCAAGGGCCGCATGACTGGATGCGCTGCGATGCTGCTGACCATCAAAGACCATGTGCTCATAGACCTCATCACTGCAAACCAGAACATTTGTGTTTGCTAATAAATGAGCTAAGCGATCGAGATCGACCTGTTGCCAAATCATTCCCGTTGGATTATGAGGCGAATTAATCAGTAAAAGACGTGTCTTCGGAGTGATTGCGTTTGCTAACGCATCCCAGGCAATCGCGTAGCTTTGCACCGTGCCAGTGGAATTGCGCTGGACATCCAAGCTAACGCGAATGGCTTTACCGCCAGCCAACTCGATCGCAGGCAAGTAGCAATCAAATGCAGGTTCAATCACGATAACCTCGTCGCCTGGACTGACGCAGGACAAAACAACTGTGAAAATTGCTTGGGTAGCGCCCGCAGTGACGGTAATTTCACTGATGGGATCGTAGCCTGCTCCATAGAGCAATTGAATCTTCTTGGCGATGGTGTGGCGAAGCTCGAGGGCACCTGCCATTGGTGGGTATTGATTATGGCCAGTGACCATCGCCTGATTGACTGCCTCGATTAAGGCAGGATCACATTGAAAGTCGGGAAAGCCTTGCCCTAGATTAATTGCCTGGTTTTCGGCTGCTAGCGTTGACATCACGGTAAAGATAGTCGTACCGATCGCAGGTAGCCGCGATGGAAACGATGGAGCACTGGGAACGGGCGTACTAAAAGGGGTCATTACGACGGTTTATCTCGTACAGCAGCTTCTGTGGCTAGAATAAGGGGAATCCATTTCTAAATTGTGCCATGCTGATCGTTCTTTCACCCGCTAAATCCTTGGATTATGAGACCCCTGTCCGGGTAAAAAAATCCACCTTACCTGATTTTGTTGCTGACTCAGCCAAGCTGATTGCTGACTTGAAGACACTATCGCCGCAGGCAGTAGCTAAGTTAATGAGCCTTTCGGACCCGCTAGCCGCCCTGAATGTTGAGCGCTTTCGGGATTGGTCGACGAAATTCACCGAGAAAAACAGCAAACAGGCGATTTTTGCCTTCAATGGCGATGTGTACGAGGGCTTTGATGCGGGCTCGCTTAATAGCAAGGCAATCGAGTTTGCCCAAGATCACATGCGTATTTTGTCTGGGCTCTATGGCCTATTGCGGCCACTCGACTTAATGCAGCCTTATCGCCTAGAAATGGGTACTGTATTTAAAAACGCCAAGGGGAAAGACCTATATGCGTTTTGGGGCAAGAAAATTACCGCAGAAATACACAAGCAGTTGGCTTCACAAAAAAAGAATCCTTTCTTATTAAACTTGGCTTCAGAGGAGTATTTCAAAGTACTGCAGCCCAAGGAATTGGAGTTCCCCATCATTGCACCGGTCTTTCAGGATGCAAAAGAGGGTAAGTACAAAATTATTTCGTTTTACGCCAAGCGGGCACGCGGCTTAATGGCCCGTTTTGCAGTGGAGAATCGCATTACGGACCCAGCCGACTTGCGCGACTTTAATTTAGAAGGCTATCGCTTTAGCGCAGCCGAATCCAAACCCGATCGACCGGTATTTCGACGCGCCGAGAAAAAATAATATGACTGTTCACCGCTCTAAATCCTCCCAGCGTTCTTCCCCTGAGGCAGAGCGTTTGGTTGCCGATGCTATTTCACTGGCTGCTTCAGGTAGTCAGATTGAGGACCGATTTTGGGAAGGGCGCTTGAGTGCGCGTTTACTGAAATTAATGACTAGTCAAAATCAAAATGTGATCGATGCCGCACTCGATCAAACCTTTCGGATAAATACCGTTGCCTTTGAGGTACTGGCGGATTGTGCTGAAACCCTTGCTGAATCACAAACCATGACAGTCGATAAGCAAGACTGGGATGTCTTGCTACTGGCCTTGCCCATTGTTGCGCATACCCGTTATCAAATTCAGTCGGGGCCGCTCCCCGTTAAGGTGATTGAGTCCGTTGCCATGGCAATGCATGCATCGATTGCCTCAAGTGATACTCGCCTAGCTATTGTTCCATGGCTGTACAGCATCGATCAGATGCCACACTCGCACTGCCAAACGCGTATTTTGACGGAGGCTCTGGGTACCGCTGCAATCACGGCAAGCGAAATGAAGCTCGAGCTACGGAATATGTCGGAGACCATCGCGGTATTAGCTGATCCCCGTTTTATTATTGCGGCAATTGCTGCGCCCAGCGGCTCTCCTTTATTTCGCTGGCAAGCTGAACCACCGGTAAGGCAAGAGCGTGGCGTGAGTTTGATTGAATGGCAAACGGCGATGCGAGAGCCGATTTCGAGCTTATTGCCCGGATGTGAATTCGAGCTCCTCTTGCCTGAGGCCTATTTTACGAATTGCCGCTTGGCAGACAAGCAAGTGCGGCCATTGAGTATTCGGGCGGCGGTCAATTTTTTAGAAATCACCGTTGGTGCTCTGCCTGCTGGACTATCGTGTGTTGTCGGTGCCTTTGGTGAAGAGCAGGCAGACGAATACCGCATTGCATTTAGTATGAAGGGTTCGCCTGACGTGATGTACGGCGTCATTTGGCCGATGTACGATCGCGAAACGGTGGCCAATGATGCATTGAATGACATCAGCGATGACGAGAGCCCAATCAAAAAGATTTGCGATGCCTTAAAAGAAGCAGGCGTCGATGACGTCTTTCGGCATGCCGTTTTATTTAGCCCTGAACTCTGTGATGACTGTGGCGCGCCCTTGTTCCCTGATCGCCATGGTGAAGTGGTGCATGCGGAGATGCCGGAGGATACTCCCTCACAACAACCCTTGTTTCACTAGAACTCTAGGGCTAATGAAGACAAAAAACCGAGGCATGCCTCGGTTTTTTACTTCCATCCAACAAAAAACATCGCCTACTTAATTACTCTTTAGCAAACAGATGCGGTTCCTTGCCGGTCTTCATATCTGCTGTTTGGCAAAAATCAGCCAAACGAACACCGCTGCGAATGTTAAATAGCATTGCTTTGTTTCCAAGAACAACCAAGTCTAAACCGGTGTCGTGATTTTTAAAGCGCAAGCTCCCCGGCAATGACATCTCTTTTTTCATTTCGTAGGTTTTGGAATTCCAAACAAGGCCAATATTTCCAGCGCCATCCCCAATGGTTTTTAGCTGATGATTATTGTTGCAGCTCCACGCATGGGTATCTTTTGGATCTTTTGCGTGAACGGCAGAGTGGGATACTAGCAAGGCAGCGCTAATCAACAGCGTTTTAAGGGGAATGCGCATGTCTGTTTCCTTATGAAAGTAAGTGCTTCACGCCAGCTTGTTCCTCGAGTAATTCATTCAAGGTATGAGTCATGCGTTCACGCGAGAAGGCATCGATTTCAAGGCCTTCAATCATCTTGTACTCCCCATTCTCACAGACAACGGGGAATCCGTAAATGACTTCCGCCGGAATTTCATATTCACCGCGGGAAGCTATGCCCATGGTGACCCATTTGCCGTTGGTGCCAAGTACCCAATCACGCATGTGATCGATGGCGGCATTGGCGGCCGATGCAGCCGAAGACAGGCCGCGGGCTTCAATAATGGCGGCGCCACGCTTGCCCACGGTGGGAATAAAGACATCTTTATTCCATGCGGGGTCATTAATCATGTCTTTCACGGATTGCCCGCCAATGGTGGCAAAACGGTAGTCTGGGTACATGGTTGGGCTGTGATTACCCCATACAACCAGTTTTTCGATGTCTGCAACGGGTTTGCTAACTTTGGCGGCGATTTGCGACAGCGCGCGGTTGTGGTCGAGGCGTAGCATTGCCGTAAAGTTCTTCGCAGGCAGGCTGGGTGCCGATTTCATCGCAATGTAGGCGTTGGTATTGGCTGGGTTACCAACCACCAAGACCTTGACGGTCCGCTTGGCGACCTTATCCAGGGCTTTGCCTTGGGCGGTAAAAATTTGGGCATTCGCAGAAAGCAGGTCTTTACGCTCCATGCCGGGGCCGCGTGGGCGAGCACCAACCAGAAGGGCGATATCGATGTCCTTAAAGGCGGTCATGGGGTCCTCGTGGGCAGACATTCCAGCGAGCAGCGGGAATGCACAGTCGTCGAGCTCCATCATCACGCCTTTTAATGCTTTTTGGGCTTTTTCATCAGGAATTTCAAGGAGTTGCAAAATAACAGGCTGGTCTTTGCCGAGTAAATCACCATTGGCAATGCGAAATAGAAGGGAATAACCGATTTGACCGGCTGCGCCAGTAACCGCGACGCGCATAGGGGTTTTTGCCATTACATGTAACTCCAAATGAAGGTTGAAGGGTGTTGCTTAAGGGATAAATTACACATTATCCCTGCAAGCTTATGGAGTTTACATTTACACTATCAATAATGTCTTCTATAAGACAGCAGACTAGTCAGCCTAAATCCTTTTTTTGGAACTACTTTGCCTGAAACAACTGCCCCTTCGGCTACATTTAGCCCCCTGTACCAGCAAATTAAAGCGCTGTTACTCAATAGCCTTCAGTCCGGCGAATGGCAACCCGGAGATCCGATTCCCAGTGAAATGGAGTTGGCAGCCCGCTATGAGGTGAGTCAAGGGACGGTCCGCAAGGCGGTAGATGAGCTTGCCACGGAAAATCTCTTGATTCGGCAGCAAGGCAAAGGCACCTTTGTTGCAAGCCACCACAGCGAAGCGTGGCAATACCGTTTTTTTAGTTTGATGCCCGATTCCGGTAAAAAAGCCCCCCTGAAAAGCCACTTTCTGAGCTGCAATCAATCAAAAGCAGCAGCAAAGATCGCTGCACTATTGAAGCTTGCCGCGAGCGATAGCGTGATTCAAATTGACCGTTTACAGAGCGTGGCCGGTCAAGTTACGGTTTTTGAGCAAATATGGCTGCCTCAGCAGCGTTTTAACGGCATGACCCTCGAGCATTTGGAGTCGTGGCCTGGCCCTTTGTATGCTTTCTACGAGAGTGAGTTTGCGACCCACATGGTGCGGGCGGAAGAGAAAATCAAAGCCATTGCTGCGGTGGCAACGATTGCCAAGCATTTAAAACTGGAGCCAGGCTCCCCGTTGCTGTTGGTGGAGCGTATTTCTTATACTTATGGGAACAAGCCAGTAGAGATTCGGCGCGCGCACTACAACACGCAACAGCAACATTATGAAAATAAGTTGAACTAAGCAATGTGTAAAGAAAAAAGTGCATTCCAGTGTTTTCCAATAGAATATGTTGCACAACAGCAATTCTGTCCTAACTTCTACCTCACGAATGAGACCCTCTATGGTTGATGCCCAACAGGATGTAAAAAAAGCCAAGCCGGTTTACCGCAATATTGGCCTTGCCCAGTTGATTAAATACCGTTTGCCTTGGGCCGGGAAGGTGTCGATCTTGCACCGCATTAGTGGCGCTACCTTATTTTTGCTGCTCCCGTTTATTTTGTATTTGTTTGATCAAAGCTTGGCATCCGAGCTGAGTTTCATGAAGTTCCAAGAATTTACGGATCACATCTTGGTCAAGCTGATTTGCCTTGGACTGATTTGGAGCTTTTTGCATCACTTCTGCGCCGGTATTCGTTACTTGCTACTGGATCTTGAAATTGGCGTCGCAAAGATTGAAGCGCAAAAGTCCGCAATTATCGTATTGACCATTAGCCTAGCCTTAACAGCATTAGTAGGCGCTAAATTATTTGATTTGTTTTAATTCCGATTACTTAAAGAGAACTGTATGTCGACAAATAATATTGGCCCGAAACGCCTCGTTGTAGGCGCGCACTACGGCCTGAAAGAATGGATTATTCAGCGCATCACCGCAGTAGTGATGGTGGTATTTACGGTAGTCTTGTTGGTCGCCTATTTGGTGTCGGGCGGCGCTACCTATGAAGCCTGGGCTGGATTGTTTAGCAATCAACTGATGAAGCTATTGACCCTGCTGACCTTCTTCAGTCTTTTCTACCATGCGTGGATTGGCATTCGTGATATTTGGATGGATTACATCAAGCCGGTAGGCATTCGCCTCACCCTGCAAGCCTTGACTATGTTGTGGCTAGTCGCTTGTGCGGCCTATGCTGCTGAAATTTTGTGGAAAGTGTAAGACGATGACTGCAATTAAAAAAGCATTACCCCGCCGGCGCTTTGATGCGGTGATTGTGGGTGCTGGTGGTTCTGGAATGCGCGCCTCTTTGCAGCTCTCAGAGGCTGGCCTGAATGTAGCTGTGCTCACCAAAGTATTTCCGACCCGCTCCCATACGGTTGCTGCACAAGGCGGCATTGGCGCTTCGCTCGGCAATATGAGCGAAGACAATTGGCACTTCCATTTTTACGACACCATCAAGGGCTCGGATTGGCTGGGCGATCAAGACGTAATTGAGTTTATGTGCCGCGAAGCACCGAAAGTGGTCTATGAGCTTGAACACTACGGCATGCCGTTCGATCGTAATCCTGATGGCACGATTTACCAGCGCCCATTCGGTGGGCATACTGCCAATTACGGTGAGAAGCCAGTGCAACGCGCCTGTGCCGCAGCTGACCGTACTGGCCACGCCATGCTCCACACCCTTTATCAGCGCAATGTACAAGCCAAGACCAACTTTTTTGTTGAGTGGTTGGCATTGGATTTAATTCGTGACGATGAAGGCGATGTGGTTGGCGTGACCGCACTGGAAATGGAAACCGGCGAGCTCTACATCTTGGAGGCCAAGATTGTTCTCATGGCAACCGGCGGCGCCGGACGCATTTGGTCTGCTTCGACTAATGCCTACATCAATACCGGCGACGGCATGGGTATGGCGGCGCGTGCCAACATTCCACTCGAAGACATGGAGTTCTGGCAGTTTCATCCGACCGGCGTTGCTGGAGCGGGCGTACTATTGACCGAGGGCTGCCGAGGTGAGGGCGCTATATTGCGAAACAAAGATGGTGAGCGCTTTATGGAACGCTATGCGCCCACACTAAAGGATCTGGCACCGCGTGACTTTATTTCCCGCTGCATGGATCAAGAGATTAAAGAAGGCCGTGGTTGCGGACCCAATGGCGATTATGTCGTGCTCGATTTAACCCACATCGGTGCTGAGACCATCATGAAGCGTCTGCCATCGGTGTACGAGATTGGCATTAACTTTGCCAACGTCGATGTGACAAAAGAGCCAATTCCGGTGGTGCCAACCATTCACTATCAGATGGGCGGTATTCCAACCAACATTAATGGTCAGGTGGTTGTGCCTAAAGACGGTAATCCCAACCATGTTGTAAATGGCCTGTATGCGATTGGTGAATGTTCCTGCGTATCGGTTCACGGCGCCAATCGTTTAGGTACAAACTCGCTGCTCGATCTGCTGGTGTTTGGTCGTGCTGCAGGCAATCACATCGTTGATATGAATCTCAAAAAGCGCGAGCATAAACCCTTGCCTGCCAATGCAGGTGAGCAAACTCTCGCACGCATTGCGGAGCTCGATAACTCCACTTCAGGTGAATATGCCCAAGACGTAGCCAATGACATTCGCAAGACAATGCAGACCTATGCCGGTGTGTTCCGTAACCAGAAGTTGATGGATGAGGGCGTGCGTCAGATGGCCGCTTTAACAGAGCGCGCGAAGCATTTGTGGGTCAAAGATAAATCCAAGATTTTTAATACAGCACGGATTGAGGCGCTGGAAATTTCAAATCTGATTGAGACTGCGAATGCCACCATTATTTCAGCGGCAGCGCGCAAAGAAAGCCGCGGCGCGCACTCACACGATGATTTCCCAACGCGCGATGATCAGACTTGGATGAAACACACCTTGTGGTTTAGTGAGGGCAATCGCCTCGATTACAAACCAGTGCAACTCAAGCCATTAACTGCCGAATCAGTGCCACCCAAAGAGCGTACTTTCTAATTAAAGATAAACGAGATAAATCATGAGTGATACCCGCATATTTGAAATCTATCGCTACGATCCTGAAGTCGATACCGCTCCACGCATGCAACGCTATGAATTGGAATTAACCGATGAGCGCATGCTGCTGGACGCGTTAATTTCACTCAAGAGGCAAGATGAAAGCATTACGTATCGCCGTTCTTGCCGTGAGGGAGTCTGCGGTTCCGATGCGATGAACATCAATGGTAAAAATGGCTTGGCATGCTTAACCAATATGAAGACTTTGCCTCAAGTCATCACATTACGTCCGCTACCAGGCTTGCCAGTAGTGCGCGATTTGATTGTCGACATGACCCTGTTTTTCAAGCAGTACCTGTCCATTAAGCCCTATTTAGTGAACTCCACCCGTCCACCGGAAAAAGAGCGCTTGCAGAGTCCTGAGGAGCGTGAAGAGTTGGATGGCTTATATGAGTGCATCTTGTGCGCCTCTTGCTCCACCTCATGCCCCTCATTTTGGTGGAATCCCGATAAGTTCGTCGGGCCAGCCGGCTTGCTGCAAGCGTATCGCTTTATTGCCGATAGCCGCGATGAAGATACGGCCGCACGCTTGGATAATTTGGAAGATCCCTATCGATTGTTCCGTTGCCACACCATCATGAATTGCGTGGATGTTTGTCCTAAGCACTTGAATCCAACCAAAGCCATTGGCAAAATCAAGGAGTTAATGGTTCGCAGGGCAGTATGACCATTAGTGCGGCGGCTCTGTATCGTTTAAAAAGCGATGCACGCCGGGGTTTACTGGAAAACGATCTGATTTTGGAGCGGTTTTTCAGGCGTTATGCGGATACATTAACCGAGGAGCAGGGGGTGGTGTTAGGCCAGCTCCTGGCTCTAAGCGACAATGATTTGATGGATTTGCTAATCGGGCGTGTGGATTTTGTCGATTCTTTGGGCGATTTGTGTAAAACGCCTTGTTTTATCGCTGTTTTGAGTCATTTACGCGAGAAGTAGCAGCAAGGGTGCAATAATTTGCATTGCAGCATTTAATCTTAATGAATAGTGGGATCTGACATGATTGAATCAAACATCAAGGCAAAGTTATCGTTCTCCGACGGTACCCCCGATATCGACTTGCCAATCTACCAAGGCACAGTTGGACCTGATGTCATTGACATTCGTAAACTGTACGGTCAAACGAGTAAATTTACCTACGACCCGGGCTTTTTGTCGACTGCCTCTTGTAGCAGCAAAATTACATTCATTGATGGTGATAAAGGTGAATTACTGTATCGCGGCTACCCGATTCAGGATCTCGCCAATAATTGCGATTTTTTAGAAGTGTGTTACCTCTTGCTCAATGGTCATCTGCCAAACGAAAAAGAGAATACGCAATTTCAGGACATCATCATGCACCACACCATGGTGCACGAACAAATGCAGTTTTTCCTGCGCGGCTTTAGGCGTGACGCGCACCCGATGGCGGTATTAACTGGTCTTGTTGGTGCAATGGCTGCCTTCTACCACGATCAAATTGATTACAGCGAGCCCAAGGCACGCGAGATTGCACAAATGCGCTTGATTGCCAAAATGCCAACTTTGGTAGCCATGTCTTATAAGTACTCGATTGGTCAGCCCTTTATTTACCCCGATAATTCACTGTCGTATACCGCCAACTTCATGCGCATGATGTTTGCTACGCCATGTGAGCCCTTCAAAGTGAACCCAGTATTGGTCCGCGCTTTGGATCGCATATTTATTCTGCATGCAGACCATGAGCAAAATGCATCGACCTCTACAGTGCGTTTGTGCGGCTCTTCCGGCACCAATCCGTTTGCAGCAATATCGGCAGGCATTGCTTGTTTATGGGGACCTGCTCACGGCGGTGCTAACGAAGCCTGTTTGCAAATGTTGAATGAAATTCAGGCCAATGGCGGTGTTGAAAAAGTGGGCGAGTTTATTGCTCAGGTAAAAGACAAAAATTCCAATGTCCGCTTAATGGGCTTTGGCCATCGGGTTTATAAAAACTTTGACCCACGCGCAAAACTGATGCGTGAAACCTGTTATGAAGTCCTCAATGAGTTAGGACTCGAAAATGATCCGCTTTTCAAGTTGGCCATGACTTTAGAGAAGATAGCGCTAGAGGACGAGTACTTTGTGAGCCGTAAGCTTTATCCCAATGTTGACTTTTACTCTGGCATTGTGCAACGTGCCCTGGGTATTCCAAACGACATGTTTACCTGTATCTTTGCCTTAGCAAGAACCGTGGGCTGGATTGCGCAGTGGGAAGAAATGATTACCGACTCCGAGTATAAAATTGGTCGACCACGTCAGTTGTATGTTGGAGAAACTGCACGTAAAGTTCCTCCAATGTCACAACGAAAATAAGCATCATAAGGGCCTGTATGTCACGCACCTTATACGATAAATTATGGGATGAGCATGTGGTTTGTTCCGAAGAGGATGGTACTGCAACCCTCTACATTGATCGACACTTGCTCCATGAGGTAACCAGTCCCCAAGCTTTTGAAGGCTTGAGTTTAGCGAGGCGCCCTGTATGGCGAATTTCTGCCAACCTTGCCGTCTCTGACCATAATGTGCCAACAACGGATCGATCCGAAGGGATTGCTGACCCCATCTCCAAGCTCCAAGTCGATACTCTGGACCAGAACTGCGCATCCTTTGGTATTACGCAATTCAAGATGAATGATTTACGCCAAGGAATTGTGCATGTCATCGGACCAGAGCAGGGGGCTACCTTGCCTGGCATGACGGTGGTGTGCGGTGATTCCCATACCAGCACCCATGGCGCCTTTGGCGCGTTGGCTTTTGGAATAGGCACCTCTGAAGTGGAGCATGTGCTTGCTACTCAAACCTTGCTCATGAAAAAGAGCAAGAACATGCTGGTCCGAGTCGAAGGGCGGTTGCAGCCCGGATCCACTGCCAAAGACATTGTTTTAGCAGTCATTGGAAAAATAGGTACAGCCGGCGGCACGGGTTACACCATTGAGTTTGCGGGTGAAGCCATTCGAAACTTATCGATGGAAGGTCGCATGACCATTTGTAATATGGCGATTGAAGCAGGTGCACGCGCCGGCCTCGTAGCCGTGGATGAAACGACAGTGGAATACATTCAAGGTAGGCCATTTTCACCCAGTGGTGAAACGCTGCGCCATGCCTTGCAATATTGGCGCACCTTGCATTCGGATGCCGGTGCAAAGTTTGATCAGGTGATTGAGTTGCGCGCTGAAGAAATTCAGCCACAGGTCACCTGGGGCACCTCGCCAGAAATGGTCTTGCCGATTACTGAGCGGGTTCCTGACCCGGAAAAAGAACGCGATCCCAATAAGCGTAGCGCAATGGAGAGGGCTCTGCAGTACATGAACCTCATACCCAATACCCTCCTCAGTAGTATTCCGATTGACAAAGTATTTATTGGTTCGTGCACCAATAGCCGAATCGAGGATTTACGCGCTGCTGCCAAGGTAGTTGATCGGCTGGGAAAAAAAGTTTCGCCCACAATTAAGTTGGCAATGGTTGTGCCTGGGTCTGGATTAGTGAAGGCACAAGCCGAGCGGGAAGGCTTGGATCGGGTATTTAAGGCCGCTGGTTTTGAGTGGCGAGAGCCTGGCTGCTCAATGTGCTTGGCCATGAATTCCGATCGCCTTGAGCCCGGAGAGCGTTGTGCCTCGACCTCTAACCGAAATTTTGAAGGTCGGCAGGGTGCGGGTGGCAGAACGCACTTAGTTAGCCCAGCGATGGCCGCTGCTGCAGCCATTGAGGGCCATTTTGTTGATGTGCGCAAAATTGCGTAAGCCATTCAAATGAAGGTCAAGATAATGCTAATTCCACCTTATTCAATGATTACTAAATTATCCATCGTGCTGGTTGCCGGTGTTTTTATTAGTGCCTGTGCAAATACCATGGAAGGGGTCGGCAAGGATCTGCAGAAGATTGGAACTTCGATGGATTCAAAGTCTTCTTCTGCTCCCGCCCCAACAAATCCTCCTGCGTCACAAACCCAGGGGAAAGATGTTGTGGTGACGCCAGTAAAATAATCGCTCATTACAAAAATACGCAGAGGCAGTTGCGATGGATAAATTTACTCAATACCAAGGTTTGGTAGCCCCCCTCGATCGTGAAAACGTCGATACCGACGCCATTATTCCGAAACAGTTTCTCAAGTCCATTAAGAAAACAGGCTTTGGTCAAAATTTATTTGACGAGTGGCGCTACTTGGATCATGGCGAACCTGGCAACGATTGCAGCACACGCCCCTTAAATCCGGATTTCATTCTGAATCAGTCCCGTTATCAAAATGCGGGGATTTTGCTTGCTCGCAAGAACTTCGGCTGCGGTAGTTCACGCGAGCATGCCCCATGGGCTTTGGGTCAATATGGCTTTCGTGCTGTGATTGCCCCCAGTTTTGCCGATATTTTCTTTAATAATTGCTACAAAAACGGTCTCTTGCCGATTGTGCTGAGTGAGCAACAGGTCGATCACCTGTTTAATGAAACCCGCGCCTTTAATGGTTACCAGCTAACCATTGATTTAGAGGCCCAAGAGGTCATTGCGCCTGATAGTCGACGCTATTCATTTGAAATCGATGGATTTCGTAAATACTGCCTGCTTAATGGTTTAGACGATATTGGCCTCACACTGAAAAATGCCGATAAAATCAAAGCATATGAAGCTGAGCGTTTATTGCGGATGCCTTGGCTTGCCACGCAATTACCGTAAAAACCCCTTCGCATTGACTCGCTAAATCCTTTTTATAGGCCTGTTATGAAAATTGCAGTATTGCCGGGCGACGGCATTGGTCCAGAAATCGTTGCTGAGGCAGTTAAAGTCCTCAAGGCCCTAGGCCCAGCATTTGATCTGGAAGATGCCCCGGTTGGTGGGGCTGCCTATGACCTGTTCGGCCACCCCTTGCCGCCAGCGACCCTTGAGCTGGCCAAAAAAGCAGATGCTATTTTATTTGGAGCGGTAGGTGACTGGAAGTACGACACCTTAGCCCGTGAATTTCGTCCTGAGCAAGCCATCTTGGGTTTGCGTAAGCACCTGGCCTTGTTTGCTAACTTTCGACCGGCAATCTGCTATCCCGAACTCACTGCAGCTTCAAGCTTAAAGCCGGAAATTATTGGTGGCTTGGATATTTTGATTATTCGCGAACTCAATGGCGATATTTATTTTGGGCAGCCGCGCGGCATTCGAACTTCAGAGCATGCACTTTTTAAAGGTGCTCGCGAGGGATTTGACACCATGCACTACAGCGAACCTGAGGTAGTGCGTATTGGTAGAGTTGCATTTGAAGCGGCGCGTAAGCGTAATAAAAAAGTATGCAGCGTGGATAAAGCCAACGTACTGGAAACTTCCCAGCTTTGGCGCGATGTGATGACGGCACTGGCAGCCGATTACCCCGATGTTGAGTTATCGCATATGTATGTCGATAACGCAGCCATGCAACTCGTGAAAGCACCCAAGGCGTTCGATGTGGTGGTCACCGGTAATTTGTTTGGCGATATTTTGTCGGATGAAGCAGCCATGCTCACGGGCTCGATCGGAATGCTGCCATCGGCTTCTTTAGACAAGAACAACAAAGGCTTGTATGAGCCTAGCCACGGCTCTGCACCCGATATTGCTGGGAAGGGCATTGCCAATCCCCTGGCAACCATTCTTTCTGCAGCCATGATGCTGCGCTACTCCTTAGGTATGACTGGAGAGGCAGATCGCATTGAAAAAGCGGTTCAAAAAGTATTGCAGCACGGCATGCGCACGGCAGATATTTATACCGAAGGCACTAACAAAGTATCGACCATACAAATGGGCGATGCGGTAGTGGCGGCACTAGCGTAATTCATTGATATAGGAATGTAAGGCTTTTGTAATTTTATGGCAACACATCAAACATCAAGCTCGACAAACACTCCCTTAGTCGGCCTCGTAGGCTGGCGTGGCATGGTGGGCAGCGTCCTTATGGATCGCATGCTGGCGGAAGGGGACTTTGATTTAATCGAGCCGGTATTTTTTAGTACCAGCAATGCCGGCGGTGATGTGCCTGCGATGAACGGACGCCACATCACCAAGAGTGAAAAAAAGCTACACGATGCCAATGACATTCAATCCTTGATTCGTTGCGACATCATTTTGACCTGCCAAGGCGGTGATTACACCAAGGCCATTTTTCCAGCACTGCGAGCGGCCGGTTGGCAGGGCCATTGGATTGATGCTGCCAGTGCACTGCGCATGAATGATGATGCAGTGCTCGTATTAGATCCAGTCAATCGACCCGTGATTGATCGTGCATTGGCTGCTGGGGGCAAGAATTGGATTGGTGGCAATTGCACGGTGAGTTTGATGATGATCGCCATGGGCGGATTACTCAAGGCCGATATGGTCGAATGGATTAGTGCCATGACCTATCAAGCTGCTTCAGGCGCAGGCGCACAAAACATGCGAGAGCTGCTCTTGCAAATGGGTGCCTTGCGCGATAGCGTCGATGCCGAGTTACGTGATCCCGCTTCTTGGATTTTAGATATCGATCGCAAAATATCGGCGACCATGCGTTCGGCAGAGTTTCCGACCAAGAACTTTCGTAATACAGCCTTGGCTGGTAGTTTGATTCCCTGGATTGATGTGCCCGTTGAAAACGGCCAGACAAAGGAAGAATGGAAGGGCGGCGCTGAATGCAACAAAATTTTAGGGCGTCCGCCGTTTAGATCGCCAGGCAGTATTCCGATTGATGGCATTTGCGTGCGCGTTGGCGCCATGCGCTGCCACTCCCAAGGCTTAACAATCAAGCTGAAGAAAGACATTCCCTTGCCTGAAATCGAAGCCATTTTAGCCAATGACAATGCGTGGGTAAAAGTGGTACCTAATGAGCGTGAGGCAACCGAGCGTGAATTATCGCCGGCTAAGATTAGTGGCACCCTGACGGTGCCGATTGGCCGACTGCACAAGTTGGCCATGGGTCCCGAATATCTAGGCGCTTTCACGGTAGGCGATCAGCTATTGTGGGGTGCTGCAGAGCCCTTGCGCCGCATGCTACGTATCTTGTTGGAACGCTGAGAATGCGCTTATCTGCATCGACCCAGATGGTGCATCGCCTAGCATTAGCCTTTGGTGGTATGTGGATTATTCTTAGTGCAGGCGCGGGCGCTTTTACTTTGGGTACTCCCAAGGTTTTATCACAGCCGGGTCAAGCTATTCGTGCGGAAATTCCCTTGCGTCTATCTGCGGCGAGTGAGGCCCAGCTTAACGATTTACAAATTTCCACCCCGAGTAAAGCGACCTATGAGCGTCTTGGAATTGCCACATCTATCTTAGAACTTGAGCCGCAACTGCGCGTGGATCGGCGTGATGGCAATCGCACGTTCATTGTTCTAGAAACAGTCAAGCCCGTCAGCGCAGCACAAACCAATCTGGATCCTTTTATTGATTTGATGGTGACCTTGCAGTGGCCATCTGGCCAGCTTACAAAAAATTACACCTTACTATTAGGTGACCCGAATCAAGTCACGGTGCGCCCCGGTCAAACCTTAAGCGAGATTGCGGCGCAGATGGCGCCCTTATTGGATGGCGCTACCTTAGATCAAACCATCATGGCATTGTATAAAGCCAACCCCGACGCCTTTGCGGGCGGTAGCATTCATCGCTTGCCGGCTGGCGTTGAGCTGATCAAGCCGAGTCAGTCCTTGATGCAGTCCATTACACCAACGCAGGCAAGCCAGTTTGTTGAAAAAGCCAACCAAGCATGGGTTGATTCCCACGGTGGTTCGGCTAAGGCAGCTACTACGAAATCAAGTGACATCACGAAGGCAACGAACGATCCCGCTGTCGCAAAAGATCGTTTGACGATTGGACCCGGTGCGGATAGCAATTCGGATCAACGACGCTATACCGAAGAAATCGTTGCCCAAGAAAAAATGCTGGAACAAACACGGACCCGTATTGTTGAGATAGAAAAAAACATTGCCGATTTACAAAAATTACTGGATTCGGCTAAGGGGCAGCCCGCATCCGGCTCCAGCGCCAAGTCCGATGTGATGAAAAACAGCTGGGCCCAGGCTTTGCTGTTATTAGGCGTGATCGCATTGACTGCACTCTTGTTGTGGTTGATGGCACGGCATGCCCGCCAATCTGAACGAAGTGCGCCCACGCATGCTGGTGCTGCTGCATCCATGCCCCAGCATGATGAGATGATTCATTCATCACCCAGTCACGGTATGCCAGAGCGTGCCAAGAGTTTATTTGCAGGTATTGATCTTGATTTGGCGCCAGTCAAAAGTGATCCGGCTGCTCGGAATGATGCATTGCGCGTCAAACTCAATCTTGCAAAAGCGTATACGACGATTGAGGACTTCGCTGCAGCCAAGCAGAGCCTAGACGACATCATCCAGTTGAGCCTTGATCCTTCAAATGAAGTAGATGGATCCCTAGTTGTGGACGCCAAAGCCATGCTATCCGACATCCACCGGCGCAGTAGCTAATGGGTAGCGAACCCGTGTTTGCTATATCAAGTAGATGACGCGCATCGCTTTGGGCTTGCAGTACGACGGCTCGCGATTTGTTGGATGGCAGATGCAGCCGAGTCAAAACACGGTGCAAGATAATCTAGAGAAAGCCATCCATGCGTTTGTTGGTGATACCCAATCCATGGCTAATCCAATACGCGTCACTGCGGCTGGGCGTACCGATACTGGAGTGCATGCACTTGGTCAGGTAGTGCATTTTGAATGCACTGTTGAGCGCGATGACTGGTCATGGGTGCGCGGTCTTAATAGTTTTCTGCCGAGCGATATTGTGGTGAACTGGGCGCACCTAGTTGATGGCTCATTTGATGCGCGGTTTTCCGCATTTGAGCGTAGTTATGTGTATGCCTTGCATATTGGGCCTTGCCGAGCACCGACGGTTGCCTCGCGCGCCGGTTATCTGATGTTAGCAGCCGATAAATGGCTTGATGTGGATGCCATGCAAGCGGCTTCCCGTTGCCTTTTGGGAGAGCATGACTTTTCGTCTTTTCGGTCATCGGAGTGCCAGAGCAAGACGCCGATTAAAACGGTGTACGACATTCAGATTTTGGATCAAAAACCCTGGGTCTATATTGTGGTTCGGGCTAATGCCTTTTTGCACCACATGGTTCGTAATATCGTCGGTAGTCTTTTGGCAGTAGGCCAAGAAAAGCGCCCCGTACGCTGGATGGCTGAAGTGCTTGAAGCCAAAAGCCGCCAATTAGCGGCACCAACCTTTTCGCCCGATGGTTTGTATTTAGCAAAGGTAGGGTACCCGCCTGAATACCTTATCCCAGATCCTTGGCTGCAGCATTCCTGGTTACCCTCCGAGGTGATTACCTTATTGCAGGAGGTCGTTCCGGTTGCTCCGAAGCGGATTATGATCTAGCCATGGGATTACTTCACTATGCGCCAAACCGAACCCGCATCAAGATTTGTGGCTTAAAACGCCTAGAAGACGTCGATTTTGCTGTTAATGCGGGGGTAGACGCCCTCGGCTTTGTTTTTTATCCCCCCAGCCCAAGGGCTTTAAGCCCACAACATGCGGCAGCCCTGATTTCAAAGTTGCCAGCTGGGGTAGATGCCGTTGGCCTCGTAGTAAATGCCTCTGATGCTGAATTTGCCGCAATTCGAGCCCATGCGCCCATTACGCTGTGGCAATTTCATGGGGATGAGAGCCCAGAGGAGTGTCAACGCCTCGCTGCAGGGGATCCATGGATCAAAGCAGGCCGAGTGGGTGAGGGCTTCGCTTTTGCTGATTTTTCCCTACAATATAGGCAAGCAGCCGGTTTTCTGCTGGACGCCCTAGTTGAGGGCTATGGTGGGGGCGGTGTTCCTTTTGATTGGCAATGGATTCCAGAAACATGGGTAAGCGCAAACGCGCCTCGGGTCGTTTTGAGTGGTGGGTTGAACGCACACAACGTGGGCGAAGCGATTGCACGCCTGCATCCCTGCGCCGTTGATATTTCGAGCGGCGTTGAGAGTGCTAAAGGCATTAAAGACGCTGTTTTGATGGCCGAGTTTATTCAGGCTGTGCGAATAGCAGATTCCAAAACACAATTGCAGTAACCCAATCAAAAGAGGTAGCTATGTACGATAAGCCAGATTCACGTGGGCACTTTGGCCCTTACGGTGGTGTGTTCGTTTCCGAAACATTGATGTTTGCCTTAGAGGAACTTAAAGAGGCTTACGCACGCTATCAACACGACCCTGAATTCATTGAAGAGTTTCATTACGAGCTCAAGCATTTTGTTGGCCGTCCATCGCCCGTCTATCACGCCAAGCGCTGGAGCGCAATGCTGGGTGGCGCGCAAATCTACTTGAAGCGCGAAGATTTAAATCACACGGGTGCGCACAAAATCAATAATGTGATTGGTCAAGCGATGTTGGCCAAGCGCATGGGTAAGCCACGCATCATTGCTGAGACAGGTGCGGGGCAGCATGGTGTTGCTACCGCCACAATCTGCGCTCGATTTGGTTTGGACTGTACGGTCTATCAAGGTTCAGTGGATGTCGCCCGTCAAGCGCAAAACGTCTTTCGCATGAAGTTACTCGGTGCAAAAGTCGTGCCGGTGGAGTCGGGCACAAAAACCTTAAAAGACGCTTTGAATGAAGCGATGCGCGACTGGGTTACCAATGTGGAAGACACCTTTTACATCATTGGTACGGTTGCTGGCCCACACCCATACCCGATGATGGTGCGGGATTTTCAGAGTGTGATTGGCGAAGAGTGTAAAGTGCAAATGCCGGAGATGATCGGTCGTCAGCCAGACTATGTGATGGCGTGCGTTGGCGGCGGCTCGAATGCCATGGGTATTTTTTATCCCTACATTGATTACACCGAAGTGAAACTGGTTGGCGTTGAAGCTGCGGGCCATGGCCTCAATACCGCTGCCCACTCTGCTGCACTGTGCGTTGGTAAGCCAGGTGTATTGCATGGTAACCGTACCTATCTTTTGCAAGATGAGAATGGTCAAATTTCGGAGACGCATTCGGTATCTGCCGGTATGGACTACCCAGGCGTTGGTCCTGAACACGCATGGCTTAAAGACTCAGGCCGCGCAGAGTATGTAGCAATTACCGATCAAGAGGCGCTCAAAGCATTTCATGATTGCTGCCAAATTGAGGGCATCATTCCCGCCTTAGAGTCTGCGCATGCGATTGCATATGCATGCAAGCTTGCCGCAACCTTACCAAAGGATAAAACGATTTTGGTTAATTTGTCTGGTCGTGGCGATAAGGATATGCATACCGTTGCGCAGGCAACTGGCTCTGAGGGTTAAATTAAAAAACGTATTTATGTCCAACATTTCAACCGTATTTAATGAACTAAAACAGTCTGGTAAAAAAGGCCTAGTGCCTTTTATTACCGCCGGGGATCCGGAGCCTGGCTTAACGGTTGCGCTTATGCATGCACTGGTGCGCGGTGGCGCCAATGTGATTGAGCTGGGCGTGCCATTTTCTGATCCGATGGCCGATGGTCCCGTAATCCAGCGTTCCTCCGAACGGGCACTGAACCATGGCGTTACCCTGCGCCATTGCCTTGAGATGGTGAAGGCATTTCGAGAGACAGACAGTAATACGCCAGTGGTGCTCATGGGCTATGCTAATCCAGTAGAGCAAATGGGTGCTGCCCGTTTTGCAAGTGAGGCGAAGGCAGCTGGAGTTGATGGGGTATTGATTGTGGATTACCCGCCGGAGGAGTGCGTTGATTTTGCGCAGCAGATGCGCTCAGCTGGAGTCGATCCGATTTTTTTATTAGCACCAACCTCGTCATCAGCACGCATTCAAGAGGCTGCGAAAATAGCGGCCGGCTATATTTACTACGTGTCATTGCGCGGCGTAACCGGGGCAAGCCACCTGAACACCCAAGACGTGGCCAGCATTATTCCGCAAATTCGGGCGGCTACTTCGATACCGATTGCAGTCGGCTTTGGTATTCATGATGCCGCGAGCGCAAAAGCAGTCTCTCACACAGCAGATGCTGTTGTAATTGGAAGCCGTATTATCCGTTTGCTCGAAGAAGCCCCTCCAGGCGAGGCGGTACAATCGCTTGAACATTTCATACGCGAGATTCGCACTGCATTGGATAGCTAAAGTACATGAGTTGGATCGATAAACTTCTTCCCCCGCAAATTCAGCACACGGATCCGGCTAATCGAAAGTCAGTTCCCGAGGGCTTATGGGTAAAGTGCCCTGGATGTGAGGCTGTTTTATATAGTACTGATATTGAGGCCAATCTATCGGTATGCCCGAAATGCAGTCACCACATGCGTATTGGTGCGCGCCAACGTTTAGATAGCCTGCTGGATGCCAAAGGTCGCTATGAAATTGGTGCGAATGTGTTTCCGATCGATCCACTGAAATTCAAAGATTCTAAAAAATACCCTGATCGCCTAAAAGAAGCGGTCGATGTATCGGGCGAGACCGATGCCCTCGTGGTTCTTGGTGGGAAAATTGAATCGATTCCTGTTGTAACTGCGTGCTTTGAGTTTCAGTTCATGGGCGGCTCGATGGGGTCGGTGGTGGGCGAACGATTTGTCCGTGGCGCCCAAGAGGCAATCGATAAAAAGTGCGCATTTATTTGCATTACTGCTACTGGTGGCGCGCGCATGCAAGAGAGTCTCCTCTCGCTATTGCAAATGGCCAAAACCAATTCGATGTTAACGAAGCTTTCCAAAGCAGGACTCCCTTACATTAGCGTTCTGACCGACCCCACCATGGGTGGTATTTCAGCAAGTTTTGCTTTCATGGGGGATGTGGTGATGGCTGAGCCAAAGGCATTGATTGGTTTTGCTGGTCCGCGGGTAATCGAACAAACCGTCCGTGAAAAATTGCCTGAGGGATTTCAGCGCTCGGAATTTTTAATGCAAAAGGGTGGCGTCGACATGATTGTGGATCGCCGCAATATGCGTGCCGAAATCGCTCGCCTATTAGCCCTGTTGCAAAACCTACCCGAACCATCGATTACCGCGACGGTTGGAATGCCTTCTACTTAGCCTGTATTTAATTGTTGAGCGACTCAAGCCAAGTTCCTTTTTCTTCTGCAAGCCTAGAGGCCTGGCTTAGGCACCTCGAAACGGCCCATCCAGTCGGCATTGATATGGGCCTTGAGCGTATTAGTCGTGTGAAGGATGCTCTCGATCTCGAGTTTCATTGCCCGATTATTACGGTAGCCGGCACCAACGGAAAAGGCTCCACCTGCGCTTTTATGGAGAGTATTCTGCTCGCCGCCGGCTACCGCGTAGGGTGCCACACCTCGCCCCATTTACTGCGATTTAATGAGCGTGCTCGCATTAATGGTGCTGATGCAAGTGATGCGCAATTGCTTTTGTATTTTGCCGAGGTGGAAGCAGCTCGGCTTAGTTTGCCTAACCCACCTACTTTGACCTATTTTGAGTTTACTGCCTTAGCGATCATGCGTTACTTTGCGGCAGCCAACTTGGATGCAGTTGTTCTCGAAGTGGGTATGGGTGGGCGTTTAGATGCAATAAATATTTTGGATGCGGATTGTGCGATTGTGACCAGCATCGATATTGATCATGCTGCATTTTTAGGTGATACCCGTGAGAAAATTGCACGCGAAAAAGCAGGGGTATTTCGGCCCAATGCGATTGCCGTTTGTGGCGACCCAATGCCACCTGCCAGCTTAGTAGCTTATGCGGAGTCACTGCAGTGTGACTTATGGCTGATGGGGCGAGATTACAACTTTCAGGGGGATAAGCAGCAATGGGGTTGGTCTGGACGAGGCAAGCGATTTAGTGGTTTGGGTTACCCCGCCTTACGCGGTGCGAATCAGTTACTCAATGCCGCGGCAGTAATTGCTGCCCTATCTGCTTTACGTGACCGTATACCGGTTAGCGCACAAGACATTCGTAACGGCTTTGCCTTGGTTGAGTTACCAGGCCGCTTTCAGGTTCTGCCAGGCCAACCAACAGTTATTCTTGACGTAGCCCATAATCCGCACGCTGCTTCGACTTTGGCGCAAGGCTTGGATAAAATGGGATATCACCCCTATACCTATGCCATTTTTGGGGCGATGGCCGATAAAGACATTGTTGGAGTGGTGCGTCCGATGGTGGACTTGGTGGATCACTGGTTTTGTACTAACTTACCGACAACTAGAGCGGCAAGCGCAGCGGAATTGGCTGAGATTCTAGAGGCCAGTGGCGTCGAGCGTGCTGGCACTGAAGGCGGTATTCAGACCTTTTTAAGCCCAAGTGAGGCCTACCAAAAGGCGCTTTCCTTAGCTGGCGAGGGTGATAGAATAGTGATCTTCGGTTCTTTTTATACTGTCGCAGGCGTAATGGCTTATCGAAACAACCAGGCGCACTAATTGATGATTCGTCTATCCCAGCTATTTAAGCGCGATTCGCGACCCGATACCGGTCCAGCTGAAGTGCTCACACGGTCGCGTGCAGGCAATAAATTTGCTGGGCGCAATGCGCGCTCAGCCGGGGATGATTCGGTATTGACGGAAGATCCAGAGCACCAGCGTGCACGGCATCGCTTGATTGGTGCCGCTGTTTTAGTGCTCGTCGCCATTGTTGTCTTGCCCCAGGTGCTAGATAGCAAACCAAAAATGGTTAGCAACGACATCGCAGTAACCATTGTTAGCAGTCTCCCAGCAGCATCACTTGTCACACCAGTTTCCCCCCCGGTTGCGCAATCCAAAGTCGAAGAACCAAAGGCAGTGCCGCCAGCAACATCTGCTGCGCCGGTTCCAGCGCCAACTAGCGAGATAAAGGAAGCAAGTAAAGCACCTACGCCAGCTTCTTCCTCGCCCAGTACGGCAAAAGCAAACGCAGCTGGTACTGCTGACAAAACCTTGGGACTTGCCGCCGGAGAGGAAATCGTTGTAGCGACTAAATCCAGTGCGGCTGCTAATTCGGGCGCCAATGGCGTTTCAGCTGGAAAGTTTGTGATTCAAATTGGCGCATTTGCATCAGAGGAGCGCGCAAACGGTTGGATTGCTAAGTTAAAGGAACAAAAAATTCCAAATTACGTTCTAAATCGTACAGGTGCCGATGGAGCGAAACTGATCGCACTGCGCGCCGGACCATTTTCAGACAAAGAGTCTGCGGATGCGGCTGAAAAGAAGATTAGGGCAATGGGCCTAACTCCACGGATCGTTGAAGTGGGCAAGCAGTGATTGCCTGCTTAAATAGGGGATAGACAATGGAAATTATTGGCGCCCTTAAGTTCACTTCGGTTGATTATTTCGCCTTTGCCGTATTGCTGGTTTCCGCTTTTGTCGGAATTTATCGCGGCTTCTTTAAAGAGGTGCTTGCGCTTGTTTCTTGGTTTGCAGCTGCATGGGTTGCATACCACTACAGTACGTATTTAGCACTGGAGTGGCTATCCACTTTTCAGATGGATGAAATGGTCCGCCTTGGCCTGAGCTTTCTTATTCTATTTATATTGGTTTTAATTGCAGGCAATTTCATTGGATCAATGATTCAAAAAGTAATTTCCTCGGCTGGCCTCAGTTCCACCGACCGTTTTTTAGGCCTTGCTTTTGGGCTTGTTAGGGGCGCTTTTGTGGTGATTGTTTTATCGACATTGGCAGTATTGACGCCGGTACCCCAAACCAGCGCCTGGAAAAATGCGATTACTCGCCCGGCGATTGACGTGGCGATGGCCGTAATTCAAGTGTGGTTACCGGCCGATTGGGCCGCGAAGTTGAGTGCGCCTGCCGGCGTTATTTCTGTACCACCACCCCCAGGGAGTTAAGTCATATGTGCGGCGTAGTCGGAAGTGTTTCGCGTTACCCGGTTAACCAGTTGCTATATGATGCCTTGCTGCTGTTGCAGCACCGCGGTCAAGATGCAGCTGGTATTGCTACGATGAATGGCAATTCCTTCACGATGCACAAAGCCAATGGCCTAGTACGCGATGTTTTTCGTACCCGCAATATGCGTAGCCTGGTTGGTAATGTTGGTATTGGCCAAGTACGTTACCCCACTGCTGGATCGGCGAGCAGTGAAGAAGAGGCCCAGCCCTTTTACGTTAGTGCACCCTATGGAATTATCTTGGCCCACAATGGCAATCTAACCAATGCGCCTGCCTTGCGGACTGAGATGGCTTACCGTGATCGCCGTCACATCAATACGAGTTCCGATACGGAAGTATTGCTTAACGTCCTAGCGGATGAGTTGCAAAAAGAAACCAATAGTGCTGCGCTTGATGAGCAGTCGATGTTTAAGGCGGTAACCGGATTGACGCGTAGAGTGAAAGGTTCCTATGCTGTTGTGTCACTGATCGCAGGCTATGGCCTGCTGGCTTTCCGTGACCCATTTGGCATTCGTCCTTTGTGCATCGGCCGCATTGATGGTCCGGATGGTCCCGAGTGGATGATCGCTTCCGAATCAGTAGCCTTAGAGGGCCTGGGCTTTACCTTTGTAAGGGATGTGGCCCCAGGTGAAGCAATCTACATCGATTTGGATGGCAATTTTATTGCCCATCAGTGTGTACCCAATGCCACACTCAATCCCTGTATTTTTGAATACGTTTATATGGCGCGGCCAGACTCCACGATTGATGGCGTAACGGTTTACAACGTGCGTATGCGTATGGGTGATTATTTGGCCGAGAAAATTCGGGCCGAAACCGATGTCAGTGAAATTGATGTGGTGATGCCAATTCCGGATTCGAGCCGGCCAGCAGCCATGCAGGTGGCTAAGCGCTTAGGCATTAGTTATCGTGAAGGTTTCTTTAAGAACCGCTACATTGGCCGCACTTTCATCATGCCCGGACAAGCTGTGCGCCGCAAATCGGTACGCCAAAAACTCAATGCGATGCGGATTGAGTTCAAAGACAAGACAGTATTAATTGTTGATGACTCCATCGTTAGGGGCACTACCTCCTATGAGATTGTGCAAATGGCGCGTGAATCCGGCGCCAAGAAAGTGATCTTTGCTTCGGCAGCGCCTCCTGTGCGCTTTCCCAATGTGTATGGCATTGATATGCCAACCCGCAGTGAATTGGTAGCCTATGGCCGTACGGATGCGGAAATTAATAAAATGATTGGCGCCGATCAACTGATTTACCAAAATGTTGAGGACATGAAGCAGGCGGTGCGCGACATCAATCCGGAGCTACAGAATTTTGAGGCATCGTGTTTTGATGGCCATTACATTACGGGCGACATTAACGACTCCTACCTAGATGCCTTGGAGGCTGCGCGTACTACTGAAACTGCGCAAGCCGACCGCCAAAAAGACCCGGGCGACTTTGCGCGCTCCCAGCTGCACTTGCACTTAGCTACCGAAGATTAAGTACACTAGTAGCATGGCTAGCAAAATCACTTCAAAGCGTCGATCCCTCGACCTATCCAAACTTGCCCCCGAATCGGTTGCAGTTCGAGCTGGCACGCGTCGTTCCCAGGAGTATCAAGAGCATTCAGAAGCCTTGTACTTGACATCGAGCTTTTGCTTTAATAGTGCTGAAGAGGCGGAGCTGGGTTTTGCAAATGCCGAAACCGGTTTTATTTATTCGCGCTTTACCAATCCCACCGTCAGCATGTTCCAGGATCGCTTGGCTGCATTGGAAGGCGGCGAGGCCTGCATTGCGACGGCCTCTGGAATGGCGGCCATCATGACCACCGCCATGGCGCACCTGAAGTCAGGTGACCACGTGGTGTGTTCGCGATCGGTGTTTGGCGCAACCATTCAGTTGTTTGGCAGTATTCTGGGTCGCTTTGGCATTACTACCAGCTACGTTGATTTGTCAGATAACAAGGCCTGGCAAGCAGCGGTGCAGCCGAATACCCGACTGTTTTACTTAGAGACACCCTCCAATCCTTTAACGGAGATTGCTGATATTCGGGCGATTGCCAAGATTGCAAATAAAGCCAATGCTTTATTCGTGGTGGATAACTGCTTTTGTACACCCGCATTGCAGCGGCCGCTCGATTTAGGAGCCGATGTCATCATTCATTCGGCCACCAAGTATTTAGATGGTCAGGGCAGGGTGCTCGGCGGCGCTATCGTAGGCAATAAATCCTTCATCATGGATAAAGTATTCCCTTATGTGCGAACGGCTGGACCAACCCTGTCGGCTTTTAATGCATGGGTATTTTTAAAGGGTCTTGAGACTCTTGATCTGCGCATGAAGCAACAGAGTGCCAATGCCTTGGCTTTGGCCCAGTGGCTTGAAAAGCAAACTGGGGTTGAGGCAGTTTATTATCCTGGTCTGAAATCCCATCGGCAATTTGCCTTAGCGAAGAAGCAGCAAAAGGCAGGTGGAGCGATTTTGTCCTTTGTCCTCAAAGGCGGAAAAAAGGCGGCTTTCAAACTGATTGATCAAACCACGCTGTGCTCGATCACAGCCAATTTAGGCGATACCCGTACAACCATTACCCATCCTGCAACCACCACCCATTGCCGAGTATCGCCCGAGGCACGCAAAGCCGCAGGCATTTCCGATGGCCTAGTTCGCATTGCGGTTGGCCTTGAAAATCCTGATGATCTGATCCGTGATTTGCAGGGCGGCTTTAAAAAGTAAAGCAGTGGCATAGCGCATCACGTATGAAGTGTGAAGGTTGCCTAGGCAACCTTTTTTGTTTCAATCGATACAGAACATAAAACCATGACAACTGCATTCTCAGATAGTGCCGATTTTTGGAATAAGCGATTTAATACTCCCGATTATATTTTCGGCAAAGCCCCTAATGAGTATCTACAGGAGCAGGCAATGCTTCATTTAAAGAAGGGCGAAACCATCTTGTGTGTCGCCGATGGCGAAGGTCGAAATTCCGTTTGGCTTGCAAAGCAGGGCATGCAGGTCGACGCATTTGATGTATCGGAAGTAGCCCTGAGCAAAGCAGTTGCGCTTGCAAAAGAAGAGGCGGTGCAGGTTCACTTTAGTTTGGCATCTAGTGATACGTGGGATTGGCAGCCTAATCGCTACGATGCGGTAGTCGGAATTTTTATTCAGTTTGCTGATCCAGTGATGCGTATCCGTCTATTTGCACAAATGGTGTCGACCCTGAGGCCCGGAGGCATGCTGATTATTCAGGGGTACACGCCCAAGCAATTGGATTTTAAAACGGGCGGCCCGTCGATACTGGAACACCTCTATACAGACAATATGATTCGTGACTTGATTGATGATCTGGAGATCATTGATCTTTGCGTCTATGAAAAAAGCCTATCCGAAGGGCCAAAGCATACCGGGATGTCGGCCTTACTCGGTCTGGTTGTGCGTAAGCCACTTTAACAATCTAAACGCTCCATTTGCGCAAGATGGTATTGATGTATTGTTCGAGCTCTGGGGCTCTAAGGGCACCCGATAATCGGTCAAGCTCCTTTCCGCCTTTAAAGACTGCCAAGGTTGGGATGGAGCGAATCTGAAACTGCGAACCCAGTTGCTGCTCTAGCTCCGTATTGACTTTGGCAAATATCAGTTGGTTTGCAAATTTCTGGGCGGCTGCCGTAAAGGTGGGGGCAAACTGTGTGCACGGACCACACCAGGGCGCCCAAAAATCAAGCAAGACAGGTAAATGGCTTTGTCCCGTTACTTCGGCAAAATTACCTTGATTTAATTCAATCGGCGCAGATAGGAGACTTTTCTTGCAGACGCCGCAGATTGGATCTTGTGCAATGCGATCGCTTGGAAAGCGATTGGGTTTATGGCAATGGGGGCAGCTAATTTGCATGGATTGCTCCTGTACTAAATGGCTTTATACAACAAGCTGAGGGATATTAAAAAAGTAAAGATGGCGAATGCTTGCTGTATGCGCGGCCCACTGATTTGCTTTGCAATCACGCTACCGAGTAACATTCCAGCAAGACCCCCACCTGCAAATGGAATACCAATTGACCAGTTCAGGTGACCTGCAATTGCTGCGCTTGTGACCCCCGTAATCGATATCAAAGCCAATACGCCTAGCGAGGTGGCAACAATCGATTGCATGGGCAGGTCGGTTACCTTTTTGAGTGCGGGAACAATAATGAAGCCACCGCCAACACCGAGTAGCCCCGATAAGAATCCCGCTACTGCGCCGGAGCCCATGAGAGAACGCGCACACGGTACAGACCATATTAGGCGGCCGATCGATTGATCGAGCTTGCAGGGTGGGGCAGGCCGATCTTTTGGAACATTGCCGGTGATTTCTTGCTGCGCCTGTATGAGCATTCGAATCGACACCACAATCAGTATGCTGGCAAATGCAATTAAGAGTGGCTGATTGGGAATACGCTGTGCCAAATACACGCCAACGGGTGCTAATACGATGCCCAGCGTAGCCATGACGAGGGCGGCGCGATAGCGCAGTAATTTTGTGCGCAAACCATTGATTGCGCCAAGAGAACCTGCCACGGCGATCGCCAGTAAACCAATGGGGCCAGCGCTGGCAATGCTAAGATTCAGTCCAAATACCAGCAGTGGAACTGACAGAATGCCTCCGCCAGCTCCAGTTAAGGCCATCATCATGCCGACAAAGATCCCAAGCCCTACGCTGATTGCGCTCATGCTATCCATATTGCCGAGTATCCACCCATAAGTCATAAATTTATATCTATAGTTATATTATATATTTAAATATAATGTTACACTCTAACCATGAACACAACTACACAAGCTACCGTTAAAGCATTCTTTGACCCACAAACGTGGACCTACACCTATGTGGTGTATGAATCTGAAGGGTCGGCATGCATTGTGATTGACTCGGTACTGAACTACGATCCGAAGTCGGGCCGTACCAAGACGGAATCAGCAGATG
>Ga0247831_1000340_pt1 | contig 102807 bp, 112 predicted proteins | sample LaCruzMarch2015__9_FD_192406 | JGI IMG/M metagenome (GOLD analysis project Ga0247831, IMG submission 192406) | Freshwater microbial communities from meromictic Lake La Cruz, Castile-La Mancha, Spain - LaCruzMarch2015_1m | ecosystem: Environmental > Aquatic > Freshwater > Lake | place: Spain...
GGCCGGCTTTTCCTTTTTGTCTTCCCAGGACCGGCGCTGCTCTAATCTTAACTTGCCTGAGCCGACCTTCATCGCGTCGAAGGCGATCACTTCCCAATGATTGCCGCCGGCGAACCCCGGATAAAGCTGATCTGAGATGGTGGGGCCTGACAGGCGGCCGGCCTCTTTCAAAATGGCTGGCGGCTTAGGCGCGCCCCATTCATAGCCCGCTGTTGGCGTGCCCTTCAGGCTGACGGCGATGCGGTCGCCAAGCCGCACCTGGAAGGTTTGGCCGTCGTCATTGTCTGTAATTGTGAGCTTCGTACCTTGGGGGCGCGGCGGGAGGAGGGCTTGTCCACGGGGCGGCAAGGCGGCTTCTGGTTGTTTGTTTCCCACGGCGCTCAGCGTCTCGCACCCCGCCAAAAAGCTCAAGGCGGCTGCGGCCAAAACCGCGCGCGGCATCCAAACGCTTTGCATATTCGCCTCCTGCCGGCTGGTCGCCGGGTTCACCCCTTCATCATACGTGATTGAATTGCGGCGTCGATGGGCGTCGCGCGTTGCGCGCGCTTTTGGTTGCAGCACCATATTTGAGGTTAATGTCGTGGCGGCGCCAGCGCTTTAGCGCGCGACCCGCTCCATCCATAGACGGCGCATGAAGCCGAGGAAGGGGTCTTTTCCGGTTTCTTCGCGCAGGTCTATTGAGCGGATAAATTTTACGCCATGGCTGGGCGGCGTCGACCAGGCGATTTCGGCGTAATGCGCGACGCCTTTTTTGTAGTCGATCAGATAAATCTGTTTCGGCAGAGGAATGCTGCTCTCGAGTTTAATGCGCGCGCCTTTGTCCGTGAGGTCGCGGATGACGCAATCGTAGGACAGGTCGCCATTCCCATAGACAATCTTCGCGCCCAGCAACACGCGCCCGCGTTGTTGGACTCTTCTGGGTTCTTTATCTGGGGCTGGCGTCGACAGTTTGGAATTCCAATTAGAAAGGGACGAACCTACGCTCAGAAAGGGTCGCGATTACAGAGCAATATGCACACTTTCGTTAAGATGCAGTCAGTTTTGGGTCACTATGACATATGATTTTGTTTTAACTGGATTTAGTGTTGGCGTCCGCACTGGGTGGCCGGATTAAAATACAAATTGAGCGTTTAATTCTGGATGGTTTCTAAATCCCTATCAGAAACACTCAACCCGCCGCAGGGCCTGAAAGTCTCTTCAGCGCCGCAGCGTCCGGCGCCGAATCCCAAAAAACAAGGCGCAATTCGTCATCTTCGCGTCTGAAGGCGCAAATACGCCCGGTTTTTACGCGAAAGCCTCCGTCTTTGCCCGAGTCGCTGAAGGCTTTTGGATCAAGCTCCATTGCGTAGCGCAGCACGCCATTGGATGTGACGCATAGCGCAGGTTCGGCGTTCGCGAGGCTGGCGGCGAGTGAAGCCAAATCCGTCCGAATGGCGTCTTCGGCTGGAGCCCATTTTGAGGCGGGGTGTGGGTGTCCATGTTTGCGCCAGTCGTCCAGAGCCTGTTGGCCAAACTTTTCGGCGATTTCGTCGTCGCTCAGGCCAGACCAAGCCCCGAAATCCAATTCTCGCAGACGCTCGTCGATTTGGACAATTCCGGTAAAGCCGGTGCGCTCGGCCACGATCTCGGCAAACCGCCGGGTGCGAATGAGCGGGCCGGAGACGATGGTTTTGAGTTCAATGCCCGCGCCCTTGATGGCGTCGCCCACGGCCTGAGCCTGTTCCTCGCCTTTTTGCGTGAGCGCGAGGTCTTCGTGGGCGCCGACTATGCGCGGCGTTTCATGCGCCTCGAACGTGTTGCCGTGTCGCGCGAAAATGAGGGTCATCAGAGCGGCGCCAGTTCGCCTTCGGAATCGATGAGCAATTCAACCACCGGCACATCGTTGGGGCTGTCGATGGAGGCATGCGAGCGGCCGCGATAATCGGTTTCCACCACTTTGATCGGAATACCATTTTCCAGCGCGCGCAATTGCTCCAAGCCTTCAACTTCTTCCAGCGGCGAGGGCGGTAGCGAGACCAGCTGCGCCAAGGTTTCGAAGCGATACGCATAAAGCCCGACATGCTGCATCACGGGCAGCGGCGTTTTCGCGTTGCGGAGGAATGGAATGAGCTGCTTGGAAAAGTACATCGCGTAGCCGTCGAGCCGCGAAACAACCGTCGTGCCGCCGACGTCGCCGGCGGCTTTTGCTGTCTTGAAGCGCTCATACGTCGCTGCATCCATTCGCGTCGCGGGCGTCGCCATTGCGAGGCTTGGGTTTTCCCGCATCGTCTTGGCGACGGCGCCGACGATCCAGGGTGGGGTGAGGATGGCGTCGCCTTGAAGGTTGATCACCACATCGGGCGTTTCGCCCATTTCCTGCGCCGCGGCGTATGCGCGCTCCGTGCCGTTGCGGCAATGTTCGGGCGTCATGATCGCTTCGCCGCCAAAGGCCCGCACGTGCTCTGCAATCCGTTCATCATCCGTTGCCACGACGACGCGGTCGACCCCTTCGGCGGCGCGGCCAATGGCGGCGACGCGGCGGATCATACTGGCCCCGCGCACCTCGACGAGCGGTTTGCCGGGGAAACGTGTGGACCCGTAGCGGGCTGGAATGACGACGACGATGCGCATGCGAGCTTCCTAAAGCGCTTACCTTGTGGGCGCAATCTGCTGTGCTTTCTGCTTGTTAAGGCGCCTCAATGTCTTGGCGTCTGTGAAAGCGGTCTGGCAATATCATGCAACTGATTCGTTCGCGTCCGGCGCTGTCCGTTTGCGCCCGTTGGTCCCAAACTAGCGAAAGCTCTCAAAACCATGCGCGCCTTCATCTTGATGTTGATTGCTTGTCTGGCCTTCACCTGGTCGGCGCCGATGGCGGACGCCGCGAAGAAAAAGTCTCAGTACTCGAAGTCAAAAGTGTTGAAGAAAAAAAAGAAGGTGAAAAAGCCCGCCGCAAAACCGGTGGCCGCCGCCAAACCTTCGCCGTCCCCCGTCTTGACCCCGCCGATGCGGGCGGGCCGTCAGGAAGGCCAATTGGTGCTGGACGGTCCGCCTTTGATTCCGGCCGCCTTGAAAGCGCGCTTGGGTCAGTATTCCTCGATCCGCAGCGCGGCCTTTTTGGATTTCGTGCCCACGGGCGGAATGCTGATCTCCACGCGTTTCTCGGACGCCGCGCAGATCCACCGCGTCGACGCGCCTTTGGCGGACCGCAAGCAATTGACGTTTTCCAGCGATCCGTCGACCGGCGCGCGGTCTCGGCCCAATGCCGTTGGACAATTCGTCTATTCCAAAGACCAAGGCGGCGACGAATTTTTCCAACTCTATTTGTTTGACCCCGCCACCAACATGTCGACGCTGCTGACCGAACCGCAAACCCGCAACGAAGCGCCGGTGTTTTCGCGCGACGGCAATCGCGTGATCTGGTCGCGCGCCACAGCCAGCGACCCGAATTTCGATCTCATGTGGATGGACCTCACCAAACCGGATTCGCGGCGCGTCATCCTAGAAGGGCAGGGCGCCGTCGAGCCGCTGGATTTTTCGCCCGACGGCTCGACGCTGCTTTATGGCCGCTATGAATCCGTGGCGAAATCGCGGCGTTTCTTGCTGGATCTTGCGTCGGGGACTTCCACCGAACTGACGCCTGACCTCAGCGTGGCCTATGATGACGGGCAATTCACGCCGGACGGCAAGTCGGTGATGCTGATTTCCGATGAAGGCGGCACGTTTGCGCGCGTCATCCGCTTGGATCTGTCGAGCGGCCGCCGCTTCGTCATGACGCCCGTCAATTTGTCCTGGGACGTTGAGTCTTTCGATTTGTCGCCGGATGGGCGCACGCTCGCTTATGCGATCAATGCCGGCGGGGAATCCCAGCTCAGTCTGATGGATATTCGCAATGGTAAGATGCTGCGTACGGCGCCGCTGCCGCCAGGCCTTGTGCTCAATCTGCGCTTTGACGTCCTTGGCGCGCGCCTTGGCTTTTCGCTCAACGCCGGCGCCACGCCATCTGACGCCTACGTGCTGGATGTGAAGCACGGCGTGCTGTCCCGCTGGACCCAAAGTGAAACCGCTGGGCTCGACCCGAACGCCTTCGTTCTACCGAAACTTGTTTCTTTCCCGACTTTCGATATGGCGGGAGCGCAGCCTCGGCAAATTCCGGCGTTTGTCTATCGTCCGCGCACGCTTGAAAAAGCGCCGGTGATCTTGTTTGTGCATGGCGGGCCCGAAGCGCAATTCCGGCCCAGTTTCTCGGCCACGATCCAATATTGGGTGAACGATATGGGGTTCGCCGTCGTGGCCCCGAATGTGCGCGGCTCGACCGGCTATGGCCGGGACTATGTCTCTTTGGACAATGGTCTGAAGCGTGAGGATTCCGTCAAAGATATGGGCGCGGCTTTGGATTGGATCGCGCAGCAACCAGATTTGGATTCTTCCCGCGTGGTCGTTTATGGCGGCTCTTACGGCGGTTACATGGCCTATGCTGCGCTGACGCACTACAATGATCGTCTGGCGGGCGGCGTTTCTGTGGTCGGCATTTCGAACTGGGTGTCGTTCCTGGAAAACACGAAGGGCTATCGCCGCGATCTACGCCGCATTGAATATGGCGATGAGCGTGATCCTGCGACGCGCGCCTTCTTGCAAACCATCTCGCCGCTGAACAAAGCCAGCCAGATCACTAAGCCGATGCTGGTGGTGCAAGGCGCCAACGATCCGCGCGTGCCGATGAGCGAGGCTGAGCAGATGGTGGCGCAAGTGCGCGCCAATGGCGGCGACGCTTGGTATTTGCTGGCGCTGGACGAAGGGCACGGCTTCCAGAAAAAGCAAAACCAGGATTCGCAACGCGCGGTGGAGGCGATGTTCTTGAAGCGGGTGGCGTTGGGGCAAACGCGCTCTGCGCCAGCGCTGCCGGGTGCAAATATGGCGCCTTTGCCGAACCCGCCTTTGCTGAACCCGTCTTTGCTGAACCCGTCTGGGGCGATGGCGCCGATACCCAATCCGCCTCAGACTGTGCTGGCGCCTGTTGCTCAGTAGGCAACATCTTTCGTCGGGATAAGCTCTGGTGTGGATTTTTAGTTTGAAGGGATAGTCACCCTTTCAAAAAGAAGCTGTCGAGCCAATCGCGCAGTTCTTTCAGGCCAGCTGCGTGGATTTGATAAATGCGCGCCGCGCCGCGCGGCGCGTCGCGCACCAAATCCGCCTCCTTCAACACTTTTAAGTGCTGCGATACGGCCGGCCGGCTCACCGGCAGTGCATCAGCGATCTCCCGTACGGAAGCAGGACCGCGGCGTAGCCGTTCGAGAACGGCGCGGCGCGTGGGATCGGCCAAAACTGTGAAGGCTTCAGCGTAAGTCATAACTTACCGTAAGTTTTGGCTTACCTATAATCAAGCAAGAAACCGCATTCGGCGGCCGGGTCGGCGTCATGGCCGGAAGGGGAGCGGCGCGGGATACTGCGCCCGACTGATTTCATGCTATCCAGCGATCATGAACCCGCGGACATCCCTGATCGCCATCAATCGTCGGCACTCCATCCTCGGTTTGGGCGCCGCAGGCGCCCTCACGCTGACGCCGGACGCTGGATTTGCGGCCGTGCGTCCCGCTGCTGAGGAGGCGCTCAAGGCCGAGCGCGCCGCGGCGAGCGCAGAGGGTAAAACGCTGGGCCTGTTCGTGCTGGCGAGCTGGTGCCCTTATTGCAAACTTTTCAATATGCTTTTGGCGGATCCGGTCGCCAAGGCGATCTTCGATCAGCATTTCCGTTTCTTCCTGCTCTATGTGCGGGAGCGCAAACCGGAATGGCAGAAGCGGCAATTGCCGGGCGCGATGGCGCTGTTCAAGCGTTATTCGGGCGGCGGGGAGAGCGTGCCGTTCTTTGCGTTTTTGGATCAAGACGGCAAAGCGCTTTCCACCAGCAAGGATCCAAGCGGCCAGAACATCGGCTATCCCACGTCTCGGTCCGAATTGGCGTTGTTTGATTCCATGTTCGCCAAGGCTGCGCCGTTGATGTCCAAGGCGGATATCGCAGCGCTGAACGCCGCCATTGTGCGTCTCTATTCTCCGAAGGCTTGATCCTTGTCCGCCTTCGTCGTCGCCGCGCTTTATAAGTTTGTCGATCTGCCGGATTATGCGCAGATGCGTGCGCCGCTGCGCGCCATGATGGATTTGCATGCCGTGAAGGGCACGATCCTCTTGGCGCGCGAAGGCGTGAACGGCACGATCGCGGGTTCGCACGAGGGGATCGATGCGGTGCTGTCGCATCTTCGCGCCGATCCACGGCTGGCGGAGATCGACCACAAGGAAAGCGTTTGCGAAAAGCAGCCTTTTTTGCGCGCCAAGGTGCGGCTGAAAAAAGAGATCGTGACTCTCGGTGTGCCGGGGATCGATCCGAATGTGCGGGTCGGGCAATATGTTGACCCAAAAGACTGGAATGCGTTGATCGCCGATCCGGAAGTGATTTTGATCGATACGCGCAATGATTACGAAGTGGCGATCGGTACGTTCGAAGGCGCGCTCGACCCCAAGACCGCCAGCTTCGGCCAGTTTCCGGATTATGTGCGCACCCATCTCGATCCGAAGAAGCACAAGAAGGTCGCGATGTTCTGCACCGGCGGCATCCGCTGTGAGAAGGCGTCGAGCTTCATGCTGCAGGAGGGCTTCGAAGAGGTCTATCACCTCAAAGGCGGCATTTTAAAATATCTGGAGACGCAAGCGCAGGCAAAAAGCGCCTGGCGCGGCGAGTGCTTTGTGTTCGATCACCGCATCGCCGTGGGCCACGGCCTTGCGCCATCGAATCTCGAGGAGTGTTATGGCTGCCGTACGCCGCTGGAGCCGGGCGACAAGGATTCCCCGATGTATGAAGCGGGCGTGACCTGCTCGCGGTGTTTTGAGACGAAGTCAGAGGCTTACAAGAAATCCGCGCGCGAGCGTAACCGACAGCTCAAACTGGCGCGGGAGCGGGGCGAGCGCTAGGGGGCTTGATCGCTTCCATTTGATCCATTCGCCGTTCCGCGTCGTAAAGGGGTCAAGCAAATGTCGGAGTACGCCATGCGCATCGCCTTAGCGGCCACCTTAGGGGCGTCAGTCCTCGTTCTGTCCGGCTGCGCCACCGCGCCCCGTCTCCCCAAGGAAACTGGGCCAAAGACGTTCGTGCTGGAGGAAGCGCTGGCCGGGCCATCCATTGCGCGTGGCGAGATCCGCACCATCACGGGCGTCAATCGCCCCTTCACCGCCAAGCTGAACGGAACCTGGGACGGCGAGAATTTCGTTCTTCAGGAGGATTTCCTGTTTGACGACGGCGAGAAGGATAAAAAGACTTGGCGCCTGAAGCGCGTCGGCGAAGGGCTCTATGAAGGCGCGCGCGAGGATGTCGTTGGCGTCGCCAAGGGCTTTCAGGACGGCGCGGCGTTTCGTCTGGAATACGACATTCGTTTGCCGAAAAAAGACGGCACGCCCGGCCGCAAAGTGCGTTTTCGCGACGTGATGGTGCTGACCTCGGACGATGTCGTCATCAACAACGCCACCATCGGCTATTTCGGCTTTCGCGTCGGCGGCGTGAATCTGAAGATCACGCCGGAGAAGGCGCCGTCTTGAGGTCTGGCGTTTAGGCGACCGGCCCTTTTCGATCACGTCGTCGATCGTGCGCAGGCCTGGCCGGGGTGAACACAAAAATACGGCCAAGTTTCCTGGAAGGTGTTTGTTGTCGAGCATCTTCTCGTGTGCTTCGGGGATCTGCGCCCAGGGCAGCACTTCGGACATAGCCGGATTGACGCGTCGTTCGCAGACCAGTTTATCGGCCTGGCTCGCCAGCATCGGTTTGACGAAGTGCGAGCCCTTTAAGCGCTTCTGCCTCATCCAAAGGAAGCGCGCATCCATGGTGAGGTTGGAGCCGGTGGCGCCGGCGCAGATCCCCACCATGCCGCCGCGCTTCACCACAAAGACCGACACAGGGAAGGTTTGTTCGCCGGGATGTTCGACACGATGTCGACAGCCTTGCCGCCAGTGATTTCCCAAATGGCTTTGCCGAACTTGCGGCTCTCTTTCATGTAATCGTTGAATGCTGGGCTGCCCACTTTCGGCAATTGGCTCCAGCAATTGAAGTCCTTGCGTCTCAGCACCGCTTTGGCGCCCATCGACAGCACGTATTTCCCTTCGAGGCGTCGGACACCACGCCGATCGCGTTCGCGCCAGACACCGCACAGAGCTGCGTCGCGAACACGCCCAGGCCGCCCGACGCGCCCCAGACCAGCACATTGTCGCCTGGCCGCACCACGTTCGGGCGCCAGCCGAACAGCATGCGATACGCCGTGGCGAGCGTTTGCGTGTAGCAGGCGCATTCTTCCCAGGTCAGATGTTTGGGCCGCACCATCAATTCACGCGATTGCACTTTGCAGAATTGCGCGAAGGAGCCGTCGGTCGTCTCACAGCCCCAGATGCGCTGGCTGGGTGAGAACAAGGGTTCGCCGCCATTGCATTCCTCGTCGTCGCCGTCGTCTTGATTGCGGTGGATGACGACTTTATCGCCGGGCTTCCAGCGCTTCACGTTCGAGCCGACCGCCCACACGATGCCCGCCGCATCGGAGCCCGCGATATGATAAGGTAGTTTGGACAAATCGATGGGCGAAAGCGGCTGGCCTAGGCTCGCCCCGACGCCGTTGTAATTCACGCCCGCCGCCATGACGAGCACGACCACCTCATCCGCGCCGGGTTTGGGCGTCGGCGCCTGCTCAAGTTGGAAACTCTGTTTCGGGCGGCCGTGGCGTTCCTTGCGGATGGCCCACGCCCACATCTTTTCCGGCAGATGAAATTGCGGCGGGATCTCGCCGATGGCTTAGATTTCTTTCATCGTCATTGTTTGGCCAATCGTTTGGATGGCATCTGAGGGCATATCCGCTCCTTGAGAAAAACGCTGTGCGGCGAAGGACCATAAACCTTAAGGTGCGCGCCGCTTCAAGAACGGGTCAATAGGGGCGGCGCTTGTATTGCGCGCCGCCGCAATCCTGCTCCTCAAAACGACAAAGCGGATGCTTGGGCGCTGCAATCGCGGCGGCGCACACGACCATTTTTCGTGGGCCTTTTTAACCTTGAAACGTCGCAAAAACTTCTAGCGCCGACCAGCCTCATTGTCGTCGACAGCATGCCCGGCAAGGCCAGCACGTTTACGCTGACGGCGCCAGATGGCGCAGTTCCACCGGCCGCCGCCGCCTGATTGTCCTTTGATTGAACGCCAGAATTGACCCAAGGGCGGGTTGCGGCGTTAAGTATGCGTCAGCGTGATGCAGAATCTGATTTTAACGGTCTTAAGTGGCGCGTTTAGCGCGATCGCTCTTGTCCTCCTGCTTGTGGGCGATCCGTCCGGTCGCGGGATGGCTATCGGCGTGCTCGCGTTTTTCGGCGGCTGCCTCATGATCGGCGCGACCCTTTTGATTGGCGATTTCGCCCATAAACGACGTAGCAAGCCAGACGCGGAATCGGGCGACGCTGCGTTTCGATATGCGGCGATGTTTCATCTCGCTTTTGGCGCGGCCAGCCTTAGCATGACGACGGGCGCTATGATCTTTGCGCTGGAATCGCCCTGGATGTGGATCGTGGCGGCGCCGGCGCTTTTATTGTTCGGCGGCGGCGGCCTGATGTTTTTACACCGCGCTCTATTCGATAGGGGCATTGTCGTCGCCATCGGCGCGGCCGGTGTGATGGACCGGCGCATATTGGCGCGCCCCATTCCATTAGAGGCGATTGAGGCGATCGGCTTTCCCGAGGTCGGGCCGGTGCAGTATCTGATGGTGGTCGCGCCAGACGCCCCCGCTTACGCCCGACTACGCGGCCGCTTGTCGTCGTGGATCGGCCGCAGCCAGGTGACGGACGATCATGTTCTGATCGCGTTTCAAGGACTCGACGGCGCATTGACCGATGCGCTGGCGGCGATCGGCGCCCGTAAGCCGCACATCGTCGTCCTAGGCGATTTCACAGATTGAACCTGAAGCGCTGCAGGCATGAGCGGATGGGTCTGCGCGATTTGGCGGCGCCCATGCGTTATGCACTGGCGGCGGCGCGTGGAGGCCTCGAAGCAAATCCCGGTTTGGTGTTTGCTGTGCAAGATGGGTACGGGGAAATATGGTGACCAAAGATTTCCAGCATGCGCCGGACGCGCCTTGGATCTTCCGCACCTATGCGGGGCATTCTTCCGCCGCGGCCTCACGCTTTGTATCGCAAAAATCTAGAGAAGGGTCAGACGGGGCTTTCCCTGGCGTTTGATCTGCCGACGCAAACTGCGCTTGATGCGGACCATATTCTTGTGCGCGGCGAAGTGGGGAAGGTTGGCGTGGGCGTTTCGCATCTGGGCGATATGCGCACCTTGTTTGACGGCATTGCGCTCGACCGCATGAACATCTCGATGATGATCAATGCGCCGGCGGCGTGGCTGTTGGCGATGTATGTCGCGCTGGCCGATGAAACGGGCGTTGCGCGCAATTCGCTGCAAGGCACGACGCAGGACGATATCATCAAGGAATATCTATCGCGCGGCGCCTATGCGTTTCCGCCGGAGCCGAGCCTGAAGCTTACGGCCGACACTATTTCCTGGCGCCTACTTCCTGGTGTCTGCGCGAGGCGCCGAAATTCAATCCGGTGAATGTGTGCTCCTACCATTTGCAAGAAGCGGGCGCGACGCCGGAGGAGGAACTCGCCTTTGCGCTGGCCACGGCCTGCGATGTTGGATGCGGTGACGAAATCCGGCGATGTGACGCCGAATGAAATCCCGCTGGTGTTTTCCCGGCTGTCCTTCTTCGTGAACGCCGGCCTGCGCTTTATCACTGAGCTGTGCAAGATGCGCGCGTTCGGACGGCTTTGGGATGAGATCGAGCAGACGCGCTATGCCGTCACCGACCCGAAGCTGCGGCGCTTTCGGTATGGCGTGCAGGTGAACTCGCTCGGCCTTACCGAACCGCAGGCGGAGAACAATCCCTATCGCATCTTGTTGGCGATGCTGGCGGTGACGCTGTCCAAGGATGCGCGCGCGCGGTGCAGCTGCCCGCCTGGAACGAAGCGCTCGGTTTGCCGCGGCCGTGGGATCAGCAATGGTCGCTGCGCATGCAGCAGGTGCTCGCATACGAAACTGACCTTCTGCAGTTCGAGGACATCTTCAATGGCTCGGTCGTGATCGAGGCGAAGGTGCAGGCGCTGATTTCGGGCGCCAAGGCCGAGCTCGCAAAGATCGACGTCATGGGCGGCGCGGTGGCGTGCGTGCCTTCTATGAAAGAGCGCTTGGTGCAGTCGAACGCCAAGCGCGTTGCGGGCATCGAGGGCGGCGCGCAGAAAGTCGTCGGCGTCAATTGCTTCACGCAAAGCGAAGATTCGCCGTTGTCGGCGGGCGACGGCTTGATCTTGAAGGTCGATCCGCGCGTTGAATTCGAACAGATTGAACGTTTGAAGGCTTGGCGTGCGGGGCGCGATTCGCTGACGGTCGAAGCGGCGCAGGCGGAATTGGAGCACTGCGCCAAGGAAGGGCGCAACATCATGCCGGCCTCCATCGCCGCCGCCAAAGCGGGCCTCACCACCGGCGAATGGGGCGCGGCCTTGCGCGCAGCCTTCGGCGAATATCGGGGGCCTACGGGCGTCGCCATCGTCGTGACGGGCGGCAAGGGCCCGGACGAGGCGGCCGTGCGCGCGCAGGTGGAGGCGCTCTCGCAAAAGCTCGGCGAAGCGTTCAAGTTTCTCGTCGGCAAGCCGGGCTTGGACGGCCATTCCAACGGCGCCGAACAAATCGCCACGCGCGCCCGCGCCGTGGGGATGGAGGTCATCTATGACGGCGCCCGCTCAACCCCGGCCGAGATCGTCGCCAGCGCCAAGGCGAGCAAGGCGCACGCGGTGGGCCTGTCGATTCTCTCCGGTTCGCATCTGGATCTGGTGCAGGAGGTGGTGCGGCTGATGCGCGTCGAAGGGCTTGAGACTGGGCCGCTCGTCGTTGGCGGCATCATTCCACCAGCCGACGAAAACGTGCTGAAGCAAATGGGCGTGTCTATACGCCGAAAGACTTCAAATTGAACGGCAGCATGGGCGAGATCGTGAAGCTGGTTGAGGCGAGGCTTGCGAACGCTTGCGTGTAAAGTGCACCCGCCTTTAACCCTTCGCTAACCATATCCTGACGCAAATGGGTAAAATTTAACGCTGCGCCCGTGCGCGGCAGTCCGAAGGGCGTGCGGATGTTCCTGGTCAAGCTTTGGCGCGGCGATTCCGGCCGCATTTATAATTTCAGGATCCTCTTTTCGAAGAAGAGCATCCCCGACGGGCAGGGCGGGGTTTATGTCTTCGTGAAGCGCCGGTTCCTGATTTTTCCGAAAATTCTCTATATCGGCAAAGCCACGAATTTCCGCGAGCGTCTATTGGGCCACGAGAAATGGGCGAAGGCGTTTTGGATGGGCGCCACGGAACGGCACCTGCACTACATAGACCGTGAAGACGACCGCAATTATGTCGAGGAAGATCTGATCCGCCGCTACAATCCGCCTATGAACAAAATGATGGTCATCGCCGACGCAAAGGCGCGGAAAACGGCGGCGAAAAAAGCCTATATCAATGAAAAGCCCAAGCGCGGCTTGTTCGGCTGGTGGGAAGATCTTACGCCGACCTGACCTTACGAAGGCGCGGGTCTCAATAAGCGTCCGGAATGTCGTTGATCTCGGCGATCACATTCCCGCCGCAGACAATCTGCACCGCTTTGTATTTTCCGGCGATGGCGGGCGTGTCGATGCGCGCGGTTTGCGGCGTCAGGACCTCTGCCACTTGGCCCGAGGGCGAAAGCGCTTCCAGGATGAGTTGTTGTACGGGGTGCATGCTGCGATCGGCGCGGCCTGCGGTCAGGGTGATCTTGTAGCCGGGCGTCGGCAGCGTCACTTGGCCTTCGACGATCAAGGTCGCCGTGGCGCCTACGCCCGGCATGCGATTGACCCAGGCTTTCCAATCGCCGCTCTCGATGATTGGGCAGGCTTTCAGCGCCGGCGCCGCGGCCGCCGATGGTTTGGGATTTAAGGCAGTCTTCGTTGTGGCGCACGCGCCAAGGGCAAGCATCGCGGCGAACGCGGGAAGGATGCAAAATCTCATGGCTGGCTCCCTAGAGCGACGTCCGATCGGTGCACAATGCTCTATATTATCGATTGAGAGCCGCCTTTTATCCGATCGCGCTGATTTATTTCGATCGGGAAGGGCTTTAGAGAATTGCTCCGGTCGTCGCCCCAAGAGCGGTGGGCGCCGCGCACCTTGTGCTTGTCAGCCAAAGCCTCTTGAAGCGCCCGCCTTTTCCTCGCCTGAAATATTGTCTAGATGGCGTCGATGAAGTTGCTTTGGGCCAAGGTTTCGGCCTTCTTCCTCCATATGGATGCGCGCGCGGTGCGGACGCTGTGGGTGTCCGTTGCGCTGTTCGCCGTCGCTGGGGCCGTGCTCTGGGCCGGCAAATCCTATCTCGACGTCAATCAAGGCGGTGTGGCCGATTTTCTGCGCTCGGCGCGCGGGGCCTGGTGGGCGCCGGGTGCGGTGACGGCGGTGTTTGTGGTGCTGGCCTTTATCGGTGCGCCGCAAATCGCTTTGATCGCGGGGACAATTGCAGTGTTCGGCGCTGGCGAAGGGATGGTCCTATCTTGGATCGCCACCATGATTTCAGCGCTGGTCGGGTTTGGCATTGGCCGGGCTTTGGGGGCCAAAGGGTTGGAAAAACTGGGCGGCATCGGCGAGCGCGCGACCAGTTTCATGGGTAAGAATGGCTTTTTGGCCTCGCTTATCATCCGGCAGGTGCCGTCCGGGCCGTTTGTGGTGGTCAATCTGGCGCTTGGCGCGGCGAAGGTGCCCTGGACGCAATTTATCGGCGGGACCGGTCTTGGGATTCTGCCCAAGATTTTGTTGATCGCTTTTGCGGGGCACGGCTTCAGCGCCTTCGAACGCCGGGAAAACCTCTCGGCATTGGCGTTCTTCGCTGTGGCGCTTTTAGTATGGCTTTTGATCGTCTTTGTGGTCCGGCCGAGATTAAAAGCGCGCGAAAGAGAGAAAATTGGGCAAAATTTACCCCATTAGATTTCGCAAGCTCCTAAAATTGGAAAAATTATTGCATTTGGCGGGCTTCTGAGGTAGAAACTGCCTCAACGGATCAAAGGAATGGCCTTTATGCGCGCGGATTTGCTTCTTATCCTACGACTTACCACGCCTTGAGCGGGGCAAGCCGGCATGCGCCCGGCGGCGCCGCTTAAGGCGCCCTCAAGTCTGATCGTCTTTAACGATCCATTTCTTCTCAAATAATCGCTTTTTGGCTGATCATTGATTTTGGCCTGGTCCATAGGGTTTTCGTCATGTCCTCAGATATGTCCGCGTTACCGCAGGTGCGCATTTTTGACACCACCATGCGCGACGGCGAGCAATCGCCCGGCGCCTCCATGACCATTTTTGAGAAGCTGGAGCTGGCGAAACTGCTCGAGGACATGCGCGTCGATGTGATCGAGGCGGGTTTCCCGAACGCCTCCATCGGCGATTTTGAATGCGTGCGCGGCATTGCCGAGATCGTGTCCGAAAGCGTGGTGTGCGGTCTGTCGCGCGCCCAGTTCGCCGACATCGATCGCACTGGCGAGGCGCTGAAGCCCGCCAAACGCAAGCGCATCCACACCTTCATCGCCACCAGCCCCATCCACATGGAGCATAAATTGAAAATGGGCGAGAACGCGGTGCTGGAGGCGATCCACGCCTCGGTTAGCCGCGCGCGCCAATATACCGATGACGTCGAATGGTCGGCGGAAGACGCGACGCGCTCGGAGCGGGATTTCCTGTGCCGCGCCGTCGAAGTCGCCATCCGCGCCGGCGCTACGACAATCAATTTGCCGGATACGGTCGGCTATTCGTTCCCGCAGGAATATGGCGCGATGTTCGCCGACGTCCTGGCCCGCGTGCCCGGCGCGGACAAGGTGATCTTGTCCACGCACTGCCACAACGATCTGGGTCTGGCGGTCGCCAATTCGCTGGCCGGCGTGATGAATGGCGCGCGGCAGATCGAATGCGCGATCAATGGATTGGGCGAGCGCGCCGGCAACGCCGCCTTAGAAGAAATCGTGATGGCCTTGCGCGTCCGCCGCGACGGCATGCCTTATTTCACGGGCATCGATTCCACCAAGCTGGTCCGCGCCTCTAAGATGGTGTCGCAGATCACCGGCTTCCCGGTGCAATACAACAAGGCAATTGTGGGCAAGAACGCCTTCGCGCACGAAAGCGGAATCCACCAGGACGGCATGATCAAGCACAGGGAAACCTACGAGATTATGACGCCTGAAGATGTCGGCCAGCGCGAAACGAGCCTGGTCATGGGCAAGCATTCCGGCCGCGCCGCCTTCCGCGAGAAGCTGCGCGATCTGGGCTATGAATTGACGGACGCCTCGTTCCAGTCTGCCTTTGAGCAATTCAAGGCTTTGGCCGACCGCAAGAAGAACGTCTATGACGACGACATCATCGCGCTGGTCGACGACGCCGCCGCGCACGCTGAAGACGCGATCCGCGTGAAGCGCTTGCGCGTCGTGGCGGGCACAGATGGACCGCAAACGGCGGAGATCGATCTGGTGGTCGACGGCGAAACCAAATCGGGTGCGGCGAGCGGCAATGGCCCGGTGGACGCGGTTTTCAACGCCATCACTGCAATCATTCCGCATAGCGCCACTTTGGATCTGTATCAGGTCCACGCCGTCACGGGCGGCACGGATGCGCAAGCTGAAGTGAGCGTGCGACTGGCGGAGGGCGGCTCCATCGCCGTGGCCCGCGCCGCGGACGCGGACACGCTGGTGGCCTCGGCGAAAGCCTATGTCGCGGCGCTGAACCGTTTGCGCATCAAGCGCGATCGGGCGCGCGAGAAGGTGGCGTAAAGCCCAAACAACACTTTAGTTTTTTGACGCCCGCCCTTTTTATTTAAGCGGCGGGCGTTTTGTTGACTGCCGCCCCGTTATCCACAGGTTTGCGGGGTGGAATTGCAGTTTGCAGTCGCAGTGTTGGCGTTTGAGCGCGGGTGAGTCTCGCTTAGGTCACCCGAATCTTTCAAACAAGATTAACCGCGCCATGGTTTCGTCCGAATGCGGCGATAGTCGCATATCGACGTGGGGCATAGTCCGCTTATACCGGCCTTTGGGCCGTGCGGCAGACGGAAGATTGATGGATCGCTCTGCGATCCTTGGGGTGAGGCTGAATGTTCGGAAGCTTTCTGCGCTTTATTTCGTCTGACTTGGCGATCGATTTAGGGACGGCCAACACCCTTGTTTACGCCAAAGGGCGGGGCGTCGTGCTCGATGAGCCGTCCGTCGTCGCCTTCATCAATCAAGGCGGGCGCAAGGTCGTGCACGCCGTCGGCACCGAAGCCAAGCAGATGCTGGGCAAGACTCCCGGCTACATGACCGCGATCCGCCCAATGCGGGACGGGGTCATCGCCGACTTCGAAGTCGCCGAGGAGATGATCAAGCACTTTATCCAGCGAGTGCATAATAGGCGCGCCTTCATTGCGCCGAAGATTGTGATCTGCGTGCCGTCCGGCGCGACCGCCGTCGAGCGCCGCGCCATTTTGGAATCCGCCAACGCCGCAGGCGCCCGCGCCGTGCATCTGATCGAAGAACCCATGGCTGCCGCGATCGGCGCCGGTTTGCCGATCAATGAACCTTCGGGCTCTATGGTGGTTGATATCGGCGGCGGCACGACGGAAGTGGCCGTATTGTCGCTGGGCGGCATCGTCTATTCGCGCTCGGTGCGCGTCGGCGGCGACCGCATGGACGAAAGCATCATCAATTATCTGCGCCGCACCGAAAACCTGCTGATCGGCGAATCCACCGCCGAACGCGTGAAAAAGGAAATCGGCACCGCCATGGCCCCAGCCGAAGGCGAGGGCATGACGATGGAGATCAAGGGCCGCGATCTGATGAACGGCGTGCCCAAGGAGATCGTCATCACCGAAGCGATGGTGGCCGAAGCGCTTTCCGAGCCGGTTTTGCAAATCATCGACGCCGTGAAGACGGCGCTGGAAGCCATGCCGCCGGAATTGGCGTCTGACATCGTCGACCGCGGCATCATGCTGACGGGCGGCGGCTCGCTCTTGCGGAACCTTGACGAGATTTTGCGCGACCGGACGGGCCTGCCCGTGACTTTGGCTGACGATCCTTTGCGCTGCGTTGTGCTTGGTTGCGGTAAAGTCTTGGAAAACCTGAAGGAAATGCGCCACGTTTTAGCGCCGGACATCTAAGGGCTAAAGCCTGAAGGTGGCGCCGCTGTCATAATTTGGATTCCATTGCCCGCTTGAATTCTTTCGAGCGGGTAATCTTTAGGCCAGAGAGGCGAGACGAGTTTATGGCGATCGGCGCACGCGGACGGAGGCGCGGCAACGCGCGCGGACGAGGGCGTGGGATGCTTTTCGTCCTCGCCTTGCTCGCGGTGGCGGGCGCATTGGTGGCTGTGCGCGGCGGCCGTTTGACGCCGGGCGGTCCGGGCGCGAGCGTGGCAGGCAATGACGTTGCGCAAAAATTTTCCAATGTGGTCGATGACGCCGTCGCGTTGAGCGCCCGCGCCACACAACCCGTCGACAAATTTGCGGCGACGGCGCGCGATTCCATCAAGGCAGCGCAAGCCTTGAAGCAAATGGAAAACGAAAACACGCAACTGCGTCTGCAAATCCTGGAATTGAACGCCCGCGTCGAACGCCTGGCTCGCTACGAGGCGTTGCTCGGCCTGCCGCCGGAATTGCTGGCGACGGGTCTTACGGCGCGCTTGATCGGCGAAGCCTCTGGGCCGTTTTCGGCGGCGCGGATCGCAAACGCAGGCGCTGAAGTCGGCGTGAAGAACGGCTTTGCGGCGATCAATGAATACGGCCTTGTGGGCTGGGTGTCGTCTGTGGGCAAAAGCTCGTCGCGCGTTTTGCTGTTGACCGACCCGAACAGCCGCATTCCGGTGATGGGCGAGATTTCGCGTGTGCGCGCGATTATGGTTGGCGATCGTTCGGCTCAACCGGAAATGCTTTATATGTCGGACGCCTCGCGATTGCGGCCTGGCGAGCGGATCATGACCTCGGGCGATGGCGGTCTGTTTCCTCGCGGTATTTTGGTCGGCTATGCAGTGCGCGAAAAGCTGGCGCCGATATCAATGGGCGGTGGTCCGAAAGAGACCGACGCCGTCGTCGCCATCTCGCCTGTGCGCTGGCGCGTGCGACCCGCGGCGGATCTTAAGGCCGCAGACTTTGTACGCTTGTTGCCCAATAGCGAGATCGCGCCGCTTGAAGCTGGCGCTGAGACCGCGTTGCAAGACGCCGCCGCGCGCAATCGCGTGCTGTCGCGGCCATTGGGGGCTCCATCGATTGCGACGGCCCCTGGCGCGCCGCCGCCTGGCGGGCCAGCTGCTGCGCAACCTCTGAAGCCAAAACCTAAGCCCCCGGCCGCGGTGACGCCCGCGGCGCCGGCAGCCAGCGCGCCAGCTACGCCGAGTGCATCCGAGGGCGCCGTCGAATGAGTTTCGCCAGCACCTCCGACGATTCCACCCGCTTCTATTTGTCTGCGGGTTTGGTTGTCGTTTATTTGTTCGCACAACTCAGCCCTTTGTCGCATTTGTTGGACCCTGGCTATTGGCCGTTGGGTCCGCTTTGGGCTGCTTACGGCTGGTCGCGCGGCGGTCCGTCGGTGCGCTCCGCATTGGTGCTTTTTGCCCTGGGGCTGTTGCAGGACACGATCAGCGGCGGGCCATTGGGTCTTTGGCCATTTGCGTATGTCGGCGCCTATGCCGCCGCGATGGCGGTGCCGGCTGGGTTGTCCGAGAACGCGGCTTTGGCGCGCGCAATCGCCGCTGCATTGGGGCTCATCGCCTGTGCGACGCTTGCGATCGTTACGGCGAGTTTTTCTCTGGGGGCGATGCCGCCTCTCGGCCCGTTTACGGTGTCGTTGGCGCTGACCGCGCTCTTGACGCCGTTTGCAGGCTATTTGTTTTCACCGCCCAAAGGGCGGGACGTCTATTAAAATCGGAACCGAAGCATGCGTTCATCCGACGACATTGAACGTTCGATATTCGGCCGCCGGGCATTCGTGCTCGGCATGGTCGGCGCGGCCGGCTGGGCGACGCTCATTGCGCGTTTGGCCAATCTGCAATTGTTCGAACGCGAAACCTACGAAGAAGGCGCGGTCCAGAACACCTTCAATTTCGATCTGACGCCGGCGCCGCGTGGTATTATTTACGACCGCTTCGGCGTGCCGATGGCGGTCAACCGGCGCGACTTCCGTTTGATCGTCGCGGCGGTCGATAAACCGAAATTGGAGCAGGTGAGCGAATCGGGCGCCCGTTTCGCGCAGCGTATCGGTTTGGACCTCGCTGAAACGAACGCCTTTCTGACATTGCTGAAGCCGACGAAAGACGCGACGGATCAACAGCGCGCCGAAGCGGTCGCCGCCTTGACCGTACGCTTGTCGACCAGCCGCCGCGGCGTCGATCTGATGAAAAAACTCGGCATTGCCGAGTTTCGCCGCCGTGGTTTGCGCACACACCTTGAAGCAATTGACGGCGTAACGGCGGTTCTGCCGTTTGAACCGCAGCGCGCCTGGGCGCTGGTGGAGGGCGCTGTTGCGCTCGACCGTCCGTCAGACCCGCTTTTGATCAGCGATTTGTCCTGGGAAGAATTCTCCAAGGTCAATGTGTATCTGCCGGAAATCCCCAATGTGCGGGCTGAAGCGGGTCAGGTGCGGGCTTACCCGCGTGGGCCATTGTTCTCGCACCTTGTCGGCTATGTGCAGAAGGCGAACGCCGAAGAGGCCAAGGACGATCGGCTTTTGAAACACCCGGCCATGCGTATCGGCAAATCGGGCATTGAAGAGGGCGCTGAGGACGTGTTGCGCGGCATCGCCGGTCAGCGCGCGCGCATCGTCAACGCGGCGGGACGCGAAATCGCGCTGCCGCCTGAAAGCCCACTCTATGACGATCTTTTGCGTCTGACGCGCGAGCCGATCCAGGGGCAGGACGTCATTCTGACGCTTGACGCCGAATTACAAGAATTCGCCGCGCGGCGTCTGGGAGACAATTCCGGCTCCGCCGTTGTGATGGATATTTATAATGGCGATTTGATCGTCTGCGCCTCGACGCCAGGTTTCGATTCAAACCAGTTCGTGAATGGCATTGGCGTCGATGAATATCGCGAACTTTTGAACAACGACCACAAGCCGCTCTATCACAAAGCGGTGAAGGGCATTTATCCGCCAGGCTCCACGTTCAAAATGATCACGGCTTTGGCGGGCCTCAAATCTGGGCTGATGGACCCGAGTGAACGCGTGCCGTGCAACGGTTATTATCCGTTCGGCTCGCGCGTGTTTCACTGCTGGAAACGCGGCGGTCATGGCCCGCAGGATCTGCATGGCGGCATCAAGCATTCATGCGATTGCTATTTCTATGAGGTCGCCCGCCGCACCGGGCCGGATGCGATCGCCGATGTGGCGCGCGCTTTCGGATTTGGACAGACTTTTGACCTTGGCATCTCCGACGTCTCCAAAGGTCTCGTGCCTGATTCCGCCTGGAAGTTGAAGCGGCGCAAGGCGGCGTGGCAGCCGGGTGAGTCGCTCTCTTACGGCATCGGTCAGGGCTATTTGATCGTCACGCCGCTGCAGCTGGCGGTGATGTCAGCGCGCATCGGAAATGGCGGGCGCGCCGTCTATCCGCGGCTGTACCGGGAGCGCGGCAAAGTGGCCTCTGCCGAACCCAAGCCGCCCGTATCGATGGGCGTCGATACAGACGCGCTGAAGCGCGTGCAAGACGGCATGTGGGCGGTGTGCAATGAGCCGGGCGGAACTGCGATCGTCTCCGGCCAGATCAACGTTCCGGGCATGCAGATCGCGGGCAAGACCGGCACCGCGCAGGTGCGCAACATCTCCGCGGGAGAGCGCGCGGGTGGCGTTATCTCGAATGAAAATCTGCCCTGGGCGATGCGCGATCACGCGCTCTTCGTGTGCTATGGTCCCACAGAGAATCCGCGCTACGCCTGTTCTGTGGTGGTCGACCATGGCGGCTCCGGTTCAAAAGCCGCCGGTCCGGTTGCGCGCGACATCATGCATGAAGTTCTGATCAAAAATCCGATCGCCATGCAGGCCTTCACGCGCATCGCCGCAGCGCCAGCCGCCGCGAAAAAGGAGGGCAAAGCATGAGTATGCTGCCGCCTATCTCCGCCTCGCGCGGCTTTGGCGTTGATGACATCCCCGAGCGTATCGGGCGTCTGCCATGGACGCTGATCTTGGTGGCTTGCATCATCTTGGCCATCGGCACGGCGATGCTTTATTCCGTTGCGCCAGGCACGGCGACGCACCAAGGCGGGTGGTCGCCTTGGGCCGGCAATCACCTGATGCGTTTCGTGCTGTTCTTTCCGGTTATGATCGCCGCGGCGATCTTGCCGCTGGGCTTTTGGCGTGCGATCGCCGCGCCGCTTTATGTGGTGGCGTTTCTGCTTTTGGTGGCGGTTGAGGTCAACGGGGAAACGATCCTGGGCGCCACGCGTTGGCTGCGCATTGGACCGTTGCAAATTCAGCCATCGGAAATCATGAAGATCGCGCTGATCCTGGCGCTGGCGACCTATTTTCATTCCTATCAAGGTCCGCGTGATCGCAACATTCTCAGCGAGATTTGGGGCATGGTCCCGCCGGCTTTGCTGATTGCGGCGCCGGCGAGTTTGGTCATGCATCAGCCAGATCTTGGCACGGCGATCCTTTTGATATTGGCCGGCGGTTCTGTGTTGTTTCTAGCCGGTCTGCGCTGGCGCTATATCGTCATGGCTGGAATGATCGGCATGGCCGCGGCGCCGGCGGCGTTCTTCTTTGTGCTGCACGACTATCAGCGTCAGCGCATTTTGACCTTCATCAACCCAGAACTCGACCCATTGGGGGCCGGGTATCACGTCGCGCAATCTAAGATCGCGATCGGCTCCGGCGGCTTCGAGGGCAAGGGCTTCATGCAAGGCAGCCAAGGCCAATTGGACTTCCTGCCGGAAAAGCAAACGGACTTCATCTTCACGATCATCGGCGAGGAATTTGGTTTTGTCGGCACGGCGTTCGTCATCACTTTGTTCGGCGTGTTGATCGCTTTGTGCTTGTCCATTGCGCAGCGAAGCCGATCCGCTTTTGGAAAATTGGCGGCGGGAGGCGTGACGGCGATGCTCGCCTCCTATGTCTTCATCAATGCGGGGATGGTGATGGGCTTGATGCCCGTGGTCGGGGTGCCGCTGCCTTTTATTTCAAATGGCGGCACCGCAACCATCACGGTGATGTCAGGCTTGGCGGTCGTGCTGAATGTGCACTTGAATCGCGACCAAAAGCCATCCGCGCCGAGCTGGTTCGATTGGCTCCGCCGGCCAAACCGGATGCGTGGGGCGCTCAACCGCTAAAGCCTGCTGAGCGCCCGGCGGCGCTAATCGTGTCCAGCGCTTTTAAGCGTCCGCGAGGGCGTCCAACGCCTTCATGTCCGCGAACAGCATCAAGGGATTGTCGCCGGCTTCACGGCTGAGCGTTTGAATGCAGACATGATCGGCGCCGGCGCTCCAATGTTCGCGGATGCGCGCTTTGATTGCTTGTGCGTCGCCCCACACCACCATCGCGTCGATGAAGCGGTCAGAACCGCCGCCTTCGAAATCCGCGTCGGTGAACCCCTGACGTCGCCAGTTCGATACGTAATTTTCGAGCCCTAGATAGGTGGCGAGCACTTTGCGCCCTACGGCGCGCGCGACGTCGCCATTGCTCTCAAGCATCACTTTTTGCTCGACGCAAAGAAGCTTGCCGGCGCCTAGGATCTTGCGCGCCTGTGCGGTGTGTTCGGGCGTCACATTGTAGGGATGCGCGCCGTCTGCGTGCGACGCGGCCAGTTCGAGCATTTTTGGACCCAAGGCTGCGATCAGCGTTAGGGGCTCCTCGGCGGGTTGTGGCGCGACATACATCGCGGCCTTCATGCGCTCGAGATAGGCGCGCATGGTCGCGACTGGTTTTTCATAAGAATGGCCGCGAATTCCGGCGACCATCGGCGCGTGCGAGACGCCCATGCCCAGCAAGAACCGTCCGCCGGATTGCTCGGCGAGACCCAATTGCGCAGAGCGCATCGACATCGGATCGCGCGCATAGATGTTCGCGATGCCGGTGGCCGCGATCAGCTTGGAGGTGTGGGCGAGGATCCAAGAGGAATGGACCAGCACATTGCGGCCGACCGCTTCGGGTTGCCACAAAGCGGCGTAGCCCAGGTCCTCGATCTGTTTGGCGATCGCTGCGCCGTCTTTGGCGCTATAGCCCTCAAGGCTCGCCCAGACGCCCAATTTGCCAAGCTGCATGATCCGTCTCCTTCAAAAGTTGGCGGACTGTTTCCGTCTTTTGCTGCAGGGTCAAGAATGCGCTCGCGCGTGCAGCGATTATGCGCCGTCGGGCGTGGCGGTGGCGACGATGAAGAGCGTCACGATCCAACAGGCCAGCGCCGTGGCGAAAATGCCCCAGGCCATATCGATGAAGGTCATTTTCTGCGTCCAGGCCCGCAACGTGGCGAGATTGGTGAGATTATAAGTGCCATAGGCAAAGAGACCCAAGATTGCGCCGTTCTGTAGCGCCCGGATCGGATAACCACTGGCGGCGGCGGGCAAGATGACCAGCCAGGTCATACCCAGCGCATAGACGGCGTAGAACGCGATCGCCGCCCGCCAATCCGGTGACGCGCGCATGATGGAGCCGATTTCCGGCAGATAGAGGCGCGACACCATCGTGCGCAGCCAGACCATGTCCAGCAGCAAAAAGGCGATGAGCGCTAGAAGGTATGTCTTAAACATTAAGCTGATCCCAAACCGGCTTCTTTGTAACCGAAGCGTCTTGGATTGCGGAGACGATTACGCCGCTTGCGCGTAATTGGATTTGTGGAAGTCGCAAAAGGTCGATTATTGCGCGAATATTGGGAGTTGCCGCCGTGGCTGCACAACCATTTTTGGGTGGGGGATTAAGCCGCGCGCAGATTTAGACAACGCGATTGAGGGTGATGGCGGTGGCCGAGCCTTGCCGGGTGGGCGGCGGCGCGCCGATATTCGGGCCATAGCCGACGGGCGCGGCGCGCTTTTTTGCGATCTCGTCGCCGATGGCCTTCACGAGCCCTTCGCTCACGGTGCGGAGTTTGTTGACGGCGCGGGCGTTCTCTTTGATCGAGGCCTGGAGCACTTTCGTCGCGGCTTCCAGGCGTTGGCGCAGATGCTCTGGCGCGCCGGAGATCAAGGATTTGTTCTGGGCGATGCGGGTCAGCTCAAGGCGGTAGGTGTTCGCGAGCCGCGTCTTTTCATCGGCAAGGTGCGCCGGCAGCATGTCGCCCTGGCGATTGAAGGCGGCGGTCTCGATGTCCAGTAATGACGCGAGGCGCTCGGATATCGCCAGCAATTGCAAAGCGCGATCGGAGCAATCGTCCGCGAGCAACGCCATTAACGCGCTCCTTCCTTTTCAGCTTCGGCCGGGACCAAAGGCACGCCATTTGGCGACAATCCGGGAATCTCACCTTGCGTCATTTGTATGCGGACCATTTCGCGGAGCACCGCGTCGGCTACGCCCACGCCGCCTTTGGCCGACAGCGCATTGGCGAATTCATTGATCAGCATGGGGCGAAAGGTTTGCTCCGCCGCGCCGCCGCCAAAGGGCGATTCGGCGTCGACGTTTGTGAACATTGGCTGCAGCATCTGCCCCAAAAAGGCCGCCTCGAATTCCTTGGCGACCTTCGTCGATTCCTTTGAGGACTTGATGTTCTCCAGCGCCATGTTGAATGGGTTGGCGGCGGCGGCGTCCCTTGCCGTTTGTGCGCCGAGCGCGCTGTAGAAACCGGCGGCATCACTCATCACATTACCTCGATTTCGGCTTGCATGGCGCCTGCGGCCTTCAAGGTTTGCAGGATTGAGATCAAATCGCGCGGCGTCACGCCCAGCGCGTTCAAGCCGTTGACCAAATCGCGGAGCCGGACGCCTGATTGCAGGACGACCAGGCCCTTGCCCTTTTCCTCATCGACGGTGATGTCGGTGCGCGGCACGACCACTGTTTCGCCGCGGGAAAACTCGTTGGGCTGGCTGACTTCCGGCGTTTCGGAGATGCTGATCGTGAGATTGCCTTGGGCGATGGCGACGGTGGACAGGCGTACGTCCTTGCCGATCACCACCACGCCGGAATTTTCGTCGATCACCACCTTGGCGGGTAGATCTGGATCGATGGACAATTGTTCGATGTCGGTGACGAGGCCCACCATATCGCGCGGATCGCCGGGCGCGAGGGTGAGTTCGATGGAGGTTGGGTTGGTGGCCTTCGCGACGCCATTGCCGGCATATCGGTTGATGGCCTTTTCCACGCGCTGTGCGGTGGTGAAGTCCGGATTGCGCAAAGAAAGTTTCAGCGCGCGCTGGGCGGCGAGATTGAAATTGATTTCCTTTTCAACGACCGCGCCGCTGGAGATGCGGCCCGACGTTGGCTTGCCTTGCTTGACGGAGGAGCCCGACCCGCCTTCGGCGGAAAAGCCGCCCAGCGAGACCGGGCCTTGCGCCACGGCGTAGATCTGGCCGTCCGCGCCCATTAACGGCGTCACCAACAGAGCGCCGCCGGCAAGGCTTTTGGCGTCGCCCATGGCGGAGATCGTCACATCGACGCGCGACCCATTGCCCGCGAAGGCCGGGAGATTGGCGGTCACCATCACGGCGGCGACGTTTTTGGTGTTGAGTTCGGATTCCGTCGTGGAAACGCCGAGGCGCTCCAACATGGCCTTTAAGCTCTGGCGGGTGAAGGGTGCGTTGCGCAGCGAATCGCCCGATCCGTCGAGGCCAACGACCAAACCGTAGCCGACCAATTGGTTGTCGCGCACGCCTTCGACGTCCGCGACGTCCTTGATCCGCACGGCGGCATAGCCCATCGGCGTCCAAATATCGCTTGCGGCGAAAATCGCTGAGATAAGGGCAAGTCTTAAAGTGCGCATAAATCTGGAGCCCGGTTCTGCAAACCAACGTTCGGGCGTTGCGACTTTCGGGCCAGAATTCAGCGCGGCTTCGGAATAAATTTCCTTTTTAAAATTAGCTTCTTATGTGGTTTATTCTAGAGGGCGAGGCCGACGCTGCAAGACCGGCCCGGCGCCTGTTGCCGCGGACTAGGCTAAATTTGCCGCCTGGCCGCCTTAGCGTAAACGAAGTCTTGCTTTCAACCTGTCGTTAACCGGTCCGCGGCACCTTCTTGGAAGAAGGTCCAGGGAGGCTTCGATGAGTTCGGAGAGTTCGCAGCAAAGGTCAGTTTGGTCTGGCCGCATCATGGTCGGCGACCATTGTATCGGCGTTCACGTTCTTGAAGATGGCAGCTATGTCGCTGACACGGATGATTTTGAGCGTCTGTGTGAAGAAGAAGAAGAGCCTTGGACTCTGCCCGGTTGGGAAGAGTTCGATCAATTCTTCAACTTAAGCGAACACGCGAAGTACGACGCCTGAGCGTTTGCGGGGCGTTGCAAGCAGCAGCGCCCGTTAAGGCGCAGGAGCCTTCATGCGAATCGACGGCGTAAAGCCAGTGCAACAACAGGCCTCCCTTAAGCGTTCGGAGCGCGCGGCCGGCGGCTTTAGCGTCTCCGATCCAGGCGCCTCCGCCCGCGCCGCTTCAACCGCCGCATCCGGGGCCGCGCTCGGAATCGAGGGGCTGATGGCGCTGCAGGCCGAAGATGGCCCGCTGGAGCGCCGCAGCCGCGGTCTGAAAAAAGGCAGGGCCATGCTGGACGCCCTGGATTCTTTGAAGTTGGCGATGCTGGAAGGCCGGGGCGGCGGGAACGCAGCCCAGGCGCTGGCGCTGGCTGCACAACCCAACGAATTGACCGGTGAACCAGGGTTGGACTCAACCTTGACGGAAATCTCTGTGCGCGCAGCAGTTGAGTTGGCGAAGCTAAAGAAGCGGCAGGCCTAGCCCGTTCGCATGACAGAGGCTTCATCTTATTGTCATTTATGCACTTTTCCTAAATTCGCCGCTTGTCTTCAGAGAATCGCATCAATATATCCGCGCCAAGGCAGGGAGCGGTGCGAGTTGCGAGTGCCACAAAAGACAAAGCATTTAGGCCTCCAAATTTGCGCGTAGGGCAGAGGTGCGGATCTGAAATGGATCTGCTCTCGTTCTAGGAGTCGAGGTCATGCACGTTGACTTAAAAGAGGATTATCGGCCGTCTGATGACGAGCCATTCATGAATCCTCGGCAATTGGAATATTTCAGACGCAAATTGCTGGCGTGGAAGGATCAGATCCTCGAGGAAAGCCGCAGCACGATTCAAAATTTGCAGTCCGAAACGGTCGCGTTGCCGGATCTTGCGGATCGGGCGTCCAGCGAAACGGAGCGTGGCGTTGAGCTGCGCACGCGTGATCGCCAGCGTAAGCTGATCAGCAAAATCGACTCGGCGTTAAAGCGCATCGAAGATGGCGAATATGGCTATTGCGAAGAAACCGGCGAACCGATTGGCCTTGGCCGCTTGGAAGCGCGTCCGGTCGCGACGCTCTCGGTCGAAGCGCAAGAACGTCACGAGCGCCGCGAGCGCGTGCATCGCGACGATTAAAGCTGCTTTTGATTTTTCGTTGAGACAGCGCGCGCCCTGAAAAACCGGCGCGCGTTTATTTTTTAGGCGCGCTGTTTTTAGTCTTCCAGACTGGCTTGCCCAGATAGACGTCGTCCTTGTCTGTGACGTAACCGGCGCCCGCACCGATCAGGGCGCCCACGCCCACGCCGATGGGCCCCACCACTGCGCCGGTCGCGGCGCCAACGCCAGCCCCAGACAAGGTCCTATCGCCTTGCGTCGTTCCGCATGCTGAGAGAGCCGAGGCCGCAAGAATCGCTGCGAGTGCTTTTTTCACTAAGGTTCTAAACGTCCGAAAGTTTTTCCTTTTCTTGGCGTAGCCGCACAATTTGGCTGCGTCAAATCGCGCCTGACAGACGCCAGGATAGGTTTTTGGGGTGCGGCCTTTTGCTTTTTGGGATTGAGCGGCTATTACGCAAGCCATGATCCGGGGTTTTTCCAGACTGCACCAAGCATTGGCGGCGTTCGCGCTGCTGGCGCTGTTCGTGCGCGCTGTGCTGCCCGTCGGGTTTATGTATGGCGGGCTCGATTCCTCCGGCCGGCAAGCCTTCGTCACGCTGTGCTCCGAGAATGGCTTAATTCAAATCGCGATCGATTTGGATACTGGCGCCGTTAAGGAGACTGAAGGCGATCATGCCGATAAGCCGGCGCAGCATCCGCCTTGCGTTTTCGCGGGCGCTGTGGCGATCGCCGCGCCGGATTTGCTTGCGCTGCCTGTCAGCGACCGGGTCGAGATCGCCGCGCCTTTGTTTTTTCCGGGCTTTGCCCGTCCTGGCCTTGGTCTTGCCGCGCCGCCGCCGCCGGCGATTGGGCCGCCTTCACTCATCTGAACTATCAAATCCGTTTGGCTTTGCGGCGCCGTTTTGCGCGCTTTGGGCCAGTTTGATTTTGCGCGCGAAGGCGCGCCTCAGATGAGTGTTTGTTCCAATGAAGAATTCTGGCGCTTCCCACACGGCGATCATCGCCGTTGGCTTTTCCACTGCATTCTTTTTTGTGGCCCCAGCCTCGGCCCAAGGGGTCGGCCAGGTGCAGGACAGTGAGGTAATCATTGTGACCGCTAGCGTCGCCGGTACCGCGACAGCGCCGTCGGTCGCCGAGGCGCGTGCAATGCTTGAGCGCATTCCCGGCGGTGTCGGTTTTGTCGAAGACCGGGTGTTCGAGGACGACTTCACCCAAAGTATCGGCGATGCGCTTTCGCTGACGCCGGGTGTGTTTGCCGACACCAGCGCACAGCGCGAAAGCCGAATCTCGATTCGCGGTTCCGGGCTCAGTTCGGGGTTCGAGCGGCGTGGCCTCACCGTTCTGCGCGATGGCGTTCCGATCAGCCGCGCAAGCGGAAGCACCGAATTCCAGGAAGTCGATCCGCTTACCATCCGTTATCTGGAAGTGTTCAAGGGAGCGAATGGGCTTCGCTATGGCGCCGCTTCGCTTGGAGGAGCCATCAACGTCGTCAGCCCCACTGGGCGCACATCTCGTACACCTTTAAGCGTACGCCTGGAAGGGGGCAGTTTCTCGACCTTACGCGGCAATCTCTCGCTCGCAGGGGCTGGTGATGCGGTGGACTATTATGTCGGCGTCACTGGCCTCCGCACGAACGGATTTCAGGATCACAGCGACGTGCGGAGCGTCTACGGACATGGCAATCTAGGCTGGAAAGTGAGCGATCGGGTGGAGACGCGTTTCTATGTCTCGGCGCTGAGCGACAATTTCGAGCTTGCAGGTTCGCTGCGTCTCGCCGATGCGCTCGCCAATCCGCGTGCCGCAGGTCGGCCGGTGCGAATTGGTCCATTCTTTCCGGGTGGCCCAGTGACTGTCCTTGATCCTGGCCCGGAGGCCGATGACTGGGACCGCAATCTTGATGTCTATCGAATCGCCAACCTGACGGCGATTGACCTTGGTGAGGCCAGTTTGGAACTGGGTGGCTGGTACGCCAAGCGTAAACTCGACCACGCGATCACTCGTTTTGCGGGAATCATTGTGCAGGATGAAGACGAGCTAGGTGTATCGGCGCGCGTTGCGGGGGAGTTTGATCTTCTTGGCGGCAAGAGTCGCTGGACGCTTGGAGGCAGTTATGCCTGGGCAACCAACGATGCGCGCACCTATATCAACAATTTTGGCGCCCGGGGCGCTCTACGTACACAGTCCGACCAGGACTCGACGATGCTCATCGCTTATGGAGAAATCGACCTGGCGCTGACGCCAAAGGTAAACGCGATCATTGGTGGGCAGTATGCCCGCGCGGTTCGGGATGTTGTGGCCCAGGTCAATACGGTGTCCGGGCGGGGTTCGTTTGACCAGATCAATCCGCGCTTCGGCCTGGTCGCAGACATTAGCGAATCCGTCCAACTCTACAGCAATGTCAGTCGTAGTTTCGAAGCGCCGAGCCTTGCCGACCTGACTTCAGGCGGATCGGCTCCGTTCGACCCGCTGCTTCCCCAGCGTGCGACGACATTCGAGATTGGAACGCGCGGACAGCAAGGACCATTTGCCTGGGATATTTCACTTTACCGCGCTGAAATCGAGAATGAGTTCCTCAAGGTCTCGACCAATGGTGGAGCTAATTCCATCACGCGCAATGGCGATAAGACAATCCATCAGGGTATTGAACTGGGCGTGGATCTTTTTATCGCAAGGGAGCAGCTGGAGGCGCGTGGTCAGTCCCTGCGGATCAGCACTGTCTACACCCTAAATGATTTCGTATTTGATGACGATGTTCTGTACGGCAACAACGAGCTGCCGGGTGTACCGCGTGATCTGATGACTACCGAAGTTCGGTTCGATCAGAAGGACCGCTTCTACATTTCGGCCAATCTACGCTGGGCGCCGGATGGACCATGGGCCGACTTTTCCAATACCGAACGGGCTCCGGGATATGAGCTCGTCGGTTTGACAGCAGGCGTCACTGTGTTTGATAGCGTCCGACTCTTTGGCTCTGTCGAGAACCTATTCGATGTGCAGTACATCTCTAATGTCGGCACCAATGCAAACCAGCAGGTCGCTAAAGGCGCAATCTACACTCCTGGCCAGGGGCGCGCATTCTATTTGGGCGTGAACGCCAGCTTCTGAGCAACGGGAGACCATCCGTGGGAACAAGCAGACCAAAAATGGCCCGATGGAGTTTCAGTAAGCATCGCTGGCTTGCGCTTATTGGTGGCGTCAGCCTGTTGATCTGGGGCATTTCCGGCCTTGCTCACATTGCTATGGTGCTTTTTGGCCCGCAGCAGGCGCAATTCATGCCGCCTGCTGCGGAGCTCAGTCTTTCCGGCGCCCGGCCAGTGGCAGAGACATTGGCGGGTGCGGGCATTGTGAAAGCGGTCGCGGTCAGAACTGTCGCTGGTTCTGATCGCAGCCTGCTGCAAGTTACAGTAGATCCAATGGCGCCACGTCGGTACTTCGACTTGCAGAAAGGTACCGAGCTGTTCGATTATGATCGGGTGCAGGCAGAGTTTCTGGCGCGTCACTTTCTGGGCGAGGAGCGTCCCGTTGCAGCAGTCGTGCTGCAGCGTGAGTTCGATGCCGAATATCCTTGGGTGAACCGGCTGTTGCCCGTCTGGCGCGTGAAGTTCGGAGGCGATGATCAGCTGACCGCCTATGTGCATACCGAGACTTCCAGCATTTCGGCAGTCAATAACCTCATGAAGGTCCGCCTGCAGAATGTCTTTCGCTATCTGCACACATGGGAATGGGTTCCGCCTTCGATGGACTGGCTTCGCGTCATGGTCATCGGCCTGATGGTGGGCAGCCTTGCGGCGTTGGCCATCACAGGAACGATGATGCTGGTCGCAATTAGGCGATCTAAACGCCTACGCGGCAGCAAGGGCTGGCATAGGCTGTCAGGCTATGTCCTGGCACTCCCATTGCTGATGTTTTCGATCAGCGGCGTTTATCATCTGGTCCAGAGTGCAATCGAAAAGCCCACTAGCCACTTGCGCATGGCGCGGCCGATTGACCTTTCGGGGCAGCGTTTTCCCATCGCTGAACAATGGGAAAAAGTGACGGCTGGGCTTGGTGTGGCGAGCGTGTCGTTGGTCGAAGGAGAGAACGGCCGGCCGCTCTACCGCCTGGGACTCGCTACTCCTTCAGGTCGCATCAGGATGGCAGAACATGATCATTCCGCAGGTGAGAAGGCTGACAGCGATCCGCATGCAGGCCATGCGGTTCACAGCGATGCACCAACAACTGATCAGGAAATCCGCAACGCTCGGTTCGACGGCGTTCAGCCGACCGGCCCCGCTTACTATATCGATGCGGCCAACGGAGAGATGGCGCCGCAAGGCGATCGGGAGATCGCGAGGATCATCGCCAATCGCTATCTCGGCGCCAATGACTCCGAGATTGCGAGTATGGAACTGGTAACCCGGTTCGGCGTCGACTACGATTTTCGCAACAAGCGACTGCCGGTCTGGCGGGTCGATTATGGTGTCCCGCACAATGCTAGCGTGTTCGTCGATACCGCAACCGGTACTTTCGTTGACCGGCTGGAGAACTGGCAGAAGCCTGAGCGTTATGTCTTTAGCCTAATACATAAGTGGAACTTCCTGTTCCCGATCGGGCGCACCAGTCTCAACGCAGTCGTCGGCGGGTTCGTATTCGCCTTGATAATTTTTATGGGCATTCTGGGGCTGCTGCTGTACCTGAAAGGTAGGCACAGAGTGAAGGCACGGGAGTTTGCTGGGGATGCCGCCACAACAATCGATAAGTGATACGGCGTCAATATTGCACAGTGGTCAGGTTTTTTATAACCGCTCACGACCACTGTACAACCCACACTTGCCGCCACTGCGAACAATCTACATGCTCCAGTTTGTTTCACCTTTTTCTACTCGAGAGTTGAAGTCACAAGCGATGAAGTCAGAGTCCGGAAGACTTCATAAAGCTTCGACCCTTGTACCAACGAAAAAGCTGCGCACCGTTTTTGGGAGACCCGTCTGCCAGGGTGAAATTTCCATACAACGCATTCTTGATGCTCGCTCCCGGCGCCAGCTCGTACGTACCTAAGTAGTTTTTCCGCATATCTACCTGCAAGATCAGTAGGTGCGATAACAGTGATGCCTACGGGGGGATTGGTTGATGCAATTGCGTGATCTCTTGTGCGGTGCGGCCTTGGCGTTGAGCCTTCTTTTCGCCGGCAGCGCGCCAGTCCTCGCCGAGGGCGCCGCCAAGGCCATGGATGCTGCAGTATTGGCGGAGCAGCGGGATGAAACGCTCGCCTATTCCATCGGCCTCCAAGCCTATATTTATGGGTATCCCGCCGTTGATTACATGCGGGTGATGCGCGAGCAGACCACGCGCGGCCTGGATCGCGCCGGCGTTTACGCGCCCGTCAATCAGATCGTTTATCAAGATGGCGTGGCCAAGCCCGGCGGCATTTATGCGGGCCGCGCCCCCAATACGGACACTATCTATTTTACGGCTTGGCTGGATTTATCGGGTGGGCCGGTGAGCGTGCAGACCCCCGATATGCAGGGCCGCTATTATGCGCTGACCTTTGCAGATTTCTATGCCGACGTTCAACATAAAGGCCGGCGTACGACAGGCACAAAACCACAATCGATCTGGGTCGTGGGGCCGGATTGGCGGGGGACGCCGCCGCCAGACGTCAGCATCGTTCGTTTGCGGACGCATCGCGGCTATCTTCTGGGACGCGTTCTGGTTGAGGGGCCAAAGGATCACGACCGCGCTCGCCGTTTGATGCGCAAAGTCTCCTTGTCCGGTCCAGCGCAGGAAAAACGCGCTGCGCACGTTCTGGCCACTGAAGCGGATCTCAAGACGGTCGCATATTTCCGTCACTTAAATGCATTTTTGCGTTCAAACCCGCGGCTCCCGGGAGAGGAGGCGCTGATGCAGCAATTCGACCTTATCGGTATTGGGCCCAGCGCGCTGTTTGACGAGGCTAAGATCCCGGCAGGGACCCGGCGCGGCTTGGCGCGTGCGATCGTGGACGCCCGTTCGGTGATTTTCAACGCGACGCGCGCGCGCACGCAATACAAGGGCTGGAGTCCAATCGCGAAAAACTCCGGTCGTTTTGGTTTTGATTATCTCAGCCGCGCGATCGTCGAGGCCAATGGGTTTTTGATCAATCAGCCGGAAGAATCTGTCTATCCAGGCGCTTTGGCGGATGCGAACGGCGATCCGTTCGTTGGCTCCAAAAAATACAGCATTGTTTTTCCGGCTGGGCAATTGCCGCCGCATGACGCGTTCTGGTCATTGAATGCGTATGACGCGCGCACGGTCGATCTGATTCCAAATTCAATCAAGCGCTATGGGCTCAGCGACGCTTCGGCCGAACTTATCAAGCGTGCGGATGGCGCGGTTGAGATCAGGGTTCAGCGCGAACGTCCAAAGGAGGCCGATGTGAATTGGCTTCCTGTCGGCGAAGGGCCGTTCTTTTTGTCGTTCCGGATTTACCAGCCGCGTCCGGACGTTCTGGATGGACGCTACATGCTGCCGCCTGCCCTGCCGGTCGAGTAAAGCCTCAGTACGGCGCGGCGGCGTCAAGGATGCGTTGGCCCCAGCGCGGCCGCTGCATGGCGGAGATGTCGCCGCGGCCGCCATATTCGATGCGCGCTTCGGCGATTTGCGTGTGTTTGATCGTGTTGTCGGCGGAGATGTCCTGCGGCCGGATCACGCCCGTGACCGTGAGCTCACGCATTTCCGCGTTGATCTTCACTTGTTGACGGCCGGCGATGACCAGATTGCCGTTGGGCAAGGTTTGCACCACGACGGCGGCGACGACAAGCGCCACCGTCTCCGCGCGCTTCACGCTGCCTGTGCCGCGGGCGGAACTGGAGCCGTCTGCGGCGATTAAAGAGGATGTGTCCACGTCTCCGGGCAAAACCTTGGCGATGTTGGCTTCAAGTCCGAAGAGATTTGTGACGCCGCCCGCAGTCTCGCCCGAACGGCTCCGCGATGTATCGTTTTGCAGCTGGGCGCTATCCTTGATCGAAATATCGACCGTGAGAATGTCGCCGACTTTAGCGGCGCGCTGATCCTTGAAAAACGCGCGGCTGCCATTGCGCCAGAGGGAATTCGCGCCGGCGGATTCTGCTTCCGGCAGACTGATCGGCATCGCCACGGCGGACGGCGCTGCGATGGCGCTGGGGTCGGTCACAGGTGAAAGTTGCGGTCCGTATACCGCTTCGCGCATGGCTTGGGTTGAGCCGCAGCCGGCGGTGAGGGCGGCCAGCGCGCCGCACGCGGCCAGCGTCGTCATTGAATTTTTCATCGTGGCTGCTCCAGGAGCGCGGTTTGGGCGTCGGTGGATTCGAATGAGAGGGCTTCTAGTCGTCCGGGCGAGACCAAGATTCCATCGACGGTTTTGTTCGAGCGCAAATTCACGGCGCGGGCCTTGCCGCCGACGCTGGCGTCCATCGTCGCTTTGCCCGTGGCCATTAATTGCAAACCCGGCGCGCGATAGACGATCTGCACGGTGTCACCACGTTTTAGGTCCGCTGCGCCGCTGCGTTGCGGCGCCGCTTTTTGTGCATTGTTTGGCGTGAACGGATCGTCGCTTGCGTTGGACGCAGCAAGGGGCGCCGAAGCGAAACGTTCTTTGCCGTCGCCGCCGCGCGCAATCGTGACCGTGGCAAGGCGTTCGGCATTGTCCCAGTTCAGACCGGCTTGCTTTGCTTTGGCTTGGATATAAGACGCGCTGTACGACATGGAGCGCCCGGGGCCGGGCGCCATGCCGAAGACGCTCATCGCTGCGTCGCCTGCGCCGTCGAATAAGTCGCCCATGCGAATGTCGGAGCTCTGGACATTCACGCTGGGCTTCAAACGGACGGATGTGAGGTCGGCTGCGAAGGCCTGTGCGCTTATAAACACGCTGGCCGCCGCACAGAACAAGGCGGCGCCAAATCGTTTTACGCGACCCAGAAGGCGTAGGCGAGCCGTCACAGCCTATCTCCTATCGTGCGATTTGAGCGGTGGTGCTCATCATGTCGTCGGCGGCGCTGATGACCTTGGAATTCATCTCATAGGCGCGCTGTGCGATGATGAGGGATGAGATCTCCGTCACGGCGTTGACGTTGGACGCTTCCACGAACCCTTGCTGCAATTGGCCGAAGCCGGTGGAGCCGGGCGTACCGATCGTGGCTGCGCCAGACGCTGCGGTTTCCTTGAAGAGGTTATCGCCTTGCGCTTCGAGGCCTGTTGGATTTACGAAAGTGGCGAGTTCGAGCTGGCCGACGATTTGCGCTTCGGTGGCGCCGGGTATGACCGCCTGCACTTGGCCCGTGGCGTCAATCTTCACCGCCGTCGCTTCGGCTGGCACTGTGATGCCGGGCGACACCGTGTAGCCGTCTTCCGTTACGATCTGGCCTTCCGCGTTAATCGAGAAATTGCCGGCGCGGGTGAACGCGTCTTCGCCGGACGGCAAATTGACCTTGAAATAGCCGCGGCCCATGATCGCCAGGTCGTAGGTGTTGCTTGTCTGGGTGAGGGCGCCTTGTTCGGTGATGCGATAGACCGAACCGGCTTTCACGCCCGTCCCGATCTGGACGCCGGTTGGCGCGATCGTTCCTTGCGCTGATGTCTGTGCGCCGACCTGATCCATGCTGGTATAGAGTAGATCCTGGAACTCCGCGCGTTGCCGCTTGAAGCCCGTGGTGTTCATGTTGGCGATATTGTTTGAGATGACCTGGACGTTCAGTTCCTGGGCCGACATCCCGGTTGCGGCGATGCTCATAGCGCGCATGTGCTGGTCCTACTTTTTTGTGGCTGCGCTCAAAGCGCAGTATTGAACAGAGATCATTGCGTGCCGCTCAGCTTTTGGATGGCGCGGGAGCGGAGATCCTCCTCGGCGCGCATCGCGCGGGTGATCGCTTCGTAATTGCGGGACGCTTGCAGCAATTGGGTCATCTGCAGAACGGGCTGCACATTGGAGCCTTCGATGGCGCCTTGCAGCACGCGGGTGGTCGCAGGCTCCGGGGCTTGTCCGTTCGCCGAATAGAGATTGCCGCCCAGAGGCAGCAGCGTTTGCTCGTCGGCGAATGTCGATACGCCGATCTTGCCGACGATCGCGTCATCAGCTTGCACCGAGCCGTCGCTCGCGATTTTCACGACTTTCGCGTCGATTGGGATCACGATTTCCGAACCGGCGTCCGATAGGACGGCGTCGCCGGACTTGGTCACCAGCTTGCCCGAGGCGTCGCGAGAAAAGGCGCCGTCGCGGGTGTAGAACGCGCCCTTGTCGGTTTGGACGCTGAAGAAGCCTTTGCCGTCCAGCGCCACATCGAATTCGCGGCCGGTTTGGGTCAATGTGCCCTGCCCAAAATCGCGGAGCAGGGTGTTGGCCGAGTCGAAGATGACGTCGCGTGGGCCGATATTGGAGGCGGCCGGCGCGCGCGTAATCGGATGCTCGAGAATGAACTCAGCTTTGTAGCCGTTCGTGCCGGCGTTCGCGATGTTGTTGGCCATGGCGTCCACCTGCCGCAATAACGCGATCTGGCGGGACAGCCCGGCCATGAGAACATTGTCCATGGGGCGCCCTTATTCCGGCTTTATCTTGCAAGCCCGGCGCCATGATTAATTTCCATATTTTTCAACGAATTAACTATGGTTAATGCGCGTTAACCCGGTCATTTGCGCCGGTTTCCACAGTTCAGGGGGCAGAATTTGCCGCTCTAACGCTCCCTTAACCATCCAAGCCTCAGAAGGTGCTTTGGGAATTTGTCACCAGAGTTCTGTCTGCAATGTCTGCGAAGCCACCCAAGCCAGCTAAGCCCAAAAAAGAGAAGAAGGGCAAAAAAGGCGCTGCGCCCGCTGAGGGCGAGGACGCCGTCGTCGCCGCGCCGGAGGGCGCGGAGGGCGCGGAGGGTGAAGATGGCGCTGCGCCGAAAAAGAAGCTCGCCGGCAAAACTTTGATTCTCTTTGTCGTGCTGCCTTTGCTGTTGGTTGGGCTGGGCGGCGGGGCCGCTGCGATCATGTTCCTCGGCAAGAAGCCCGCTGAGGCGCACGCCACTGAAGATGGCCACGGCAAGGAGGCGGGCAAAGACGATCACGGCAAAGATAAGCACGCCAAAAAAGACAAGAAGGACAAGAAAAAGGAAAAAGGCGGTGGCCATGGCGGCGGCAAAGAGGGTGAGGGCGGCGCGACAATCACTGAAGGGCCTGATGGCGTGGCCTATTACGATATGCCTGCGGTCCTCGTGAATATTCAAAGCGAGAGCGAACGTCCCACCTATTTGAAGCTCAAATTGGCGGTTCAGTTCGAGGACGCAGAAACCGCAGAAGGTCTCACCGAGGTTATGCCGGTTTTGACCGACCAGTTCCAAACGTTTCTGCGCGAATTGCGTATGGACGATATCTCCGGCTCGGCCGGCACCTATCGCTTGCGTATGGAACTGCTCCGCCGCGTCAATCTCGCGATGTCACCGGAACAAGCCAGCGCGGTTTTGATTGAGGAGATGCTCGTTCAATAGACGAGCATATCGCACATGGCAGACGGCTTCGAAGATGCTCCTTCCGGTGATGCGAAAGCCGGCGCGCCCATAGGCGCGGAGCGGATTCTCAATCAGGATGAAATCGATTCGCTGCTGGGCTTTAGCTCCGCGGACAAAGAAGACGATTCCCTCTCGGGCGTTCGGGCCATTATCAATTCGGCTTTGGTGTCTTACGAACGCCTGCCGATGTTGGAAATCGTGTTCGACCGGCTCGTGCGTCTGATGACGACCAGCTTGCGGAATTTCACCTCGGATAATGTCGAAGTTTCGCTCGATCAAATTACCTCGTTGCGCTTCGGCGATTACCTGAACTCGATCCCGCTGCCGGCGATTATCTCGGTGTTTCGGGTGGAGGAGCTCGACAATTTCGGCCTCCTGACGATCGATTCCAGCCTAATCTATTCGATCGTCGACGTGTTGCTTGGCGGTCGCCGCGGTACGGTGGCGCTGCGCATTGAAGGCCGGCCATATACGACGATCGAGCGCACCTTGGTCACCCGCATGGTCGAAGTTGTGTTGAACGATGCACGGCAGGCTTTTGCGCCGCTGACGCCGGTGAGTTTCAAGCTTGACCGGATCGAAACGAACCCGCGCTTCGCCGCGATCGCGCGGCCGGCCAATGCGGCGATTTTGGTGAAGCTTCGCGTCGACATGGAAGACCGCGGCGGCCGAATCGAGCTCATGTTGCCCTACGCCACGCTCGAACCGATCCGGAAAATGCTGCTGCAACAATTCATGGGTGAAAAGTTCGGTCGCGACAATATTTGGGAAGGCCACCTCGCCACCGAATTGTGGTCCACCGGCATGCAAGTCCAGGCTGTGTTGGATGAACAGCGCGTGCCCTTAAAGCAGGTCATGGATTTGAAGGTCGGCGACACATTGATGCTGAACGCCAATCCGGATTCGCCGGTGGTTTTGAAGTGTGGCGACGTCGCGCTCACCAAGGGAAGTATGGGCCGAATTGGCCATCGAATCGCTGTGCGCGTTGAAGAATCCCTGACGCCGCACGCCAGCCGAATGTTGCAACAACAATGATGATCGACGCCTCCACAATGTTCGAGATCTTCCTCGCGATCCTTTTGATCGCGTGTCTTGTATATTGCTGGCGCGTGGAGCGCAGCCTTGCGCAATTCCGCGCATCGCGGGCCGATCTGGAAAAATCCGCACGGGAATTGGTGGTCGCCGTCGGCAAAGCCGAAGGCGCTATCAAAGGACTTCGCCTGGCCAGTCATGAGACAGGCGAACAATTACAAGAACGAATCATCGAAGCGCGCGCGCTGGCCGACGAGTTGGCGGTCATGGGCGGAACGCGCTCCGCAAGGTCGCCTCAGTCGCGTTCTGCCCCTGAAACCCCAATGTGGAATCGCTGACATGAATTTGCCGCCGAGTAAGCTTCCGGAATTTCCCGATATCGCCCAGCGATTGACGCCGCGCGGCGGCGGACAGAAAAAACCGCCCAAAAGGCCTGCGCGCGTACGCATCATGCCTGCTGTGATCGTCGCAATCCTGTGCGTGTTGGCGGTGAAGGCGATTGATATCGGCCGGCATTCCGGTGAAGTGCGCGCGGCCACTCAGGCTGAAGGCGCCAAGAAAGCTGATGCGCCTGGCGCGAAGGACAAACACGCCGAGGCCGATCCCAAAGCGCAGGCCGCCGCGGCCTCGATGGACGCCGGCGTAGCGTCGGTTGGCGAACATAGCGCCGCGCCGGTCGCGCCGGACCTTACTCTTGCGTCTTCCGCGAATGTCGAGGGCAATGCGAAGTTGAACGTCGCGCAATGCCCTGGACCAAGCGTCGCTGAGCAAGCGGGCCTTTCCGCCGCCGAGGCGCAAGTGCTGCAGAGTCTCGCCGATCGCCGCAAAACACTGGACAGCCGCGGCGGTGATTTGGAGATACGTGAGCAATTGCTCGCGACGGCCGAAAAGCGCATCGAGCAACGCCTCAATGAAATGAAGGCGCTGCAAGCACGTGTACAAACGGCCTTGGGTGGTTTGGATGAGAAGGCGGACGCCGATACCGCCGCTTTGGTGAGCGTCTATGAAAAGATGAAGCCCAAAGCTGCCGCCGCTGTGATGGAAACGCTCGATGATGAGGTCGCATTGCGCGTCGCGCGCCGGATGAAAGTGGCGACTCTTGCGACCATCATGAGTTCGATGGCGCCGGCCCGCGCCAAGCATCTGACGGAGATGATGGCTCGGCGCGTCGATTCGGTGAAGAAGGTGGCTGAATCCGCGATTGCTGGCAGCGCCGCGCCGAAGCCGAAGGCTGAGAAACCAGCGCAGAAAAAGTCCGCCGCCGCCGCACCGCCTGCGGCTGCGCCGCCGACGCCCGGCGCCTAAAGATGGTTTTGCGCACGTCCATTTTGTGGCGCGCGCCTTTAGCCGGAGCGGTCGCCGCCGCCGGCATCGCTACACCTGCGCCGTTTTCCGCGTGGGCGGGCGATTCTAATGCGACTATCACTGCGAGAACCATCAATGGCGTGCTGCGCATTGGCGTCGCGTGGCCCGAAGCGATGGCCGAGAATCCGCCGGCCATCGGCGCGGAACTCGACGACAATATTTTAATCGTCCGCTTTGATACGCCGCTGAATGCGGACGTCTCTGATCTGGCCGCCAAGGCGCCGGATTATATCCGCGCCGCGCGTATCGATTCCAACGGCAAAACGCTCCGTATCGCTTTGAAATCCGCGATGAAGGCGCGCGTGGATTCGTCCTACAATATTCAGGCGATCGATCTGACGCCGCCGGATTACAAGGGCAAGTTTCCGGGTGTGGATTCGGCGAAAGCCAAAAATATTCGCGATGCCGCCGCTGCGGTCAAGCAGCGCAAGGCTGTTGCTGAAGCCGCGCTTTTGGCTGCGCCGCCGACCGTGGTGGATGTCAGTGTCGGTCAAGCGCCGAACCTGACGCGCATCGCCTTCGAGTGGAAGAAGCAAGTCGGCTATTCGGTGAAGACCGAAAAAGATGCTGTGCGTGTTCGCTTCAATGTGCGCGCCAAAGCGGACATCGCCGAGATGCGCATCGACCTTCCAAAATATATCAAGGATGTGACGCAGACGACCGACGCGCGGACGCTGGAAGTTCTCTTGAAGACGCAGCCGAACGTCGCGGCGAAGCACTTTCGCGACGGCGACTACATCGTGGTCGATTTAACCGAAGCGCGGGCGCAAAGCCCCGATGAAGCTCTGCAAGAAGCGCTCGATAAGAAGGGCGCCGGCCAAAAGGGGAGCGAACATTCCGCCGGCGATCCTAAGGCTCTGCATCCGGAGGGTGATCCCTATAGGGCGCAAAGCGAGCAGGCCCCTGCACCGGACGGCGCGCCGCCGGTTTCTCCCGAGAACGCGTTGGCGCTGGCCAATCCCGTGCCTTCATCTGGAATCGTCAAAGTTGAGGGCGAAAGCTCGCGGCGCGGCGCGGAGTTCCGGATCGCATTCGCCAATCCTGCGGCTGCGGCGGTGTTCCGGCGCGGCAAATATATCTACGCGATGTTTGCGGCCGATGCTCAATACGATCTTCGCATCAACAAAGCCGATGCGGCTTCGGCGCTGGAGGTCACGCCGCTCCGGGCGCCAGGCGGGATTTCCGGCCTGCGCATCAAGGCGCCCGACAATCTTTTTGTCTCGGCGACCCCTGAAAAGGCGCGCTGGACCATTCGGCTGACGCCGCAAGGGGGTAAAGCGCCGGAGCCGGTGAAGCTGGCGGCCGATGAAGGCGTGAACGGCATTGAATTGAAGGTTGCGCTGCCTGGCGCCACGGCGCTGGGCGCGGTAATCGATCCGGACACGGGCGCCCGCGTGGATTTCGCGGCGGCGTTCGGCCCGCCGTGCGGCATGCAGCGCGAGCGGCGGTTCGTCGAAGCCTTGGCGCTGCCTACGGCGCATGGCGCCGCATTCGAAACCTACGCCGACGATGTGCGCTTCGCGGTGGGTGAAAATCATGTGCGCATGCGCCGCCCTGTGGGCTTGCAGATCACCACGCTGCGCAATTCTTCGCAATTGCCGGGCGATAAGCGCGCCTCGCCGGGCTTTATCGACTTCGTTGGTTGGCGCGCGCCGGTGGACACCCCGCCGATGCAGCACTTCCAAAAGTTGGAGGCGCTCGCTGCAGCGGCGGCGCCAGGCACGAGCGCGGCGGTGCGCGCGCGGATGAATCTGGCGCGGGCGTTTTTAGCCTATGAATTGGCGCCCGAAGCGCTGGGCGCCCTGAAACTGGCTTTGGAAGAAGACCCCAAGCTGGAAAACTCCACTGCGTTTCGCGCCATGCGCGGCGCGGCGGATGTTATCATGGGGCGGATGAAGGATGCTGAGACGGAATTTTCCGCCACCGCCTCCTTGAGTGACCCGTCTTCGGCGTTGTGGCGCGGCATGGTGCTCTTGTCGAAGGAAGATTATGCCGGCGCGCGTGATGCGTTCCTTTCCGGCAATTCAGCGCTGCCGCTTTATGCGCCGGTGTGGCGAGCGAAGTTTCAGGCGGGCGCGGCGCGGGCCTCGCTTGGCATGGGCGACGTCGCCGCTGCGCAAACCTATATGAAGGCCGCTTTCGCTTCAGGCTCCAGCGGAGAGACGCTGGACGATGTGCGCTTGATGCAAGCCAAGGTGAAAGAGGCGGCGGGTGAGGTGGACGACGCCTTCAGGATGCTCAGTGAGCTAACGAAATCGCCGCGCGAACCCACGTCCGTCAAGGCTGGGTTCGAATTGACCCGTTTGGGCGTGGAGCGCGGCAAGATGACGCCGACGCAGGCGATCGATCTCTTGGAAGCGTTGCGTTTCCGTTGGCGGGGTGACGGCATCGAATTGGAGACAGTCCGGCGCCTTGGATCGCTTTACGCCTCGGTCGGGCGCGTGCGGGAAGGCCTGGGCGTTATGCGCGCCGCGACCTTACGGTTTCCGGAGCAACCTGCCTCGCGCCGAATGGCGCTGGATATGGCGAGCATATTCGACGACCTTTTCATCAAGGGTGAAGCCGACAAGCTGGACCCGGTGATGGCGGTTGGGCTGTTTTATGAATTCAAGGACCTCACGCCCGTGGGCGCGGATGGGGATTATATGATCCGGCGTTTGGCGGATCGTCTGGTTGCGTTCGATCTTTTGCCGCAAGCGGAGCAATTGCTGAAGCACCAGGTCGAGCACCGGCTGCATGGTCTGGCGAAGGCGCAAGTCGCGACAGAATTGGCCTCCATTCAACTCGCCGATCGGCGGCCGCAAGATGCATTGATCACGATTTCATCCTCGCGCGTGGCGCGATTGCCGGATGAGCTTAATCGCCAGCGCCGTATCATTCAGGCCGCGGCCTTGGCCGATGTCGGCCGCTTTGAAAACGCCGTCGAGCTTTTGGATTTGGATCGCTCGAAGGAAGCTGAGCGCCTGCGCGCTGATGTGATGTGGCGCGCTAAGGATTGGCCGAACGCAGCCGCTGCGCTGCTTAAATTGTTGCCGGCGCCGGGCAAGACCGCCTTTGCGCCGGAGCAGGAAGATTTGGTGCTCCGTGCGGCGATTGCGCTGCAATTCGCTGAAGACGAGCCGGGCCTCGCTAAGCTCGATAAGCAATATCGCGCGATTATGGATTTGGGCGCGCGCGGGTCCGCGTTCCAAATGGTCACGACTGGTCTGGACACAAGCGGCGTGCGGCTCCAGGAATTGGCGGCGCGGGTTGCGGGCAATGGTCTTTATGATCGCTTTTTGGAGCGCTTCCGCAAACGCTTTGAGACCGATCAGAAAGACGGACAAAAAGAGACCGCACCGAAAGCGCAAGCCAGCGCCGAGAAAGCTCCGGCCGCCGGTACGGGTTAAGGTCTGGCGTCTTAAGGCGCGGACGTGCCGGTCGTGGACGGCGATGATTGGGCCGGCCAGAAGGACGCGCCGAAGGGCAGATTTTCACGCTGCCGTTTTTCCAAAAACCGTCCCAGCGCCTGGAACATGACGAACAGGAACACGCTCAGCAGCGCGATCGTGGACAAGATCACAATCGCGATGCCGGCGCTGATGCGGCTCCTCGTTTTCACTGTGCCTTTGGCCAAGGTCAGTACGTTTTCGTCCATTTGATCGGACAGCGCCAACACCCGCACGCCGCCTGCTTGGGCGGTGAGTTGAAGCCTCGCCATGTCGGTGTCCGCGACCACGAAGCGCAATAAATCTGCCGCGCTTTTTTGCGAGGTGGAATTGGCCACGGCATTGATCTGTTTCAGTAGCGCCGCCATGTCCGCCGCAGCTTTTTTGTTTGTCGCCTTGGCGAACGCGTCCTTGACGGCGCGCGCGAACGCTAATGGATCATTGCGCGCATTCGGCGCGGCATACGCGTTCGCCAGTTCCCGGCGCAGCGCTTCATCGGGCAATGCGGCGTTCAATCGCTGTGTCACGGAATCATAAAGCAGCGGCGAAATATGTTTCGCGGCGCGTGCGCCCAAGAGAGTCGACGCTGCATTGCGAATCGCGCCGCCGTCACCGCTGTCCAGAATGTCCGTGCCCGGCAGATAATGAGCGAAGCCGGACAGTTTGAAGCGCAGCATGTCGACGGCTTCACGGTTCAGCACCCGGCGGGCTGTATCGGCGAGCGTATCGGGCTCATCGAGCGCAAACGGATCGGGAGGCGGGGCCTCTGCAATGCGTTGCTGCGTTGATTTGAAAATGTTGTTCGCCCAGTTGATGACATTCTCGAGCGGCTTCGCGAAAAAGTCGGCGGCCGCATCGGGTTGCATGGTGGCTTTGGTCCAGGCGGCGCGGGCGTCGGCCGGCAATAGCAGCACCGCCGCTTGGATCATGCGGTCATCGGCGCTGCGCGTTTTGGAGCTCTGGATGCGCGGGTCGTTCAACCCGGCGTTTAGGTGGCGGCTGTCCTCTGGCGACAGCATTTGCGGCGCAAGCAAGAGGTAGCCTTTGGCCTTGTCGAGGTCTGACTGGTCCAGGGCGCTCTTGACTTGTTTGCCCCAAAAAGCCCTCCGGCCGGTTTTTTCGGGGGGCAGCGCGGCCGCCGCGGCGTCGATTGCTTCGCGGGTGCCGGTAAGATTTTCGTCGGTTATTTCATAGGAATAGAGGTTGGGGCGTGCGAATTCCGCCGTCAGCAAAGCGGCGCTGATCGCCAAAAATACAAAAGAAACGTTTGAAATCAGTGACGAACAAAACCCAACCCCACGTTCAGGGCGGTCGTCCGACGTCCGTGCAAGCCCCATGCGGTTCCGTCTCCCCGGTGAGGTTACCACTTTATGTTCACTCTTTGGAGAGGCCTGGGCGCCAAAAGAGTTCTTGGATTGTAACCTTTTCGGTGCGGCCACGCATACTGGCAACTGAACGCGAATGACGAATATTAGTTCTTTGTCGCTGGGCGCCAGCGTTTTGGGCGTGGATGTCGCGAGCATTCAGGCCAATGCGCAGACGAGTCTTGAAAATGCCCTTGCACGCAAAGCGGCCGCGAATGCGGTCACTACGCCTTGGAGCCGCGCTGGCTTGCGTCTGGCGCCCAGCGCCGACGCATTGGTGCGCTCAGCGCTGGCGGGTAAATCCGCGATCGGCAATTCAAGTGTACTTACATCGACGCGCAACCAAGACGCGCAAAGCCTCTTCGCGCTCTATAACGGCCTCACCAGCCTTAGCGCTCTGGCGACCAAGGCCGCGCTGAAGTCCACTCAAGATTTCGAACGCTCGCAATTGCAGAACGCCTTCGCAAAACAATTGGCCGAAGCGCAGAATTATGTCGAGAAGATCGATCTGCAGGACGTCACCTTGGTGAAGGGCGCCAAGCTCACCAAGGAAGATTCCGCGTTGGTCCTTGCGCGCAATTCCTCGCAATACGTCACCGGCGTCGTGCAGGAGGGCGCGTTTGAGGATCCCGTCGCGGCGCTTGCGGGGAATGTGAAGTTCAACGTGACGATCAGCCGCTCAACCGGGTCAAGCGCGATCGCGATCGATCTTGCGAATATGGGCGCCATGCCGCGCACCATGTCCAACATCGCTGAGTTTGTGACGACGGAGCTAAAGAACGCCGGCTCCGACGCCACGTTCGCGGCGGTGCGCGTTGGTACGCCCAATTCCGCCGGCCGTATTGAGGCGAATACGTTCGGTTTCAAGATTACGACCGTCAGTTCAGAGAAGATCAGCTTTTCCGCCGACGTTTCGGCGCCGGCGATTGTGGTTGTGGGCTCGACTGGCTCCGGCGCAAACGCCGACGGCCGCATCACCAAACTGACAAATCTGGCTTTTGGCGGCACGGAAGAATTCGTGAGCACGATCAACCCAGAAAAAGGCGCGGTGACGTGGCGCCAGAATGTGGTCGGCGCTGACGGTTCTTATTATGCGGTCGGCGAAACCACGGCGTCGCTCTATGGCTCGCCGCTGAAAAGCGAAAAGGATGCGGTGCTGGCGAAATACGATTCCGCCGGCAAGCTGTTATGGACGAAGATGCTGGGCGCGGCGGATGACGCAATTGGTTATTCAATCGCGGTGTCCGACGACGGAAAGGTCGCTGTCGCTGGTTCAACCACGGGCAAGATTAGCGCGGACGTCAAAGGCGGCACGGATTCTTTCGTGACAGTGTTCGACTCCAAAGGCGTCGAGCAATGGACGCGGCAATCCGGCACGACGCTGAATGACAAAGCCGTCGGCGTTGCGTTTGACGCCATTGGCAATGTCGTTGTTGCGGGTATGTCCAAGGGGCCTTTGGCGGGCGTCTCGCAGGGCTCCTGGGATAATTACCTGCAAACCTTCGATGCGACGGGCGCCACGGTTTCAAAACAACAATTCGGTACAAGCGGCGAAGATGTGGTGGCCGGTCTTGTTGTGGCGGATGACGGCAAGATCATCGTCGCCACCACGGAAAATGGCCGCGGGGTGCTGCGTAAATTCGACGTCGCCGCCAATGCGTCTGGCGTTCCCGAATGGACGCAGGATCTCGGCGATCTTGGCGCCAGTGGTCAGATGACGTCGATCGCGTATGAAAATGGAGCGATCTACCTGGGTGGCCGCACCGCGTCCGCGACTTTCGATGCAGCGCAAGGCGGTACGGCGTTTGGCGGTATGCAGGATGGCTTTGTCGCACGCTTTGACGATGGCGTTACGGGGCCCACGAAATCTTGGGGTACGTATACGGGCGGCGCCGGTGATGACGCCGTGCGCGGCATTGCGGTCTCTAACGGCAAAGTTTACGCGACGGGCGAAACAAATGCGGCCCTTAGCGCCGCTACGCAAATCGGCGCGCAAGATGTGTTCATGGCGCAATTCGACGGCGCCGGCGGCGCGCGCGAATTTTTGAGCCAAGCGTCGGGCGGCGCCGGCTATGCCAAGGGTGCGTCAATCGCGGTCGATCCCAATGGCGACAGCGTGCTGAATCTATTGGGGCTACCGCGCGGCGAATTGAATGTGCCGCGTTCCTCATTGCTCACGGCGCGCTCGAGTGTTCGCGCTGGCGATTCGTTTTTTGTCTCGATCGGCGGCGGCGTGAAGCGCAAGATCACGATCGACAAGGACGATGATTGGTCGAAGCTCGCCTACAAAATCAATTCCGCGATCAGCTTGAACGGGCGCGCCTCGGTGCGCTCAACGACCAGCGGCGTCAGTCTGCGGGTCGAAGCAAAAGGCAATGCGCTGATCGAATTCACCAGCGGGCCGAGCGGCAAGGACGCGCTTGGACCTTTGGGCTTGACGGTCGGCACAGTTTACAATGATCCGGCTTTGAGCAGCGACACGTCCTCTTCGACGGCGCCGCGCGTGATCGCTTTGGGTCTTGATCAGACCTGGAACTTGTCTGACAAAACGGCGGCCAAAAGCATCCAGGATACGCTGGATCAGGTGTTGCGCCGGGTGCGGAGCGCCTATGACGCCGCGACAGGCGAAACGGACGCTAGGGAAAAAAAGCCGGGCAAGACCGGCGGCGCGGCGCCGGCATTTTTGTCCGCGCAATTGTCGAATTATTCGGCTGCGCTCTATCGCTTGCAATCTGGCGGATCGTCGACCTCGTCCGCGGCGAGCTTGCTCACGGGTTAAGTTCTACACGCCCTCAAGGCCGGTAGAACAAATCCGCCATCTTGTCGGTCGCGCGGATGAGCGCGTCCGTGACGCCTGGCTCCAGGCTGGAATGGCCGGCGTCGGGGATGATTTTCAGCTCAGCCTTCGGCCAGGCCTTTTTCAGCTCATAAGCCGATGACAGCGGCGTCACCACATCGTAGCGCCCATGAACGATCACGCCTGGAATATCGGCGTAGCGTGGTGCGGCTTTTAGCAGCCAGCCATCTGATTCAAAGAAGCCCTTGTGGGCGAAGTAGTGACACTCAATGCGGGCGAAGGCTTCGGCGAAATGGTCTTCGTTGAAGCGGGTCGGGCGCGCTTTGGGACCTTCGAATGAGATCGTATCGCCTTCCCAACGGGTCCAGGCGCGCGCCGCGGCGACGCGGACGCTCGGATCGGTGGAGGTTAGCCGCTGATAGAAGGCCGACACCATGTCTTTGCGCTCGTCGAGCGGGATGGCTTGTTGGTACTGGTCGAAGGCGTCCGGAAAGAGCCGGCTCGCGCCTTCTTGATAGAACCAGTGCACCTCCGACTCGGTTAACAAAAAGATCCCGCGCAACACCAAGCCAAGCACTCGCTCTGGGTGGGCGGCGGCGTAAGCCAAAGCCAGCGTCGACCCCCAAGAACCGCCAAAGACGACCCACTTGTCGATTCCTGCCTGTTCCCGAATGCGTTCAATGTCCGCCACGAGGTCCCAGGTCGTGTTTTCAGCAAGTTCGGCGTGCGGCGTCGATCTGCCGCAGCCTCTTTGATCAAATAACAGAACGCGGTAGCGCTGCGGATCGAAGAAGCGCCTCATTTCTGGGCTTATACCACCTCCAGGGCCGCCATGCAGCGCGATGGCTGGTAAACCACTAGGAATTCCGCACTCTTCGACGTACAGCTCATGTCTGGAACTCACCCGGAGACGGCGCTGTGCGCGGGGTTCCTGAGAAGGAAACAATTCGCGCCGAATTTGACTGTTCTGGTTCATCGAGAGTTCAAATGAGCCTGTTAATAGAGTTTAAAGGCTAGTCGCAGAACCGAACAGCCGATTCTAAGGTTTTGGTGAGCATTAGGGCTCGGACGGGGAAGAGCAAGCGTGAACAGCAAATTGCGAGCGGCCGTTTTTGGCTTCTGTTGCGTTGCTCTTGGGGCGTGCGCCTCCACGAGTGAGATTCAAGCGGAACGTACCCAAAAGGATATGTTCGCCACGGTTCAAGATTTTTCCGTCATCGCGCAAGAGCGCGGCTGGTCCGGCAATCCCGGCCCAGGCGCCGTAAGCCTGTTGCTGAACGGCTCTGCGCAAAACGCGCCGACGCCTGCTGAGGCCTATCTCAACGGCAAAGGCGCCGCCGATATGGAGACGCTCGCCATTGCTGTGGTTGACGATCTGCATATCGCCGCCGACAAAACTGAATATTTGGCGGCGATCGCTGAAGCTTGCGTCAATGGCGGCAATCCCGCTGCAGCCCGCGCGAATTTGAACGCCGTCGAACGCGCGGTCATCCTCGCCAAGCGCGTGCGGACCACGCTCGCGTCGGCGGTCGACCGTCTCCGCATGGTGATGACGCCAGCCGACGCCGCCAGCGCGCAATCGCGTTTGGCGCGTCTGGAGAGCCAGATCCACCGGCTCGACAGCGCGGCGGATTCCATCGCTCAGACCCAACGCAAAATCTAATAGGCCAATCGTCTAGCGTCGCGCTTTGAACGCGCCGAACGCCAGCACCGCCCATCCAACCATGAGCGTGACGCCGCCCATGGGCGTCACTGCGCCCAGCCATCTCATGCCGGTCAGCGTGAGTAGGTAGAGCGACCCCGAAAAAACAAGAATGCCGGCGGCGAATAGCCAGCCCGCGAGGCGTGCGCCGGGAAAGCCAAACCGCGTCAGCGCGCCCATTGTCACGGTGGCTGCGGAAAGCGGCAGGTGATAGGTGGCCGCCGTCTTCCACCAGCCTAAGGCTTGCGCAGAGACCTTATCCTCCAGCCCATGCGCGCCAAAGGCTCCAAGAGCGATGGCCAGGAATCCCAATACCGCCCCGGCGAGGATCAGCGCAGCGCCGGCGCGCTCATTTTGCTGGGGCGTGGGCCGCTCGGACGGCGAAGTGACGTCGCGCATAAAGTGGGTCCTTAAGGGAACGGGTGCATCGTGACGTTGCGGCGAAGGATGTAAAGGTATGACAGATTGCGTAGACGATCCGTCACGCCCAATATGGGTCGCCCGCCAGACGATCATGGGGGGCCAAAGGGCGCTCTTGTGCGCCAGTGGATTCCAAATCGCATGAATGCAGACGGCGCCACGCCCCCAGACTCTAAGACTGAGCCAGAGGCCGCCGAAGCTGCTCTTCTGGCGGCGCGCAAACCATATTTGCTCTGGGGCAGCTTGTTGTGGCTGGGCGCGGCGCTTTTGGTTTGGGTCGCAGCGCAGGCTGCTATGCTGTTCGTGTGGATGTTGAACGGCAAGGGCGGTCTCAATCCTAATTCAGTCACGTCGGACCCGGTCGCGATTTCCTCAATGATCTTGGTCTCGACCCCGCTTGCCGTGGCGGTTCTCGTCTTGGCCGTCCGGCTTAGACGCTTTTTGCTTCAGGATTACTTTGCGCTGCGCGGTTTTGGCTGGAAGCAATTCGCTTTGGGCTTCGCGCTCGTGCTTGGCGTGTTGCTCGCGTTTGAGGGCTTTGGCGCTTTGCTCGACCGCAATCAGCCCGATTTCATGAAGGACATGATCAACGCCGTGCGTGGCGGCGAGGGCGCATGGCTTTTATTGCTGGCGGGCGTGATCGTGGCGCCGTTCGGCGAAGAATTGATCTTTCGCGGTTTTGTCTATCGCGGTCTGTCTCAATCCCGCGTGGGCGTGATTGGCGCGATCGTGATCAGTTCGGCGATCTGGGCCGCGATCCATACGCAATACGATCTCTTTTACATGAGCGTAATTTTCACCTTGGGGCTGGCGCTGGCTTTCGTCCGCTACAAAAGCGGCTCAACGCTTCTGGCGTTCGCGCTGCATGCGTTGGTGAACGCCGCTGCATTCGCCCAGGCCCTGTTGCCAGATTCAGTGCAGGGTTTGTGACGATGGACCCTGACGCCGATCCGGAAGCTTGGGAGCGCGCGCTCACCCGATACGACGGTAAGCCGTGGCCCGATCTGGATTTCGGCGACGTGGTGCTTGTCAACGAAAACGGTCCGGAGACGATCCGCGGTGAACGCGGCTATGTGCTCGGTTGGGCGCCGGAATGCGATCCGCCGGGTATCGGTGTATTTTTGTACGCGCAAGAGCGCGTGTGGCAGCTCGACTATGAGATGGTAAAGCCAGACGCCGCCCGGCCCGAGGAATAAGTTTTTTAGGATGTGCGCGCCTTTTGTGGAGGGCTGCTGAACACGATGGCCGCATCGCCGAACGCCGCGCGATAACGTTCCAGTTTTTTTGCCTTGATCGTGCGCAGACCCATCACGGGCTCCATCACCACGAAATTGTCCTGATCGTAGCCGACCACCACGAGATAATGATCGATCAATAGTGTTTTTGCGCCCTCCGACGCAGCGGCGGCGTTGCCGATCATGAAGCGTTGCAATCCGCCGATGAGCGGCAGATCGCCGACAGGCAAGACGCGCTGTTGAATGTAGATCGATGGAACTTTCACGGGCACCAGGACGGGGCGGCCGCGTTCAAGCTCTTCTTTCAAGGCGGGTGCGGGCATGCGCACGGCGCTGGCCAGAAGGCCTAGCTCCCGCGCTATGATCAGTAATTCCTCCATCGCATAACCGGCATTATTCTTTGGGGGATTGGCGCGATGATAGACGCTGCCGTTGAGTGTGCTTGGTCCTAGCCAGTAATTTACGACGCTGGCGAGCGCGTGAATGCCGCAGGATGGCCCCTCGGTTTGCCGATCCTGAACCAACGGCAAAACCAACGCGTCGGGCGTCGCGGTGCGTCTTGAAACTTCAAAGCTGTTTCTGCCGCTGTGGCGCGCAAATGCATCGACGTCAGCGTTCGGCGTCGTTGCGCAAGCGGCGACCACAAGCGGAGAAAAGAGTGCGGCGAAGATCAGTCGCCGCACTTTTGTAACGCGCACGATTAGCTAACGGCGAGGATCACGATCACGACCGCAGCCGCGCCGATAATGAACCACGTGGTGTTCGTCATGCCTGCGCGATATTGCTGCGCTTCGTCCTTGGACATGACTTGAACTTGGTAGCCCTTGTCCTGCAGTGATTTCACAGCCTTGGCGTCATGAGCGCCAAGGCCGTAATTTTGCAGATCCTGCGCTGTGAAGGATTGCGGCGCGGCGGTGCGGAAGTGGGATTCACCGGCGAAGGCGGGTGCAGCGGCCGAAGCGGCAAACATTGCGGCGGCGGCGAAGGCGATACGCATTTTCATTGAAGTTCCCCAAAGTCGACAGCGGGCTGTCTGTGGAAATACCCCGCGACGGGGGCCATTCTTTGAACGTCACGTGGTGAATAAGGTTCCGGAATTTGCGCGGCGGCGCGGGTATGAGCCGAGATTGCGACGCGCGGCGTCAATAACCGGCGCTGCGCCAAGCAATTGCGGCGCGCGCTTTGCGCCGGATCAAGGCCCCGTATTTTGGATGCCGCATGCTCGGGTCTTAGGTTCAAGGACCGCGTGACGCCACGCGGCTGCAAGAGGAGATATGCTTATGGGCGACACCCCGCATGAATTGCGCGAAGAGTTTCCTGATAAAGTGGAGCGTCTGCACGCGCTGAAAGTATCGGATGTCAGGGCGGCGCGAATGATGGACGATTATCACGATCTAAACCGTGAAATTCATCGCATCGAGACCGATATTACACCGGCGTCGGATGAAACGCTCGAAGACCTGAAAAAGAAGCGATTGCATCTGAAGGATCAAATCGCAGCGATGCTTTGAGCCGTTTGAGGCAATAACCAAAAGTAAAAAGCCCAGACGTCGCCGTCCGGGCTTTTTTTGTTGTTTTTTGTTGCCGGCGGCGCCTGCTTAGGCGTTCGCCGCGGTGGCTTGGCCGTGGCAATGCTTATACTTCTTGCCTGACCCGCACGGGCAGGGTGCGTTGCGATTGATCGTCTTGGTCTGATCGCTCGCCGTGTCCATTTCGAATTCGTTCTCGCCCGTCAACGGATCGATATGGGTTGCGTGGATGTCTTGCGGCGGCTCGAGCGTTTCCGGTTCGCTTTCGATGCGCAAGCGCATCAAGGTCTGGGTCACGCTGGTGCGCAATTCCGCCAGCATGGATTCGAACAACGCAAACGCTTCGGTCTTGAACTCGTTCAGCGGATCGCGTTGAGCGTAGCCGCGCAAATGGATGACCGAGCGCAAATGGTCGAGATGCGCCAAATGCTCCCGCCAACGCGCGTCGATGATTTGTAGGAGCACCTGCTTTTCGATCCAGCGCATACGCTCAGGCCCGAGCACTGCGGCTTTCTCAGCGGCGGCGCGGTCTGCGATAGAGCGGATGCGTTGCAGGATTTCGGCGTTGGCTGCGCCTTCCTCGGCGGCCCATTCCTTGACGGGCAAATCGATGCCGCAGACGTCCGCCAAATCTTCGGCCAATCCGTCAACATTCCATTGCTCCGGCAGCGCCCTTTCCGGCATCCGATTGGAGACGATATCGTCGATCCATTGGTGACGCATGTCGCGGACGATTTCCGCGACGTCGTCATTGCGCATGAATTCGATGCGCTGTTCGAAGATCGCCTTGCGCTGGTCGTTGATGACGTCGTCGAACTTCAGGAGGTTTTTCCGGATTTCGAAATTGCGTTGTTCGACGCGTTTTTGCGAGGTTTCGAGCGCCTTGTTCATCCAAGGGTGAACGATGGCTTCGCCGTCTTGAATGCCCAGATGGCGCATGATCGAATCGAGCCGGTCCGCCGCGAAGATGCGCAGCAAATCGTCTTCCAAACAGATATAGAATTTCGATTTGCCGGGGTCGCCCTGACGCCCGGTCCGGCCGCGCAGCTGATTGTCGATGCGGCGGCTTTCGTGGCGTTCTGTGCCCAGCACATAGAGACCGCCGGCTTCGAGCGCGACTTGCTTCTTTTCTTCGACGTCAGCGATGATCTTGGTGCGTAGATCCTTCGCTTCCGCCTCGTTGATCGTGCGGCCGAGGCGCGCTTCTTCCAACGTTTTTTCATGCTGGAAGCGCATCTCGACATTGCCGCCGAGCTGAATGTCGGTGCCGCGGCCGGCCATGTTGGTGGCGATGGTCACGGCGCCCGGCGTGCCGGCTTCGGCGACGATGAACGCTTCTTGTTCGTGGTAGCGTGCGTTCAGCACTTTGTGCGGTATCCCGCGTTCGCGCAATTTTTCCGCCAGCAATTCTGAGCGCTCGATCGACACCGTGCCGACCAGAACCGGTTGGTTCTTTTTGTGCGTCTCTTCGATGTCGGCGATGACGGCTTGGTATTTCTCGTCAGCTGTCCGATACACTTCGTCGTCGACGTCAATCCGCTGGACGGGACGATTGGTCGGAATTTCGGAGACTTCCAGCTTGTAGATGTCGGCGAATTCCATCGCTTCGGTCGCGGCCGTGCCGGTCATGCCCGAGAGCTTATCGTACAAGCGGAAATAATTCTGGAACGTGATCGACGCCAGCGTTTGGTTTTCGGGCTGGATATTGGCCTTTTCTTTGGCCTCGATCGCCTGATGCAGACCTTCAGACAGCCGGCGGCCCGGCATCATGCGGCCGGTGAATTCGTCGATCAGGATGACTTCGCCGTCCTTCACGATGTAGTCGCGATCTTTCTTGAACAGAAGGTGTGCGCGCAAGGCTTGGTTTGCGTGGTGGACGGTGGAGATGTTGGTGGCGTCGTACAAAGACCCTTCCAACAAACCCGCTTCTTGCATCAATTCCTCAATGCGTTCGGAGCCGATTTCGGTGAACGTCACCGAGCGCTGCTTTTCGTCGTGCTCGAAATCCTTTGGCTCAAGACTTGGGATCAGCGCGTCGATTGATAAGTAGAAGTCGGAGCGGTCTTCGGTGGGGCCGGAAATGATCAGCGGCGTGCGGGCTTCGTCGACGAGAATGGAATCGACTTCATCGACGATGGCGTAGCGGTGGCCGCGCTGCACCATGTCCGACAGCGCATATTTCATGTTGTCGCGCAGATAGTCGAAGCCGAATTCGTTGTTGGTGCCGTAGGTGACGTCGCAGGCATAGGCTTGACGGCGTTGCGGGTCGGTGAGGCCGTGGACGATAACGCCGGTCGACAGACCCAAAAAATGATAAACTCGCGCCATCCATTCGGCGTCGCGCTTGGCCAGATAATCGTTCACGGTGATGACGTGGACGCCGCGGCCTTCTAGGGCGTTCAAATAGACGGGCAGGGTCGCGACAAGGGTCTTGCCTTCGCCGGTGCGCATTTCCGCGATCGCGCCGGAATTCAACACCATGCCGCCCATCAATTGCACGTCAAAATGCCGCATGCCCAAAGCGCGCTTGGACGCCTCGCGCACGGTGGCGAAGGCCTCGGTCAGGAGGTCGTCCAGCTTTGCGCCGTTTTGTAGACGTTGCTTAAAGTCGGCGGTCTTGGCGCGGAGGGCGTCGTCGGACAAAGCCTCGAAGCTTGGCTCCAGCGCATTGATTCGCGCCACGCGATTTTTTAGCGGGCGGACTTTGCGGTCATTCACAGAGCCGAACAATTTACGGGCTACACTCAACATTCGTTACGCCTTCGCCGTCAAACTGTACAAGCGCATCGAGTCCGGCCGCCCAAAAGCGGCCAGAGTCTTATCGACAGGGAATATTCCAACACGTCTAAGGTAGAAAACGCGCCTTATTCGCCCAACATGAGCACCTTGCGCACATTTCACAACCTGTCCGGGCCTTTGCGGCGCCGCGCACCTCTGCAGAAGGATCGCTGCGTTGTAAAACTGCCACGGCCTCAGTCGCCGGAATACGCCCTCCGATGAGCGTGCCAAACGCCCTCGACAGGCGTCAAACGGAGACTTAAGGACGGTCAGGGGGGGTGTCAACGTGAGCCGGACCAAGGGGCTTCGAATGTAACCTTCGACGTGGCCGCCGCGACTAAGACTATTTTCATCAGCCATGTAAGCGTCACGATAAACCTTGCGGGCGACAGCTAGAGGCAGCGCTTTCTCCATGACGAATTTAAGGCCCTTTCGCACCCTTGGCGTGACCGCACTTTTTGCCGTCGCGGTCCTCGCCGGTTGCGGGCCCCACAATCGCGCTCCAAGCGTGAAAGATTTGCAAAACGACCCGGCCGTCGTGGCGATCGTCTCCGATGAGCCGATCTATATCGCGGACGTGCAGCAAGAGGCCGAGGCGCAGAACCTTGTGAAGAAAGGCGATGTCTTACCGCCTGATTCTCCGGTCTTTTCTCGGGTCCTAGAAGAGCTGGTCGATCAAAAGCTCCTGGCGCAGGAAGCCGTGAACCGCAAACTCGAGGAAAGCCCCGACGCAAAGTTTCAATTGCAGGCCGCGCGCGAGCGTATCCTCGGCAATCTTTTGGTGCAAAACCTCGTCGACGCGAAGGTGACCGAAGAGGCCGTCCGCCGGCTCTATCGTGAGCAGGTCAACGACATGAAGCTCGGCGAGGAAGTACGTTGCCGCCATATTCTGGTTTCCTCCGAATCGGAGGCGCAGAAGATCAAGACCCAGCTGGAAAAAGGCGGCGACTTCGCCACTTTGGCGTTCCAGCGGTCTCTCGATGCGTCGACCCGTCTGGATGGCGGCGATCTTGGCTATGTGACGCTCGATTCGCTGGCGCAGCCTTTCGCCGCGGCAGCCCAACGGACGCCTGAAGGCAAAGTTTCCGCGCCATTTAAGACCGAGGCTGGCTGGCACGTCCTTCTGGTCGAGGAAAAGCGCGCCCAAGCGCCGCCAACTCTGGAGCAGATGCGGCCAGAACTGGTGAAATTCATGCTGTTCGATCAGATCCAGTCCGTGCTGAAGAAGCTGCGCGATAAGGCGAAGATTGAGCGCAAGACCAAGTTTGACGGTACGCGCATGGTCGACGCGCCGACGCCCGACATGTCGTCCGGTTCACCGCCGCCGCTGCAATCGGCCGATGAAGGCCAAGCGGCCGGTTCCTCCAATCCGCGGATTGAGGCGCCGCGTTCGGCGGGCGAGGGGAATGCCGGTGGTCCGATCCAGACTGACGAGGCCGCGCCGTCCGCTCCTTTGTCCCGCGCTATGCCCCCGGCCAGCGTTGGCGCTAAGGCGCCGGCCAAACCGGCGGCAAAGCCCGCACAACCCGCCGCGACGCCTGCCCCAAGCGAAGAAACACAATGAGCCAATATCCCGTCTCTCCACTCGCGCCAAAAAGCTTCAACGATCCCGCGCCGATCGAGGGGGTGCGCATCGCTGTGGGCGCGGCGGGCGTGCGCTATAGCGGCCGGAACGACGTCTTGCTCATGACGTTCGATTCTGGGGCCGCCGTTGCAGGCGTGTTTACGAAGTCGAAATGTCCGTCCGCGCCGGTCGAATGGTGCAAGGAGCATTTGCCTCAGGGCGTGGCCAAGGGGCTGGTGGTCAATTCCGGCAACGCCAACGCCTTTACCGGCGCGGCGGGCCGGGAGGGCGCGCGTCTGACTGCTGAGGCTGCCGCCAAGGCGCTGGACGCCGACCCGGGCGCTATTTTCCTGGCCTCGACGGGGACGATCGGCGAGCCGCTGCCGGCGCATAAGATCACCGCGATCCTGGGAGATTTGGCGAAAAAAGCGAATGATACAGGCTGGCTAGACGCCGCCAGGGCCATCATGACCACCGACACCTTCCCCAAGATCGCCACGCGCACGGCGACGATTGGCGGGGTCGAGGTCCGGATCAACGGCATCGCCAAGGGTTCGGGCATGATCGCGCCGGATATGGCGACAATGCTGTCTTATGTGGCCACAGACGCGGCCTTGTTTCCGGCGGCGGCCCAAATGCTGCTCTTTGAAGCGGTCGAGCCGACCTTCAACGCGACGACGGTGGACGGCGACACCTCGACCTCCGACACGCTGATGTTGTTCGCTACCGGTGCGGCGGCCAAGCGGGGCGCGCCCTTGATCGCCGACGCAGCTGATCCACGCTTGGCTGAATTTAAGGCGGCGCTGAAGGATCTGCTGCTGGAGCTGGCTTTACTGGTCGTCAAGGACGGCGAAGGCGCCAGCAAGTTCATCACCATCAAAGTGTCGGGCGCCGAAAGCGACGCCTCCGCCAAGAAGATCGGCCTCTCCATCGCCAATTCGCCGCTGGTGAAGACGGCGGTGGCGGGCGAGGACGCCAATTGGGGCCGCATCGTTATGGCCGTGGGTAAAGCGGGCGAACCGGCGGAGCGGGACCTTTTGACCATCTGGTTTGGCGACCACAAACTGGCCGAGGCCGGCGCGCGCTCGCAATCTTATGATGAAGAGGCGGCGACGGCCTATATGCGCAACGAGGCTATCGACATCAGGGTCGATCTTGCGATCGGCAAGGGCCGCGCCACTGTGTACACTTGCGACTTCACCGATGGTTATATCCGGATTAACGGCGCTTACCGGACGTAAATTGCTGTCGATCCGTGTACATACATATTAATTTTCGACGGTGTGCGTTGATCATGAACGCGTGAAATTCGTCTTTGGTTCACCAAATCGTTCGTTGCGCGCGCGCATTTCTTACGTTTTTTGATGCGCACCGTCCCAAAATGGCAAGATGATCAAAATTCGAATAAACCATTCACCGGGCCTTCAGTTTGGACATGCAGATTAGTCAGCACAACGAAATAGGGACGACGCTTCTTCTGGTTTCGGCCTGTGCCTTGATCGACGGTGAGAACCGCGTCCTGCTTGCGCAGCGCCCGCCCGGAAAATCGCTCGAAGGCCTTTGGGAGTTTCCCGGAGGCAAGATCGAGCCAGGCGAGACCCCTGAACAGGCACTGGTGCGGGAAATGATGGAAGAGCTTGGAATCAATGTGAAGGCGAAGGACCTAGCGCCCGTCGGCTTCGCCTCGCACTCCTATGAAAAGTTTCATTTGCTGATGCCGCTTTATGCCCTGCGCAAATGGCTGGGCGTCCCGACGCCGCGCGAAGGCCAGAAGATCGCCTGGGTGAAGCCGCTGGAAATGGCCGCGTTCCCGATGCCGCCGGCGGATGAGCCGCTGATCGCGCGCTTGGCCGCTTATACCGAAAACAGCTACGCCTGATGCTCCGCCTCCTTCGCAACCAAAGCGGCGCGACCGCGATTGAGTACGCCTTAATTGGCGGCTTGATCATGGTTGTGATTGTTGCGGCCGTGGGAACCGTTGGCAAGAATTTGGCGCCGGTGTTCACTTCCATCTCGACTGGCTTTTCAAATTAGAGTCTCTAGGGCGGCGATTTAGCGTCCCAGCGATCGCATGCCGTGATCGATCCCCTCCAGCGTGAGCGGGAACATCCTGTCCGGCCCGATGATCTGCTGGATCATTTTATTCGACTGCGAATAGCGCCAATTCCGCTCCATGTCCGGGTTTAGCCAGATCATATGGGGGAAGGCGTCAACCACGCGCTTCATCCACACCGCGCCGGGTTCCGGGTTCATGTGCTCGACCGAACCGCCGACATGGCTGACCTCATAGGGGCTCATATAAGCGTCGCCCACAAAGATTACTTTGTAGTCCTTTGGATAGGTGTTCAGCACATCCAAGGTCATGCGGCGTTCGTTGTTGCGGCGGCGATTGTCCGTCCACACTGTTTCATAAAGGCAATTGTGAAAGTAGAAATGTTCGAGGCGCTTGAACTCGGAGCGCGCGGCTGAGAACAGCTCCTCACAGACCTTGATGTACGGGTCCATCGTGCCGCCCACATCGAGGAACAGCAAAACGCGCACGGTATTGCGGCGCTCCGGCCGCAGCTTTACGTCCAGATAGCCGTGTTCTGCGGTCGATTTGATCGTATCGTCAAGATCCAGTTCATCGGCCGCGCCGGCTCTAGCCCAGCGCCGCAAGCGGCGCAGCGCCACCTTGATGTTGCGTGTGCCCAGCTCGATTTGGTCGTCGAGATTCTTGAACTCGCGCTTGTCCCAGACTTTCACTGCGCGATTGTTGCGGTTGCCGTCTTGGCCGATCCGCACGCCTTCGGGGTTATAGCCATAGGCGCCGAAGGGCGATGTGCCGCCGGTGCCGATCCATTTGTTGCCGCCTTGGTGGCGCTCTTTTTGTTCCTTTAGGCGTTCGGCCAGAGTCTCCATCAGCTTTTCCCAGCCGCCGAGCGCCTCAATCTGGGCTTTCTCTTCGTCGGTCAGGAATTTTTCGTTGAGCTTGCGCAGCCATTCCTCGGGGATTTCGGCCGTCAGGTCTTCCAAGCTGACGTCGGCCACGCCCTTGAACACTTTTGAAAAGACGCGGTCGAAAGCGTCCAGATGGCGCTCGTCTTTGATGAGGGCGGTGCGGGCGAGGTAATAGAAGTCCTCGACGCGGGAGGGGATCACGCCCTTTTCCAGGCCTTCGATGAGGGTGAGATATTCTCTTAAGGAGACCGGCGCCTTGGCGGCCCTTAGCTCGGCGAAGAAGTGCTGGAACATAGGTCTGTTGGCTCAGATTACGGGGCGATCGCGCGGTCGATGGCCTCTTGATCGTACATGGTTTCCGCTTGGCGCGCGGCGTGATTCAGCGACCAGAACAAAAAGCAGAAAAAAAACAAGACCAGCGCCACCGCAAAATATCGCACAATCCCAGCGGCGCGCATGATCAGATTGCGCGGGCCTTCTGGGACCGGGATGAACTTCAACACGGTTTTGGCCAAAATGGCGATGAGGGAGCCGACGACAAGCGGCATCCAAACCGGAATCAGGAATTCCGCGGCGCCCATCATGAATTTGTCGAGCAAGCTTGGCTGAAATTGGTCCACGGAAGGAATGATCCCCTCCTAAATGCGCCTTTTCAAGGGTATGGACGCGGTCGCGTCTTTAACGGCGCATTTGCTCCGCTTTGAAGGCCTCAAAGCTGCGCTGACCTTCAAAGGCCGCCATAGTCGTGGCGATCATCAAGGTGAGGAAGAAGAGCGTCAGGCACGTCAGGCTGAATTTCTGCAGCATGCCCGCAATGCGCTGGATCGTCTCGCGAGGGCCGTCTGCAACCGGCAAGGCGCGCAGCGCCAATTGCACCATCATGGCCGCGACCATCATGGCGATAAAGGCGGGCAGCACGGCCACAGCCATGGGGAGCGCCGTGAATACGACGGAAGTGAAAGTGGAGATCATAACCAAACCTTTTGCTTCCAGATGTACGTGCACCTGGAGCGTTTGGATTTGTATCTACTCGGATCTTATAAATTCCGAGTAAACTTCGAGATCTATGGAATCGCCGACGCCAAAGATCGTCCAGGCTGTCGCGCCATAATCAGAGCGGCTGATCTCTGCCTTGGCCTCGAAACCTAAGGTCTCCTTGCCGTTCAGCGGGTTTATTTTTGAGCCGTTATATTTGATCTGGATACTTTCCGGGCGTGTGACGCCCCGCATCGTCAGTTCGCCGAGCGCGATGCCGGTTTGATCGTCGACCGTTTTGATGTCGGTTGAGACAAAACGAATCTCGGGGTGATCGTTTGAGTCAAAGACGGTTTTTGCGATGGTGTTGGAAAAGCCTGGCACCGAGGTCGAAACGGATGTCGCGACGATGCGGATGTCGATCTTGCCTTGTTCGGGCTTGGCCGGATCGAAGCTCATCACGCCCGTGACCTCGTCGAAGCGGCCAACGAATTTCGATAAGCCCCCGAGATGATCGACCTTCCAAAGAACAGTTGTGTGATGGGGATCGAGCCGGTAATCGCCGGCTTCGAGGCTCAAGGGCGCAAGACTGGGCGGTGCGCTGAAAGACGCGCAACCCGCAAAGGCCATGACACTGGCCGCTAGAGAAAGAAACGCCAGCCGCATGCGCGTATCCTGTTTCTGCAGAGCGACTATAACGCCGCCACCGCAGACTTTAAGGACTTTGTGCACATGCAGGCCGGCCCCGCTTAGGGGATTAGAGCTTAAGCCCTGATGGGCCCCTGACGGCTTAGTAACGGTTCTTAATGAGCATTACTTCCATGATGCGTTGCGCATCGGTTTTGCCCACGCCCATATATTCGGAAATCTTGCTCAGGAATTCTGCTTCAGGCTGCAGCAATTCACCGTCCGACAAAATGATGTCCACGCAATGTGCGAACACCGGCATCCGCATGTCGCCCGGCAGCGTTTCGCACGCTTCCTGAAGTCCTTTTGGACGTTCCTTCAAGCGCTTGGCCACTTCGGCGTTGGCTTGCGCCAAGGCGGCGGCGCCGAGCGATTTCAAGGCGCGCGAGCGTAAGCAAAGCGCTTGGATTTCGTTTTTTTCTTCGTGCGAGAAATTGCCGTCCGCGACCGCCGCTGACAGCAAAAGGCACAAGAACGCTTGCGGGATTGTCCAATCGGTAACGACCTGAGACCGGAACTTTTCGGTCAGCACGTTGAGGTCGAACTCGGACCGTTCTTCCTTTGGGGTGGCGCTAAAAATATTGATGTCGACCATGGGATCAAAGCTCCTCTCGCCGTAATTTTTCAATTCGTAATTTATCCGGCGACCAGGTGCATCAGGCGCACTGCACTTTGGGCCGCCGAGGCCATTCATGTTTGTTCAGCGTTCAGTCTTCCCCTGAGCACTGGACAAATCGGGATTTTATTGGCCGCTCGAAATGATCTGGCCGGGTCTGGCCTTCTCATAAATGACGGATGGGCCGGAGGACCATCTCACGATGTCGTCGGCCAAAACCTGCATGCCGGAATTGTAGGCGTTCATTTGCTTCTCGACGCCTTCACGCCACACTGGCTCGTCGGTCGAAATTTTCAGTGCCTTCAAACGCGATTTCAGTGGATAGCCGGGCTTCTTTTTCAGCAAATCTTCGACTTCGGCGGCCTTGCCGCGCGATTCGTCCGTGAGCTGTTCGATTAGGCGGTACTGCGCCAGACTCCGCGTCAGTGTGACCTTGTCTGCCGTCAATGCTTGCGTCTTCACGGCTTCTGCTTTGTAGAGCTTCTCGTTGGCCGCAGCGGCCGTGGATGCGTCTTTCCACATCATGTAGAATACGACCGTCCCAGCAATCATAGCGCCGACCAGCAATGTGCTGATCGTGGCGAGTGTGCCCCGGCTGATCACGAGGCCGCCGCTCTCGCGGCGATCGCGCTCATTGGATTGCACCGGCTCCGCGAAGATCGTCGGCAGCGGGTTTTGCGGGTAATCTCCCGGAATCATATTGTTCGACATCTAAGTCCCCCTTCAAATCAACGCTGTTCGCAACTTAGTCGGTCCGCCAACAATTGTTTCATCAACAATCGTTGACGCGGTGGCCGACGAAAAAGTTCTGGGCCGCCGCAATTTCCGCAGCGCTCAGCGACGTGCGAACATCCATGCCATAGCAGCTCGGCACCCGGGCCTTGCCGTATTCCAAGAGCACACGCAGCGTTGGCAGCGTTTCAGGGATCGATAAACCCGACCCCCAACGCAAAGCCTGGAAGCTCGGCGTGGAATTGTAGTCTTTCAGGTTTTCCGACGCGCCCGAAAAAGCTTGCTGCGCATATTGCAACAACCCCTGACGGGATGTCGGCGGTACGCCGCGCGCCGTATCCAACAACGCCAAACCTTTCAGCAAAGCGCCTTCGGCTGTGCCGTTGTCGACGCAAGCGGCGGCCGCGTCGGCAGGCGAGACGATTCTGATCAGGCAAACTTGATACGCATAGGCTGGATCGGAGCCGCCGCGCGCCGCTTGTTCGGCTTCCAAAGCGATATCGTTCCAGATTGCTGCGGTGGCGCCGGTGCGCGCCGCGTCGCGCGCACGGATGATGCTGCGATAGTGGCGGGCGCGGGCCAGATCGGACGCCGGCAAGGCGGCGGCGCGAATGATGGCGCCATCGAGATAGGGTTTCGCCAGATCGCTTTTGCCAGATTCGAAGAGCTTTTTGCCGATCAGATATTTTGGACGCGGCGAGGTGGGATCACGGCTCTCGGCGAATCTATAGGTCGTGATGACGTCGTTGTATGGCATGCGCAGGCCATCTTTGGCGTCGGCCCAGGTCATCAATGCATCGATGACTTCACCATTGGAACCGCGCCAAGCGACAGGATTGCCGGCGGCTTTGAAATAGCTGTCTGCCTTGGTCCAATAAACGCGGCTGACATTGGCATCGGATTTGTTGAGCGAGCCGGCGGCGGAATAAACCTTCCCCAAGGCCACCAAGCGCTCTGGTTTGTTTTGGTCGATCGCCGCAGCTTGGTTCATCGCGGCGTCCGCTTCCGCATTCCGGCGCAGGCCGAACAAGGCTTGACCTTGACCGAGATAGGCGTCGGCGCGGGTGCTGGCCCACGCGCCGCTGCTTGCTGCATCGATGGCGGATTTAAATGCGCTGGCGGCCGTTTGATAGCTGTCCAGCTCGCCGACCTTGTCGAGTTCCGCGAGCTTCAAATAGGCCTTTCCGCGGCGCACCTGCACGCCTGGATCATTGGCCAAAACGGTGTTGTAGCCGGCGACGGCGGACCGCAGCGTATCGGTGCTGATGCTGTCCGCACTCAAAGCGGAATCGACGTCTTCGATAAAAAAGCGCGACAATTGCGCCTGCGCATAGGCAGCGTTCGGGCTGGTCGCGATCTGGGCTAGATCCGCCCTGGCCAAATTGCGCTGACCCATCGCCAGATACATATCGGCTCGGATCGCGTAGAATTGAATGAATTGATCTTTTTCGTTCACGCCGGGCGCCGGGATCTTGCCCAATTCGCCGCCGGCCAGGCGCAATTGCTCGGCGCATGGCGCATTGGTTGGGCAGGTGGCGCCTTGGGCTTTCGCCGAAGCGACCAAGGCGCGGGCGTTCTCCAGCGCGCGTCCGGCGCGCAATTTCGCGGCGTTTACAGCCAATTTGCCGGAAGTGGGCAAAATGGAATCGTCGACCAGAGTGCGGGATGACGTGATCAGGCGCGTGGCGTTGCTGTAATAGGTCCCGCCGACGGCGCCGCCAGCCAAAGCGGCGCGTTGGTTATTGGCGCGTGCTGCATTGTAGGCGGCGACGGCGCCGTCAAATTTCTGGACATCGAGCGAGTTGGCGACAGATTCACAATTCGCGGCTTGGCTCGCCAGTCCGGAATCATCGCCCGACAAACCCATCGAGACGTCAAAACAGACGTTTTTAGCTTTCGCAGCCTGAGCAGGCGCGTGCGCCGCCAAGGCGAGCAACAAAGCTGTCGCGGCGGTTCTCCAAACTATACTAGCTTGGACCAATTTCATGACGCCCCCCACATCGACCCCGTGACCATTAACTAACTTAACGAAGGGACTAGTCCAACGCTTTATTCATCAGAAAGGGGAGATGGGCAGTGACATTTTGGTGAAAATACTCAGCGTCTCCGTCTTGGAGCGCTTTCAGTAAAAATGGATGCCGCGTTTGCGTCCTAAATCGATACAAGTTTCTGAAATTAAATATTTTAATCGAAAATCTGGACCGCGCCTTGGACAGAATGCTCCAGCACCGTGCAAGGCATCTTCGCTGGGGTGAGCAGCGTTCGATTGCGCCAGCGCCTTTACCGAGACTATTTGCCTAACCCAATCGGCAATCGGGTCTAGACGCGATTCTTGATCAGCAGCGCCTTGATCAGGAATTGCGCGTCGGTCGGCGCAATATCCAGATGCATCATGATTTTGTTCAGGTATTCGATCTCAGACTGGAGTAGGACGCCGTCGGCCAAAACGATCTCGACGCAATGGCCGAAAATCGGCAGGCGCAGATCGTTCGGCAATGCCTGACAGGCTTCCTCCAACCCCTTCGGCCGGTCTCGCAGGCGCTTCGTCACTTCAGCATTGATGGCGCCGAGCGTTTTGTTGTCGAGCGCCTTGAGTGCTCGGGAGCGCTGGCCTAAGGCTGTGATTTCGGCTTGCTCCTCGGGCGCAAGGTGGCCGTCAGAAACCGCTGCCGCCAATAGAAGGCACAGAAAAGCTTCAGGAATTGTCCAGTCAGTCACGGTTGGCATGCGGAATTGCTCCGTCAAAACCGTGAGTTCGAGTTGGGAAGCGTCTTGCGTCGCGGGAAGGGACGGCTGGGGAGTAAAAATGAGGTCAGGCCCAGACATGGCGGCGGCTTCGTCAAATTTGACGCGCTGCTTGAACCCTGTTTCAGGCGCACCGGCCATGGACCATTCCTCGGGGTCCGCTCCCCTCAAACTATGCATAACACGAAAACCCTGGGCGCGATCTACCCTTCTCACCATTTAGGGCTTTAGATTGGGGCCTAGGCCTTGGGTGCGTCATGCGGATGAAGGTGCAGACAGACCCGTTCGCATGCCGGAGCCGGCTGAACTAATTCCGGCTGTCGCGCCGCGCCAGAAACGCCAAGCGTTCGAACAGCTGTACATCCTGCTCATTCTTCAACAAGGCGCCGTGCAAAGGCGGGATCAGTTTCGTGGGGTCGCGCTCGCGCAGCACTTTCTCGTCAATGTCCTCAACCAGCAGCAATTTCAGCCAATCCAGCAATTCTGAGGTGGACGGCTTTTTCTTCAGGCCGGGGGCGGTGCGCAGCTCATAGAAAACGCGCAGGGCTTCGGACACGAGCTTCTGCTTCACGCCCGGGAAGTGGACCTCGACGATATCGGCCATCGTCGCCTCGTCAGGGAACTTGATATAGTGAAAGAAACAGCGGCGCAGGAACGCGTCCGGCAATTCCTTCTCATTGTTTGACGTGATGATGACGATTGGCCGGTGCTTGGCCTTGATGGTCTGTTGCGTCTCGTAGACGAAGAACTCCATGCGATCGAGTTCTTGCAGAAGGTCGTTCGGAAATTCGATGTCGGCCTTGTCGATCTCATCGATCAGCAGCACGACGCGGCCATCGGCCTCGAACGCTTCCCACAATTTGCCCTTGCGGATATAGTTTGCGACGTCTTTCACGCGTTCATCGCCCAGCTGGCTGTCGCGCAGGCGGCTGACGGCGTCGTATTCGTATAGGCCCTGAACGGCCTTGGTGGTCGATTTCACATGCCATTCGATGAGGGGCAGGTTCAGCGCCTTGGCGACTTCAATGGCCAGCACGCTTTTGCCGGTGCCGGGCTCGCCCTTGATCAGCAGCGGCCGCTGCAGCGCGATGGCGGCATTGACCGCCACGCGCAGATCCTCTGTGGCGACGTAATCTTTCGAGCCTTCAAACCGCATCATGTTTCCTAAAGCCTTTTTCGAGCGCTCACGGTAAAGGCGCGGGCCGGTTTTGCAAGGAGCACCGGCCAAGAAACGCCGCAAGGAGACCAACGTGACCAAAAGCCTGACGCCATTTTTGATGTTCACGCAGGGCGGCTGCGAGGCGGCGATCACATTCTATGCGTCGCTCTTCTCGGACAGCCGCATCGACTCGATCGTGCACTATCCGGAAGACGGGTCGGAAAATTCCGGCCGGGTGATGATGGCGACTTTTACGCTGAAAGGCCGCCCATATCGGGCTAATGACAGCGTCGGCTTTCACAAATTCGATTTCTCGCCGAGCTTTTCGATCTTTGTCGAGTGCAAGGATCTGGAAGAAATCGAGCATCTGTTCGAAATCTTAAGCGATGGCGGCATGGCGCTTATGCCGCTCGACAATTACGGATTCAGCCAGCGCTTCGGCTGGGTGCAGGATCGCTTCAAGGTGTCGTGGCAATTGATTTTGGCGTGACACGCGCCGGCCGGTCGCGTCTTAATACTTCACCTTTTAGCGCATCCATATGAGGCCCTCCGGCTGCGGCTCGCAGTCCAATGGCGCGATCGCCTTTATCGCCGCGCTCTGGTCTGCGGTTTCGAACAAAGCGGGCGCGCCAGGTTTGCCGTCGATGGCGGGCTGCAGGATCAGGCTGATTTCGTCGATAAGGCCTGCTGCAAGAAAGCCGCCATTGATATTGCCGCCGCCTTCGACGAGGAGCCGCTCCACGCCAAGTTCGTGATTGAGCGCCACAAGCGCGACTTTCAGATCGGCGTCCGTCTCGCACGCAAAAATTTAGGAAACCTTGTCAGCGCGCAGTCTTGCAAGGTGTCGGTCGCTCACGCTGCGCGAAAGCACCACCACCATCGGATCGCCGCCGTTGCGGGCGCGTCATAGGCGCCGCGTTTGGAAAAATCAGCGCCGGTGACGCGACCGACCAGCCAGGCGTCGCCGTCCAGTTTTTCGTGGATGCGTTCGTAAACATCGCCGGCGTTGCAGGTCTTGGGAATCCAGCGGCTTTGCAAAGTGCGGCCGTCCAGACTCGCGGTCATGTGGCAGATGACGTATGGCCTCATGGCTTTAGATGCGCCTCAACGCCACGCCGCACGTCGTCCGGCGCCATGTCCTTGCCGGGCGCTTCGGCGTTGGTACAGTTCAGGCCGATGCGGATGCCGTCCTGCGCCAAAGCCGGCGCCCATAATGTACTAAACTCCTCCCAGCTGATCTCGACGGGGATGAATGCGGCGTGTTCGCTCAAGGTTTCGACGATGTGCTCAACGCGCTCTTCGCTCGACCAGAACGGCTGCGCACGCTGGCCGTCGGCGTTTTTCGGCGCGGGAAAACCGCCTTCGTCTTGAATGGTCCAGAGGCAGCGGACTTGGGCGACTTCCTGAAAGAAAGCCGCAGCGTGTGAATCTGTTTGCGACATGAACGGGCTTTAGCTGAAGCGACGCTTCGTGTCGATTGACCGTCAGGCTTTGAAGTTCGCCAGATCGTCCCGCAAGCCTTCCAGCGCCGGCGCCCATCCCTTGCTTGGATCGGCGGCGAAGAATTTCGAGCGCGGATACCAGGGCAATTTTTCCGGATCGCCGAGGCGTGTCCATGAGCCCACTTCGCCGAGCAGCGCCACTGGCGCGCCCACGCCTGCGGCAATGTTCGTGGTGGCGTTCGGCGGCCCCACAACCAGATCGAGCGCGGCGCTGAGCGCGGCGACGCCATCCAGATCGTCTTTCATATCCAGATCGTCGAAGCTCAGAAGCGGCAGGCCCCAGTCGCGCATCTGCGCAATCTCATCGGCGCACTCGCCATATTGCATCGGTACGAGCATACCCGGAAAGGCATCGAACGCCGGGCGCCAAGAGTCCAGAGGCGCGTAGAAGCGCTTGCGCTTGGGCGTCATCAGGATCGAACGCCACAGAATGCCGGCTTTCGGACCGGCGCCGGCGTCGTTAAGGCGCGCCTTGAAATCGGCGACGCGCGCAGGGTCGGGCTTGATGAAGCCGACTTGTTGGTTGGCAAAGGATTGTAGATCCGGCCGCAGGACTTTCAGCATCGAGGCCATGGGCAAGAGAAAATCGAAGCCAGTATAATCCTTGATCGTCGGCGCCCCGCGAATGTTCATGCCGTTGCACGACACGGTGAGGTGCTGGTGCACGTCCGCCATAGGGAAGGAGCGCTTGATGAGATCGACGAAACGGCGCTCGACCACGATTGTGATCTTGCCGTTGGGGCCGATCTGCTCGATGAGGTCCGGCGCGGCGGCGAGGAACAGGATCTCATCGCCCAGACCCTGCTCGCCGACCAGCAGGACGTTCTTGCCTTCGAAGCTTTCGCCGCTCCAGATTTTCACCGGCATGTCGAAGCGCAGCGCTTTTTTGAAGCGCGGATCGAGGCGTGTTTCATGCTCAAGCCAACCTTCGGCCAGACGTCCGGCGGCGAGCAAGGAATGCGAACGCGCATGGCGGGTGTAGATTGTTTCCTTCTCCGCCGTCGAGGCGGCGATGGATTTATCGAACGCTTCCAGTGCGGCGTTGAAATCGCCCAGTGAATGCAGCGCCATGGCGCTGTTGTGAATGGCGCGGGACATTTTCGGGTCGAGCCGCACGGCCTCATCATAGAAGGTGAGGGCGGTTTGATCCTCGCCTCGTTCCATCAGGATCGTGCCCAGAATATTCCACAGATTCGGGTCTTCGGGAACTTCGCCGATGGCTTCGCGCAATATCTCGATTGCTTCATCATAGCGGCCCTGATCGCGCAGGGCGCCAGAGAGATTGACCGCCGCCAGGCCGATCAGCGGGCTCATCCGGGCAAAGATGCGGAAGAATTGTTCCGCAATTTGATATTCTTCCAGCGCCCAGGCCGCGAGGCCAAGATTGTGATAGACCTCCGGCTCGTCCGGATCGAGATGAATGGCGCGTTCGTAAAGGTCGAACGCCAGACGCATGGCGCCCATCTCGCCCATGGCGATGGCCGCGACATGAGTGGCGACGGCGTTTTCCGGATCGATGGTCATGGCTTCGACGCAGAGCTTGCCCGCTGCCCGCGGATCTCCGCCACGCAATTTCGCCACGGCCCTTTTGAGCAGCGGCGCCACCTTGCGCAGCTTACGCGCGTTGATGTCGTTGGCCTGTTCGATGAGCTTGAGAATTTCGCTGGCCTGGCCGCCGCCCACGGCGCCCTCTGGCCGGACGATTGGCGCATCCGGTTCGCCGGACAGCGCCTTGGCCAATGCGTCGTCGAAATTCAGGCGCGTCATGAGAGCTCCGCTCAGGCTGGGCGGGTTGTCCCGCGCTGCACGCTATCAGGCGCTGATGCGGTTAAACCTTCGTTAGGAATGAAAGCGCTGTGCGCAGCGTTTCGTTAACCATGTTTGCTTAGCGTTTGGGAAACCACTCACGGCTAGGGTGCCGTCTTGCCGTGATCTGGGGCGCTCGGGTCGATGTCCGCTCGTCCTGGATTTTTTGGCCAGGAGGCTAAAATGCCGCTGAAATTGTCACTGAAGCCGGGCGAAAAATTCGTCCTGAATGGCGCCGTGCTCATGAACGGCGATCGCCGTTCAACCCTGGTGCTGCAGAATAAAGCGTCTGTTCTGCGGGAAAAAGACATCATGCAGCCGGAGGGAGCGATCACGCCGGCGCGCAGGATCTATTTTCCGGTCATGATGATGTATCTGGACGGCGATCGCGCCAGCGCCGCCTATGACGAATTCGTTCTCAAAATGACGGATTTCATGGGTGCGATTCGTAACCCGGATGTGTTGAGCGAATGCGTAACGATTTCCCGCGAGGTCATGGCGGGCGAGTATTACAAGGCTCTGATGCGCTGTCGCAGGCTCATCGTATATGAGGATGAAAGGTTAGGGCATGTCCCTGCAGGCCTACCAGACGACGGCGACTCGAACGGAATCGCCGCGTGAAACAGAGTACAGACTATTAGGGTTCGTCACGAGCGAGCTGATTCGCATTCAAAGTGAAGGCCGGAGCAATCTTAGTGCGTTCGCGGAGGCGATTGACCGCAATCGCCGCATGTGGAGCATTTTTTCCACTGATTGCGTGACCGATGGAAATGGCCTGCCTAATGAATTGCGGGCGCAGATCGTATCGATTGCGGCATGGGTTTCGCGCTATTCCAGCGAAGTGATCCAGGATGGCGCTGACGTTACCCCTCTCATCGACGTCAACAAGAATGTCATGCAGGGCTTGTCGCCGGGCTGAGAGCGGCGTCCGCCGTTTCTGCGAAAAATGATTTTTAGAACATTCAACGCGCGCCTTGAGGCGCGCGTTTTTGTCTTTGCAGCGTGTCCCGTCTTTGTGTTTCATGGTTTTGTATTCATGGGCTGAGTTCCCGGAGGCTGCGTGCTTATGAGACGCTTGCGTGGTTTTGAGCCGACCTTCGCTTATCATTGACCCGGTTAGGCTCTCAACCGCGTGCGCGCGTCGCCTGGTCGTCAGTGTGGGCAAAAACTGCCGCGGTGAGTGGGCAATTTTTTCCGTACAACCCGGCAAAAAATGCCGCTTTGCGACTGCGTTAGGGTTTTGTTGAGCATCTAAGTCGTTGCGCAGGCGCGCGCTTAACGATCCGGAAACCCTGTGAAATCTGTGGCGCGGCCTGTGCTTGTGTAATGGGCCCAGCAAAATGCCGGGCGGAAGCAAAACGCTTCTTCGATCCAAGAATAGGAATCGCCAAAAATGGCTAGCGTGAATACGAACGGCGCCGCTCTGGTCGCCTTACAATACCTTAACAAAACAAATTCCGAATTGGAGCGGGTTCAGTCCCGCATCAATACGGGCCTGAAGGTTGCCTCAGCAAAAGACGACGGCGGCGTTTTCGGCGTTGCGCAAAACCTGCGTGCGAACATTGCGGGCATGGGCGTCGTCCAAAGATCCCTTGACCGCGCCCAATCCACCGTCGACGTCGCTGCCGCGGCTGGCGAAGCTGTTGCGGATCTCCTGGTTTCGCTCAAAGAAAAAGCGCTGGCGGCCAAAGATGCGTCGCTCGATACTGCATCGCGGACCGCTTACAATGAAGATTACAAGCGTTTGCGCGACCAGATAACCAAGGTCGTCGCTAATGCCGAATTCAACGGCACAAACATGGTCAGGACCGGCGGTTCGACGATGACGGCTATCGTCAGTGCGAACGGGACCAATACGGTCACTGTCGCTGCCGAAGTCATGGCGCTTGGCGGCTCCATCGTGACGATTGGTGCGACGTCTTCTATTGGAACGGTCGCTACGGCGTCGGCCCAGGCAATCCTTCTGGATGCGTCTATCAATAATATGAGCGCGGCGCTGGCGCGTCTTGGCGCGGGTTCTAAGGCTCTTGGGATCTCGAACACCTTCGCTACGAAGGTCAGGGACGCGCTTGAAACAGGTCTTGGCAACCTTGTCGACGCCGATCTGTCGCGTGAAAGCGCGCGCCTGCAGTCGTTGCAGGTCAAGCAACAATTGGGCATTCAGGCTCTTTCGATTGCGAACCAGTCGTCGGGCATGCTGCTTTCCTTGTTCCGTTAAGCAAAGCTATCGGCGCGGCGGATGGGAGCCCATCCGCCGCTGCCGGAATGCTGAAGGATTATGCCCATGGAGGCTGGTAAAATACCTCCAACTGCTTTGGTGGTTGATGCCGGGGCGCAAACTCAATCGAGAGAGCTCGCGGCTGCTGGTGCGGCAGAGCCTCGCGAAACCTCTCAAAGCGCCAGCGCACACTCTATACAGCTCTCACAAACGCGCCTGGTCATACAAATGGATGCTTTACGCGGCGGCTGGGTTTACAAAACTATCGACGCCAGAAATGGACAGGTTCTGGCGCAATATCCTCTAAGAAGCGCTTGGGAAATTATACTCTCCCAGCGCTCTGGTCTTGGACTTATCGTCAATTCAAGGGCCTGATCGCAATTCATGAGGTGAGCTGATCCAGTCCCGTCTGATTCAGTCCCGTCTGATTCAGGACGCCTGGGTGTGTTTGACGTCAACACATTTTAAACCAAACAGTCCGTATTAACCATCGCAGCTGAGTTTCCGCCTTCTGGTTTTCTCGATCCAGGGGCGGCGTTCGCGGAAAATCCGCGACAGGAGATGCGATGGTCACGAGCGTCCATACAAATACTGCAGCGCAAATTGCGCTGCAGAATTTAAATGTAACCAATAGGGACCTGGAGCAGGTTCAGACACGGATTTCGACCGGTCTTAAGATCGGCTCGGCTAAGGATAATGCATCGATTTATGCTGTGGCCCAGGGGCTGAGGGCAGATATCGGCTCTTATGGCGCGGTCAAAAACAGTTTGAATCGAGCTCAATCTATCGCTGACGTCTCGCTTGCGGCGGGCTCTTCTGTTTCAGACTTGTTGGTCTCCGCACGCGAAAAGGTGCTTGCTGCGCTGGATGGGTCCTTAGACACCGCCTCGCGTAACGCTTATAATAATGATTTCAAATCGATCCTTAAGCAGATCACGAGCGTTCTGAATAACGCAACCTTTGATGGCGCTAACATTCTGAATGGGTCTTTGATCGCAGATATCGCTTTTATCGCCGATTCAAATGCAGCTCAAACAATCACCCTTCAGCGTGAAACGCTGAATTTGGGTGGAACCATAATTACGTTAGCGGCCACGGCCTCGATTGGCACCAAGTCGCTCGCTTCGCAGGTTCGTATTGCGCTTGACGTCAGCCTTGATAACGTAAACGCCGCCCTGGGCCGTTTAGGCTCGAAGTCCAAGCAGATCGAAAATCATAACATTTTTGTCAGCAAATTGATGGACTCGCTCAATACTGGCGTTGGCAATCTGGTGGACGCTGATTTGGCGATAGAGAGCGCCCGGCTGCAATCTTTGCAGGTCAAGCAACAGCTTGGGGTGCAGGCCATCTCGATAGCAAACCAGGCGCCGCAGACGATCCTGTCTTTGTTCAGGAGCTAATTCTGCAAAAGCGTTGATCCACATAAGAAAAAACCGGTGGTGCGCCAGCACCCCCGGTTTTTTTTTGCCCTGTCGCAAAGGACGCAATGCTCAAAGTTTGCTCGGGGCGATGAAGTGTTTGGTGCGCCGCATGCAAAAAGGGTTCATCCGCGTCTTTAGAGGGATTATCGAAACGGCCGCGAGCTCTTTTTGTTCAGTCTGAGGTTGCGCGCTTTAGCCAGTCGATCCGGTTTTGTTTTCCGCTACTATGCGTGAAAGTCATCTCATGAACGTATCGTGTAGAAGGCCTTGAAGGGCGCGTGCGTCCAGGCGCTCCGGATTCGTATTTGAGCTGTAGGAAAAGCCATCGCTTAAGGCTTTTCCGCCTTCGCAAAGATAGTGCTCGCGGCGCTTTGAATCGCCGGCAGGCAGGATCACATAGCGGTCTTCCAGCTCGACGGTGGAGCGGCCGTCATCCTCGGTGATCATCAATTCGTGCAGCTTTTCGCCCGGGCGGATGCCGATCACGCGATGGGGCAAATCCGGCGCCAGCGTCTTCGCCAGATCGACCGTGCGCATCGACGGGATTTTTGGCACAAAGATTTCGCCGCCGACGCTCATTTCCATTGATGATAATACGAAATTCACACCCTGACGCAGGGTTATCCAGAAGCGCGTCATGCGCTCGTCGGTGATCGGCAGGGAATCTGCGCCTTCCGCCACCAATTTCTTGAAATACGGCACGACCGAGCCGCGCGAGCCCACCACATTGCCGTAACGCACGACGGAAAAGCGTGTGCCAAGATCACCGGCCAGCGCATTGGCGGCCTGGAAGATCTTGTCCGACGCCAGTTTCGATGCGCCGTAGAGATTGGCCGGGTTTGCCGCCTTGTCGGTCGAGAGCGCGATTACGCGCTTGACGCGGCAGCGGATGGCGGCCGTGACGACGTTTTCCGCGCCGAACACATTGGTCTTGATGCATTCGAAGGGATTGTATTCTGCGATCGTGACGTGCTTCAGCGCTGCGGCGTGGACGACATAATCCACTTCCCGCATCGCCATTTCCAGGCGCGGGAGATCCCGTACATCGCCGATGAAATAGCGCATGAATGGATAGCGGGATTGCGGGAATTCCTGCTCCATCTCGTATTGCTTGAGTTCATCGCGCGAGAACACGATGACCTTTTTGGGGGTGAAGGCTTCAGAAATTTCCTGCACGAAGCGTTTGCCGAAGGAGCCCGTCGCGCCCGTGATCAGGATCGTCCTGCCGTTGAGATCGATGCGGGGCTGCGAAAAATCGCGCTCCAGGAAGAGGCGGTCAGCCTCGGGCGACATGGAATCGTGCGAATCAAGCGGGCGGACGGACAGGGTATTGATCATCGAATTCTCCGGAACGCCGCTAGAGCATTTCCTGATCAATCGTGTTCGAATTGATCGGAAAAGAATGCTCCACATTTTTGACGAGAGACTGGTTTACGTTTGAAATTGACGCCACCCCAAACGATCAGTCTTTAGAGTGCAGGGTTTTTGGTTAATAAAACCTGTCGCGCACGCTGTCCGCTTGCATGGTTAAGCGTGCGTTAACGATTCGCGCAGGAAGCTGCTTCATGTAAGGAGGCGTGTCTTGAATCCGGCTATCCGCGCGAATTTTGAAGAATCCCGCATTGTCCTCGATGGCGGCTGCGCGCCTGCGCTGGCGGGTGGCGCGCCGTTTGGTCATGATCGGTCGGAGCGCTGCGTGGAAGGTCCGTGGGCGGCGCATTGGTTGCGCGGGTGCAATGAAATTCTGGATGTCGGCTTTTCGCTATCCTCTCTCGATTATCTGGCCATGCTTTTGGAAATTAAGCGGCGCGGTGCACGAATCACTGGCGCGGACATCATCCGCCCGGAGCGTGTGGCGCAGCGTTATCCCGCCGAGTGGCGGGCCGATGTGCTGGCCACGCCCTATTTCGAGGGCGATATCCGGACGCTGGATTTGCCCGAGGCTGCGTTCGATGCCGTCGCCTGCATCTCCACTATCGAGCATGTCGGGTTTGATTTTGTCTCCGACCGTGCGGACACGGCCTTCGCACGTTGGGAGCACCCGGGCGATGTGCCGGAGCAGCGCGATCCCAATGCATCGCGCGATGTGATGGCGGCCCTGGCCCGTGCGCTGGCGGATAATGGGGTCGCTTTAGTCTCCGCGCCTCTGGGGCGCGGCGGGCCATGTCTGATCCAAGATTCGCTGGGCTTCTGGACAAAGCAGCAGGAATATGACGCGCACAGCTGGCGCGAGATTTCGCAGGCGGCGGATTTGGACCTGCTGGAAGAGCGGTTTTTTCTGAACACGCCGGATGGCGCCTGGATTGAGGTGGCGTCGCCCGCAGACCTCGCGCATGTGACCTCCGATGGCAAGCCGTTCGCGGCGGGCGTGGCTGTGGCGGCCTTGCGGCGGAGGGTGCGCTGATGCGGCCGCCGGTTTCCGTCATCGTCATCGCAAAGAATGAAGAGGCACGCATTGCGCGCGCCCTTGACTGCGTGCGTGAATTTGCGCCGGAAGAATTGATCGTCGTCGATGGCCTGTCGCAGGACCGGACGGTTGAGATCGCGCGAGAAAAAGGCGCGCGGGTGATCAGCGGCGGGCGCGGCGTGGCGGGCGACCGGCAGATCGGCATCGATGCGGCCAAACACGATCTCATTTGTTTTATCGACGCCGATCACCGGCCGCAGCCGGGCGATCTGAATGCCTTGCTGCAGGATATGTCCGATTTCGGTTTCGATGCGGTGCAGGCGCAGGTTTCAATCGAGGAGACCGGCTTCTGGACGCGCGCGGAGAACGAGGCGTTCTCAGTCTTTCATCACAAGGCCGGACCTCGCACGATGATGGGTACGGCGCCGGCTTTGTACAAAAGGCATGTGTTCAGCGTGGCGCGCTTTGATGAATCGAGCCCCGGCGTGTCGGATGATGCGGATCTCTTTTACCGGCTGCATAAATCCGGCCGGGTGCGGTTCGGCATCGGTCACACGCTGATCGCGCAGGCGCACCACGCCGGCGCAGCCGATTACGCCGCGAAGTTCAAATTCTATGGCCGCCGCGATGCGGGTTTCTGCCTGAAGCACCCCGAGCGCGCCTGGTCTATGTTTGCGCATCTGATGATCCGCTATCCTATCGTGCGGCCGATGCGCGCCTTGCTGCAGGGCAAATGGCGCGGCGCCTTGTATTTCTGGTTCTGCGGCAATGTGCGTCTTTACGCCATGACGGGGCGTTTATTATCCAAAGCCCTTCAGCGCGAGCCAAGGGAAGTGGCGCACTCATGACTTTGGCCGTCATCATCCAGGCGCGAATGACCTCCACGCGTCTGCCGGGGAAGGTGCTGAAAGATATTGCGGGCGCCAGCGCGCTGCACCGCTGTCTTGAGCGCTGCCGCCGTATTCCTGGCATGGATGCGCTGATCGTCGCCGTTCCGGACACGGAAGAAGACGAACCGGTTGCACGCGAGGCGCTTCTGTGCGGCGCTGCCGTGGTGCGCGGGCATGCTTCTGATGTGCTGAGCCGTTACGCCAAGGCCGCGCGTGCAGGCGAGGCGGATGTTGTCATGCGCGTCACGTCGGATTGCCCGCTGATCGATCCGGCGATTTGCGGCCGCGTGATTGAATTGTTCGAGCGCTCCGGCGCCGATTACGCCTGCAACAATATGCCGGCGCGCTTTCCGCATGGGCTTGATTGCGAGGTTTTCAAGACTGAGACTTTGCTGCGCGCCGATCTGGAGGCCAAAGACCCCTATGATCGCGAGCATGTGACGCCATGGATTCGCAAGAACAAGGGTCTGGTGCACGCCTGTTTGCTTGGGCCGGGCCGCGGGCTTGAGACCTTGCGCTGGACTCTGGATCACGCCGATGATCTGGAGTTTTTCCGGGCTCTGTACAGGGCGTTCGGGCCGCGTGCGCCGGTCGCATCGGCGGCGGAGATTGCCGCCTTCATCTTTCGGCGTCAGGATCTCATGCAAATCAATGCGCGCTGGATTGACCACAAGCGGCTTGAATCCGCTGAACGCGCCGAGATCGAAACCGCGCCGCAAGCGCTGCAGATCGCCGCTTAAACTGGAATATAGACGATGAATTGGCTTGTCCTTGGCGCGACAGGATTGTTGGGCCCGGCGATCGTCGCCGGTCTGAAGGCGCATCGTTACCATGTGACCACGGCGGCGCGGACCAAGGCGGACCTCAATTTCGACATCGGCGATCTGAGCGCGCTGGAGGCCGCGCTGCGCGATTGCAACCCGACAGCCGTGTTCAATTGCGCGGCGATGACGGACATCGCGCAATGCGAGGAAGATCCGCTGGGCGCTTATGCTGCGAACGCGCGCCCTCTGGCGGCGTTGGCGGCGTGGAGCAAGGCCGTCAAGCGTCCGTTCGTGCATGTGTCGACGGATTGCTATTTCACTGGCGAGGGCGATGCGCTGCATGATGAAGGCTCGCCTGTGACGCTGCTGCATGAATATGCGCGCACCAAATATGCGGGGGAGATGTTCGCGCTCACCGCGCCGCGCGCTTTGGTGCTTCGGACGAATATTCTGGGCGCCAAGAAAGGCTTCGCCCGGTTTGCGATCGATGCGCTGAAGAAAGGCGATGGCGTCTTCTTCGAGGATTTCTATATATCGCCTTTGCATATTGAGACGTTTGCGAAGGCGGCGCTGGATCTGGCGAACGCCAAAGCCACGGGAATCGTCAATCTCGGCGCACGCAATTGCGCCTCGAAGGCCGAATTGGCGCGCGGGCTGGCTTTGCGTCTCGGGCTGGATTTTTCGAAGGGGAGGATTGGCTCTGTCGCCGCGCTGTCGCCCAGGCGTGCGGAAAGCCTCGGGCTTGATGTACGCAAGGCCGAAGCCATCTTGAAATATCAATTGCCGGGCTGGGGACAAAGTCTTGACGCCGTCGCTCTGGAGGCGCGCTGATGTACTGGTCCGGTAGCGTCAATATTGGATCGCGCCGCATCGCGCTGGATGAACCGAGCTATTTCATCGCCGACATCGCCAGCTCTCACGATGGCGATCTGGAGCGCGCAAAGGCCCTGATCTGGCATGCAAAGGATGCCGGCGCCGATTGCGCGAAGTTCCAGCACTTTCTGGCCAAGGATATCGTTTCTGATTTCGGCTTTAAATCCCTGGGCGCCCAAAGCGCGCATCAGGCGGTTTGGCAGAAGTCTGTGTACGATGTGTTCGCGCAATACGAAACCCCGCGCGAGTGGACGGAGATCCTCGCGGCCGAATGCGCCAAGGCCGGGGTGGATTTCATGACGACCCCTTACGATATGGCTGCAGTTGATCTGATGGCGCCCCTGATGAAGGCGTTCAAGATCGGTTCGGGCGATGTCACCTGGACAGATTTCATCGCCTATGTGGCCGGCAAGAATTTGCCGGTTCTGCTGGCGGTCGGCGCCTCGGATATGATGGAGACCGAGCGCGCGGTGAATGCGGCGCTGGCGCTCAATCCGGATCTGTGTCTTTTGCAGTGCAACACCAATTATACCGGCAGCGCGGATAATTTCGCCCATGTGAATTTGAACGTGCTGCGTACTTTTGCGGCGAAATGGCCGGGCATGCCTTTGGGATTATCGGATCACTCGCCCGGTCATGCGGCGGTCCTGGGCGCAGTCGCTCTGGGCGCCCGGGTCATCGAAAAACACTTTACCGATGACAACCACCGTGAGGGGCCGGATCATGGCTTCTCGCTCAATCCCAAAACCTGGCGCGAGATGGCTGATCGTACGCGTGAGCTGGAGGCGGCGCTGGGCGACGGTGTGAAGCGGCGGGAGAGCAACGAATTTCAGTCCGCCGTGGTGCAGCGGCGCGCACTTCGTTTCGTGCGTGATATGGATATTGGTGAGCGGATCGGTGAAGCCGATCTGGAGCCGCTGCGGCCATGTCCGGTCGGCGCCCTGGAGCCTTGGGAGATCGATGTGGTGATCGGGCGCGTCTTGGCGAAGCGCGTTGCACGCGGTGAGGCGGTTACGCTCGATATTTTTTAAAAGTGCGGACGTGCTGGGGTCAAGGGTGAAGCGATATGCTGAGCGGTGAGACAACTCAATTGCGCGCCATCGAGCCGAAGGATCTCGAGGCCTTGCGCCTGTGGCGAAACAGGCCCGAGTTCCGGCGCTATTTCCGCGAATATCGTGAGATCTCTTTGGAGATGCAGGAAGCCTGGTATCGCAATTCCGTGCTGAATGATCCGCGCGTGCGCATGTTCGCGATTGAGGATAAGGCCGGACGGCTGCTGGGCGCCTGCGGGCTTTGCTATATCGACGCCATCAATCGCAGTGCGGATTTCTCGATCTATATCGGCGCGGACGATCTTTATATCGATGAGGTGTTCGCCCCCGATGCAGGCCGTACACTGATCTCTTACGGATTTGCGGAACTGAACCTGCACCGCATCTGGGCGGAGATCTACGATTTCGATCTGCCGAAGCAGAAACTGTTTCCGCTGCTCGGCTTCGCACTGGAAGGCCGTCACCGCCAGACGCATTGGTCTGAAGGGCAATGGAGCGATTCACTGTTTTATGGGGTGTTGGCGGGGGAGAGGCTGGGTTAGCGCGGCTGCAATTTGCCCTAAGACGACACTGCGTCATACATATCGCTTGATTTGAATCAAGGCTCTGCTCCTTGGGTCAAGCTTGGTTTTCGGCGTGGTGCAATACGCCATCGACGAAGTGGGACCCGCTGCAATGAGCAATGCAAACGCTACGAATTGGGCGCTGAGCAAACGCATCTTCCATTGGGGGCTAGCGCTTATGGTGCTCATCGCGCTTCTGGCGCCCAAACCAGAGGACGGTGATGGATTGCTTCATGTTTTGGCAGGCGGCGTCGCGCTGGCGCTGGTGCGACTTGGCTTGAGACTGCTCTAAGACGTCCGGCCCTATGTGAAAGACGCTTGGCGTCTTAAGATGCAAGATATCTCCAAGGGTCCGCGTGGATTTGCGCCGCTATTCATGCAAGGCGCTCGCATTGTTGGCTTTTTATTCTTTGCGCTTGTTCTTGTTGCCGTTGGATTGGGTCTGGGAGACGTTGCGCAAGGGGAGGATTCTCCTCTCCTTAAGGCGCACGAAGCAGCCGGCTCCGCCATCATGGCGCTTGCGATTGCCCATGTTGTTGCAGCGATCCTGTTCACGCTCATCATCAAATACAAATTATTGGGCATCACTCTTTTTGGCGGTGTGCGGTCATTCTTTGAGGGCGGCAGGCGCGGCGTCTGGGGGCTGACCCTAGCTGTGTTGCTCGGCATCGCTGCGCTAGCTTATATCTGGGGGCCTTTCGATGTCTCATCGAAAGCTTCAGCGTTGACTGAACGGGACTCTGGCGGTGAATGGAACGAACACGGCGTCGGCGATTAGCGCGGCGACGGCAGAGTTTGTGGTCGCGCCCTCAGTACTTAAAGCGGCGTCTCTACATTCAAAAACGTACAGGAATAATCGAATTGCGGATTGTCCGCGGGGAGTGTGCCGGCGCAGGTTTCCTGATCGTCGAACGGGCCGCTGACGATCCATTTCGAGGCTTGCGCGCCCGCGATTCCATACCAGCCCGGCGCGCTCCAGGCCAAATCATCGGCGATCATGCCGGCGCCCGCCATTGTGACCGCTAATGCGAACAGGATCAGCTTGCTAAAGACTCTCCGCATGACGCCCTCCCCTTACAAAGGATGCTTTATTAGTTCGCGAGAGATTTAAAGCTGCGTTACGCAGCTGGACCGGGCTGGCGCTGAATTTTTCTGCAATTGTTGTGTTTCGTTTCGCCGGACGGCCCGCCGCTGCAGCGGATGAAAAAATTGACGTCGCAAATCAGCGAACTCGCCATTTAGGGTTTATGGTTTTCCACAAGCATCCGTGCGCCTGTCACAAACATATGCATGAGAAGCGCAACGACTCTATATACGCCGTCATTAGCGGTGCGTGAGCGCCTGCTCTGAAACCATTTGAGCTTAAGGAGACCCCATGGCTCTGGAAGACAATCCAAATTGCATCCATGCCGAATTTGAATACGGCGTCACAGGCGGCGTCGCGAAGCCGATCCTGGTTGTTTACACGGACCTAGACCTTGATCCGTCCGCCGGCAACGGCTCGGCGATCTCGGCGCTTGTCGAAGCCGCGAAGGGCGAAGCCGGCGGCGCCGATATTCGTCTGGTGAATGCCGGCGACGACGACGACGACTAGAAGATCACATGCAAACGGCCCGTCTCCAGCGGAGGCGGGCCGTCTGTTTTGAATCGGTATTGATCAAGCGCCAATTGGCGTCCGCCAAAGATTAGCGGCGGGCAATTTTGATGCGGCTCTTCTGGTTCAGCAATGGCTGCAATCCAACGACGAGGTCGGACGTGATGAGCTTGCGCTCACGGATGTCGGAGACCTTCAAAATGTCGATTTTCGTCGCGCCGAGACGCTGAGCGGCAGCCCACATCTCCCGGCCCTGCAAATCGTCGGAAAGATTGTCGGAATGGCCGACAAACAATGCGGCCGAAAACGGCCCAAATTCCTGAGCGAAAACATAAATGCCCGCACCCTTGGCGTTGCGACCCGTGGTGTCGCCAGCCTCGAACACGTATTCTTTGTTGCTCGCACCGTACCAAACGCGCTTTTTCATGTTCGCCTCGCTTGCGCTCTCAGAACGCTTGTAGGGGAAAGCCCGGGATGTTTGGTATGTTCCGGTCGTTCCCGATGTTCACCCTACGTTCTCTTAACTTCTTGTCAATAATTAGGCTTGTGTTTGGGGCGGGAAATAGGCGCGATATCGTCTCAATCGGGGTATTTTAACTATAAATTAAGCCTGTTCCCTCGTCTCGATGGTCTCTATGCGAGTTTCGGGCCGCTTGATGGGGCTCAGGCTGGGACATTTTGGCGCTGCTCTTGCGTGACTAAAATGCAACACCACCTGTGTCTTGCAGGCCGACGCAGGCCTTGACGCACAATTGCTCGAAGGGGTTTTCGGCATGGATATGGAAAAGTTGACGGAACGCGCGCGCGCTGTGCTCCAGCAGGCGCAGACGCTCGCGGCGCGTAAAAACCACCAGCAAATCTCGCCGGAGCACATCTTGCGGGTGCTGCTGGATGACGAGGATCGCATCGCCGATAATTTGATCGCCGCCGCGGGTGGGCAATCCGGATTTGTGATGACGGAAGTCGAAAAAGTGCTCGCGGCGATCCCGCAAGTGCAAGGCGGCGACGGCAAATTGTACCTATCGCAAGACACCGGCAAAGTCTTCGACGCGGCCGCTGACGCTGCGCAGAAAGCAGGGGACAGTTTCGTCACCATCGAGCGATTGCTGCAAGCGTTGACGATCGTCCCCAACATCAAATCCAACGACATTCTGCGCCGCGCCGGCGTCACCGCGCAGAAACTCAACGAGGCGATCAATTCCATGCGTCAGGGCCGCACAGCCGATAGCGCCAGCGCCGAGGATCAATACGAATCTTTAAAAAAATTTACGCGCGATCTCACGCAGGCGGCGCGCGACGGCAAGCTCGATCCCGTCATTGGGCGCGAGGAGGAAATTCGCCGCACCATTCAGGTTCTGTCGCGCCGTACAAAGAACAATCCGGTGTTGATCGGCGAACCGGGCGTCGGCAAGACCGCTATCGCCGAAGGTCTCGCTTTGCGCATCGTCAATGGCGACGTGCCGGAAAGCCTGAAGGGCAAGAAGCTGCTCGCGCTCGATATGGGCTCGTTGATTGCCGGCGCGAAATATCGCGGTGAGTTCGAAGAGCGTTTGAAGGGCATTATGAAGGAAATCGAAGCCGCGCAGGGCGGCATCGTTCTCTTCATCGATGAAATGCACACGCTGGTCGGTGCAGGTAAAGCCGAAGGCGCGATGGACGCCTCAAACCTGTTGAAGCCTGCTTTGGCGCGCGGTGAGTTACGCTGCGTCGGCGCCACGACGCTCGACGAATATCGCAAAAACATTGAGAAGGACGCGGCGCTGGCGCGGCGCTTTCAGCCCGTGTTCGTCGAGGAGCCAAATGTCGAAGACACGATCTCGATCCTGCGCGGCTTGAAGGAAAAATATGAAGTGCACCACGGTGTGCGGATTGCGGATTCGGCGCTGGTCGCCGCTGCACAGCTTTCGAACCGCTATATCGCAGACCGCTTCTTGCCCGATAAAGCTATCGATTTGATGGACGAAGCGGCGTCCCGCTTGCGTATGGCCGTCGATTCCAAGCCCGAGGCCTTGGACGAAGTCGACCGCCGGCTCATGCAATTGAAAATCGAACAAGAGGCGCTGAAGAAGGAATCCGATCCGGGGTCTAAAGAACGTTTGCGCAAAGCGGCCGAGGAAATTGAAAAGCTCGAGTCCAAATCGCGCGACCTGGAAAGCGTGTGGCAGGCGGAGAAGGGTAAGCTCGCCGCCGCGACGCGCTTTAAGGAAGAACTCGACCGTTTGCGCGCCGAACTAGAAGACGCCAAACGGCGCGGCGACTTCAACCGCGCCGGTGAATTGCAATATGGCCGCATCCCGGAAATGGAGCGCAAGGTCGAGGAGGCTGAAAACGCCGGCGGCGACATGGTCAAGGAAGTGGTGGATTCCGAGGCGATTGCGGCCGTCGTCGCCCGCTGGACCGGTATTCCCGTCGAAAAAATGATGGAAGGCGAACGGGCTAAATTGCTGCGTATGGAAGATCAATTGCGCGGACGCGTGGTTGGTCAGGAAGATGCGCTGCGCGCGGTCTCCGATGCTGTGCGCCGGTCGCGGGCGGGGCTGCAAGATCCCAATCGCCCGATCGGGTCGTTTTTGTTCTTGGGGCCGACGGGCGTCGGCAAGACCGAACTGACCAAAGCGCTGGCTGGGTATTTGTTCGATGACGACAATGCCGTCACGCGCATGGATATGTCCGAATATATGGAGAAACACTCGGTCAGCCGCATGATCGGTGCGCCTCCAGGCTATGTCGGCTATGAGGAAGGCGGCGCGCTCACCGAAGCGGTGCGGCGGCGGCCTTATCAGGTGGTCTTGTTCGACGAAATCGAAAAAGCGCATCCTGATGTATTCAACGTGCTCTTACAGGTGCTGGACGACGGCCGGCTCACGGACGGGCAGGGTCGCACGGTCGATTTCAAAAACACCATGCTGATCATGACCTCGAATATGGGCGCGGAATATCTGGCGCAGCAGCACGAGGGCGATGACGTCGAAGACGTGCGCGACCAGGTGATGGGCGAAGTGCGGGCGCGCATGCGGCCGGAATTCCTGAACCGCATTGACGAGATCATCTTGTTCCGGCGTTTGGGCCGGGCGCAGATGTCGTCCATCGTCGACATTCAGTTGAAGCGCTTGGACAAGTTGTTGGCCGACCGCAATATGAAGCTCACACTCGACGCAGCAGCGCGCGCGTGGCTGGCGGACAAGGGCTACGACCCCGTATATGGCGCGCGTCCCTTGAAGCGCGTGATCCAAAAGGAGCTGCAGGATTCGTTGGCGCGGCTCATTCTGGAAGGCGCCATCAAGGATGGCGAGATTGTCAGCGTCAGCGAGGCCGGTGGTGCGCTGACGATTAACGGCGTCAGCCTCAAAGCAGAACGGCCGCGGAATGTGCCCTTGAACTAAGAGTGCTGAATTGTAAATATTGAAGGCGCCGAAAGACCGGCGCCTTCTTTTATTGGGTTCTGATCTGCGGCGCTTACGAGACCAAATTCGCGCCATAGAGCTGTTCGCGAAACGGCTTCATCCAGAAAACTTTGCCGAGCCCGCCCAGCGCTTGCGCGCTCAGCTCCCGCCCACGTTCCGGCGAGACGAGCGAATACGCCAGCGCGCCCGCGCCGCAGATGAGGAATTGCGCGGCGCCGATGCCCATCCAGAGCGCTACGCGTTCCCAGCGCGGCGTGTCGAGCAGGCTGTAAACAGACGTGCGGATCTGGCCTGACAGATATTTCCGCTTGCGATAATAGGTCCAAGTCAGGCGTTGCGACGGCACCCATTCGGTCACCTTCGCGTCGGCGGCCCAGGCGAGGCGGCGGCCGTTCACCACCAATTGCTTTAGAAGCAAACTGTCTTCACCGCCGCAGCCATTCATTTCGCGTTTGAACGGCGCAGTCTGTGGGAAGCAGCGTCTGACGTTGAAGAAGGAATTGTTGGTGCCGAGATACGCGCAACGGTCGGTAAGGTCGGCGCCGGCCATCATTTCGTATTGTCTAAAAAACAAAGAGGCGAAAACGCCAAGTTTCTCGCCTTTGGTTTCGGCCGCCACAGCGACGGGCCCAAAGAGCGCATCCGCATGGCTCTGCTGGACGGCGATCAGAAATCCTAAAATCCAATTCGGCGCCGCTTCTTCGTCATCGTCGAGAAAGGCGATCCAATCGCCTTTCGCGGCGGCGACGCCGGCATTGCGCGCATTGGCGGCGCCTGGATGGGGTTCGGACACATACCGGATCTCGGTCTGTTGGTGTGTGGATTGAGAGCTGGCCGCCATTTGTTCGACGCCGGCGCGTGCGTTTGCATCAGTGGAATTGTCGACGACCACAATCTCGTGCCGCACACCGTCCGGCAGGCGCTGCGTCACGGCGCTTTGCAGGGCGCGGCGCAACGGTTCTTTCCGGTTTAAGGTCGGAATGACGACGCTGATAAAGGTGGGGTTCACGCGATGGGAGTCCTTTGGGCCGGCGCTAGATTTCGATGATTGCGCCTGATTGAACACAGGCTATAATTTTACCATGCGAATTCAGTAATTTGCTTACTCCCCCCCGATCGTTAGAGCAAAAAACGGGCGGCCCGCCAACTCGTATATGTGGTTAGTACCTCCATCTGTGCGAGAACCGCGCTGGAGGCGCCATTCCGTCGGCTTACGGATGGATTTGGAGCAGAAAATCAAAAAACAAGCGTAAAAGGGCCCGCACGCCCGGCTCAGGCGGGCTTCTGCGGCCCATTTGCAGCGCCGCCTGTTGCTTCAGAGCTCGAAGCTTGGCAGCGATTGGAACGCCTTTTTGAGGGCGTCGCCCCAACCGGACGAAATCGTCTGGTAATATTCGTCCGTGCGTTCGATGCGTTTGTGCGGTCCCAGCACAAAGCTGTCTTTGCGATAGATTTGCATGTCGATCGGCAGGCCGACGGACAAATTCGCCTTTAAGGTGGAGTCGAACGACACCAACAGGAGCTTCACGGCTTCCTCGAAGCTCATGCTGGAATCGTAAGCGCGGACCAAGATAGGCCTGCCATATTTGGTCTCGCCGATTTGGAAGAAGGGCGTGTCCTCGCTCGCTTCGATGAAATTCCCCTCCGGGTAGATCAGAAACAGCCGCGGCGGCATGCCGGAGATTTGTCCACCCAGGATGATGCTGGCGTTGAACGCTGAATCCGCGGATTGACCCGTATTTGCATTGGACTGGATGACTTCCTTCAAGGTCGCGCCGACCAGCCGTGCGATCTGGAACATGCTGGGCGCTTCATAAATGGAAGGATTACGCTCGCTCGGCGCTTTGGTGCGTTCTTCCAGGATGCTGACCACCGCTTGCGTCGTCGCCAGATTGCCGGCGGTCAAAAGCGTGACGGCGCGATTGCCGGGCACAGCCCAAGAATGCATTTTGCGAAATACGGAAACATTGTCGACGCCGGCGTTTGTGCGGGTGTCGGACATGAAAACGATGCCCTGCTTCGTTTGCAGTCCCACGCAATACGTCATGCCGTCCGCTCCCGATGGTCCGGACTTGCTTTTTGATCCGGACGCGCCTGCTTGTCGCTGATTTTTTTTAAATGAACAAGAACGGCCAAACCATCTTGGCGAGGGCCTTATGCTTTATTGTTGCTGAACCTGTAAGGTCACGCTGAGCGCTTCACCGCGGCTGCCCACAGTAATGCCGGTAATCGGCGCAGCTTCAGTGGCGTCGAGGCCGCAAGCGACTTGCACGTAGCGGTCGTCTGGGCAGATGCCGTTTGAGACGTCAAAGCCGATCCAGCCGAGATTGGGCACAAAGGCTTCGGCCCAGGCGTGACCTGCGTCTTGCTCCACGCGCTCGTCCATCATCAAATAGCCGCTGACATAACGTGCGGGAAAACCCAATTGCCGCGCGGCCGTGACGAAGATGTGCGCGTGATCTTGGCAAACTCCGTGGCCGAGTTCGATGGCGGCTTCTGAACTTGTGGCGGAGCTGGTTTGGCCGATGTCATATTGCACCTTCGATAGGATGAGGTCTGACAAACCGTGCAGGCGGGCGACGTCGTTGTCGAAGCCCTTGCCGAGTGCGCTCAAAAGCTCGCGCAACTTTGGGCCCGGCTGGGTCAATGGCGTGACGCGCTGATAATACCAAATCGGCGCGCGGCCATCGTGCAGGCCGAACATGCCGGCCCGGTCTTCGGTTTCGACGACGCCTTCACACTCTACGATGATTTCGTGCTTGTCCGGCAAAAGGCTGACCAAGGTGACGATGTTGTCGTTCTGGTCGCGGAACTCGGCCTCTTTGCGGCCGCCTTTGATGTCGAGAGTCCAGCTCAAGATCGTTTGGCCCGCGCGTGCGCGCGGCGATAGGCGCAATTGCTGAAGGCCGTAGGGCGGCGGCGTTTCATAGATGTAACGCGAAACGTGAGAAATCTTTAGACGCATGGCTCAGCCGTTGAAGCGGTAATCTTCCTCGACCTTAAAGCCAAGTGCGCCATTGTCCCGGATAAATTCGCTGACGAATTCGTGCAGGCCGGCTTTGAAGATTGATTGGATGGTTTGCGCTTCAAGTTTTTGCAGAGTTGAAACCGCAAGGTCGAGACAGGGCTGGCGCTCCTGGTATTCGCGCTGCAAATCGTTCAGCGAAGCGACAAGGCCGCTATAGCAAAATTTCAATGAGCGCGGCATGCGGCGGTCCAGAAGCAGGAACTCGGCGATGGCTGATGGGCTGATTTCGCCGCCATGCAACCACGCGAAAGAGCGTTCGGCGGAGGTGGAGCGCAAGATCGTGTCCCACTGCACATTATCGAGCGAGGATCCGACGCTGGAGGCGGCGGGCAGCAGGACATAATATTTGACGTCCAGAATGCGCGCGGTGTTGTCTGCGCGCTCCAAGAGCGTGCCAATCCGAACGAAATTATAGATGTCGTTGCGCAGCATCGTGCCTTGTGAGGCGCCGCGCACCAGGGCGGCTTGCTGGCGGATGAGGCCGAGCAGCTCCGGCAATTCGGCGGTCTGCACGGGCTTGGCCAACGCATCTTTCAGCGTCATCCAGCACACATTGACCGCTTCCCAGGATTCCCGTGTTAAGGCCGTGCGGACAAGGCGTGCATTGTTGCGCGCGGATTCGATGGCGGAAATGACGCTGGATGGATTGTCGCGATCGCGCAGCAGATAATTGATCGCTGTGGGGCCGTCGATTTTCTTATATTTTGCGTTGAAGCCTTGCAAAGCGGCGGCGGTGGAGAGGATGGACCGCCACTCGTCGTCGGCGGCGCTGACGCCCCGGGTCAGCGCAATGCGAAAACCGGCGTCGACAAGTCGCGCCATGTTCTCGCTGCGCTCCAGATAGCGCGACATCCACAAGAGCCCGCCCGCGGTCTTGCCGAGCATGAGTATTAGTCCTCTAAAACCCAGGTGTCCTTCGTGCCGCCGCCCTGGCTCGAATTCACCACCAGCGAGCCCTTTTTCAGCGCAACGCGCGTCAGGCCGCCGGGGGTGATCTCGATCTTGTCGGGAGACACTAAAACGAAGGGGCGCAAATCGACATGGCGCGGCGACAGGCCGGCTTTGGTGAAGATCGGCACCGTGGACAAAGCAAGCGTCGGCTGTGCGATGTAGTTTTTCGGCCGCGCTTTCAGCTTCACGGCGAAATCGGCGATTTCCTTTTTACTGGAAGTTGGGCCGACCAGCATGCCGTAGCCGCCGGAGCCGTGGACTTCCTTCACCACCAATTCTTCGAGATGCTCCAGCACATAAGCGAGCGCGTCTTTCTCCGCGCAACGCCACGTCGGCACGTTCTTCAGAAGGGGGCTTTCGCCGGTGTAAAATTCGACGATTTCTGGCATGTAGGAATAGATCGCTTTATCGTCGGCGATGCCGGTCCCAGGCGCATTGGCGAGGGTGACGCCGCCGGCGCGATAAACGTCGAGAATGCCTGCGACGCCGAGTGTGGAATCTGGCCGCAGATTCAGCGGATCGAGGAAGTCGTCGTCGACGCGGCGATACAGCACGTCGATGGATTGATAGCCTTGCGTGGTGCGCATGGCGACGCGCCCATCGATCACCCGCAGGTCATGGCCCTCGACCAACTCCACGCCCATTTGATCGGCGAGGAAGGCGTGTTCGTAATAGGCGGAATTGTGGATGCCCGGCGTCAGCACGGCGACCACAGGCCGGTCGCCGGTGCTTTTGGGTCTGCAGGCCGAGAGCGAGCGGCGCAGCATTTTCGGGTAATCGCCGACCGGCTGTACGCGCACTTTCTCGAATAGCTCTGGAAACATCTGCAGCATCGTTTCCCGGTTCTCCAGCATATAGGAGACGCCGGAGGGCGTACGGGCATTGTCTTCCAAGACAAAGAATTCATTCTCGCCGGTGCGCACGATGTCGGTGCCGACAATGTGCGTGTAAACGCCGCCGGGCGGCGTCACGCCGATCATCAAGGGCAAGAAGGCCGCGTTATTGGCGATCAGTTCGGTTGGGATCCTGTTCGCCTTGAGGATCTCTTGGCCATGATAAATATCGTAGAGGAACGCGTTGATCGCGCGCACGCGCTGCTCGATCCCGCGCGACAATCTTTTCCACTCGCGTGCCGAAATAATGCGCGGGACGATATCGAAGGGGATCAGCCGTTCGTCGGCTTCCGCCGCGCCATACACATTGAATGTGATCCCGGTGCGCCGGAAAAACATCTCCGCGTCGCGCTCTTTTTGCCGGAGGCGGGCCGGATCTTCGCCGTCAAGCCATTGGCTGTATTCAGCATATGGGGATCGCGGGGGGGTGTCCCCGCCTAGCATTTCATCGAAGGGAGTGTTTTGATCTTCCACGCTTGCGATGCTCTTAGGCTTTGCCGTCTCTAGGCAATATGAGCGTGCTTTATGAACACGCGCTGAGAGTTCTTGACCGAAACCGAAGTCAAAGCGATCTCTTTGTGCTCAAAAAAGGGGCGCTGGGCGCGCTCTAAACGGCTGCACAATCCGCGCTTTGACTTCGGCGTCAGGGATTCCGCCCCGAATCCGTGCATTATTTCTGTTGGGGCCCAAGCACCTCAACGATTTGGATGGCGGGGTTTGGGCCCATCGCGGCTGTCGCGGTGAAGCGGCCGTCCTGCGTGCGGGCCACGATGTCCGCGAGGGCCGCCGCTGGGTCATGACCGGGCGTGACGTCGTAGATCGCCAGAAAGCTGTGCACCGGCTCTGCGCCATTTTGAGACTTGATCTCGAATCGTTGGCCGGTGACGAAGCCCTGGGTGGCGATGATCTCCGGCACGTGCACCTCGTCGTACCATTTCGTGAACGCGGCTTCCTCGCCGGGGACCGGATTGGTCAGGACATGAACTTGGTACGAAGGCATGAGGCTTCCTTATTGATCGTCTATTGGCGTCCAGTGATCGAAGGCCGCCGCTTGTCCTTGCACCATGCCTTGCGAATCGATGAGATTCCAGACCACAGCGCGCTCAATGCGAAATCGCGCACCCTTGGCTGAGATGCGCACGCCCGCATAATCCTGGATGAAGCCGTCGCGGGTCACCCGCTCCAAAAGCTGGGCGCGCTCCTCGCGCAACAGGGGTTCGGCGGAGCGCCGCGAGGGTAGCCGCGTGAAATCCTCGAACGGCATTTCGAACAGGCGCAAAGCGGTCGCGTTGCCGAAAAAGAAGATCGGGTCCGCCTCTCGTCCATGCGCCACGATGGCGCTTGGCGCGGACCAAAGCGCTGCAACGATATCTGGCCCTTCGACGAGCGTTCGGCCGAGCAGGCGTTCATAGCTCTCCGCAATCAGGCGGACGCAGGTTCGCGTGGCGGCGTTGAACAGCGGCAGGTTCATAGGGCTCGAAACCATGGCGACGCCCCCGATGTCCAGCGTCACTTAGCTGGGTGCGAGCATCGCCGCGGCGAAAGCGGCGAAGCCGGCTGCGACCAGGCCGATGATGGAATGCCGGCCGAAGAGGCGGGCGAAACTGGCGCTGCCGGTAAAGGAGAGCGCGACTTTCGCGATCGTCGAAGCGGCGAAACCTGACAATAGCGCCAGGGCGGCCGTCGAGACGCTCAATCCGCCGTGGATCAGCGCTGGGGTGGCTGCTGCGACGGCATGGATGTCGACCGCGCCGGTGATGGCCGCAATCACGATGGCGCCTGCGGGGCCGGCCTGTTGTGCGGTGAAGCGCACCATGGCGAACACTGCGGCGAGTACGGCCATCGTGCGAACGATCTCCTGCAGATCGAGAGGGTTTGGGAGCTTTGGGCGTTCGATGGCTGATGCGCCGTCTTGCGCTTCGCTATGCGTCAAGATCCAGGCGCTGAGGCAGAACGCAGCAATCAGGACCGCTAAAGGCGTCCCCACGCGCAGGGCCAGTTCCGGCGCCAGGCCGATGGCGATGAGTCCCGCACGGGCGGCAGACGCGCCGCCGCCCAAAAGTGCGCCGGCCGCCAATTGACGCTCCATGGGGGCGCTCGCCAGTTTGGCTTGGCGGGCGAAATGCAACACGACGATCGTCGACGACGATAGTCCGCCGACGGCGCCGGCGATCAGATAGCCGGCGCGCACCCCGAACGCCTTGGCGCCAATATAGCCCGCAAAAGAAATGGCGGCCGTCAGGATGGCGATTATCCACAATTCGCGCGGATTGATCCCGCCCCATGGGTCCAGTGGCCGGTTCGGCGCGAAGGGCAAAATCAGAAAGGTCATGACAAGGACGACCAGCGCCGCCTGAAATTCGCGCATCTCCAGATTGCGGACGAACCGGTGCAAAGGTTCGCGGCTGGACAGGAGCGCCGCAGCGGCCACAGCACTCGCCACGGCGATGGCGGCGCCGCCGGCCCCCGCCAAGGCGCCCAGGATGAAGGTGGTCATGCCGGCGATCGTGGACGTCGCGCTGAAGGAGACCTCTGCCGCGGCTTCGCGCAATCCGAAGGCCAACAGAACGCCCGAGAAGGCGAGCAACGTTACGGCGACAAGGGCGATGGCTGCGCCGCCGCCAGGGCTTATTTGCAGCGCCAATTGGGCTGTGATTCCGCCCAGCAATCCTGACAGCGCGAAGGTGCGAATGCCTGCCACTCGGCTGCCCTCGGGCGCGTCGCGCTCGCGCCAATGACGCTCCGCCCCGATCAGGATGCCAATCGCCAATGCGATCGCCAGATGGAATAGGGATTGTTGGACGGCTAGAATTGGCGGGACATCGTTCATCGCCGCATTAAAGGCCTTCTGCGGGCGCTTGCGTAGCGCACGGCCTCAAACCTGGCGGCCTAACCCGTAAACCCGCCTTCGGCCAAAAACGCTTGTTCTTCCAGGGTCGACTTCCGGCCGAGTTGTGCATTGCGGTGCGGGAAGCGGCCGAAGCGCTCGATAATGTCGCGGTGCAGGCGGGCCCATTTGGCGAAATCGCCGGTCCCGCCATCGTCATCGGCGGCTTCGAACAGCTCCACCGACCGGGCCTGATGCACGGGGTCCTCGGAATGTTCCAAAGGCAGATAGAAGAAGATCCGCAGCGGCATGGGCGCTTTCAGGTCGAAGCCGTCGGCGATCGCGTCCACGGCGATGCGCCGGGCCAGCCCATCCGTGGCGAAGGCGTGGCCTGAATTGCGATAGAGGTTCCGGGGGAATTGATCGAGCAACAAGATCAGCGCCAAGGCGCCTTCCCAATCGGCGGCCCAATCCGCCAGTTCGCCTCGGGCGGCGGCGTGGTGCAGGGCCTCGTATTCGTCCCTTATTGTGCGGTCGAAATCATCGTCTTTGGCGAACCAAGCCTCAGGTCCGGCTTTCTCCCAAAAGCGCAGTACGGCCATATGCAGAGTGGTTTCCGACATGCTGACCTTCCTCGCCGTTTCTTCAATTTGGCGGTCCAAACCGGCCTACCGCCCAGGAAAAGGATGGTTTGGCCCGCGCCAAAGACCAATTTAGACCGCTTCGCCTTGACCTTTAGACGGAAAGAGGCTGATTAGCGCACTTTCTTTTTGCCGCAATCGCGACGGGCGAAGCGGCCCTATTGGGAGTGTCCCCCTATGCGCGTCTATTATGACCGCGACGCCGATCTCGGCCTCATCAAAGACAAAACCATCGCCATTGTCGGCTATGGCAGCCAAGGCCATGCGCACGCGCTGAATTTGCGCGATTCCGGCGTCAAGAATGTCATCGTAGCGCTGCGCGCCGGCTCCCCAACCCGCAAAAAGGCCGAAGCTGAAGGCCTCAAGGTCATGACGGTGAAAGAGGCCACCAAGGCCGCCGACATCATCATGATCGTCGCGCCGGACGAATTGCAGGCCGACATCTACAACACTGAGATGGCCGCCGAAATGAAGGCCGGCAAAACCTTGTTGTTCGCCCACGGCTTCAACATCCATTTCAAGCTGATCGAGCCGCCGGCGGACGTCGATATCGCGATGGTTGCACCGAAGGGACCAGGCCACACCGTGCGCGGCGAGTTCCAAAAAGGCGGCGGCGTGCCGTGCCTGATCGCGGTGCATCAAAACGCCTCCGGCAAGGCCTTCGACATTGCGCTGGCCTATGCGTCGGGCGTTGGCGGCGGCCGTTCGGGCGTCATCGAAACGAACTTCCGCGAAGAATGCGAAACCGATCTCTTCGGTGAGCAAGTTGTGCTTTGCGGCGGCCTGGTCGAACTGATCCGCGCCGGCTTCGAAACCCTGACCGAAGCGGGCTACGCACCGGAGATGGCCTATTTTGAGTGCCTGCACGAAGTGAAGCTGATCGTCGATCTGATCTATGAAGGCGGCATCGCCAACATGAATTACTCGATCTCCAACACGGCTGAGTACGGCGAATATGTCACCGGTCCGCGCATCATCACGGCCGAGACGAAAGCGGAAATGAAGCGCGTGCTGCTCGACATCCAGCAAGGACGCTTCGCCCGTGACTGGATGCTGGAAAACAAGGCCGGCCAATCTTCGTTCAAGGCGACGCGCGCGTATCACGCCGCGCACCCGATCGAAAAGGTCGGCGCCGAGCTCCGCGCCATGATGCCGTGGATCGGCAAGAACAAGCTGGTCGATACGAGCAAGAACTAATTTTTGGTGTAACGATCAAAGAGCGAACAAACGGCCCGGGGAGACTCGGGCCGTTTTTTTTCGGCGCAAAAAGTCCGGCGCGCTCACGGGCGGGCCTTGGCCGGTCGCCCTTTGGCAGACGGCCTATTTCGCTGGACGGCGACGATGCGGCAGCCGGCGCAAAGACTTCACGCGTCCTTGCGGCGGGTCTGTTTTGCGAGTTTCTGCAAACGGGGCCGCAGGACCAGGAAGACTAGATAGATCTTCTCAAGCGCCCACATGATCGCCGGCGCCCGGGCGAGCTCTCCAAATGGCCGCAAGAGAGGTATGGCGCGCCACATCGCCGCAAATGCTGCGGCGCCAGAGATAATAGGTTGTCCTGCTTCTTGCGCATGAAACCGCGTAAGCAATTGGGCTGCATCAATTGGACAACTGGGATTGGGACCACTGACGTCTTCGAAGTGGATCGCCTTGCGCTGGTCAAGCTTCCGGAAGAGGGCGATCTCTCGCGTGCAGAGTGGACATCCCCCATCAAACCAGACCGTGAGTCGGGGGGTGCTATGGCGGCCCGTCAGATCGTTTGCAGACGGGCTTCCATTCTCCAAACCGGCCGCAGCCATGAAATTCACTTTCTGCGTTTTCGTATTAGATTGTTTGTTATGCTATATCTTTTACGTCGAACTAGCCTTTGCGGATGTGTGGCGAGCTCTGTTGAATGATTACACCTTTTGTCGCCGTACAATCGCCGGTGCGGAGGCTTCCGGCTGATGTCCTTTGCGTCATGAAAACAGGCCATAAGTGAGTGTTTGATCACCCCCATAGAAGGGTGCGCCACTTTCAATCGGGACAATGGGCAGCTTTTGTCCTATTTCTGGGGAGTAACAACAAATGAGCTTTCGTAATGGACGATAATGCCAAGGCGCCGAAGTCCGCGCTAAAAGAGCCGGTCTCCGTTCGCATCCGGGCCCGCATCCAGCAGGCGAAGAAGCGGTTTCACGCCAACGACAACATATCCGCCTATCTCCAACCTGGCGAGCTCGACGAATTGCTCACTGAGGTCGAGTCCAAGTTCAAAGGCGTCCTTGAAAGTCTTGTCATCGACACCGAGAGCGATCATAACACGCAGGACACTGCTCGGCGCGTCGCCAAGATGTATCTGACCGAAGTTTTTCGCGGCCGCTATGTTGAAGCGCCGCCTGTAACCGAGTTTCCGAACGCGTCTTCTCTCAACGAACTGATGATCGTCGGGCCTATTAAGGTCCGAAGCGCCTGCAGCCACCACTTCTGCCCGATCATGGGACAATTGTGGATTGGGATCATGCCAAACGAACATTCCAACCTCATTGGTTTGTCGAAATACTCGCGGCTTGCGGATTGGGTGATGTCCCGCCCGCAAATTCAAGAAGAGGCGATTACGCAGATGGCGGAGGTGTTGATGAACAAGGTTCGTCCCGATGGCCTCGCCGTCGTCATGGAAGCCGATCATTTCTGTATGCATTGGCGCGGCGTGAAAGACGATGAAACCAAGATGATCAACAGCGTAATGCGTGGCTCCTTTCTTAAGGATCACATCCTGCGCGGCGAATTCCTCGCTCTCTTGAAAACTAAAGGGTAAGGCAAGTCATGCTCGTTCGTTGCCTCTATGCAAGCCGCTCCATCGAACCGCTCAGCGGCCCGTTACTCGGCAGCATCCTTGAGCAATCGCGCAAGAAGAATCCGGCGCTCGGCATCACCGGTCTTTTGTGTGTGTCAAAGGACCTCTTCATCCAGGTCATAGAAGGCGGTCGAGATGAGGTGTGCGACTTGTTCAACGCGATCGTCCGCGATGACCGTCACCAGCAGGTTCGTTTGCTGATTTACGAAGAAATCTCCGAGCGCCAGTTCGGTAATTGGACCATGGCCGAAGTGAACATCAGCAATCTCAACCCGTCGATGCTGCTGAAATACTTCACGCGGGCCGAGCTCGATCCTTTCAGCGGGTCTGGCAAGGCGACCTTGGCTTTGCTTTCCGACTTGATTGCAACGGGCGCTGTGCTCGCCCATCGGGATTGAGACGAAAGAACGTCCGTCTCTATATCCAGACGCGCTGCATCGGCATTGATGCAACATACCAATCGACCGCCGGTGAAATGCTGAGCCTGCGTTGAATGTCCAATTGGCCAAATCGGGGGTGTGCGCGGGCCACCCTCGCGCGGTCACCGTCGACATGAAGGCGCAAATGAAGCGCGTGCTGCTCGACATCGCGCAAGACAGCTTCGCCCGCAAAGAAGCTGGAAAACAAAGCCGGCCAGTCCTCGTTCAAGGCGATGCGCGCCAATCACGCCGCGCACCCGATCGAAAATGTCGGCGCCGAGCTCCGCGGCATGATGCTGTGGATCGTCAAGAACAAGCTGGTCGATAAGGGCGAAGAACTAGTTTCTGCTGCAATGATCAGAGACCGAACAAACGGCCCGGGGGGATCCGGGCCGTTTTTGTTTTGGGAGATGCGTGAATGGCATATATTGTCATTTTATGCCATTGGTGATATGGGCGTTGCCGGAGTTCAATATGCAGAGCATGAACATATCGCTGCCTGAGCCGCTGAAGGAGTTCGTGGATCGGCAAGTTGCGCAAGGCCGCTACAGCAGCGTCAGCGAATATATGCGCGAACTCATCCGCGCGGACGAAAAGCGCAAAGCAGAGGCCGAGCTTGAGATGAAGCTCCTTGAAGGCTTGGGCGGCGCTGATAGCGCGGTGAGCCCCGCCGAATTGGCTGCGATCCGCAAGGAGGCCCTCGCCAAGGTTGCCAGCCGTAAACCCAAAAGCGGATGACGAAGGTTCGTCAGAGCGCCGCCGCGCGCAACGATCTGGTGGAGAATTTTGTTTATCTGGCCGAGACTGGCGGCGCTGATGTCGCGGAGCGCTTTTTGAAAAGCGCGGAAGCGGCGTTCGGCGATCTGGCCGCCTTCCGGACTGGTGATGATGAAGCTGTCGTGCTTCTCGGCGGTGATGTTCGTCATTGGATAGAAGATGTGCGAGAAGAACTTTGCGCCCTTCGCCATCGCCCATTCTTTCATGGCGGCCGCGACGACGTCCGCGACGGCGGGATCCAGCGCGGCCCCGGTCATCACCGTGTTTTTCATCGCCTTGAAGGCGTTTTTGGACAGAGCCTCTTCCATGGTCGCGAGGTTGAAAACATCGCTCGCCCAGATGTCCTTGAGCGGACCTGGCATTGCGCACGGCATTGGATTGCGGTTGGAAATTTGTGCGATCGCCGTAACGCGCGATTGATTTGAACTCATAGAACGCCCCTCTTGTCATATACGATTTGCGTTAGTCGCTATCCGGCGCACTCGCCAGGAGACGGCCGTTGTGGGCGGGCGATTGGCTCATGAACGGGCGGGATCGCGTGAAATCGGGTCGCAGCGCATTAATTTTGCGCCTTGATCTTCCGAGGAGGGTGATCGGGGCGTCGTAGTGAGGGCGGCGACCAAACTGGCGGCGGCGGGATTTATGCTGTTATATGCGCGCAAAGAGGCTGGCGCTCGAACGCCCGCCGATAATCATTTCGAGGGCGGCGCATGAACTCCAACACTCTCCCAGCGGCAGAAATCCTCATGGAGGAAGCCTGTCGGGCGACCGGTCTTAAGGATTTTGGGCCGAGTGAATGGTTTTTGGAGCCGCTGCGGATTGAACTGGACTCGATCAATTCAGAGGCGCGTTTGAATGAGTCCGGCGCCGCAGTGCAGCGGCAAAGGCTGGTAGGCGCATTGTCAAACCGGCTGCGTCTCTTTGAGGCGATCCGGAAGAATCCCGAAATCGCGACATGGCCCATCGAGGTCAAAGGCGTGCTGCTGGCGCTGTCGCGCTCCGGCACGACGATGCTGCACCGGCTGTTGAACGCGACGCCGACAATCACGGCGGTGAAATGGTGGGAGACCCATTTTCCTGCAATGTTCGAAGGCGAGATTCCGGGCAATCCGAGCGGGCGGCGCGCCGCGGCGCAGCAGGTGTTCGATCACATGCTCGCCACCATCCCGGATCTGATGTCGATCCATCCGATGTCGCTTGATCATGTCGATGAAGAGATCACGATCCTGGATCAGAGCTTCATGAGCACGACGGCGGAATCATTTCTCTGGCTGCCGCGCTATTCCAAATGGCTTGAGACCGCCGACCATCAGCCGGCCTATGACGAATTGGTGCTCTGGCTTCGCTACCTTCAATGGCAGGATCCCGCGCGCAAGAATGCGGTCTGGGTGTTGAAGACGCCGAACCATATCGCCGCGACGAAGGCTGCGCTAAAGGCGTTTCCCGATGCGACCTTCATCATGACGCATCGGGATCCGGTGCGCTCCATTCCGTCTTATTGCAGCATGGTGGCCTCACTCTATCACATGAGCTCGGACCATGTGGATCTGATGGCGATCGGCCAGCATTGGCAAAACCGGTGGTCTGGCGCTTTGAAGCAGCTTTATGCGCTGCGCGCCGGCGATCCGGCGATCGAGGCGCGGTTCCTCGATATTCGCTACGATGATCTGGTCCAGGCGCCGATGGCGCAGGCGCGGCTGGTCTATGACCGGCTTGGGCTGGAATTCACCACCGCCGATGAGGCCGCGATGAAGGCATGGGTCGGCGGCAATCAGCGCGATAACCGCCCGGCGCATGAATATTCGCTGCAGCAATTCGGCCTCACCGAAGGGGGGCTGAAGGAAGCGTTCGCCTTTTATCGCAACCGGATGTTCCCTGGGCGATAGCCTCTTGCTCCCGCATTGGCGGAAATGCGCGCGGCGCGCTTGGCGCTTATGCGGCGGCGTATGATCTTCCAAATGCTATCGGCGTCATCGTCTGCGCGCCGTCAAAGAACGCATTGGGGGAAAGAGTATGGACGTTGAAGCATTGGCCGCGGAAATGGCGGCGCTTCGTGCGGAAGTGACTTTGCTGAAGGACATCGAAGCCGTCAGACGCTGCAAGTATCAATATTGGCGCTGCTTCGACACCGCCAATATCGAGGGTATGCGTGAGGTGCTGCATCCTGACGTGGTGCTGAGCGTCGAGGCGGGCGTCTATTCCATGAAGTACGAAGGCCGCGAAAATTATCTGGAGATGGTGCGGACGGGCGCCCACGCCGACATGATTTCGCATCACAATGGTCATCATCCCGAGATCGACATTGTCGGGCCAGAGGAGGCGATCGGCACCTGGTACCTTTATGATGATCTCTATGAGTATCGCCGGGGTTACCGGCTGCTGGGCACGGCTTTCTATCGCGATCGCTATGTAAAGCATGAGGGACGCTGGAAGATCCGCTACAGCCAATTCCATCGCCTCTACGAGATCGAGACCGAGTTGCCGCCGCGCGACGCCATCAAAGCGCATTATCTCGCCACGCACGCCTACAAGCATCCGGGCGATGAGCCGATTGCGCCCTTCCCGAAAGTGAAAGAATACAAGCACGAAGAGGGCGTAATGCCGCCCTTTTTGGATACAAAGTGATCGACGGAGAATGGGATGTCATCGTTGTCGGCGCCGGATCATCCGGCGCCGTCGTCGCTGCGCGTCTAAGCGACAATCCAAAATGCCGCGTTCTTTTGTTGGAGGCGGGGCCTGATTATCGGGCGCAGGCAGCGCCAGACGAAATGCGTCGCGGTCACTGGACCGGCATCATGGATCGCGCCCGCTTTCCGCAATTCCAGTGGATGGATCTAAAGGCGCGCCGGCGGCCAGAGCGGGCTCCTGAGCCTTTATGGCGGGGCCGCGGCGCTGGCGGTAGTTCTTCCATTAATGGGCAGGTGGCGCTTCGTCCGCCTTTGAGCGAATTCGACGAATGGGCTGGGCAGGGCGCGCCTGAGTGGAATTCGGAGATGGCGCTGGCTGGCTTTTGCGCCATCGAGCACGATCTGACGTTTGGGTCGGCCGATTATCACGGTGATAGCGGTCCCATCCCGATCTCGCGCGCGCCGATGCAGGTTTGGAGCGCGCTGGACCTTGCTGCCTATGAGGCGTTTGTAGCGGCTGGTTTGCCGCGCATCGAAGACTGTAACGCGCCTGAGACTGTCGTAGGGGTCTCAGCATTTGCGTACAATGCGCAAGATGAAGTTCGCGTGGGTGCGAATGAAGGCTATCTTGAGCCGATCCGTCATCGCGCCAATCTCCGCATTGTCGGCGATGCTCTCGTGGATCGTCTTTTAATCGAGCGTGGCGCCGTTCGTGGATTGGTGGCGATTATTCAGGGCGTGCAGATAAATCTGCATGCGCATCTTGTCGTTTTGTCGGCTGGGGCGATTCATTCGCCGGCGATCTTAATGCGATCCGGCATTGGCCCCGCATCTGCACTGCGCTCCATGGGCATCACGCCTATTGCCGACCTACCAGTCGGTCGTGGCTACCAAGAGCATCCACATATCTTTTTCGGATTCGAGATTGATTCTGAGGATGGTTTTGCGGGCAATGGCCGCCATACCAATCTCAGCGCCCGATGGTCATCGGCGCTATGCGGGACCGGCCTTGGCGATATGGTCGCGGTGGTCAACGGCCCGTCGCCAGCGCAACCAAAACTCGCAGGAATAGGTTTTGGCGTTAATCAAGCCTTTTCGCGCGGATCAGTTCGGCTGGCGTCCATAAATCCGCACATTGATCCGATCGTTGACATGAACCTCGCCGCCGATTTGCGAGATCGGGAAAGGCTGAAATATGCGGCCGCATTCTTCTGGAAACTGGCGACGAATTCACCTCTGTCAGCACTCATTCGTGGTCCGATCATTGATCGCAATGGTTCGCTTATCTCCCCAAAGGGTGACGAATCTCTGGATGATTGGATAGACGCAACGGTCGACGGCTCCGCTCATTCCGCTTCCACTTGTCCGCTGGATGCTCCTGAACGAGCGGTCGTCGGCGAATACGCGCAAGTCATCGGCGTCTCAGGACTACATGTTGTAGATTTGTCGATCACGCCTTTTAGTCCTCGCGCCAATCCTAATCTGACAGCCTTTATGATCGGCGAGCATTTTGGCCGCCGTATTGCTCAGCTTCAAAAGGAGGGATGAAGTGGCCAACGCCTTTTATCATCTGTGCATTTGCGTTTCAGACCTTGAGCGCTCGCTGCGTTTTTACTGCGATGGCTTAGGCTTTATCCGCAATGAGAGCTTCAAGATCGGCAGCGAGATGGCGCCGCTTGTTCAAATGGAGGGCGAGGTTGCGCTCAATTCAGTTTATCTGGGAATGACCGGCGTTCGGTTGGAGCTTTGGCGTTTCGATGCGCCAGAAGCGCAGAAGCTTGCGCAAAAGCCGATGAACACAATCGGGCTGACCCATATCGCGATCCGCGTTGACGACATCGACGCGACGATCAAGCGTGTGGAGCAATATGGCGGGATCTATTTGCCGAAGACGCGGACGCGCGCGAACACCGACGGTCTGCAAAGTGATATTGCATACGTCCTGGACCCTGATGGCGTGCGCATCGAATTGTTGTGGATGCCAGCAGAAATGGGACTCACGCTAACGGTTTAAGAACTCAAGCCCTCAGCAGCATCAGCATCTGCGCTGCGCCTTCCAAAGTTTCCCGAAGGCCCAGATAATTGGAGTCTCTATTCACGGGCGCCAAATTGCAGCTCACACCGTGAAAGCCGAGTTCCAGCAAGGTGCGAATTTGCGCTGCGCATTGTTCGGGCGTGCCCACGATCGCAAAAGCGCGCGTCAAATCGTCGTCGACCAGCTCCAGCATTTCCGGCGGATCGTAGCGGTCCAGATCGAAA
>Ga0247831_1000345_pt1 | contig 101869 bp, 105 predicted proteins | sample LaCruzMarch2015__9_FD_192406 | JGI IMG/M metagenome (GOLD analysis project Ga0247831, IMG submission 192406) | Freshwater microbial communities from meromictic Lake La Cruz, Castile-La Mancha, Spain - LaCruzMarch2015_1m | ecosystem: Environmental > Aquatic > Freshwater > Lake | place: Spain...
CATATCATCCCCGTTCGCATCAGACCAGCGAGTAAAAGTATCTTCCGCCTCTCGTTGCCAATTGATTGCAACTACCTTGCCATCTCTAAGGAGATAGCCAGACCCGCTTCCGGTAGTGACAGTTAAGGGTGTAATGCCACCAAATTTATCTCCGTAGATCGATGGCTCTATCTTTACATTTTGAATAATCGCATTATCAATCATTAGCTGTTGATTTGTTGAGTCGAGATTTACTTCATTATCAAAGTAAATTCCCCACTTCTTTACATCCCTATTCCATCTAACCTCATAGGTTGCATTAGGCCAGCTGATCTTTGCCCAATCTAAATCTTGTGCGCTCTTTGATAAATCACCAAATCTCCATGGTGAAGCGGTCAAAGTTATTAGCTCCATTTTATACCGCTCCTGTGCCTGCTTTAGAAGTAAAGATGGATATAAAATCATGTTGACTGGTGAGTTTCGTTGGTTATCTCGATCAAAGATTGATGGAGGATTTCGCTCCGCTGACAGAAGATTTAAATTTGCTGCCGATAAAACCGGTCGCATCTTTGTTTGGGATCCACTGTATGCAAAAGCAATTCTGCCAAAGGGTGCCAATATGTCGATATCTGAAATTCTTGCCGATCTTATTGGACCAATAACATCAGGTAAGGTTGAGGAGTAGATCGCAAGTAAACGAGTTAATCCAGCCTCTACCTGTTCCACATAAACCAAATCTGCCTGCTTTACCCCTATTTGCGGATGAGCCTCTTTAGTGTCATCGATTTTCACCGCCAATAGAAGTTCATTTGTTCCCTCTTGCCCTGTTAGATAATTAATCTCTTTTTGAGTTTGATCTAGTAACTCAATCTCAATCTTTGGCCAAACAAGTTGAACTGCAACAGCTGCAATAACGCTGAGTGAAACAATTAAGGCGGTGGATTGAAAAAACTTTTTCAAAGTACATCATCCTCAAAGGCGTATCTGACTGGTAACGGGGCCTTGCCAGCTAATCTAAAAATTCTAATTATGATCTTGCGGCGAACATTTCGAGCAGCATTAACCGCCTCTAAATGAAGGTTGATAGCTAATTTAATTTTGTTTGTAATATCTGATAACTCAATTAATAACTCAGATGGCAACTCTAAGCTTTCATCATAGGCAATCTCTTTTACCATTTTAAGTGATTTCGAGAGCACGCTTTCTGCCTCTGATCTCTCGAAAATTAACGCCTCACGAGCTGCATGAGCTGATGTTGAAATCAAAAATGATGTGGCCGGGTCTAGATTAGATTCACGCACGATCTCCATTGCAATCGCAGCCCGTTTTTGTAAAAGTGAATCCAAGGTTGCCCAAGATGTTTCAACTCGATGATGAAGGCGATCTAATCGACTAGCGGAGAAGGTTAAGTACCAGCCAATAAACAAAACAAATAGGACAATAAATAATTGAGTCAGATTCATAAACTATCTCCTATTCCAGAATCGACTATCTGAGATGAGCCCCACTTTATTATTTCCAGCCATCGCCATCTCGTAAACAGAGAGAATTTGATCAGCAACAACCTGCCAATCATATTTCTGGGAGCTTAGCTTTCCTTTACTGCTTAAACTTTGTTGAAGCTCATCATTTCGCAGCAATCCAATTAGCACCTTAGCTAGATCGGCACTATCTTCATTTTTAAAAAGTAAGCCAGCTTCGCCATTTTCTAGTACCGCCTTAAATGCAGGAATATCACTGCCAACAACTGGTGTGCCGGCAGATAATGCTTCAGTAAGAATAATTCCAAATGATTCTCCGCCGGTATTTGGTGCAACATAGATATTAATTGACTTGAGAAAGGATGCCTTCTCTTGCTCTGAAAGAAACCCTAGAAAGACGATTCGATTTCGCAAGCCAACATCTAACTTTTTGATTAGATCATCTCCATCACCAGGTCCGGCAACGAGTAATCTCACGTCAGGGATGAATCTGGCAATAATTGGAAGTGCATCTAGCAGAATTTGTAAACCTTTTCGAGGCTCCTCAAACCTTCCAATGAATCCTAAAGTATGGGGATTTCGCCAATGAATAGTTGGTTTCGCCAATGAGTACTGCGTGCTTTCAATACCGTTAGGGATCACAACCGCATCGGTATCAAAGTGATCCTTTAATGTTTGTCGTGCACTTTCACTGACTGCGATTCTTGCGGTTAACTTCTCAACTATCGGTTCAAGAATCGGTCCAATTGCATATATTGCCTTCTGCTTCGGTGATGAAACATGAAATGTACCGACCATCGGACCAGTAGCCGCTGAACAAGCCAAGAGTGAGAGTGAAGGAATAGCTGGTTCATGAAGATGGAGCAAATCAAAATCTCCTTGGGTAATCCACTGTTTAACCCGCGAACTAGCGATCGGGCCAAACAAAACGCGAGCAACTGAGCCATTGACTGGAATTGATATTGGCTTACCAGCATTAACCAACCAACTCTCATTTACCCGATCTTCATCTGAGACCGGAGCAAAAACTGAAACCTGGTGGCCCTCATCCAGTATATGTTTTGTAAGTTCACGGATATGAGTTTGTACGCCACCCGGAGAGTCCCAACCATAAGGACATACCATTCCAATTTTAAATTTCTTCATCAGTCCATATCCGTTGCAACATGTGCCAATCAACTGGTGAGGATTTTATTCCCTCAGCAAAATTATTTGCCATGAGTTGAGTTAATTTCTCGACCCGCTCCTCCGCTGTTCCTTCGGTAGGTATGGGTTCAATCCTTTTAAACTCTATATTTATCCCTAATTCAGAGTAGGTTATAAATGCGGATACAAAAGCGGAATTAGAATCGAGAATTAATCTAGCTGGCCCAGATGGCATTTTCGCAACACCACCAAAGAAATCAACTGTAAGACCATTTTTTGATAGGTCGCGATCGGCGACTAAAGCAACTAATTTTCCAGATCGCAAACGATCTAGCAATATAGGCATTACCTTCTCTTCTGTATGTAAAACTTCAATTCCAATTGATTGGCGATAATCTAAAAACTTTAAGAAGATCTGTTCTGGCTTTAACTTCTCAGCCACAGTCGTAAGATTTATACCAGTTGAACAGAAGTACGCGGCAGCATGGTCCCAATTCCCTGCATGTGGCAAAACCACTAAACATCCTTGTTTGCTAGCAATCGGATCTCGCAACAACTCCTCATTAACAACTGTTGTAGTTGAAATAATTCGCTCTTTGCTCCATTTATTCAATCTGAATGTATCTATCCAATAGCGAAGATATGAGCGCATGCCCGCTTTTGTTAAATTATCTAGCTCTATCTCACTAATTGAGGGTTGGACTCGAGCGTAATTGGATCGTAACCTCTTTACCCCTTTACCATTTTTTTTATAAAGGTAATCAGAAATTTTATTTGCTATCAGATAAGCTAACTTTTCTGGCATAACACCAATTAAGCGCCAGGCTAAAAGGTAAGCGATATACATAAATTACTTACTCCCCTGATACACAATCCATAATCTTTGAAGAACTGTGATGATAGATATCAGTGTAAAGAGGTAGATACCGATTGAGATGGCTGAAGTCACACCTAAACCATATAAACCGTAAGCGGTGAGAATCAGTATGGTGCGCTCAGCCCGTTCTGCTAAACCGCCCTCGCACGGAATTTGTAAAGCCTCAGCCCTTGCCTTGATATATGAAACTAGAAAACTTGAAATGATTGCGGTAATGAAAACAAAGCGTAAATTCTCCTCTTTGGCCGCGATGTAAATTAATCCGCCCAACAAAATTGCACTATCGCTAATCCGATCTAGAGTTGAATCTAAGAGTGCTCCCCATTTACTCACGCCTCTTTTTGAAAGCCGAGCAACTGTTCCGTCAAACAGATCAAATAGAACAAATCCAGCAACAACAAAAACGCCGGCGAGAAACTGACCATTTCCAAAGAAGTACAAGGCTGAGATTGAGGCTCCGACTCCACCGATTGTGGATAGCAGATTGGCGGTGACTCCGATTTTTATTAAAAACTTTGCAAATGGTTCAATAATTTTCACGACTGGATCACGAAAACTGCTTTGTAACATAAATACCATCGTAGGCTTAGGGGTGATGACAAGCCTAATCAACGCACGCTACCTGTTAGGTGAACACCCCTTGAAGGCAGAGATCGCTGAGCTATTGGCGTTGGTGCCATCAGATACCTATCCAGATGCACAGGCGCAATTGCTGGTGTTAATTGCTAGCGCTAAAGATGGAATTCCTTCCACTTTGGTTGATGAATGGCCGCAATTTCGAGAGAAATACATTCCTACGCTGGTCCTTATTTTAGATTTTGAAAGTGGCGAGGTTGATTTTGAGGATATGTGCGCCATTGTAGGAAAAATGTTAGAACCAGTTGTCGCACCCTTTCTAGTTTTGCACGCCGAGAATGGTGATCCAACCGCTCTTATCAACTTAGAAAATCTCAAAGTTATTAATTACTCAGATAAAAAAGTAGTTGAGCAAGATAGCGATCCAGAACACCATGATCTGGTCAAGGAGTTTGTTGTTGAGTTAAATCAATCTCTGCAAGAAGGAGGGTGGGAGCAGTTTGTTCAAGGATTAATAGTTCCAGCTACACCTTTTATGTTTAGTAATAAATTAGGCTTGATGGAAGCTAAAAAATTCTTAGACTTGATTCCAAGCAGCAGCTAATTGGGCTCTGGATTCGCTCAATAATTGTGGAATAACCTTTGTCTTTCCAATTATCGGCATAAAGTTTGCATCTCCAGCCCATCTAGGAACTAAATGTTGATGTATGTGTCCAGCAATACCGGCTCCGGACACCGCTCCTTGATTTATTCCAATGTTAAATCCAAGTGCATTTGAAACCTTTCGAACTACTAGCATTGCATGAGCAGTTAGCGCCGTGATCTCATTACGTTCGGCCTCATCTAACTCTGTTAAATCAGCAACATGGCGATTTGTACAGATCAACAAATGCCCTGCGTTGTACGGATATAGGTTCATAACCACATACGCCGTTACTCCCCTGAAAACAATTAGTGCCTCTTCGTCACTGAGTTCAATTATTTTGCAAAACGGACATGGCACATCATTGCCAGGTAATGGCCGGTTCTCGCCGTCGAGATAACTCATGCGATGTGGCGCCCATAATCTCTGCCAAGCATCGGGCATTCCAGCCCCACCTTGCATATGTATCTCACTCATTTAAATTTGCTTTTTACTTTTTATATTATTCAGCACTTCAGTGATAGCAGATTCAATATCAATTCCATTTTTCTGATCCCCATTTCGATATCTAAAGGAAACGGTTCCATTGTTCTGATCCTCTTCTCCAATGATCATCATGTATGGAATCTTCTCTAATTGCGCATTTCTAATCTTCTTTTGCATACGATCAGCGGATGAATCTACTTCTGCACGGATTCCAGCAGATCTGAACCGTTTAATTATCTCTGCTAGATAAGGTTCAAATGCCTCAGCAACTGGGATGCCCCTTACTTGAACTGGCGCCAACCATGCTGGGAATGCACCGGCATAATGCTCTGTCAATACTCCAAAAAATCTTTCGATTGATCCAAATAATGCACGATGAATCATTACCGGTTGCTGTTTTGTGCCATCTGCTGCCGCATACTCCAAATCAAATCTTTGTGGCAGTTGAAAATCCACTTGAATCGTTGACATCTGCCATGTGCGACCAATTGCATCTCGTGCTTGAACTGAGATTTTAGGGCCGTAGAACGCAGCTCCACCTGGATCGAGAATTAACTCAAGGTTTTGCTTGACTGCAGCTTGTCGCAACGCCTCTGTTGCCGCCTGCCAATCCGCCTCATCGCCTACTGATTTCTCCGGGTTTCGCGTTGAAATTTCTAAATAGAAATCAACTAATCCATAATCTCGAAGCAGATTAAGTACAAAGGTAAGAAGAGAATCCAATTCACTCGCCATCTGATCTTTAGTGCAGTAAATATGCGCATCATCTTGGGTGAATCCACGAGCCCTAGTTATACCGTGCACAACTCCAGATTTTTCATAACGATAAACTGTGCCAAACTCAAATAATCTAAGTGGTAGATCTCGATAGGATTTTGCTGATGATTTATAAATTAAATTATGGAATGGGCAGTTCATGGGTTTCATATAGTATTTTTGGCCAGCTTTTTTGATGGTTCCATCTGCATGAAACTCTTCATCCATCACCATTGGTGGATACATTCCATCGGCATACCACTGCAAATGACCAGAGGTTTCAAAGAGAGCGGCCTTCGTTAAATGTGGTGAATAAACAAATTGATAATCCTCTTCTTCATGGCGCTGTCTTGAATAATCCTCCATCGCCCTTCTAATAATGCCGCCCTTGGGATGAAAAACTGCTAGCCCAGAACCAATCTCTTCTGGAAATGAGAAGAGATCTAGCTCTGCTCCTAATTTTCGGTGATCTCGCTTTTCAGCTTCAGCAAGTAAAAATAAGTAATCATCCAACTCTTTAGATGTCGGCCAGGCGGTTCCATAAACTCTTTGGAGCATCGGATTTTTTTCTGATCCTCGCCAATAGGCGCCGGCTGCTCGCATTAACTTAAATGAGGGAATATGTTTTGTGGAGGGTAGATGAGGGCCACGGCAGAGATCACTCCAAACTGGATTTCCATCCCGCCCCAAATTGTCATAAATACTTAACTCGCCCTTACCAACCTCGACCGCAGATTCATCCTCTAACTCCGCAGATTTCAAACCAATTAATTCGCATTTGTAAGGTTCATTTTTTAATTCAATAAGCGCCTCTTCCTCAGTCACAACCCGACGTTTAAATCTCTGGCCAGCTTTTATGATTTTGCGCATTGCAGTTTCAAGTTTTTCTAGATCAGTTGGCGTAAAGGGTGCGGCAGGGTCAAAGTCATAGTAAAAACCATCTCGAATTGGGGGGCCGATTCCTAATTTAGTTTCAGGAAATACCTCTTGGACCGCTTGTGCCAAAACATGTGCGGTTGAATGGCGAAGCACATTTAAGCCATCTGGTGAGTTAATATTTACTGATTCAATTACATCCCCTTCATTTAAATCACTCCATAAATCCCGCAGTTCACCATTAATTCGGCAAACGACAACATCGGCATCGCAGGCAAATAAATTACTTGGTCTTTGATCACTCTCAATAGATTGTGCCTTGCCATTAATGCTTACTTTGATTGGCGCAGACATTGGACTAGGTTATCAAAATCAACCAGCCGCAGCGATGATTTACTCGCTATATCGGAAGTATGCGTACCAAATCAGCATAATTACTAAAATTGCCGAGAAGAAAATCGCTAAATAAATATAAGTACGCTTCCCATTAGATTTTGCCTTATGAGCAGCCTGTGTTGCGCTCTTCTTCGCACGATCTAGCAACATTGCCGCCCAAGCAAACTCAGTCGCTAAAATTCCTAGACCTGCAAAAATTATTAACCAGCCAGGCCCTGGGGTAACCAAAAAAACGACACCAATCACCGTTACTATGCCACCTACCGCGCCAACCATTACTCGCTTTAAAACGGTTTTCATGGGTTTATATTACCCAATAATTTTGATTCAAATGTTTCTAATAAGGCTGATCCATCCTCATTAGCAGGAATGAGTTTCTGATCAATTTTACTTACCCGCTGCAGCAATCTAATTGATGAACTTAGGTATACCGCTTTCGCTTGAAGTAGCTCTTCGTAGGAAAATTTCATTTCTCTTACGCCAAACCAGGTAATCAGAAGCTCACGCGTAATACCAGGTAAACAGCCAGTTGAAAGAGGTGGCGTCACCCATCCCTTGTCAGTTAGAAGAAGAAGGTTGGCTAGGCCGGTTTCAACAACCTCATCTCGCTGGTTGATGAAAATTGCATCATCAAAACCAAGACTCTCTGCGTATCTAAGCGCTGTGATTGAATCAATGTATGAGAGAGATTTAATTCCAGCAATAAGGGAATCGCTATTTTTGATATATGGAAATCTAGTCAATGTGGCACTCTCTGAAATCTCAGCAACTGGTTGCAAGGTTAGAAACCAGCCACCATCGCCCAGGCAGATTATTCGTAATCTATTTCTGCCGATCTCATCAATTAGAATTTTAGAGATGGCTAGCTCTACATCAATCTTTGCTGGCGTGCTAATCAACACCTTTGCGGCAGATTTCTGAATTCTCGAAAAATGGCGATCCCAGGCAATCACATTTTGATCAATAGTTAGAATAGTTTCAAACACCCCATCCCCACGAAGGAGTGAGCTGTCGATAGGTAATGGATTTGTACTCTCAGATACCACTCCATTGAAAAAGGTTTTCATTATTTACTCGCTCCAGCGATACTTATCAATCGCCTTGCCTTTAGCTCCGTTTCATCCCATTCTTGTTTAGCATCACTCTGCCAAGTTATTCCAGCACCAGTACCAAAATGTATTTTGCCATCACCATAACTCCAAAATATTCGAATGCCAACCGACATTAATGCTTGATCATCCTGACTCCAACCAATTACCCCGCAGTAAGGACCACGATTGACTCCTTCAATCTCTCTGATGCTTTTGAGCGCCGAACTTTTTGGGGCGCCACTGATTGATCCCGCCGGTGTCAAAGCGGCCAGTATCTGCGACCACTTAGTATTTTCTCGCAACTGCCCGACAACATCAGAAACTAGATGAAAGAGCCCAGGATGTTTCTCTGTCGCTAATAATCTAGGTACATCAACTGTGCCCGGTAAACAAATCTGGCCAAAATCATTTCGCATTAAATCTACAATCATTACATTCTCTGAAAAATCCTTATCCATGAACTCTTCCGAGCTTGAAGTTCCCTTAATTGGTGAACACTTGATCAGATCACCGCTTCTACTAAAAAAGAGCTCTGGTGAAGCGGATGCAATCTCGACTCCTGGCAATCTCAAATAAGCAGCGTACGGGGATGGATTCTCCTGCAGAATTAGATTTGCCAAGCCCAATAATGATTGCTCGCAACTGTTACTTAAAATTCGACAGAGGTTTACCTGATACACATCCCCTGCGGCAATCAACTCTTTAACTCGCTCAACATTATTCTCATACTGAATTTGATTTTGAGAGGAGATCCAATCTGTTTGTAATCTTTTCCAAATTGCCAATGGTGGCTGTGCCTGCACAACCTTTTCGAATCTGGCAGCTAGGAAATCTCCTTCGAAACTCTTTACCGTTACCCAAAAACCTGGTTTATCTAAAGAGCTAGGATCATTGGAGATCTCTACACACTCCGTGGCTAATTGCCCATCCATCCAAAAGATTGATTTAGAAAGATCCATGTTTGAACGGTACCTCTTTGCAGCAAAATTGGCGGATGTGCTAACTGGATAGGGATACGATAGATTTCACCCCTTAGTATGCGGACGTAGCGCAGTTGGTAGCGCGGAACCTTGCCAAGGTTCAGGTCGCCGGTTCGAACCCGGTCGTCCGCTCCATATTTTTTTGCTAAAAAAATGAAAATAGCTAGGTCGGATGGCCGAGAGGCGAGGCTCGGGACTGCAAATCCCGCTACACGGGTTCAAATCCCGTTCCGACCTCCATCAACTGCAATAAAACTTCTCTTCTTTATTTATGCGCGAGGTGGCCTAGAGATAATTCCTTTAGCTCCCTTTAACTTAAAACTGCCAGCTGCATTCGCAATAACTACGGCATCACCAGCTTCTACCTGCATAGCGGTTAAATCAGAGAAATTGATACTTCCAGAACCTTCCAGGAGCAGAAGGATGCCAAAACCAGCTTCTACAACTGTTTCATCGCCGGTTAAGAAATCGGCTCTGAAAAAATCATCAGCGATTGAGTTAAAGATTTTGTGCGAGTTAGTTCTCTCTTTCTCAAAGCGAGTGATGATCTGAGAGACCTCCACTTCACTTAATGGATCTAGCCGCAAAGCATCCAGTGCGACCTCATAACCAAGATCAAGATGGCCATCCTTATCACCATCAACTGCAAAACCATCCCATTCAAGCAGGATTGAAAGATCAGTTGGCTCTTGTAACTCTAAAACAAATATTCCCGCGTCGATTGCATGTGGAACACCAGCCGGTACAAAAATTACATCACCCGCTGAAACTTCAAGAAAGATCAATGAATCAAGTAATCCCTGCGAATCATGGTCTTGCACTAACTTTGCAACCTCTGCTTTACTCATTTTCCGTTTAAAGCCAACGCCAACTTTTGCACCAATTGGTGCATCTAAAATAATCCAGGCCTCAGTCTTGCCATGAGTAAGATCTAATTTTTCGGAAGCAAATTTGCGATCCGGGTGATAATGAACCGGCAATCTTTGATCTGGATCAAGCAGCTTCACCAATATTTCAGTAGAGCTGCCATATTTTTTTACATGGTCAACTCCCAGCCAATGATTGGGATCCTTTACAACCTCATCCCGCAATAATCTGCCATCAGCTAAAAGTGATAATCCATTAACCTTCTCACCAAATCGCGTAGTGGTTGATGCAATCCACTCCTCTGGCCGCATCGGTCCACCAGGACCCTTTCGAAGTTTGCCAATCCGATTACCGCCTCGATAAAAATGATCAAATTGATTTGAGGGTAACTTTTCGGCGCTTGGGCTTGGATTATTCATCCAGTTAGTTTAAAGGTTAAAGTTGGGCCATGCTAGAAAAATCTGATCGTCCATGGGGTCGATATGAGGTGCTGCAAGAGAGCGCTAACTACAAAGTAAAAAGTATTCACGTAAATCCCGGTCAGCGTCTTTCATATCAGCGTCATCAAAAGCGAGCTGAGCACTGGTTTGTAACTCAGGGTTCTGGTGAGGTAACAATTGAGGGAGCAATCTCCCAAGTCTCCCCAGGTTCTGTAATTGATATCGCGATAAATCAGCTTCACCGAATCGCAAATACAGGAGATGTTGAACTTATCTTTATTGAAGTTCAAACCGGAACTTACTTTGGCGAGGATGATATAGAACGTATTGAAGATGATTTTGGTCGCTAGTAGTATTTAAGCCACGGACGATTAGCGCAGCGGTAGCGTACTTCCTTGACATGGAAGGGGTCACTGGTTCGATCCCAGTATCGTCCACTCACAAACTTTTAGATTGCAGGTTTCGCTGATGGTTGCACTTATTCCTGGATTTCTCACAGGACTATCACTCATCATCGCAATCGGCGCACAGAACGCCTTTGTAATTCGTCAAGGTTTACTTCGCCAGCATGTTCTGCTGGTTGTTGCTATCTGTGCAATTTCAGATGCCGCACTTATTTTCCTGGGAACAGGTGGTCTCGGAACTCTTATTCAAAGCAGGCCATCATTACTTGAATTTATTAGGTGGTTCGGAGTTATCTACCTAACCTGGTTTGGAATCAGAAGCATTCGCTCTGCCTTTAAGGATCAAAGCTTGATTGCCGGTGAAGGTTCAGTGATCAGCAAATCAAAAATAGTCGCAACATGCCTTTCACTTACATTTCTTAATCCTCATGTTTATCTAGATACTGTAATTCTTCTTGGCAGTATCGCTAATCAATTCGAGAACGATCGCTGGTTCTTCGCAGTAGGAGGTGCTGTCGCAAGCCTCGTCTGGTTTACGACAATAGGTTTTGGAGCTCGGGCAGCTTCGCGATTTATGTCAAAACCGATATTCTGGAAAATACTCGATTCATTAATCGCTGCGGTGATGTTTACAATTGCAATTACATTAGCCTTCTACGACTTTGGAGCTTAATGATGAGATTTGTCTATCCACCACCAGCTGATGGGAAGCCATTTCGTCTCAGCATGGGCCTTAGAGAGTTAAATGAGGCAAATTGGCTTGAAGGTGGTTTGGATCTCGCGGATCAGCTAACCGAACGAAAGCGAATAATTCTTCAAAACAGAGGTCAGGTATTTCAAGAGATAACTGGGCATGATGAAGGTGTTAATTACTTTGCGAAGAAAATTGTTGAAAATCTCGCTGAACACCATCCAGCTTATTCATTAAGTGGAAGCACCATCCAAAACAAAGAGTTAGGTATCAAGGTCGATCTAACCGCTGATCATGCTTTTGTTCAGCTATCTCAGGTGATCGCAGAAGATTTATGTTTATTGCATTATGAGGATAATGTGTGGCGTTTAGTTGTTGCTGTTGTAATTTTTCCTTCCCGCTGGAACCTTTTAGAAAAAATTGGAAAGAGTATGGATCAAATTCATGCGCCGGTTCCTGGCTATAAAACCCAGTTGCAACCATTTATTACCGAAAGCTTTAATAAGATCAAACCAGAGCGTCCAGTTTGGCGTAAAAACTGGTCGTTGCATGAGAGCGAGTTATTACATGAGCCGTTCTTTAAAGAGATCCCACCAGTTATCGATAAGTTTTGGTGGCGTACAGAGCGCCAAACATTAACCGCATCAGCTGATTCAAAGTACTTACTGTTTACGATTAGAAACCGCAGCGAACCTTTCTTCTGGCTCAAAGAGGATCCACAAGCCGCAGCTAATTTTGCTGCCACCCTTGCAACATTGACGCCAGAAATGTTGGAGTACAAACATTTAGTTGATACGCGTGATCAACTGCTAAATTATTTGAAATTACCGTAATCAAAGAGATCAAAACCGTAATTCACCCATTTCCAGGCCATATGATAGGTAAATGAGTACGCAGCGACCTGATGCGAAAACTATCTCTGAGTTTCTATCCTCTAGAAGAAGTACACGTGATTTTCTACCCAAGCCAGTATCGCAAGAGATTATTGATCAAATTCTTACCGATGCTTTAACTGCACCTAGTTGGTCCAATACTCGGCCATTTAAGGTGGCGGTAGCCACAAATGATGTACGTGATCGAATCAGTGGTGAGTTCTTAAACCGTTGGGGCGCGTTATCAAAGATTATGCGTAAAGGATTAAAAAATAAGTTGTCACTTATTTTTTCACGTTACGGCCTGCCAACTAGTAATCGAAGCATTGTTAAACCATATGTTGCTGAATTGCGCCCCAGAGCTATTCGAGTGGGCAAAGAGCTTTACGAAGTGTTTGGAGTCAAACGTGGTGATCGCGAGGGACGGGATAAACAATGGGGCAGAAATTACTCATTTTTCGGCGCACCTGTTGAATTATTTATTTATATTCATAAGAGCCTCCATATTTACGCCGCATCTGATGCCGGTCTGATGATGCAAAATTTGATGTTGTCGGCACATGCTCATGGCCTAGGTACCTGCGCACAAGGAGCGGTAAATATTTGGGATGATGTTGTTCGCCAGGAGTTTGAAATTTCAAAGGATTACCGTTTGCTTTGTGGCTTGGCTATCGGTTATCCAAGCGATGACAAGGTCAACTCCTTCAAGGCTAATCGAATTGGTATTGATGAATTACTTCTCAAGAAGAAAGAACAGAAGTAAAGGATTTTACTTAAACCTCTTAGCAAAGGTCCTATAAGTGGAAATCAATACAATATATAGTGGGAAAATCAGCAATACTGCCTGTGCCATCATCTTCATATTTGAATTGATCTCAACTCCATAATTCCAGGAGAGGTAGCTTAAATTAATTAGATAAATAATTGAAAAAGGCAGTGTGATCGCTCTTAAAAACCTCACTCGGGTCAGGTGGGGAACCTTGAAGTTGCTAAGTGAAAGTAAGGCAAAAACCAAGGTATAAAAAATGATCTCGTTGGAAGAGACATTTAGCAGGATGAAGGATGGAATGACGATGTTCCAGGAACCTGGAAATCCATTAAACCAATGATCATCAGTCTCCTGATCGCACCTGGCAAACCAGAGCGCTGAAGTTAAGAGAATTACTGCAATAAGAGCTGCCTCTAAATTATTAGGTAGCAAATTAACGGAGGCCAAGAAGGCAACCGGAACGATAACGCAGGTAACGTAATCCACTACAAGATCTAAAACTGTGCCATCAATCTTAAGCACATGGATCTCGACATCAATCCGCCTAGCCAACGGACCATCAATTCCATCAATAACTTGGCAAAGAAGTAGCCAAAGCAATCCATCACGAACTCTGCCATCAATAACAGCCTGCAGAGAGAGCATTGCAAAAATAACGCCACTTGCCGTAAAAATATGAAGCGCCCAACCAGCACGAACTAATTTTTTATTTGAGAGTGCGCTCAAGGTTTCACCATAAATATTTGTGAGAAAAGATTAGATTGATCATTGGCTAATCTTCGTTGAGTTCTCATGAGATTAAAGTAGGTTAGAATCCATTCATGGAACAAATCGCCACGATATCTGCACTCACATTTGGTGCTCAGGCCTTTGTCACCCTATTTGTAATCCTGGACCCGCCTGGTGCGACTCCGATATTCCTTGCCTTAACAGCTGGCGAGAGCGAAAAACGAAAGCGAAGAATGGCTTGGCAAGGTGCCTTTATCTCCTTGGCGGTAATCGTCTCCTTTGCCATATTTGGTAACGCACTTTTAGGATACTTAAATATCTCCTTCGCATCCCTTCAAGGCGCAGGCGGATTGTTGCTATTGATAACCGCTCTAGGTTTATTGACAGGTTATGCACCAGAAGAGAAATCTGGCACCAGCAGAAATGTTGCATTAGTGCCACTGGGCACTCCCCTTCTTGCCGGACCTGGTGCAATTGTTACAACAATGCTCTTTGTTCAAGATTCAAAGGACTGGGGTCAGGTAAGTGCTTTATTTATCGCCATCATTGTTGTTCACATTCTTATTGGATTGACACTGATGTACTCCACCAAGATTTTATCTCTGATTAAAGAAGCGGGCGTAGATTTGCTTGCGAAGATTGCCGGATTACTGCTTGCCGCTATTGCAGTAGAGATGATTGTTGCATCAATTAAGGCTTACTTCTTCTAGAGGTTTTGTCAGTTCTCTGTAATAGAGTAATGATGTGAGTACAGCATTAAGTGAAACAACCTTTGTAATTGTTGATTTAGAGACTACCGGACCCTCCCCAAAAAGTGGGAGTGCTATCACTGAAATTGGTGCAGTTAAGGTCAAGGGTGGGGCTGTACAAGATCACTTTGAAACATTTGTAAATCCACTACTGGCCATTCCGCAATACATAACAGATTTAACCGGTATTACCGATCTCATGTTGGCAAATGCACCAATAATTGATGATGTTCTACCAAACTTTTTTGAGTTCATCGGAGATCACAACGAGGTAATTTTGGTAGCCCATAACGCACCATTTGATCTCTCCTTTCTCAAAAGTGCTGCAACCGCAATTGATCTTGCCTGGCCAAAATTTCGTACCCTAGATACCGTAGTCGTAGCCCGGCAGGTGCTAACTCCCGATGAGGTTCCTAATTGCAAATTATCTACATTGGCTCAATTTTTTGGCACCTTGGTTGATCCAAACCACAGAGCGTTAGATGATGCGAAGGCAACTACCGAGGTCTTGCACGGATTACTTGAAAGATTGGGCAGTATGAAGATTGATACCGATGTGAAATTACTAGAATTTACAAAAAATGCTAAACGAACCCAAAGCAAAAAATTTTATGGGCAAAGCTCTACCTAGAACTCGCGATCTCATTGCTTAACTCCACCCAACTTTTTAACACTGAGGCAGCCGCTCCAGAATCAATTGCTTGATTTGCCATTACATAGGCATTAGCTATTTGTGTTTGCAATGGCAGGTGAAAATCCCCTTTAAAAGCGGCGATCGCAAAGGCGGCATTTAATGCAACCGCATCTCTCGGGGCGCCAGATTTACCAGCAAAGATCTCATTTGTTATCGCAGCGTTAAATTGAGCATCCCCGCCACTTAACTCTGTTATTGCCGATCTTGATATACCAATATCAGCTGGATCAAATCTCTCGGTTTTCACACCATCACTACTCACTTGGTACACAGTGCTTGCGCCCGATAAGGAGATCTCATCTAAACCATCATCGCCACGAAAGATAAAGCCCTCTTTACCTTGCTGTGCAACAACCTGTGAAATCAACGGAAGCAGCTCTGCCTTTGCAACGCCAATCGCAGCAGCTTTAGGTTTCGCGGGATTAGATAATGGTCCCAAGATATTAAAAACCGTAGGAACGCCCATCTCCTTACGTGCCAGCGCAGCATGTTTCATTGAAGAGTGAAAGATTGGTGCGAAACAAAAACCAATACCTATCTTCGCAACAGTTTTTGCTACCTCTTCGCCAGATAAATCAATTCTTACTCCTAGGGCCTCGAGTAAATCCGCTGATCCAGATTTAGATGATGCCGCCCGATTTCCATGTTTTACTACTCGTGCACCCGCTGCATTTGTAATTATCGCAGCGGTAGTTGAGATGTTGATGGTATTTGCGCCATCTCCACCTGTTCCAACGGTGTCCACCGCTCGTTCTGAGATATTGATCGGCAGCGATTTTTCATACATCTGCTCAACTAGTGCGATAACTTCAGTGGCAGTCTCGCCCTTATCTTTCAATGCCAGCAAAAATTTTTTTATATGGGAAATATCAGCCTCGCCAGTTAAAATCTTATTCATGGCCCAAGTAACCTCTGTACTGCTCAAATCTTGGTGGTTAGCGAGCGCAGTTAAGATCTCTTCCCAACTCATAGAGATTAATTAACAGTTGTGTTTGCAGGGTTTGCTGAATTAACTTGAGCTGCATTTAAAATTGCAGCGCATTTTTTCGCTAAATTAAATGGGTCTATGGGATGCGTAATCATGCCTTCTGCTCGAGACCAGGTTGCCAACCAATTATCATCTGCTCGACCGGTGATAAGGAGTACGGGCGGGCAGTTGAAAACTTCATCTTTGAGTTGTCTGGCAACTCCCATGCCGCCCTCAGGGACCGCTTCGCCATCTAGGATAAAAAGATCAACCCTCTTCTTGCTATCTACATAAAGTCGAAGTGCACTGGCGGTGGCAAAATCAACAATCTCCTTGATTGAAATATCATCGGAAATCGCCTTGCCCAGCGCTGAACGAACACTGGCTCGAACTGTTGAATCATCAGAGTAAAGGGCGATACTCACAGCGCGGTCGGATTTCATACTGGTAATCCTACCTTTGAAGAGATCTCGATTCTGGGTGATCAGTTTCACCCGAAAGTAAGGGCTTAGGGCAAGCCCTCGATGAAGCCAATCCCGCGTATATCGGGAATAATGATCTCCATGACAACCTATGCCGGATCTGTAGATAGGGTCAATCGCCCAAATATGGTCGCAGTTGGCACCATTGTTTGGCTGGCATCTGAGTTAATGTTTTTCGCCGCACTTTTTGCAATGTACTTCACTACACGCGCAGTGCAAGGTCCGCAGGTTTGGGCAGAGGCCACTGCAATCTTAGATATTCCATTTGCTGCTGCTAACACGACGATTTTAGTTCTCTCCTCAATTACCTGTCAGTTTGGTGTCTTCGCCGCAGAGCGTTTTCAGGCGCGCAGAACTGGAACTTTGCGTGAAGTTTCAAAGTGGGGAATGCGTGAATGGTTTGCGCTTACCTTCTTAATGGGTGCAATCTTTATTGGTGGTCAGGTTTATGAGTATGCACACCTAGTTTCTGAGGGCGTGACTCTTTCATCTAGCGCTTATGGTTCTGTCTTCTACATAACCACTGGCTTCCACGGTTTGCATGTAACTGGTGGATTGATTGCATTCTTAGTAGTTTTGATTAGAGTATTTAAAGCTCAAAAATTTGGTCACTCACAAGCGACCATGGCAATTGTTGTCTCTTACTACTGGCACTTCGTCGATATTGTTTGGATCGCTCTCTTCTCCGCGATCTACCTGGTTAAATAGGTATACAAGATGAAATTCTTATCAAAGTATCGACGCCACAAATTTGCTACGCCAATGTTGATTGTTATCGCCCTATCCACTTTGGGATTTACATTTTCGGCGGCGACCGCATCTCCAGCAAAATCAGAGTTAGCGGCAAGTGCTAAATCAACTCTGATTGCCGAAGGTAAAGAGATTTTTCTAAAGGGTTGTTCCTCATGCCATGGCTTAAACGGTGAAGGAGCAAGCATCGCTCCATCATTGATCGGTGTTGGAGCTGCATCTGTAGATTTTCAGGTAGGTACAGGACGTATGCCAATGGCTGATATGAGCCAACAGGCGATGCGAAAGGCACCTCTGTATACCGAAGAGGAAACAGCAGCTCTCGCTGCATATGTAGCAACTCTTGCGCCAGGACCTGCCAGCATTACAAATGAAGAGATAACTTGGGAACGAGATGGCAGTACCGCAGAAGGCGGCGAATTATTTAGAAACAACTGCGCGATGTGCCATAACTTTGCTGGTCAAGGCGGTGCATTAACTAAGGGAAAGTATGCGCCAACTGTAATGGGGGTAGAGCCAAAACATATATATGAGGCGATGATTACCGGACCACAGGCGATGCCAGTCTTCTCTGATAAAACAATTACGCCGGAAGAGAAGTTATCAATAATTAAGTGGATTAAATCAGCTGAATCAGAGCCAAACTTAGGTGGTGCCTCTCTTGGCAGAGTTGGCCCTGTAACTGAAGGCTTACTTGTTTGGACATTTGGTTTGGGATTGCTGGTTGCAATATCTGTATGGCTAACGGCGAAATCTAGATAAGGTTCTTATTAAATATGAGTAATGAATTAGCACCACTTTCAGATCCTGGTTTACCAGCCCACGTTCATCGCAAGGCAGACATTGATCCAGTTGCAGAAAAAAGAGCGGAACAACAAGTTGCGGTTTTATTTGCTATTTCGGCTTTTGGCACTCTCCTATTTATTTACTCCTATCTTTTTATCGACACCGAATCCTTTGTCTTCATTCCAGTCATGGGAAATACCAATGCGCACCAACTCGGACTTGGTATGGGTCTTGCCATTGCATTATTGGGAATTGGTTTTGGTGCGGTGCATTGGGCGAAGACTTTAATGTCTGACACTGAGGTAATTGCAGAACGTCATGAGATGCGCTCTGAAGATGCTGATAGAGATGCATTTGTTGCTAGCGTTAAGGAGAGATCTGAGGTTGCAGGCCTAGGCAGAAGATCGTTGATTAAGCGAACCCTTGGTTTATCTGTTGGCTTAGTTGGAATTTCACCAATCCTGTTGCTGGGTGACTTAGGACCGTTGCCGGGAAAATCTTTAGAAGAAACCAATTGGCGCAGAGGGACCCGACTAGTAACCGACCCAGGTGATCGGCCAATCAAACCTGCTGATCTTGAGGTTGGTGCAGTAGCTCAAGTGTTACCAGAGTTGCGACCAGGGCAAAAGAGAACTTTGAATGACATTGCAAAGGATGCTGTCCTTTTAATCAGATTACGCACTGAGGAGTTTCAGTTAGATGCTGAGCGTCTATCTTGGACTTATGAGGGAATTATCGCCTTTTCAAAGATTTGTTCACATATGGGATGCGCAGTTGCGTTATATGAGCAAACAACTAAACACTTGCTTTGCCCATGTCATCAATCCACCTTTGATGTAACTAGAGCTGCAAAGGTGATCTTTGGACCGTCTGCCAGACCACTGCCTCAGTTGGCAATTACCGTGGATGCGGATGGAAATTTAATGGCTCAAAAACCATTTAATGAAGCAGTTGGACCTAGTTACTGGGAGAGATCATGAGTGCAAAAGAACGTGTAGCGGGAAACGTTGCCAATTATGTAGATGAGCGAACCGGCTCGGCAAAATGGCTGAAGAAGAATCTTAATAAAGTCTTTCCCGACCACTGGTCCTTCATGCTGGGCGAGATTGCCCTTTACTCCTTTGTGATCCTTCTTTTATCTGGCACATTTCTAACCTTTTGGTTTGACCCTTCCATGGAGCATGTTGTTTATAAGGGCTCATACCAGCCGCTAAAGGATGTAGAGATGTCTGCTGCCTATGCATCAGCACTTAATATCTCATTTGATGTTCGTGGTGGTTTGTTAATGCGCCAAATCCATCACTGGGCCGCATTAATTTTCATCGCCGCAATTGTTGTGCACCTACTTCGCGTGTTTTTCACCGGCGCATTTAGAAAACCACGTGAGTTCAACTGGATCCTAGGAGTTGGCTTACTAACACTTGCAATCGTTGAAGGCTTCTTAGGTTACTCGTTGCCTGATGATCTTCTCTCTGGAACTGGTGTTCGCATCGCACATGCAATTATTCAAGCGATCCCGGTAGTTGGTACCTACCTCTCCTTCTTTGCCTTTGGTGGTGCCTTCCCTAGTGAAATATTTATCCCGCGAATCTATGTTGTACACATCTTGTTGATTCCAGGAATCATGCTGGCCCTAATCACAGTTCACTTGATGCTAGTTTGGTACCAGAAGCACACTCAATATCCTGGTCCTGGCCGAACTGAAAAGAATGTAGTTGGCTACCCATTGATGCCGGTATACATGGCAAAAGCAGGTGGTTTCTTCTTCATCGTATTTGGTGTGACAGCATTGCTAGGTGCGACTGCTTCTATCAACCCGTTATGGCTTTACGGGCCGTATACACCCGGCCAAGTTACCGCAGGCTCTCAACCAGATTGGTACATGGGCTGGCTAGATGGACTCGTGCGAATGGCTCCGCCTTGGGAAACCTACGCCTTTGGCTACACAATCTCTTGGAATATTTTAATTCCAGCATTAATTGTTCCTGGAATTATTTTTACTGGAATGGCGCTGTATCCATTTATTGAAAGTTGGATCACTGGAGACAAACGCGAACACCACATTTTAGATCGTCCAAGAAATGTTCCTAACCGAACAGCTCTAGGTGCAATGTCTATAACCTTCATAATTGTTTCTCTCATTAATGGTGGAAATGATTTGATTGCAACCCATTTTGACCTTTCAATTAATCAAATCATGTGGGGTACTCGAATTGGCATCATTGTCTTGCCACCACTGGCATTTGTGATAACAAAACGAATCTGTCTCTCTTTGCAACGTGCCGACCGCGAGCTAGTGCTACATGGTCGCGAAACTGGTCGATTAGTGATGCTGCCACATGGTGAGTTTGTTGAGGTTCATGAAGAGTTAACACCAGAAAAGAAGTGGCTGCTTACTCAACATGAACAGGCCGCGCCAATTGAACTTGAATTGGTTGATCAGGCTGGAGTGCGTAACCCTAAAACCTTCCGCGCCAAGCTGCAGGCAAGATTTAGTGCTGCAAATGCAGAAGCGGTTGCTAAACCAACAGCGCAAGATCTTAAACAGTTAGAGAATGAACACCACTAAATCAATAAACGCTATCAATAAACGCTATAAAGAAACGCTATAAAGAAACGCTATAAAGAAAAGATCTAAAGAAACGCATTCTTAAAGGAGATAGTTGAGGCAAAGATTACGCCTCGAGTATCTCCTTTAATTTAACCAAACTCTTACCCATAGCCTTTGGCACCCAATTCTCAGGGTGTCTTTTTTTGATAAGCCATAATCCCCTAGCATTTCGAGCATCCCAACTCTCAGTAACCTCAGTTCTCTTATCATCAACCTTCTTAAACTCATACCGCCAAACATTGTGAAGTAGGTGCTGCCAAGCGATTGATTCACCCTCTTTAAACTCAATCACCTGATTATTGATCACATAAGGCAAGCCTTGTTCCATCCGCATCCCAAACTTTGCGCCCAGGAATAACTTTGTAGGGCCGGCAATTACCCCTTTGACCATACCGGAGCCATCCATCAATGAGTGATTTTTCGGCTGCGCTATGAAATCAAATATCTCTTGAGCGCTCTGATTAATCGTTAACTTAGCTTTATAGAAATACAACTCACCAGTGTCAATTATTTCTGCTCGTAAACTCATTCTTAGATTTACCCTAGATTTACCCTAGATTTACTTAGTGAGCTGAATTAGATGGCTTGTCATACTCTAAGACAAAGCCAATTGCTGTGAACAGCAATACGCCAGCAGATATCAAGGTAACCCACCAACCGATGATCAACCCAACGCCCACTGCGGTCATAGCTAATGCAAGCGGTAGCGGCCACCAAGAGTGAGGTGAGAAAAATCCCATCTCGCCAGCTCGATCTGCGATCTCACCCTGCAAATTATCTTCAGGTAAGAGGCCACCGGATCTGCGATCAGTAAACCAAAGATAAAATCCAACAATAAAAGCAAGGCCAGCACTTAAGCCAATTGCAGTTATTCCAACCGCCTCCCCGCCAATCTGCCAGTACAAGATCGCAGTTATAAGGTAGAAGAGAGCTAAACCATTAAATAATTGCCAACCGACCTTCATTAATGTTTGCTCGTTTCTGCCATATGAGGATGGTGAAGATCAAAGGCTGGGCGCTCACTTCTAATTCTTGGCATAGATGTGAAGTTATGACGCGGTGGCGGACAAGAGGTTGCCCATTCAAGTGAGCCGCCATAGCCCCAAGGATCATCAACAGTGACCTTTGGTGCATTTCTACTCTGCCAAATATTTATAAAGAATGGAATCATTGATAATGCTAGTAATCCTGATCCAACAGTTGAAATCATATTCATTCCCGTGAAGCCATCAGATGCTAAGTAATCTGCATATCGGCGAGGAAAACCTTTAATTCCTAGCCAGTGTTGAATCAAGAATGTAGTGTGGAAACCAAAGAATAATGTCCAGAAATGAATTTTACCCAGGCGCTCATCTAGCATGCGTCCGGTGAACTTTGGCCACCAGAAATAGAAGCCAGCAAACATAGCGAACACTACGGTGCCAAATAGAACGTAATGGAAGTGAGCCACTACAAAGTAGGAGGCAGATACTGCAAAGTTAAGTGGAGGACTTGCCAAAATAACACCAGTTAATCCACCAAATAAGAAGGTAATTAAAAAGCCGAGCACAAATAACATTGGCGTATCAAATGAGATTGAACCCCGCCACATAGTGCCGATCCAATTCACAAATTTAACGCCGGTAGGTATGCCGATTAAAAATGTCATAAAGGAGAAGAAGGGAAGAAGTACTTGGCCGCTGGCGTACATATGATGCGCCCAAACCGATACCGAAAGAGCTGAGATTGCAATTGTGGCTGCGATCAAACCTTTGTAGCCAAAGATTGGTTTACGGCTAAAGACTGGCAAAATCTCAGTAGCGATTCCAAAAAATGGTAGAGCTAAAATATAAACTTCGGGGTGGCCAAAGAACCAAAATAGATGTTGCCACAACATGGCTCCGCCATTGGCTGGATCAAAGATCAAACTGCCGAATAAACGATCAGATTCAAGTGCAAGAAATGCAGCGGCTAGGGCTGGGAAGGCTAGAAGAACCAGAATCGAAGTTAACAAAACATTCCAGGTAAAAATCGACATGCGGAACATTGTCATTCCTGGCGCCCGCATCGTAAAAATAGTTGTAATGAAGTTAACGCCACCCAAGATTGTTCCAACACCGCTTATTGCTAGACCCATCAACCAAAGATCTGCGCCAATTCCTGGTGAGTACTGTGAGTTAGATAAAGGTGCGTATGCGGTCCAACCAAAGGATGCTGCACCACCTGGTGTCAGGAAGCCGATAAAAGCCATGGTGCCACCAAATGAGTAAAGCCAGTAGGACAACATGTTCAATCTTGGGAATGCAACATCTGCAGCACCGATTTGCAGCGGCATAATCACATTAGCAAAACCAACAAATAATGGTGTTGCAAACATCAACAACATAATGGTTCCATGCATTGTGAATACTTGGTTGTACTGCTCATTACTTAAAAATTGCATTCCTGGTCGAGTTAACTCTGCTCGCAGAGCCATTGCCAAAATCCCACCAATTAAGAACCAGACAAATGAGGTGATCAGATATAGGTAACCGATTGTTTTGTGGTCGGTTGAGGTGATGAACTTTACAAACAACTTTCCCTTACTTGTAGGGACTACGGGTGCCCGCTTTAATGTAGGCCTTGGAGCGTAAGTTGTCATGGTGTTGCCGCCTTATCTATTTCATTCTGGTTTAAATCTCGCAAGGACTGAATATAGGATTCATATTCAGTCGGTGTTACCACTTTGACATTGAACAACATCTGAGAGTGGTTTCGTCCACACAAAATATTGCACCTGCCAGGATAGGTACCTAACTTATTTGGTGTGAATTCAAGGTAATTTTCTACCCCAGGCAAATTTTGCATTTGAATCATAAAAGCTGGAATCCAAAAACCATGAACTACATCATTTGAATTAATTGTGAATTTAACCTTTTTTCCTTGTGGTAAGTACAAGGTTGGCGGCTGAGCTGGCGTTCCAGTTACTGAAGCTGCTGGGAAATCCCCAGCCTCTTTGTAGGTGAATTGCCATGACCATTGAAAACCATTGACATCAATTATGTGTGAAACTTGCGAGTCAGGTGATACTTTAACAATTTTGCTCTCTTTAACTACTGTGAAGTAAAACAAAACCGCTACAATTAAAAATGGAATAACGATGAAGGTAATCTCAATAAAATTATTTTCTCGGGTTTGTTTTGGAAACTCTTCATTTTTCTTGCGATGAAAAACTACTGGCCACAAGATAAGTACCAGCGTTACAACTCCAACAACTGCTGCGGCAATCCAGGCGCCCTGCCAAAGTGATAATGCTTCATCATTTACGCTTGTCACGCCTTGCTCAAAGCCCAGACCAGAGATCTCATCTGATGAGCAACCTGTTAAAAAGAGGCTTCCAAACAACCCCGCACTAATCTTTTTTAGGTGGCTGGGACGCATAGGGTAAGGATAACCTTGCACCCGAGTTAGTTCTCTCCGGGAAGGTAGCGTGCAGCGGGTGGTTCGTATCACAAGCGGGTTCCAGCAAGAAGCTCCCCTTGATTTGGCGGCCGCGAAAGTTATCTCACAAGTATTTCACCGAGGTTGGCCAGACCCTGCAAAGATCAATTCTGATTCTCGTCAGACAGCGCTTTTATTAAATGAGGCTCGAAATACCTTTGCCAAACACCTTCAAGTAAGAAGTGATGAGATCGAATTTTTAGGTGAGGTGAATTTAGGGTTTCACCTTGGAATATCTGGCCTTTTAACATCTGGGAGCCAATTGTTTATTTCCGAGGTTGATAAACAAGAGATCTTTGCAGTTGGTGATAATTATCAAAATGGTGGTGGCGTTCTCCACAAAGTACCAGTAAATAAATCTGGCGTGATTGCGAATTTCCAATCATCTAGTCAAGATGTTATTTCGTGGCAGGTTGCAAATGGTGAGACTGGGATTATTGCCCTTGCTGCACCTACCGGTTCTAAAGTTTTTGCAGATTGCACATCAAGCGGTGTTGATTACCTACCTAACTTCACATATGACACAGCTTTATTTGATAGCAGATCTTGGTATGGGCCAAGTGGCTTGGGTATTTTGATTGTAAAAGAGGGGGCACAATGGCGTAATCCCCTGCCGCATAATGATTATCAAAAAACGCCTAACTCATTTTCGATACCCCTTGCCTTAGCAAGTGCGGTCGCATTAGAAAATTACATCGTAAAAAAGCAGGATAATTTGGGTTACCGCGAATTACTTTTAAATACTTTAGATAAAGCAAAAATTGCCTACTACACCCCTAATGCAGCTAATTATCTATCCAAGTATTTGAGCTTAGTCTTTGCAGATTTAGAGGCGGATCGATTGGTGCTCGAACTAGAGGATATGGGTTTTGCAGTTGATTCTGGATCGGCATGTAAATCAGCTGATATGGCGCCGAGTCATGTATTGCATGCCATGGGGGCGAAGACAACTGGAAATATCAGAATCACTTTTCATTTGAACACAACGATGCAGCAAGTACAAGGTTTATCTGATGCGATTGTTACTACCGTAAATAAGTTACGGGCGGTTTAACTAGCTTTGTAAATTCACAACTAAATGTTGTGAGATCTCCTCAGCAGCTGCATCTCCGTAAGCTGCACTAAATCTGCCAAGAAAATCAGCTTTGGTGAATTTATACTCCTGCGTTCCAGTTGTCTCAAGACAGTATGTGGCCAACATAGAGCCTAGCTGTGCGCATCTTTCATGACCCAAGCCCCAGGAAAGTCCAGCAATAAAGCCTGAGCGAAAATTATCTCCGACTCCAGTTGGATCAACCTTTGAATCCTCCTTTGGCACAGATACATAGATCGTTTCCTTGCCGTGTTCCTCTATCTGCGCACCCTTTGATCCAAGGGTTACAACTCGAACTTGCACCCGGTCAAATAATTGTCGATCGGTCCAACCTGTTTTTTGAATCGCAAGTGCTAGCTCATACTCATTTAAAAATAAGTACTTTGCGCCATCGATTAATTGGGCAATCTCCTCACCACTCATTCGTGCCATTTGTTGTGATGGATCAGCCGCTACTGGAATCTTTAGTCGACGTGCCATATCGCTATAGCGCATCATCGCTTCGGGATCATCGGGAGAAATAACAAGTAGATCAAACTGTCCAGTCTTTGCCATGATTGGAGCTAACTCAATATTTCTGGCCTCACTCATTGCGCCCGGAAAAAATGATGCGATCTGATTTAACTCAGTATCGGTAGTCACCATAAAGGTTGCGGTGTGCAGTTTTTCTGAGACTAAAACATGGGATGTGTCTACGCCATGGCGATTTAACCAGGCCTGGTAACCAACCCAATCTTTACCAACTGCAGCTATCAGAATTGGATTTAAACCAAGTGCACCCATACCAAAGGAGATATTTGCGCCGCAGCCACCACGGCGAATCTCTAGGGTATCAACTAAAAAAGAGAGGGAAACCTTTGCTAAGGAGCCAGCAACTAGTGAGTCGGTGAACTTTCCGTTAAAGCTCATGATGTGGTCGCCACCCACGGAGCCAGCGATAGCAACTCTCATTTTAAATTAATTTTTTAAGGATTAAAGATTAATTAAAGGAATCACCACATGCACATGAACCACCGGCATTTGGATTATCAATAGTGAAGCCCTGTTTTTGAATAGTATCTACAAAGTCAATTGAGGCGCCCATTAAGTAAGGAGTGCTCATCTTGTCGGTGACAACCTTGACCGCTCCAAATTGAGTGATGGTGTCACCCTCTAAGGCACGATCATCAAAGTAAAGTTGGTATCGCAAACCAGAACATCCACCAGGTTGAACAGCAACTCGCAGGGCTAAATCATCTCGGCCCTCTTGTCCTAACAAAGCGGCAACCTTTTCAGCTGCAACTGGTGTCAGTGAAATGCCTGCCGATGTAATTTTTACATCTGTCGCTGGTGATGCATCTGTGCTCATCTTGATCCATTTCTATCGGTTTAAACTCTTTGAACTATTACCACCGATACGGTGGTAACTCCTATAGGGCAAGGTTACTAGTGAATCAAGATAAATGTCTCCTTGAAAGCCTGAAGCCCTTAGGATTGGTACATGAGTTTGACTGAACTACTTTTGCTTGGTCAAGAGGGTGATCCAAAAAGTGAGCGTGGCGTCTCATGCGATGGGCAGTTGCCATCAGCTAGTGATCCAAAACTGGTAGAGCGAGCGATCAAAGCACGCGCCAGCCTTGGTGATCAGGTAATGATTTTGGGACACCATTACCAACGTGATGAGGTAATTGATTTTGCCGATATCCGAGGCGACTCATTTAAGTTGGCGCAAGCTGCTGCAGATAACCCTGAAGCTAATTACATCATCTTCTGCGGTGTGCATTTCATGGCAGAAAGTGCTGATATTTTAACTAAGTCTTCACAGCAAATTATCCTGCCCGATCTTTCCGCAGGTTGTTCGATGGCAGATATGGCCACAGCAGTACAAGTAAATGATTGCTGGGCACAACTTGAAAAGTTAAATTTAACTGGCAAAACAACTCCGATTACCTACATGAACTCTTCCGCTGCGATAAAGGCTTTCACTGGAAAAAATGGTGGCGCAGTATGTACCTCATCAAATGCAGAACGTGCAATGAGGTGGGCATTTGAGAAGGGTGAAAAGATTTTATTTCTTCCCGATCAACATCTAGGCCGAAATACTGCAGTTTTAAAGTTGGGCTTATCTCTTGATGATTGTGTTGTTTGGAACCCTTGGAAACGCAATGGTGGATTAACAGATGAAGAGGTTAAAAAAGCTAAGGTAATTTTATGGCGTGGGCATTGCTCAGTTCACGGCAGATTTAGCTTAGATAACATTAAAGATGCTCGCAGTAAATTGGCTGGGGTAAAAATACTTGTTCATCCAGAGTGTCAGCATGAGGTGGTGGCTGCAGCCGATGTTGTTGGCAGCACTGAGATGATTATTCAAACTGTGCAGCAATCACCAGCAGGTTCGAGTTGGGCGATTGGAACTGAATTGAACTTGGTACAGAGATTGGCTAATGAGAATCCTGAGAAAAATGTGATATTTCTTGATAAAACTATCTGCTACTGCAGCACAATGAATCGGATTGATTTACCACACCTAGTTTGGGCAATGGAGTCATTGGTTTCAGGCAAGGTAGTTAACCAAATATCGGTGAACCCCGACACAGCGATGCATGCAAAAGTTGCACTAGATCGAATGTTGGCTCTACCGTAGCCGCATGAGCAAATCTGAAGAGAAAAAGAGTGTTGGCAAAAAAGGCAAACCAACGCCAAAGCGCAAAGAGGCAGAGGCAAAAACTAAGAGTTCAATCCTCTCCCCTAATGCATCATCCTCTGATAAGAAGAAGTTAAAGGCGCAATCTCGAGCTCGACGTTTGGAATCACGTGCTGCTTTTATGCGTGGCGAAGAGAGTGCTCTACCACCAAGAGATAGAGGGCCGGCAAAGAGATTTATTCGAAATTATGTTGATAGCCGACGAACAATCTCAGAGTATTTTTTAGTTTTGATTATGTTTGTTTTATTCCTAACAATTATTCCAAACCCTACAATTCAAATCTTCGCGATCGCTGTGATGTACTCCGCCATGCTTTATGCCGTTGTTGATGGCTTTTTATTAGCCCGCCGGATGAAGAAGTTAATTACCCAAAAATTTCCTGGCGAATCTCTTCGTGGCGTCGGCATGTACGCCTGGTTGAGATCAACTCAAATGCGCAGATTGAGAGCACCTGCCCCACAGGTAAAGGTTGGCGAAAAGGTTAATTAAGCCCGAGGCTTAGGCGAGATTGTCTTGCTAGGGTCTTTCTCTGCAATCCCGCCAATTGCCTGATCGATCTCACTCATAATCGAAGGATCTAACTTAACTCCGCTCGCTTTCACATTCTCTTTTATCTGCGCGGGCTTGGTTGCGCCAATTATTGCGCTCGAAACATTTGGATTTTGCAGTACCCATGCAATTGCCAACTGGGCTGGTGTTAAATCAACCTTCTTAGCAATTGGAATTAATTTCTGAACAGCAGTAAGTACCTGATCATTCATAAATCTTGAAATCATATCTGCGCCACCTTTCTTATCGGTAGCTCTTGATCCAGCTGGCGCTTTCTTACCTGGCAGATACTTGCCAGTTAATACTCCTTGTCCAATTGGCGACCACACTATTTGGCCGATTCCCTCTTTTTCAGAGAGTGGAATTACTGCTGCTTCAATCACGCGCCAAAGCATTGAGTACTGTGGCTGGCTAGAGACAAATCGGTTATATCCCTTTGAATCTTGAATCTTCAATGCCGCTGCTATTTGTTCTGCATTCCACTCTGAGAATCCGATGTAGTGAACCTTGCCCTGCCGAATCAGATCATCAAATGCGCTGAGCGTCTCTTCTAATGAAGTCTCATAATCAAAGCGATGTGCCTGATAAAGATCTATGTAATCCGTCTTTAATCTCTTAAGAGAGGCATTGCATGATTCAACAATATGCTTACGGGAAAGTCCGCGATCATTTTTTCCAGCACCGGTAGGCCAGTAAACCTTGGTAAAGAGTTCATAACCTTCGCGCCGATAACCTTTGAGCGCCTTACCTAAGACTGACTCTGCCTTTGTGCCGGCATAAACATCGGCGGTGTCATAACTTGTGATCCCTTGGTTAAAGGCCTCTTTGACACATTTGATCGCCGCTTCTGCTTCTACTTGTGAACCGTGGGTAATCCAATTTCCATAGGTAATCTCAGATACATACATTCCAGTACTGCCAAGTCGTCTATGTTCCATATTTGAACCTTACTTTAAAAATGGATTAAGGCAATATTTGAAGTTGGATTAGCGGTGATTGGTAGGCGTGGCTGATTGGCTACCCTATTTTTCGATCTAGGATAAGGCTACCTGGATCAATCAGGTAAAAAGTGAATATTGAAATAAAAGCAGTAAAGGTTGAAAGCTAGGGGAAGTCGGTGCAAAACCGACGCTGACCCGCAACCGTGAAAATCAAATTATCAATATTTGATTTAAGTCGGATTACCTACTTTCTTCTTGATCTATCCAACCGTCGAGGATTACGGTGCGGAGAAACTCATTGGCTTGAGTCTCTTTTGCCCTCGTAAGACTCTCATCCAAGAGAGGCTTTAAATGAATAAATCAATTAGTAAGAAAAATCAACAAATTCGAATTGGGCTAGTTGTAATAATCACCGCCCTATCCCCGCTTACCTTAATTAACTCAGCATCTGCTGATAAGGGTTATAGATACTGGGGCTACTTTCAAGCAGCACCAGGAAGTAATACTTGGGTTGCGGCAATGACTGGCCCAACTGTTGAACTTAAAGATGGTGCAGTAGAAGGTCACTCTTTCAGTATCAGCAATGCAGAGGTTCCAGCGGTTGCACCTAGTAGTAACGCAGATTTTGCAACCTTGTGTGCCGATACTCCATCTGCAGCTGGCAAGATCAGAGTTGGCTTAGTGATTAATTTTGGTGAAGCCAATATCGCCCCCAGCGGTGAGGTGCCACCAAAGGCAATCTCAACTTGTGCGCTAGTAAAGAGTGGCGCAACCGGTGTTGATGTACTTAATACCGCAGTTACAGTAAGAAATGACAGTAGCGGTTTGCTTTGTGGAATAGAGGGTTATCCAGCCACTGAGTGTGCGCCCGAGGTTGATATGCCAATTGCGCAAGCGGTTGCTACTGGCGAGAATCCATCTGATCTATCTTCAACCGATGAGTTTAGTTTTGCACCAACACTTGCGGTGGCGTTAGCGGCATTATTTGGAATTTTGCTGACAGTCGCTATCAAAAAGCGTAAGCAACTCTAGTTAACTTCATAAAGGCTTAAAGAGTAGAGTTGAAATGAATTCAGCTACCTGGTGGATTTGGTCTATCGCGCTGGCTGCAGCAGCTCTTCGGGGTGGTGAGAATCTAATTTTGATTATCACCATCCTGATCTTTATTTTCATCGTAGCTAAGCGGGGTACAGATACCTTGTGGGGTCGATCATTTAACTTTGCCCTACAAATAGCCATCTCCGCCATGGTAATTAGATTTATCTTCGCGGTAATCATTGGGACCTACCTGCCAGGTAATGTTGTTTTTACCCTTCCGCAACTGCAAATGCCACAGTTGTTAGCGGGAGTTAGAATTGGTGGCGAGGTAACTGAACAAAGATTGCTGTCGGTGCTGGATGAAAGTTTAACCTTTGCATTAATTGTGATTGCCTTCGGCGCCGCAACTGCACTCTCCTCGCCTATCCAAATAATTAAAATGATGTCCAAACGATTGTACTTATTTGGCGTCACTCTAATTATTGCCTTTTCAGTTCTACCGCAAATTCTCGCCTCCTATCAACGTGTAAAAATGGCCCGTAAATTTCGAGGTGAGGCAAAGATAAATCTTAGGAATTTCAACAAAGTTCTTACCCCCGTCTTGGAAGAGAGTTTAGAAAGAGCGATAGATCTATCTGCGGCGATTGAGAGCAGAGGTTTTGGTTACAGTAAGAAACCAACCTCATACCGTGCAGAGAGCTTCACCTTTGTTGATTATTTAGTGGTTGCGCTGAGTATCTACCTATTGATCTTCCTGCCCACCCTGATTTCAACGGTTGGATTCTCTTTGGGAATTCCTATCTTTACGTTGTTCGCAATGGTTCCGTTGCTCTTAACTAAACCTATGACGGTAAAAATATGATCTCATTTTCCAACGTCTCATTGGTCTATCCCAACTCAAGAAAAACAATCTTAGAAAACCTTACCTTCACAGTTAATGAGAGTGAATTAATTTTAATTATCGGCTTAACTGGTGCCGGCAAAAGTAGTTTCATGAAGTTAATTAATGGGCTAATCCCACATCACACCTCAGGCATTTTGAGTGGCGAAATCATTGTTGCTGGACAATCAATCAACCAACTTAAGCCAGGCCAGCTATCTGGAATTATTGGAATTGTTGGTCAGAATCCATTGAATGGTTTTGTGACTGATCAGGTGGAGGATGAGATTGCATTTGGATTAGAAACAAATGGAATTGAACGATCTGTAATTCGGCGTAGAGTTGAAGAGGTTATTGATTTATTGGGCTTGCAACCGATTAGAAAGCGAAGTTTATCTACCCTCTCAGGTGGCGAGCAGCAAAGAGTTGCAATCGCTTCCGCCCTTGTAATGAATCCCAAGGTTCTAGTTCTTGATGAGCCAACTAGTGCGCTAGATCCAGTTGCTGCTGAAGAGGTCCTAGCCATCATCAATAAGCTAGTTCACGATCTTGGCCTGACGGTAATAATGGCTGAACATAAGTTAGAGCGAGTTATACATTTTGTTGATCGAATTGTTTTAGTGCAAGGTGATGGCCAGGTTGAAATTGGTTTACCCCAAGAAATTATGAATAAATCTGATATCAATCCCCCTATCGTTAAGGTGGCTAAACATTTAAATCTTACAGAGCTGCCGCTATCGGTTCGTGAATTAAAAAGAGTAACAAGTAAGTGGCAATTGCCAATCAAGGCCATTCAAAGATCGGCTTTCAGGAAATCTCAGTCATCTGTGCAAGTAAAGGATCTCTCTGTCGATCTTTCAGGTAAAAGGGTTCTAAACAAGGTAAATCTCAATTTTAATACTGGTGAGATTGTTTCGGTCATGGGCAGAAATGGTGCTGGAAAAAGCACATTGCTTCGAGCAATTGCTGGTGGATTAAATCAATTCGCTGGCGAAATACTGATTAATGGTTCCGATGCCAGCAAATTAACTGGCAAGGATTTGGTCTCTCTTATCGGCTATGTGCCGCAAGAGCCTGCTGATCTATTTTTTGCAAGCAGTGTGAAAGGTGAGTGCGAACATACAGATTCACAAAATGGGTTAGTAGCAGGAAGTACAGAGGAGATTTTAACCGCATTATCACCATCAATAATTATCAATTCGCATCCAAGAGATTTATCAGAGGGCCAGAAACTAGTTCTAGCCCTTGCTTTAGTGTTGGTAACAAACCCAAGGATATTGATCCTTGATGAACCAACCAGAGGACTTGATTACCGAGCTAAGGATCAATTAACCCAAATATTAAAAGATGTGGCATTAAATTCAGTTACCGTAATTTTAGCTACGCATGATGTTGAACTAGTTGCCGAACTGGCAACCCGCGTCGTTGTGATTGCAGATGGTGAGATCATTTCAGATGGTGAAACAAGAGATGTATTGACCTCTTCCCCGGCATTCGCCCCACAAGTGAGTAAAGCATTCTCATCACAAAATTGGCTGACTGTGGCAGATGTAATCTTCGCTGATATAAAAGAGATTGATTAAATGCTTAAACGCAGCTCCTATCTACTGATACCACTCTCCTTACTCGGCTTACTTGCCTTTACCTGGCCATTATTCATTCCTGAATCCAACTTCTTTCTCCTTCAAAATGAAAATACAAAATGGTTAGCAGCAGCCATCTTGCCGATTGCAATTCTTTTGTTTATCTTCGAGATAAATCATGGTGGGTTAGATGCTAAATCTGTTGCGCTTCTGGGTGTATTCGCTGCATTGATTTGTGGCTTGAGATTACTGGGTGCTGGTGCAATCGGAATTGAACCGATTTGGTTTTTACTGATCCTAATTGGTCGAGTATTTGGTGCAAACTTTGGGTTCACACTGGGTGTTACCTCATTGTTTGCATCAGCATTAATTACAGGTGGAGTTGGTCCGTGGCTGGCCTTCCAAATGTTAGCTGCCGGTTGGGTAGCAATGTTTGCTGGCTTAATCCCAAAGCGGATCACTGGCAAATATGAGCTGATCATTATCTCTGTTTATGCGGTAGTCGCTACACAATTATTTGGTTTGTTGATGAATCTTCAATTATGGCCTTGGCTAATCGGTACTGATTCCCAGCTCTCATTTGTGGCATCAGACTCTGTTGCAGATAATCTTCAGAGATTTCTCGTATTTCACTTAGCCACCTCTTTATCTTGGGATCTTCCACGGGCGGTATTTACTGTTGCTTTAATTCTGTTAACCGGAAAACCTATTTTGATTACACTGAACCGTGCCAAACAGAGATTAGAGCTCGTTTCTAATGCACCTTTGAAGAAACAAACGGCGGTCTAACAACCTCTGCCTGACTTTGTTTACCTCTGATATCAATGGTTACATTTGATCCAATTTTGAGTGATGGATCAACAAGTGCAAGTGCAATTCCATGCTTTAAAGTTGGCGAGAATGTTCCGCTTGTAATCTCACCACATGGTGTGCCATCTTGAGATTGCACAGTCATTCCACTTCTAGGAATTCCCCTATCTAAGAGCTTTAAGCCGCGCAATGTGCGTGTAGAGCCATCTCTCTTTTCGGCGACCAAGGCTTTAGAGCCTAGGAATTCTCCCTTACTTAGCGCAACCGCCCAACCTGAACTTGCTTGCAATGGTGTGATTGATGGCGATAACTCATGACCATGTAATGAGTAGCCCATTTCGGTACGCAAGGTATCTCTGGCTCCTAACCCACAAACTCGGCCACCTGATTGGAATACTGCAGTATTTAAAATCTCCCAAAACTCTTGAGCGCTCTCCCACTTTGGTAGAAACTCATATCCAAACTCCCCGGTGTAGCCGGTACGACAGAGGGTGATTTCACCAAGAGCTGGGTATTCCGGCAAAGTGAAAGTAGAAAATGACATGTACTCGAGATTGGTTTTAACTCCTAGAAGTTGTAGAACCTGAACACTGCTAGCGCCTTGTAATGCAAAAACTGCATACTTTGTGTGAGCATTTGAGATCTTTATTTGCTTCGCATTTTTATTTAGGATATCAAAAACCTCTGTGCAGTTAGCTGCATTTGGAATCAAGAGAAAATTATCATGTGAGCGACGATAAACAATTAGATCATCAATTACACCACCTTGTTCATTGCAAAGAAGGTTGTATTGAGCCTGTCCATCAGATAACTTACTTAAATCATTGGTAAATTGTGAGTTTAGAAAATCTAATGCCAAATCTCCATGCACTTCAATCTTGCCGAGATGGGAAACATCAAAGAGACCAACCTTGTTGCGCACTGCTAAATGTTCAGCCAGAACACCACCTTTATCACCATTTATATCTTGGTAACCGCCGTACTCAATTGGCATCTCCCAGCCACCAAAATCCGCTAATTTAGCGCCATTTTTCAGATGCCAGGCATGAATGGGAGTTTTCAGTAGTTTCACTGGTGGCAAATTTTCCATGTCGTAAATCTATCCCTTAAGGTATGGCTCTTGCGCAACAAACGCGATCAATAAATCGGTAAATCTCACCGACGCTGGAAGGGTTTCACTAAATGGTTAAGATTAAATTAACAACCAAAGTAGATAGTGATGTACTTGTGGTGGGAATTGGTCTGAAAAACAAGAGGTTGCACATTGAGCCGGGGTCAGCTCAGATTGATACCAACTCCCTAGAAAGCACATTAACCAGTATGGGTGTGACCGGTGCAGCTGATGAAGTATTTAAACTTCCAGGAAAAAGCACTAAATTAATTGTTTTCACTGGGTTGGGAAATTTAGATGAGCCACTTTCTAGCGAGACACTACGTCGCGCAGCTGGTGCAGCAGCCCGTAATTTAGCTGGCAATAAAGCCGCCACCTTCGCGCTACCCCACAAATCTGTTTTCGAATTAGCCGCAATAGCAGAGGGTGCAGCTCTTGGCGCTTACACATTTACTGAGTTCATGGGTAGTAAGAAGAGTGAGCAGAAGGCTCCGCTCTCACAAATAACTGTTTTAAGTAAATTCTCCGATACCAATCAAGCAAAAGATGCGATTAAGCGAGCCGAGGTAATCGCAGAACAAACTGCACTAGTCAGAGATTTAATCAATACTCCGCCCTCGCACTTAACCCCAGATTCCTTTTGCTTACGTATTAAAAAAGTGGCAACCAAGTACGGCGTTAAAGTAGAAATTCTAAATGAGTTGGCACTAAAAAAGGGTGGCTACGGTGGAATTATCGGAGTGGGACAGGGTTCAGCCAACCCACCTCGACTTTTGCGTGTTTCCTACACGCCAAGTAAATTTTCAAAGAGATTCGCCTTTGTTGGTAAGGGAATTACCTTTGACACAGGTGGTTTAGCACTTAAACCTGCACAAGGTATGGAAGCTATGAAATCAGATATGTCTGGTGCTGCCGCAGTTATCGGTGCGATATTTGCAATTGCGCAGTTAAAAATTCCAGTAGCAATCGATAGTTGGGCGCCACTGGCTGAAAATATGGTTAGTGATACAGCAACTCGACCATCTGATGTAATAAGTATTTACGGTGGTAAAACTGTCGAGGTATTAAATCCAGATGCTGAAGGCAGATTAGTCCTTGCCGATGCATTAATTCGAGCAGCTGAAGTTGGTAAGAAATCAGGTGGCTTGGATGGAATTGTTGATGTTGCTACCTTGACTGGTGCACAAGTTGTCGCCTTGGGCACTCGAACATCTGCAGTAATGACGAACAATGAGGCTTTCAGCGATCAGTTTTTATCAGCTGCAAATATTGCCGGTGAATCTTTTTGGCCGATGCCACTTCCAGTTGAGTTACGTGCCTCTCTTGATTCACCAATCGCTGATTTAGCAAATATTGGCGATCGAAGCGGAGGAATGTTGGTTGCCGGATTATTTTTAAAGGAGTTTATCGATCCACAAACTCCGTGGCTGCACTTAGATATTGCTGGTCCAGCTTTTAATGACAAGGATGCACATGGCTATACGCCAGTTGGCGGCACCGGAGTTGCGCTTCGCTCATTAGTCACGCTGGCAGAGTTGGCTGTATCACAGGCATCAAAGCAATAATGAATACCGTCTTAGTAAATTTTGATTTCGTGGCAGGATACTCTCATGGCCGATTTTGATCTTGTAATTTTAGGCGGCGGTAGCGGTGGATACGCCTCAGCGCTACGCGCATCTCAACTTGGATTATCTGTAGTTTTAATTGAAAAAGAAAAATTAGGCGGTACCTGTTTACATAAAGGTTGTATCCCGACCAAAGCTTTATTACATGCTGGTGAGATCGCTGATAGCACCCGGCATGCTGGTGATTTTGGTGTAAAGGCAGATTTCCACTCAATGGATATGTCTGCCGTCAACGCCTACAAAGATGGTGTTGTTTCAAAATTACATAAGGGATTACAAGGTTTGGTTAAATCTCGAAATATTACCTATGTAGAGAGTGCTGGAAAGTTAATATCTAAAAATACAGTTGAAGCAAATGGTGTTAAATACACAGGCAAAAATGTAATTTTAGCTACCGGTTCATACCCAAAAACTCTGCCAGGTCTTGAAATTGATGGCAAGCAGGTTGTCACAAGTGAAGAGGCGATGAGATTTGATTACGTACCAAAATCTGTAATTGTTCTTGGTGGTGGCGTAATCGGTTGTGAGTTCGCATCGGTTTGGAAATCCTTTGGTGCTGAGGTAACAATTATTGAAGGTCTGCCGCACCTAGTTGCGCTCGAGGATGAATCCTCAAGCAAGCAGTTAGAACGTGCATTTCGCAAACGTGGGATTAACTTTGAATTAGGAAGCAGATTTAAATCACTGCAGAAGGATAAGAAGAGCGTGACTGTGACCCTAGAGGATGGCAAGAGCTTCTCCGCTGAGGTGCTTCTAGTTGCAGTTGGCCGTGGCCCAGTTTCAGCAGGTTTGGGTTATGAAGAGGCCGGAATTAAATTAGATCGAGGCTACATTTTAGTTGATGAAAAGTGCAGAACCAATGTTCCAGGAATTTGGGCGGTAGGCGATCTAATTCCTACTCTGCAACTTGCACATGTTGGATTTGCCGAAGGAATTATGGTCGCAGAAGAGATTGCTGGCTTGAATCCGCGGGCCATTAATTACGATGGCGTACCTCGCGTTACATACTCTGAGCCAGAGGTTGCCTCTGTTGGTTTAACAACTGCTGCAGCAAAAGCTAAGGGTCATGATGTAGTTGAGTTAAATTATGATTTGGCTGGCAATGGCAAGGCAAATATTTTAAAGACCGCTGGTTCGGTTAAGTTAGTAGCGCAGAAAAATGGTCCAATCCTTGGTATTCATATGGTTGGCTCCCGAGTTGGCGAGTTATTGGCAGAGGCGCAACTTATTTATAACTGGGAAGCAGATGCAGCAGATGTTGCCCAGCATATTCACGCTCACCCAACATTATCTGAAGCATTAGGCGAGGCTCACCTGGCTCTAGCCGGAAAACCGCTGCATGCTCATGGTTAGAATTACCAACGATTCGAGGGGGGTTAAGTTATGACATTCTCAGTAACCATGCCCGCACTTGGTGAATCTGTAACTGAAGGAACTGTTACCAGATGGCTGAAGAAAGAGGGCGATCTAGTTGCAGTTGATGAGCCACTATTAGAGGTATCAACTGACAAGGTAGATACCGAGATTCCATCTCCAATTGCCGGAGTTCTACAAAAGATTGTTGTACCAATTGATTCAACAGTTGCCGTTGGCGCTGAGTTAGCGGTAATTAATGAGAGTGCCGGTGCAAGCACGCCAGCACCCGTAGCAGCAACCCCTACTCCTGCTCCAACACCAGCTGCTCCACCAACTCCAACTCCAGTGGCTGTAACAACGCCTGCACCAACTCCAACTCCTGCGCCAGTGGTGCCAGTAAGTACAACATCTAGTAATGCCGGTTCAACAATTGTTTCAATGCCCGCGCTTGGTGAGTCTGTAACTGAAGGAACTGTTACGCGATGGCTGAAAAAGGTTGGCGATTCAATTAATGTAGATGAGGCTTTACTTGAAGTATCAACTGACAAGGTTGACACTGAAATTCCATCGCCAGTTTCAGGAACAGTTCTAAGTATTGATGTGGCGGTTGATTCAACAGTCGCGGTTGGCGCTCGGTTAGCTTCAATCGGAGTTGCCGGTTCTACTTCTGCACCTACCCCACAACCACCAGTGGCTGCGCCAATTATTGAAAAACCAGCACCCGTTGCTGCTGCACCAGTAGTAGCACCCGTAGTTGTTCCACCCGTTGTTGCTGCTCCAGTTGTGCCTGCACCAGTTGCTACAACCACTAATACCTCAACTGATGCCGCAACTGATGACTCATATGTAACTCCAATTGTTCGTAAATTAGCTGCTGAATCTGGAGTAAATCTTGCAACTATTAAAGGCACCGGAGTTGGTGGTCGAATCCGTAAAGAGGATATTTTGGCCGCTGCGACAAGACCAAGCCAGCCAGCACCTGCTGTGGGTAACTCACAAGTTGCACCAGTTTCTGCCCCTAGATCAGTAATTGTCGCCTCTCCATTGCGAGGCACAACAGTTGGAATGACAAGATTGCGAAAAGTTATCGCTGATCGAATGGTTGAATCATTAAAGATCTCGGCGCAATTAACAACAGTTATTGAGGTTGATGTAACAAAGATTGATCGATTGCGTAAAGCTGCAAAAGATAGTTTTGAAGCCCGCGAAGGTGTGAAGTTAACCTACCTTCCATTTTTCGCAGTTGCGGTTTGTGAAGCATTAAAGCAACATCCAGTTTTAAACTCAATTGTTGAAGGTGATCAAATCACTTATCACAGCTCAGAACATTTAGGCATTGCAGTTGATACCGATCGTGGCTTATTGGTCCCAGTAGTAAAGGATGCTGGTGATTTAAATATGGGTGGCATTGCCCGAAAAATTGTTGATGTAGCAGCTCGAACTAGGGATAACAAAATTACGCCAGATGAGTTAGGTGGCGGCACATTCACCATTACAAATACCGGCTCACGTGGTGCATTGTTTGATACACCAATCATCAATCAACCTCAGGTAGCAATTCTTGGATTGGGTGCGGTTGTAAAACGTGCAATGGTTGTAAAAGGTGCAGATGGCGGCGAAACAATAGCTATTCGCTCTATGGTTTATCTGGCGCTCTCCTACGACCATAGAGTCGTAGATGGTGCAGATGCTGCAAGATTCTTAGTTACTTTGAAGGAGCGGCTAGAAGAGGGACGATTTGAATCAGATTTAGGTCTGTAACTTGTCAAAGATTAATCAGGTTGCAGTCACCGGTTCATCAGGTTTAATTGGTAGCGCCCTCGTTGGACAGTTACGTGCAGATGGTTATGAGGTAAAGAAAATTGTTCGCAGACCAGTACGAGGCAATGATGAAGTTTTTTGGAATCCAAATGCAGGTGAGATTGATCTAGATTCACTTTCTGAAGTAGATGCAATTATTCACTTAGCTGGTGCAGGTGTTGGTGACAAGAGATGGTCAGCCGCATACAAATCAGAGATCTTAAACTCAAGACTTCTTGGTACCACCACAATAGCTACGGCAGCAAAAACCTTAGGTGTAAAGAAATTTATATCTGCCAGTGCAATTGGCTATTACGGGGAAACTGGAAATCGATCAGTAGTTGAAAGTGATCGTGGCGGTGAGGATTTCTTGTCAGTGGTTTGTCGCGAATGGGAGGCGGCAGCTGATCTAGCAACTGATATCCCCACAATAAAGTTACGCACCGGCCTAGTTCTAGATCCAACCGGTGGTGCACTTGGCCGAATGTTGCCAATATTTAAATTTGGATTGGGCGGCAAGTTAGGTAATGGCAAGCAATGGTGGTCGTGGATTACATTGCATGATGAGATTAGAGCAATCATATTTCTACTCAACTCAAAGATAACTGGTCCAGTAAATTTAACTTCACCAAACCCAGTTACTAACCAGGAGTTCACAGCGGCATTGGCCCGTGCCTTAAATCGACCAGCAATATTTCCAGCCCCAGCTTTTGCGCTTCAAGCCGCACTAGGTGGCTTCTCCTCTGAGATTCTAGGATCTAAAAAAATTGTGCCCAAGGTATTGGCTGATGCTGGATTTGAGTTTGATTACCCTCATATCTCAGCAGCACTTACTGCATTAGTTGATTAATCTTTAGCGCAACCGCAGCGCCAGTTCTCATCGCACCCTCCTGGGATGGTGCACTCATATGATCTCCAATTACAAACAGTCCGTCCCTTACAAATAAACTTTCATCTCGAGATTTACCTGGTCCATGAAATGGCAAAGAGTGCCTAATTGCATAATGTTGGATGTACTCAAATTTATCAACTGGAATCATCCATAGCTTACTAACCTCCTGTCGAAACTCATCTTGAGTTAAAGGGGTTAAGGAGGTTGTCGAAATTAAAACCTTATCCTTTGGTGCATAATTTTTAGAGAGCTTTGAAATCGCAATTGAGTTAACTACCTTGGCTTGGGTAGAAATCTGCAACTTATCCATCAATTCAAACTGCTTATCCAACGCAAAGTAGCAGGTATAACTATCCAACATTTTGTACTCTTTACTTACGCCGATTAAATCATTGGCACTTTGGCCATCAGTTGCGATAACTATAAATCCTGCTTGATATCGACCCTTACTTGTAACAACCGTATCCTGCTCAATCTTCATTACCTTTTCATTTAAGTATAGATTTTTCAACGGCTTAGCCAGCGCCTTACTGAACTCCCCAACGCCATTTGCCGGAACGCCGGGCAGTGATTTAACCAATGATCGAACAATCTCCTGAACCACATCAGCTGCAACTGTCTCTGGATCGGTCAAAAAAACACCCGACAGAAATGGCTTCAATACCCTTGCATACAGGTTAGGAAAATCTGATGTGTAATCTCCCAAGGCTTTAGAGCTTGATGGCTTGGAGAGTGCAATAAAGTTTAAGAATTTGATTTTCTCAATGTTGGAACCAATTTTTCGGCTAAAGCTGGCTGGTGCGTAGCCCACCATTAGATCTAGATCTGCCAGATGAACCTTTCCAGATATGGTTTTAAAATCTAATTTGCTAATCAACTTACTTCGCTTGACCTGTGGGTACTTAGGATTTATAACTTGGAAGCCGCGATCCAAGATAAATCCATCTAATCGATCACTGCGTAAGCGACCACCTACATCATCACCAGCCTCAATTAAAAGTACATTTCTGCCAAAACTTTCCAAATCTCTGGCAGCTGTAATGCCGGCCAGACCCGCACCGATTACGATGCAATCAAAGCTCATCTACCTAAATGACTTTTCGCGTGCTTGATCAATTATCGTCGCAACAGCTAAAGCCTCTTCAATTGATACCGGCCACTTGCCACCAGTTAATGCTGCTTTGACTAGATTGTAAAACTCTGCGTAATTTCCATCCTCACAGAGATACTCACGCCTCTCATCCCCAAGTTGTAGGTATGCCTGACTCTTGGCACCTTGCGGCCATCGACCACCCTCTGGATACATACCATTTCTTAGCATCATCTCTTGCGGATCAAGTTCGGTTATGACTAGTGACCCTTTATCGCCGCTTAATCTAATTCGTGGGCCAGGTGCGCCATTTATTGCGCTAGCAGATAGATAAGAGTCAACACCGCTTTCATGCTTTAGAAGAAGTGAAATATCATCATCGGCCGCACCGCGAATTGAACGAACCGATGACGCGATTAATGTTGCTGGTCCAAACCAATCTAGCGCAGTTGAAACGAGGTGTGGTTGTAAATCTAAAAGATTTCCGCCACCTTCAGCTGCTGAAGATTGCTCACGCCATGAGTTTGCTGTTAACTCTGGACGAAATCTCTCAAATCTTGAATCTAATCTAAAGATATTTCCAAGTGTTCCCTCTTTAATTATCTTCTTAATAGTCAAGGCATCGCTATCAAATTTACGATTAAAGTAAGTGGTAACTGGAACACCTAGCTCTTGTGAAAGATCGGTAATCATTTTTGTTTCTTTGATACTTCGCCCCATTGGTTTATCTACAACTGTTGGCGTTCCAGATCGCAGGCCAGCCATCGCTTGTGCAGCATGCGCATTGTTTGCAGAGGCCACAACTAATAGATCCAGATCTAGCTTCAACAGCTCCGTTATCGTTGCAACAACCTGTATCTGTGGAAAATCACTTTCGGCTTGAGATTTACGCTCTGAATTGGTGGTCAATGCCCCAACTACATCAAAGCCGGCTCCCTTGAGCATTGGCGCATGAAAATATCGCCCAGCTAATCCATAACCAGCGATACCAACCCGAGGTTGATTGCTCATCTCTACTTACTTTCGATTAGAGATTTTGATTCATGTTGCAGCTTTGATGGCCACCAAATTTTTGGACCAATATCGTGAACCAATGCTGGCACCAAAAGCGAGCGAACAATAATCGTATCCAGTAGAACACCAAAGGCAACGGCAAAGCCTAGTTGTGCCAGGAATACCAACGGTAGAACGCCAAGAACGGCAAAGGTGGCTGCTAAAACAATTCCAGCAGATGTAATTACTCCACCTGTAACAGTTAATCCTCGGATCACTCCTCGACGTGTGCCAATTCGCATTGACTCTTCTCGCACCCTAGTCATTAAGAAGATGTTGTAATCAATGCCAAGTGCGACTAAGAAGATAAATGCGAATAATGGGAATGATGCATCTGCCCCCTTAAAGTTGAAGATGTGTTCAAAGACCAATTGGCAAACACCTAATGTGGCCATAAATGATAAAACTACCGTTGCTAAAAGAAGGCCAGCAGCGGCGATACTGCGTAATAGCAATCCTAGAATTAGACCAATGATAATTAGAACAATTGGGATAATTACTCGATTGTCTTGGCGAGAGGCAACATCGGTGTCATATTGAACTGCGGTTCCACCGCCAACTAAAATTTCCTTATCAATTTTATGCACCGCATCTCGAATAATCGGGATCATATTGCGGGCTTCAACTGAATCTGGCGCCACACTTAAGGTTGCATTTAACAAAATCTTTCCATCAACAACTTTAGTTTCAGGTAAGGGTTGACCGGGAATTTCTCGAGCGGTTAAGACCGGTTCAACAGCTGCAATTTTTTCTAATGAGGTAAGGGCGGTGGTTACCGCTGCTAAATCACCTTGGTTAATGACGATCTCCACTGGCGAGCCTTCGCCGCTTGGAAAATGCTCACCTAATCGTTCGATACCAATTACTGAATCAGTTTTACTGGTAAATGCTTCGGTATTGGCTAAGCCATCAGCCTTTAGAGTGAAGGCAAAACCAGCAAAAATTAATAAGACCGTTGCCGTGGAAACCCAAACTCTTCTTGGATGTTTTTCAACTAGAGCTCCAACCTTGGACCAGGTACCACTTAACTTCTCATCGACATCATCAAATCTTGGAATCTTCGGCCAAAAAATCCATCTGCCAAAAACTACAAGTAACGCAGGTAAGAAGGTAAGAACTGTGATCATTGCCGATGCAATACCGATCGCTCCTACTGGACCTAGGCCTCGATTGCCTGAAAGCTGACTAAGCAGTAGAACTACCAATCCAGCGATAACAGTTGAACCAGAGGCGAGAATTGGTTCAAAGACTCCTTTCAACGCAATTCGCATAGCTTCATAACGAGAGGTGTGAAGGTGTAACTCTTCCCGATATCTTGCGATTAATAAGAGGGCGTAATCTGTGGCTGCGCCAAGTACTAGAACTGAGAGAATTCCCTGCGATTGACCATTTAAAACTAACCAATCCGCCTTAGCTGCAAAGTAAACAATTGTTCCGGCCAATGAGAGGGCAGTAACGGCGGTTAATAATGGAAGTATCCAAAGCAAAGGCGATCGATATACAACTATCAAAATTAAAGAAACAACAATTAAAGTTGTTAACAGCAAAGTAGTATCAATTGAGCCAAATGCACCAAATAGATCAGCAAAGATTCCACCAAAACCAGTGATATGTGTAGTTAGGTTATTTGGTGAAAACTCCTCCTTTAGATCCTCTCTCATGAAATCAACTAGAATTGATAAAATAGGCTTTTCTTCGATGCTTTCAGTTGCAACATCGGATCGAAGAGAGATATTTGCCAAAATTGCTTTGCCATCTTCTGATGGGATTGCCTGTATTGGCAGACCCTCAATAAAGTAATTACTTAATGGTTTTCCTGATTCAGGGAGCAGCTTTGTTGGCAGCTGATTTAAATACTCTTGCACCCTGCCAATCTCGGCTGGAGTGATATCACCTAAGAATAAAAGCAATGTTGGAATCTGATCATTTGCTGAATCTGAAAACTTAATGGTTACTTTACTGGCCAGAGTTGATTCAGCATTATCTGGCAGAAATGCCGCATTATCATTCTCTTGAACGGTACTTAATTTTCCAAAGGTTGGGCCAGCAACAGAGGAGATTCCTAGCCAGCCAATTATCACAACCACTGCAATCCATAGTGGTTTACGCGCTTTAATCCTTGGCTTAACTGCACTCTTCATTTTGGGTTTAGACCTCTCCATAATTGTTTTTTTGCTGAATTACCTGGGTCAAATCTATCAGTGGCAAGTTGGTTGGGTGTTGAAAAGGGTATTTGCTAATGAAAAACCCTTTTATTTAGCGAAAAAAAGGGTTGCCAATTAGGCTTAGTGCCATGACGGTGATGGTTAAGAATCAGGTGAGAATCTCTAATTTGGGCACCATCGATTATCTAGCTGCATGGAAGTTACAAAAAGAGATTGCGGAGTGCGTTGTCGACGGAACTCAACCAAACACATTACTTCTTCTCCAACATCCATCTGTTTATACCGCCGGACGCAGAACTTTAGAGATTGACCGACCATCAGATAACACCCCAGTTATTGATGTTGATCGCGGTGGCAAAATTACTTGGCATGGGATGGGTCAGTTGGTTGGATACCCAATCGTGAAGTTAAAAAATCCAACTGATGTAGTTGGCTTTGTTCGACATCTGGAAACTGCCTTAATCGATATCTGTGCTGAGCTTGGTGTGCAAACAGTTAGATATTGTGAACGATCTGGTGTTTGGGTTCGCGATGCAGCTGGTGATCGAAAGATTGCCGCAATTGGAATTCGAGTAGCCAAAGGAGTTACAACTCATGGTTTCTCGCTAAATGTTAATCCAGATCTAAGTGCTTATAATCAGATAATTCCATGCGGTATTACAGATGCCTCTGTAACCTCGCTTTCAAAAGAGTTACAAAAAGAGCTATCGGTTGAGCAAGTTCAGCCAATTGTTGAAAAGCATATTTTGCTGGCACTAGAGCAGGTTTCATAATGAGTTTGGCACCAGATGGTCGCAAGTTACTGCGGATAGAGGCTCGTAATGCTCAAACACCGATTGAACGAAAGCCAGGGTGGATTAAAACCAAGGCGGTTATGGGGCCTGAGTACACAAAGTTAAGATCACTTGTAAAAACTGAGGGCCTGCATACAGTCTGTCAGGAAGCTGCTTGTCCAAATATTTTTGAATGCTGGGAGGATCGCGAAGCTACCTTTTTAATCGGTGGTGAGCAATGCACCCGTCGTTGCGATTTTTGTAATATCGATACTGGAAAACCACAACCATTGGATCGAGATGAACCACGCAGAGTTGCTGAATCAGTAAGAAGTATGAATTTAAAGTACGCAACAATTACCGGGGTTGCCCGTGATGATTTAGATGATGAGGGCGCTTGGCTCTACGCCGAAACAATTCTTCAAGTACACCAAATGAATCCGGGTGTTGGCGTTGAGATGCTTGCGCCAGATTTCAGTGGAAATGCAGATTTGTTAAACCAGGTTTTTGAGACTCGCCCGGAGGTTTTTGCTCACAACCTGGAAACAGTGCCAAGAATCTTCAAGGAGATCAGACCAGCATTTAGATATGACCGTTCTTTAAATGTAATTACCCAAGCACGAGATTTTGGCTTAATTACCAAATCAAATTTAATTCTAGGTATGGGCGAAACACGTGCTGAAGTTTCTCAGGCACTTCAAGATCTGCGAGATGCCGGATGTGATCTGATCACAATTACTCAGTATTTACGTCCTACCGCCAAACATCACCCAGTGGTTAGATGGGTAAAGCCAAATGAGTTTGTAGAATTATCTAAGGAAGCAGAAGAGATCGGATTTCTTGGAGTTATGAGCGGACCATTGGTACGTTCTAGCTACCGTGCAGGACGTTTATACAACCAAGCAATTTCAGCTCGCTCAGTGAAGTAAAGGGAGAATCAATGTTCGGTCGTAAGAAAAAAGCGGCGGCAGCCACAACAGATAAAAATGCTGCCCCAAAAAAACAATCTCAGCTGGCGGTAGTAAAAGATGCCTTTAAATTAGTTAAGAAAGAGTCACCATCTGGAATTGTAATTTCAGTTCTCGCCTTCTTCCTAGTCTTTGCAGTTGGTATTGCGATTGGTATTTCAATTGGACACCCTATTTACTTAGGCTTTATCTCCTTCCCATTTGCATTTCTTGTTGCCTTTTTCTTATTTACCCGCTTTGCTAACACAGCGGCCTTTGCTTCAATTGAAGGTCAATTAGGTGCTGGTGCAAGTGTTTTGATGTCGATCCGTCGTGGATTTGTAACTACACCAGCGGTCAATGTTTCGCGTAACCAAGATATGGTTCACCGAGTATCGGCAAAAGCTGGAATTATTTTAGTTGGCGAAGGTTCCCCATCTGTTAGAACTCTTCTACAAGAGGAGCGAAAAAAGATGGAGCGATTTTTATCTGGCGTACCAGTTACTGAGGTAATTGTTGGAAATAACAAAGATCAGGTCAGCTTAAAGAAATTGCAAAGGCATATGAAAAAACTACCCAAAAAGTTAAATACCGCTCAGCTAAGAGAGGTTAGAGCCCGCTTGAAATCTGTCGGTGGACTCAATATTCCAATGCCAAAAGGGCCAATGCCCACAAATATAAAGATGCCGCGCAGGTAAGAATTAAATTCTGATTGCCCGCGAGTTAGTAAGAAGGTTGTGATACGGCTCTGACTCTTTTGTAAACACCGCAGGCAAAACCAAAATGATTAAGGTTGTTCGAATAAATGTCCGCTTAAAGCCGATTCGGCCAAAATTGTGCTTGTCGATGATTTTCACCCCTACTAAAAACTGCCCCATTGAACTTTGCAGGAAATAGGTGACCAGTAAAACCTGAATATAAAAAACCAGAAGTGTTGAGAAGGAGTTTTCTGGAATTAGATTTGGGGTCAGTAGGGTGGCGGTAGACCAGGCGATCGCCCAATCGATTGATATGGCGATAAACCGCTTTCCCTGAGAGGCATCTTCAAAATCCAGGGGATCTCTGCCTTGATTGATGCCGAAGCTCATAGGGTGATTCTAGCCCAAGCCCGCTTTTATGAAACCTAGATCGATTTTGGAAACATAGTTGTAACACCAAGGTTATAGATTTTTCATCAAGACCAAGTAGATTTTGCCCCATCTGAATCGAAGCAATGATGCCTCAATTTCAGCAATAGATATTCAGTTAATGAATAGATACTCAGGAGATTAGATGTTTAAAGATTCAGCAGAAATTTTTGCCTACATCAAAAAGAATGATGTGAAACTTATTGATGTTCGCTTCATTGACCTACCAGGAATTCAACATCACTTTAATGTACCGGTTGAATCATTTGATCAATCAGTGTTTACAGATGGACTGATGTTTGATGGATCTTCTATTCGCGGATTTCAATCTATCCACGAATCAGATATGAAATTACTACCAGTCCCCTCTTCTGCATTTTTAGATCCATATCGCAAAGAGAAAACCTTGGTAATTTTATTCTCCGTACATAATCCAAGCGATGACTCACCATACTCACGCGATCCTCGTGGTGTTGTAGCAAAGGCTGTTGAGTTTATGCGTTCAACTGGAATTGCTGATACCGCCTTTTTTGCACCTGAGGCTGAGTTCTATGTATTTGATCGAATCAGATTCTTAACTGGAATGAACCAAGCCTTCCATCACATCGAGTCATATGAAGGTGCCTGGAACACTGGCATCGAAGAGGATGCAGATGGAACACCAAACCGTGGCTATCGCACGAGAATTAAGGGTGGCTACTTCCCAGTTTCACCAACAGATCAATTTGCAGATTTACGAGATGAAATGGTGATGAAGTTAGGCGAGGTTGGACTTCTAGTTGAACGCGCCCACCACGAGGTTGGAACTGCAGGACAGATGGAGATTAATTACCGCTTCAGTGACATTTTGACAGCTGGCGATGAATTAATGAAGTTTAAGTACATCATTAAAAACACTGCATGGGCCGCTGGAAAAACCGCAACCTTTATGCCAAAGCCATTGTTTGGCGATAATGGTTCTGGAATGCATGTGCACCAATCACTTTGGAAGGATGGCAAGCCATTATTCTGGGGAGATGGTTATGGAGATCTCTCTGATATGGCGCGTTGGTACATTGGTGGATTACTAAAGCACGCTCCATCATTATTAGCATTCACTAATCCAACTGTTAACTCATACAAGCGATTAGTGCCAGGTTATGAAGCACCAGTTAACCTGGTTTACTCAGCTCGAAATCGCTCTGCATGTATTCGTATTCCAATTACAGGATCTAATCCAAAGGCGAAGCGAATTGAGTTCCGTTGTCCAGATCCATCTTCAAATCCATACCTAGCTTTTGCCGCTATGTTGATGGCTGGTCTAGATGGAATTCAAAACAAGATCGAGCCACCAAAGCCGGTAGATAAAGATCTTTACGAGCTAGAGGGGGCGGAAGCTGCTGCAATCCCACAGGTTCCTGGTTCATTAGATGTAGTTCTAGATAATCTAGAGCGCGATCATGAGTTCCTCACCAAGGGCGGTGTATTCACCAAAGATCTAATTGATACCTGGATTGATTTCAAGCGTAAGCAAGAGGTGGATTATGTACGTCTACGTCCACACCCAGCTGAGTTTGAACTGTATTACGATTTATAAGCTGTAAATAAAAAAGCCCGCCATTTAAGTATGGCGGGCTTTTTTATTGAAGTATCACCTAACTTTAAGCTCTAATCGCCTTTGCCAATGAGTTGAAATCCTCAACTAAAATATCAATCTCCTTTTGACCATGTGCCAATGAGATTAACCACTGCTCATCAAGGCCTGGTGGTGTAATAATTCCACGGTTAATTGACCAAAGCCAGGATAACTCTGCTACCTGGAAATCAGTAGCTTTGTAATCGCGATAATTACGAACTGGATCTGCCGACCAGGTAATACAACCCTTTACGCCAAAGCCGACGGTATGCGCTGGTAACTCGTACTCCTCAATTATTGTTGAGATTCGCTCGAGTGCCTGACGATTAAAGCTTTCAGCGGTTGCTAGCACTTCAACTGTGCAAATTCGATCTACTGCGCGAACTCCCGCCATAGCTAACGGATTACCATTAAAGGTACCGAAGTGCGCCATCTTTCCAGATGCGACCGCATCCATATACTGTTTTTTACCGCCAAATGCAGCGAGTGGAACTCCACCACCAATTGATTTTGCTAAACAAATTAGATCTGGCTGAACTCCTAAACGTTGTGCTGCTCCTTGCGGGCCAGCTGTTAAACCAGTTTTTACCTCATCAAAGATTAAAATAATTCCGTACTGATCACAAAGTGTTCGAACACCTTCTAGATACCCCTCATCAGGTAAGACAATTCCAATATTCTCTAGAACTGGCTCCAAAATAAAGCAGGCGATCCGCTCGAAGTTTCGTTTAAACATAATCTCAAGCGCCTCAAGATTGTTGTATGGAACTACAAAGATCTCGCCAGCTACCGCTGATTCTGGAATTACTGGAGTAGGTGCCTGGGCATCGCCAGCTTGATTTAAGGCTGGCTTACTTGAAACCATAAGTGGGTCATATGAACCGTGATAGCCACCTTCGACCTTAACGATTGCATTTTTGCCGGTGTAGGCACGTGCGGTACGAACAGCGTACATAGTGGCTTCGGTACCGGAGTTGGTGAAGCGAATCTGATCGATAGCAAATCTTTTGCATAGGCGCTCTGCGGCATCTCGAGAGATTGGTGAAGGCGTTACAAACAATGTTCCGATATTCAAGCTCTCTTTGATCTCTGCAACCACATCTGGGTTTAGATGACCGACCAGCATTGCACCAAAGCCCATTGAAAGATCGAGCAGATCTCGTCCATCAACATCCTTCATCCATGCGCCCTTGGCCGAAACGATAGAGATTGGATATGGATCCCAATGTTGAAAACTTGATGGCACGCCCAGTGGAATAACTTGATGAGCGAGCTCATTTTCAATTCCAGAGCCGATGGTTGAATTTCTATAAGCAGCCCACTCTTGGGCTAATAATTTTTGTAACTTACTTTGGTCAAGTGGTTTTGCATCAATGGATGAGGTTCTAAATGCTTGGGGATGATGCGATTTTGTCTGCATGATAATTAAGTGGTTTTCAAAAAGCTCCGATCGAGCCCTACTTTGAAATACACACTCCAAACGATTCAAAAATAACTGAGTTAGTTATTTGCTATAAGCCAAATCTATCAGAGTATAAATTTTTGTCTAATTTAAAGTATTTTATGCGTGTTTTTCACTTTCATTACTTACTTTTTTTACGCTTATACGCGTAAAACCCAAAAAATAAAATACTTGTTATAAATAAAGCTGGGTATAAGTAAGAGGGTAATTTACTTTTTTCTTCATTTTGTACACCCTCCGCCGTTTCCGCCTGCTCGCCATAAAGAAATGTGTACTCCCCCTCAACTGGATGGCCATCAGCTGAAATGACTCGATAGTAAACAAGCACCGGACCTTCAACAGTATTTGGGCTTAGCGATACGGTAATTTGCGAGCCAGAAACAAGCTCATCATCGCGGCTAATCTGATCACCGTCGCCATTGTTTACAACGACAAAATTTGATTTCTCATCCCCAATCGACACTAGCTCCTCATCAAATTGAAGGGAGATAGATGTCGGCCAAACCACCACTTTAGAACCAACTGCAGGATCGCTGAGAATCAATGCGGTATGCGCATTAGCCCCATTCAAGGTAGCGCTGGTTAAAAGCAAGGCGAGGGCGAAGATGAAAGTTACCCTCTTTAATTTCATGGATAGATTGTATTGCGGCTCTATTCAATATCTGTTGCAGATGCAAATGATTTGCATTAACCTCTCCTCATGCATATTCCAGATGGGTTTATAGATCTCCCTACCTCCTTGGCCTTTATCGCAGTAAGTGCAGTCGGAGTTGGAGTTGCACTTAAAGGGGCTAAATCTGAGCTCTCCGACAAAACTGCGCCTTTAGCTGGTTTAGCTACCGTATTTATCTTTGCAGCCCAGATGATCAACTTTCCTGTAGCTGCTGGAACCAGCGGTCACCTACTTGGCGGGGCACTTGCCGCCATATTGATTGGACCATGGGCGGCAACTCTCTCAATAAGCATCGTATTGATCCTGCAAGCCTTGCTATTTGCTGATGGTGGCTTGACCGCTATCGGATTAAATGTTTTCAATTTATCTTTAGTAGGTGTTTGGGCAAGCTACGCCATCTTTTTGATTGTGAAGCGAATACTGCCATCCAATAAAAAAGCAATCCCAGTCGCTGCATTTATCGCCGCCTTAATTCAAGTTCCAATTGCAGCTTCCTCATTTGTATTTCAATATGCGATTGGATCAGTTGCAACAATTCCAGTATCAACAGTATTTACTGCAATGTTTTCAACCCATGTTTTAATTGGAATTGGTGAAGGATTAATCACTGCATTAACTATCTCCGCCGTCTTAGCCACAAGAAGCGATCTTGTCTATGGGTATCGTGGCCAAGGCAAGAAGTTAGAGATCAAAAGCTCAGTAAGGAGTAATTCCTAATGAGGGAGTTTATAGAAAATAAATTTTTACTTGGTGGAATTTTGGTCTCGATATTTGTTGCTGGCTTTATCTCCTATTACGCCTCCTCCTCACCAGATGGACTTGAGAAGGTGGCAGAGGATAAAGGTTTTCTAGATACCGCTAAGGATTCAGCAAACTCTGGCTCTTTTTTAGCTGATTATGGAGTTGCTGGAATTGATAACGAGCGATTAAGTGTTGGATTAAGTGGATTAATTGGTGTTATTGCAACTCTCTCTGTATCACTTTTAATCTTCAAAACACTTGCAAAAAAGAAGTAATCTAAAATTAATTTCTCACTAACTTCTTCACATCAAATCTCAGATGATTTGATGCCGATAGCCCCTGTTGGGCAGGCAAAAAGCAAGCATCAACATCACCATGGCCACGATGTTGGTGAGCGTCTGTATATACATCGCCATACACCTATACACGCACTCTCCCCTGCATTAAAAATTGCTTCTTTGCTCTTTTTTCTATTTGTCGTAGTAGCAACCCCAATTACATATTGGCTCTCCTACATTATTTTCTTTACCTTGATCATTTCAGTAATTTTGGTAGCAAAGCTGCCACTTCTTACAGTTTTCAAAAGATCCTTGATTGAAATCCCATTTATTTTATTTGCAGTATTAATGCCATTTTTTGGAACTGGTGAAAGCTTTCTTTTTCTGAACTTCACAATCTATGAAGAGGGATTGTTAGCCGCAGCAGCCATTGTTGCTAAGGGTACGATTGGCGTTTTAGGAGCAATCACGCTTTCAGCCACATCTACCGCTAAGGATATTTTGCAAGGATTAGAGCGATTAAAACTGCCATCATTGATGGTTAATATCGCAACCTTCTCTCTGCGTTATATAAATGTGGTTAGTGATGAGATGGATCGAATGAAGGTGGCCCGTCAATCACGTGGATTTGAAGCTCGTGGAGTTAGAGATTGGAAAATTTTAGGATCAGCAGCCGCCGCTTTATTTATTAGATCTTATGAGCGAGGCGAACGGGTGCACCTAGCGATGTTATCTCGTGGGTTTTCAGGTAATCTACCCAAACTTGCAACTGATGCTATCTCCCAAAGAGATTTGCTGATGGCGTTATCACTACCAATTACCGCTTTGGTACTTTCACTCCTAGATAGATTGGTAATTTGATGAGCACACCTTCACTAGAAGTAAAAGAGTTGGCATTTGCCTATCCAGATGGAAATCAGGCGCTATACGGCGTAAACATAAAGATTGATAAAGGTGAGCGGGTTGCACTCCTTGGCCCTAATGGAGCTGGAAAAACAACCTTGATTTTGCATATCAATGGCATTCATCCAACTAATCATGGTCAAGTTTTTGTCGCCGGTCGATTAGTTGATGGCAATGATCCAGAAAGTTTGCGTGAGGTTAGATCAAAGGTAGGAATTGTTTTTCAAGATCCAGATGATCAATTGTTTATGCCCACTGTGGGTGAGGATGTTGCTTTTGGCCCATACAACATGGGTTTGCGTGGTGCTGATTTAGATGATGCAGTAACGCAGGCATTAACACTGGTTGGAATGCTTGAGTTCAAAGATCGCCCACCTCACCATTTATCCTTTGGGCAGCGAAGAAGAGTTGCGGTGGCAACTGTTTTAGCAATGAAGCCGGAGATTTTAATTTTAGATGAGCCATCCTCAAACCTGGATCCAGCAAGTCGGCGTGAGTTAGCGGAGATCTTAAACTCACTTGATATCACCTTGTTGATGGTGACGCATGATCTGCCTTATGCAGTTGAGCTTTGTCCTCGCTCCTTGATTTTAGCTGGTGGTGTTATTACAGCTGATGGCAAAACCAGCGATTTGCTAAAGGATGAAAAGCTACTAAAACAAAATAGATTAGAGCTGCCTAGAGGTTTTAATCTATAAAATTAATCTATAAATAGATCTTGAATAAAATCTTTGGTTCCCGGTACCACAGAGTATTTCTCTAAATCAGTTACTCCTTCACTCGCCAAGAGCTCATCATCAATAAAGAAGTTTCCGGTGCACTCTTTGGCTGAGCGATTGAAAATAATGTATGCACTGTCAGAGAGAATCTCTGGTTTTCGACAAAACTCAGTATCAACACCTGGGATCATCGCCAGCGCAGCGGTATCAATTGCAGTTCTAGGCCACAAGGCATTAACGCCGATTCCATCACGCTTTAACTCTTCAGCTAATCCAAGAACACACATGCTCATTCCATACTTTGCCATCGTGTAGGCAAGATGCGGCTTAAACCATTTACCTTTCATGGACAAGGGCGGTGAGAGCATCAATATATGCGGATTAAATCCATCTTGTGCGCTCTTTCTTAAAAAAGGAAGGGCGGCTTGTGATGTTAAAAAGGTGCCACGAGTATTTACACCCATCATTAAATCAAACCTTTTTGCGGGAGTATTTTCGGTGTTTGTTAAATTGATAGCACTTGCATTATTGATAACAATATCAATGCCACCAAAAGCCTCAGCGGTCTGATTAACCGCCGCAGTAATTGCATTTTCATCCCGAATATCACATTGAATTGCCAGCGCTTTGCCACCAGCCGCCTCTATCTCGGCTGCAGCTGTAAAAATTGTTCCCGGTAATTTTGGATTTGGATCGGCTGTCTTGGCTGCAATTGCAATTGAAGCACCATCGGCTGCGGCCCGGAGTGCGATCGCTAATCCAATTCCTCGAGATCCACCAGTTATAAATATTCGCTTACCTTTGAGTGACATCTTTATCCCTTACTTTTCTTTAGTAGGAAGTTCATAAAAGCTTGCTGCGCCTCATCAGAGTCCATAGCCATCCTAAATAACTCACCCTCTGCCCGCATCACTTGATTTAGTGCTTCATGAGAACCACTCTTTAATAGTGCCTTTGTGTTAATTACCGCAGTTGGTGGTTGTTCAGCTAGCTCCTGCGCAAACTTCATGGCGGCTTTTAATTGATCTTCGGCGATTGAGTTTATTAAACCCATTTGTAGCGCCTCATCAGCCGAGAAACTTCTGCCAGTCAAGAGAATTTCTGCCGCCTTTGCATGTCCTACTAAACGTGGAAATAGATAACTTGAACCACCTTCAGCAACTAGACCCAATGAGACAAAGGGCATTGAAAAAATAGTATTTGGATTAGCGGTAACAATGTCACAGTGCATCAACATAGTCGTGCCAATTCCAACCGCTCTGCCATGAACAGCAGCAATTAATGGCTTGGGAAAATTATGGATCGCAAATAGAAAATTAAATACTGGCGAGCCTTCATCCATTTGTGGGTTATTGGCAAAATCATTTATATCGTTGCCGGCGGTAAATGAATCGCCTTCTGATGAGATAACAACTGCACGAATACCAAAATCTGCGGCCGCCTCATTAATCTTTGTGCCCAAGCTTTGATACATCTCCTGGGTCAAGGCATTCTTCTTCTCTTGACGATTTAACTTTAAGTGCAGAACTGAGCCTATTTGTTCGGTCGAAATATTGGTCATGCGCAAATCCTAGATGAAAAAGTATTTTCATTGAACCGTTTGGCGAGTATGGTTTCCTAAACACAACCCATTGGAGAGTGAGTTCTGGAGCTAAATATCCTGACCAGGGAGCTAACCCCCTTTGAACAATTAGTTTGCGAGCACCTCTGTGAGGGATTGACCAACGCGGCGATTGCAACACAAACTGCTCACTCTGAAAAGGTTGTTGAAAATACCGTTTCCAGAGTGGCTAAAGCATTTTCAATTAGATCAGATGGAAATGTAAATGTCCGTGTTTTATTAGCTTTGGCTTATCGATCTCATTTCGGCGATAAAGCCTTTGATAAATTAGGGGTTGCTTGTCTGCATATGAGTGTTGGCCCTGATGGTCAACAACTTTGTGGACAACATACTGACTGATTCAATTTACACTTCAATATCACTCGCATTATAAAAGCCCTCTAATCTACAATTTTGTTGCAATTAGAGGGCAATTATTAACTTAATCTATCTTTCGATTGATCCCTTAATGAACTCTTCAACCTTATTAAAGGCTTGCTCATCGGTGTATTGAACCGGTGGAGATTTCATAAAGTAACTAGATGGTGAGAGAAGTGGGCCGCCAATCTTGCGATCCAATGCAATCTTTGCGCAACGCAGCGCATCAATAATCACACCAGCTGAGTTTGGTGAATCCCATACCTCGAGTTTGTACTCAAGATTTAATGGCACATCGCCAAAGGCTCGACCCTCAAGGCGCACATACGCCCATTTACGATCATCTAGCCAAGGAATGTAATCGGATGGGCCGATGTGTACATTTTTTGAACCTAGATCATAATCAAGTTGAGAGGTAACTGATTGAGTCTTGGAAATCTTCTTTGACTCTAGTCGATCACGCTCTAACATATTTTTGAAATCCATATTTCCACCAACATTTAATTGGTAGGTGCGATCTAAATGCACGCCACGATCTTGGAATAACTTCGCCATGATGCGGTGAGTAATAGTTGCGCCAACCTGGGATTTGATGTCATCGCCAACAATTGGAACTCCTGCTTTAGTGAATTTATCTGCCCAGATTGGATCTGATGCGATAAACACTGGTAAGGCATTAACAAAGGCGCAACCAGCATCAATTGATGCTTGGGCGTAAAACTTTGCCGCCTCTTCGGAACCAACTGGTAAGTAACAGATTAAGACATCAATCTTTGCAGCCTTTAACTCCGCGACAACATCTACCGGTTTTTCAGTAGATTCGGTGATCGTCTCTTTGTAATAACGACCCAAGCCATCAAGTGTTACACCTCGCTTTACCTTAACACCTGTCTGCGCAACGGTAGTGAACTTAATAGTGTTGTTCTCGCTCGCCCAAATTGCATCAGCCAGATCTAAACCAACCTTCTTTGCATCAACATCTAGTGCCAGAACAAAGTTGATATTTTTGATGTGATAGCCGCCAAGTACTGGGTGCATCAAACCCGGGATCTCAGTTTCGTTTGTGGCATCCTTGTAGTAAGTAATACCTTGTACTAATGAGTTAGCGCAGTTTCCTACTCCAACAATGGCTACTCTAATTTCACCCTTATCTTCTATGGTCACTTGCTCTTCCTTTCAGTTTTTAGCATCTCTTCCAGCCAGGCGATCTCTCGCTCAGCTGACTCCAATGAGTGACGGCGCCACTCAACCAAATAGGTATCAATACCCTCTGGAATCTTTGTTAGTTCACGGCGAATGATCTCCGCCTTTTCTAGTAAGCGTCGATGGCGACCTTCTAGAATTCTGACTCTGCTGCTCTTTGGGGTTGGGCCAAAAAAAGCGAAGCGAACCTCAAAGCCCTCATCCTCAAAATTTTCTGGTGTTGCACTCTCCATCAATGAGGCAAACTTCGCTTCACCCTTTGCAGTTAACTTGTAAACAATTCGCGAGCGCCGAGATAATCCACCTGACTCTTTAATGGTTTCGGCGATTAAACTTTGCTCAGACATTTTGCGAAGTTGCGGATAGAGAACTGAAAAGCTAAGTACTCGAAATGGCCCGTAGATTGCACTCAATCTCTTTCTTAACTCATACCCATGAAGTGGCCCTTGTGAAAGCAGACCAAGAAGGGCGAACTCAAGTGACTCAGCACGAGATCGCATTAATCGCCTCCAGGGAGAGTTAGTAGCCAATGGGGTATCCATTAGATATATCGAATCGATACTATCGAATAGCAGGATAATAGGGAGTACCTCAGCCCCATAGCAACTATGGCCACAGGTAGGATCTAGGCGTGTTGACTACAGATTTACTCCCTACGCGCCTCTGGGAGTACCTAATAGCGACGATTTTGATTGTTTTGGCCCCTGGCCCATCAGTGCTCTTTATCATCGCTCGGGCTATCGCCTGGGGTAGGGCGAGTGCAATCGCCACCGTTGCAGGAAATACGGTCGGCGTTTTGATGATCTCATTACTTGTCGCGGTTGGCCTTGGACCATTGCTGCAAAGATCCACCCTCTTCTACAACGGAATTCAATGGGCTGGTGGGCTTTACCTGATCTACCTTGGGTTTGAAGCGATTAAGGCGAGCAAGTCAGTCGCCTCCGAGCTACAAAAAGGTGATGGCGCAAAGCCAACTTTATTAGCCTCTGCAAAAAATGGATTCTGGGTCGGAGCCTTAAACCCAAAAACTATTGTCTTCTTCGCTGCGATTTTGCCTGCATTTGTAGATCAGGAAAGTAGTAATCTCACAGCACAATTAATTTTACTGGGTTTTATTTTCTGCATCATTGCATTTATTTCAGATAGTACTTACGGCTTGTTGGCCGGAACTGCTCGAGAGTGGTTTGCTAGTGATATCAAGAGGCTGATTCTGATGCGCCGCTTCGGTGGCATAGTTATGGTCGCGCTTGGTGTTTTTACAATCGCTTCAATCTACCTGCTTTAACACAGTAATTGCGTGGCGTAACCGCTCATTGTCAGTGATGATCGGCAGAATTCGCAAATGGCCTCATCAACTGCAGTAGGAAAAGCACGAGAGTTTATCTCTCCATCAGATTTAACCTTCTCTTGGGGTGGGTGTCATCGCTGTCTCTGGCTCAGCTATAACCACGGCCTACGAACTCCCGGCTTTATGCCTCTGGTTGGAGATTTAGCAACTATGCAAGAAAATTACTTTGCCGGAAAAACCACCTCTGATATTGCACCAGTACTTCCAGCGGGTAAGGTTTTAGATCTAGGTGGTTGGGTGAAATCATCCTTAATTCCAGTTAATGGTTCACCATCAAAGTATGCAATCCGCGGCAAGTATGATCTTTTAATTGAGTTTGCAGATGGCACATTTGGCATTATTGATTGTAAGTTTCAAGCAAAGGATTCAGATAAAACCGATCTCTACCAACCACAACTCGAGGCGTACGCCTTTGCATTAGAGAATCCGGCAACTGGTGAAGCAAGAAAGGTCTCCCTTATGGGATTGCTTGTTTGGTCATTACTTGAACCAGCTGGCGATGTCACAAAGGGCTTTGGCTTAAAGTTAAAGCACACGTGGCGACCAATTGAGCGAAATCCGCAAGCGTTGCAGGAGTGTTTAACAGATTTTATTACCGTAGTTGATGCAAAGATGCCGGTTGCAAAACCGCTCTGCGATATGTGTAACTATCTACAATCTAGAAAAGAGTTTGTTGGCGCTGAGTAAGCGCTACTCAAAATCTCCAGCATTCTCCGCCTTGCTCTTCATAATTGCATCCTTAGCCTCTGAGGCGTACATATTTGGAACATAAACCTGTCCTGAGATCGCCGCAATTACATCCATAATCTTGTTGGTAACCTCGCGAAGCACCGCTTGATCTGTGGAATCTCCAGTGAAGTACATCGGCTCTGCAAAGATCATCTCTACTCTTCTTAGATTTGGCACAACCTGGCCGGTTGGTTGAATCTCAGCGGTGTTAAACATTGCAACTGGAACGACAGCCGCACCGGATTCAATCGCCATTCGGGCTATTCCAGTTCTACCTTTATAAAGCCGGCCATCAGGTGATCTTGTACCCTCGGGATAGATGCCAATACAGCTACCCTCATTTAAAACCCGTAAACCAGTAATTAGTGCAGCTTCACTTCGCTTACCGCCAGAGCGATCAACCGGTACCTGTCCCAAAGCAATAAATGTTAACTTCTTAATAAAGCCCTTTAATCCAGGAGAGGTGAAGTACTCACTCTTTGCTAAAAAGGTTACTTTGCGGGGAACAACCAGTGGCATAAAAATTGAATCACTAAATGAGAGGTGGTTTGATGCAATTATCACAGGGCCAGTTGTTGGCACATGGCGCAACCCACTTACCTTTGGTCGAAAGAGCAGCATCAGTAAAGGTGCTAAAAATGATTTCAAGATTCGATAAGCCACGGGAGTAATTTAGGGCTTCCAGCAATCTATGCCACCATCTGAGCGTGAATACCATTCCAAACTCAGAGGGTTTGGTCCTTCCTGGCGCACAATCCGGCGGCAAAATCGGTGTCCTGGTGATTCACGGATTTACTGGATCCCCAGTATCTATTTCGCCATGGGCCAGGTACTTAAATCAACAAGGTTACACAGTTCATGCACCGCGCCTACCTGGTCACGGTACAACTTGGCAGGAGATGAATGAGACAACTTGGCAGGATTGGTACAAGTGCGTGGAGGATTCCTATCTTGACCTAAAAAGTAAATGTGATCGAATTTTTATCGCTGGCTTTTCAATGGGAGGGGCGCTGGCATTAAAGCTTTGCCAAATTAGAGGTGATGAGATTGAAGGGTTGCTTTTACTTAACCCCTCAATTTATGACAATCGGTTAATTATAAAATTTACACCGTTGATTAAATTTTTTGTGCCATCGATTAAAAGCCGACGTGTTACCGATGTTGCTAAGGAAAATCCACCAAAACATAGTTATGGCCGCACCCCCCTAAAAGCTCTGGATTCCTTACGCAAACTGTGGAGATTGGTTCAACGAGATCTCTACCTGATTGATCTTCCGGTAATGATTGGCTACTCAATCAATGACCATGTAGTAGATCCAGCAAATTCAGAGAGAGTTATCGAAAGCATCTACTCAGCTGATATTCGTGAAGTAATTTTTGAGAGATCCTTTCACAACGTGGCTCTGGATTACGACTCTGATTTACTAAATGAGCAGTCACAAGTATTTATTCACGAGGTTTTAAGTGGCGAAATAAATCGTGGTGATGAGTACAACGAGAGAGAGTTGATCGATGCTGAGTTTGATTCAATTGTTTCAGGACTCTCACTTGATGAAACACCACCAACTACCTACTTAGATGAGTTGGATAGAAGAGTGAGTGCAGAGCAGTTCTCTCCACCAAATCCAAAATTGCCAGTATTTGATCAAACTCAACGCACCAGCTTTATTGCAATTGGTTCGGGATTTGCTTATCTAATAATTAATCGCTTTACGCCGATAGATATCGCCGGTATTTGGCCGGCAGTTGTGGTGATTTGCGTAGGTGTTGCCATCTTGATCTGGCGCACTGCCAGAAATGATGATGAGTTTGATGATGGAGCTACTCTCTAACTAAATCGCCCGCTCCAATTAAGCCCGCATCATTACCAAATTTAGCTGCAATGATTTTAGGTAGTGGGTGTTTATCAGCAAATGGCATGTATTTTTTAGCAGCCGCGATAGCTGGCTTTAAAAATAAATCGCCAGCATCGATAACTCCCCCGCCAATGATGATCGCCTCTGGGTCTAGCAACATTGTGTAGGAGGCGATGGCTGAACCAATCCAATCAGATTGCTTGGCAAAGGCTGACAAGGCCATGGCATTTCCTGCTTGAGCCGCCTTGGTTAAATCCTTGCCAGTAAATCCATTGATTGTGCCATCTCCGAAATCAAGTAGTGATTTGGCTGCTTGTGCATCAGCCTTAATTGCTTCATGCGCATAACGCATTAACGCGCTACCGGATGCGTAAGTTTCAATGCAGCCAATTGCACCGCAGCCACACCTTTCACCATCTAACTTCACCATCATGTGCCCAAACTCAGCACCAATTCCATTTGCGCCACGATATAACTTGCCATCAACAATTAACCCGCCACCCATGCCGGTGCCAATGATAAAAAACATAACTGGATTTAAACCCTTGGCATTTCCAAATCTATACTCAGCCCAGATTGCAGCATTCGCATCATTTTCTACAACTACCGGCAGATTAAACTCAGATTGCAATGCATCAGCGAGCGCCACATTATTCCAATTTGAGATATTTCCTGCTGCAACTACAGTTCTGCGATCTGCGGAGACAATGCCAGCATTACTTATGCCTATGCCAACAATCTTGTGATTTAGTTGGAGTGTTTTGACTATCTCGATAACCACATTGATTAAATCTTGACCACCAGTTTTAGGTGTGTCCTTACGAAGGCTTTCTAAAATATTGCCGTTGGTATCAACGACTCCCCCAAGAACCTTGGTGCCACCAATATCAATACCAACAGTTAAGCCACTTACCGGTTTTGGTAAATTCAATTAATTTTCCAGTTTTTCCTTTAATTGTTTCAGGGTTAAATCAATTGTTGATTTCTCGGCTTTTTGTCGCATTACCGCTGGAACTGGCATTGATAAGCCAACCGTTAATTCATAGGTGACATCGGTGGTGTCATCGCCATTATCTTTAATAATGTAAGCCCCACTCATCTCAGTTAATAAGTCGGCATCTTCAAGTGAGAACTCAAGACGATTTGGTGCCTTGCTCCAGTCATAATTCAAAGTTGGTTTATCTTTTAAGGCTCCAGCATCTACAGATACCTGCACCTGAGTTGCCCGACCTTGATCATCGGTTGCAATTACATTGACAGATTTAATGGTGGTTGACCAGCTTGGGTAACCAGGGAGATTGGCGAGAACTTCCTGAATATCGGTAGCGCTTGCTTGGATTGTGATTGTGGAGGTTGATGTATCAGACATGCGGAGAAGGTTACCGCCTAGTATGCAAAATCGTTACACATTGGCTCTGGTCATTCTGGCCAATTAGGCGATAGCGTAGGGGTTATGAATGAGATATCAATCCCAGCAATTATTCCGCCAGCGGCGGACGGTAACTTAACTAATTTAATTTCAGAGCGTGCATGGTTTGAACCAGAGCGCATAGTGGCATCCCGTCCATTTGGAGATGGTTGGCAGCCAGTAACAGCGAAGGAGTTTGAGGATGAGATTCGCGCTGTTGCTAAAGGGCTAATTGCATCTGGAATTAATGGTGGCGATCGCGTAGCAATCATGGCAAAAACTCGATACGAGTGGACGATTTTAGATTTCGCAATCTGGTACGCCGGTGCGGTTCCAGTTCCAATTTATGAAACATCAAGTGCTGAGCAGGTTGATTGGATATTAAGTGATTCTGGCTCAGTTGCAATTATTGTTGAAACCTCTGTCCTAGCTGAGGTAGTTAAGCCAGTTATGCCAGCAACATGCAAAAATCTTTGGAGCATTACCGACAACGCACTCTCAATTTTAACTGAAGCTGGAAAATCAATTTCAGATGATCAGGTGACTGCACGTCGAAACTCACTAACTCCAGACTCATTAGCAACCTTGATTTACACATCTGGCACTACTGGAAAGCCAAAAGGTGTTCAGTTAACACATGGCAACTTCCTAGCTGAGTGTGGCAATGTGGTTAATGGCGCTAGCGATCTCTTCTTAAAGCCTGGCGGTTCTACATTGTTATTCCTTCCAGTAGCTCACGTCTTTGGACGTATGGTGCAGATTGGTGCAATTACCGCTGGACTTCATTTGGCTCACTGTGGTGACATAACAAGATTGCCGGCAGATCTGGCTAGCTTTAAGCCAACCTTCGTATTAGCGGTGCCACGTATATTTGAAAAAATTTACAATGGTGGCGAAGCAAAGGCAGAGGCAGCTGGCAAGGGCAAAATTTTCGCAAAGGCTGCAGCTGTTGCAATTGCATACAGCCAAGGCTTAGATTCAAAAAAGATTTCACCTATGCTTCGAATTCAACACGGCTTATTTGATAAATTGGTTTATTCGAAGATCAGAGCAGGTATGGGCGGAAGAGTTGAAGCTGCTATCTCTGGTGGTGCACCACTGGGTGAACGCCTAGGTCACTTTTATCGAGGTGCGGGTATCCGCGTACTAGAGGGTTACGGCTTAACTGAAACAACAGCTGGTGCTACCTTGAACTTAACTTGGGCACATGAGGTTGGCTCTGTTGGAAAACCTATTCCAGGAAACACCATCAAGATTGCCGAAGATGGCGAAGTATTGATCAAGGGCCCAATTGTCATGAAAGGTTATTGGCAAAATGATGCGGCTAATGCTGAGGTCTTCACATCAGATCGATTCTTTAAAACAGGAGATTTAGGAAAATTAGATGATGCTGGCTTCCTATACATAGTTGGCCGTAAAAAAGAGTTGATTGTTACCGCAGGTGGAAAAAATGTTGCACCTGCTGTACTTGAAGATCGACTTCGCTCACATCCATTGATCTCCCAATGTATGGTGGTTGGCGATAACAAGCCATTTATTGCAGCCTTAATTACTCTAGATCCAGATGCTATTAAGCCGTGGATGGTTGCAAATAAAAAAGAGGGTGCAACTATTGCTGAATTGGCAAAGGATCCAGCGCTTCTGTCTGTAATTCAAAGCGCGGTTGATGAAACTAATAAAGCGGTAAGTCGTGCTGAATCAATTAGAAAATTTACAATCTTGCCAGTGGATTTCACAATCGCTGGTGGCCAGTTAACCGCCAAGCTATCCGTAAAGCGACATGTTGTTGGACAACAGTTCGCTCGCGAGATTGATGAACTCTTCGCCTAACTCTGAACGCTCTCGTCTAGCACGGGAGTTGCATGATGGTTTGGCTCAGGATTTATCAGCAATTGGTTATCGAATTGACTCCTTAATTGGTGATGTCACAATCACTCAATCTGTTCGCGAGAATCTTCGTAAACTTCGCTTCACACTATCGGGTGTAACTGATCAGGTACGAAATGAAATTTACAATCTACGAAATGAAGCGGGGCAAACTCTAGATAAAGAGCTTGAAACTCAATTAAGCAGCATTTTGCTTGATACGGAAATTATTTTAGAGATCACTGGTCAATGCCAGATTCCCAGGGAAAAACATTATGAGGTCTCTCGCTGCTTACGTGAGTTAACCATTAACTCTAGGAATCACTCAGGTTGCACCAAGATTTCAATTACGCTGACTGATGGGTCAATAACTTATCAAGATGATGGCACCTTTGCCCAAAGCGATGATGCAAATCCAAAACGTAACTCTTATGGATTATTAGGGGTATCGGAGAGATTAGCCAAGATAGATGCAACTCTTATCAAAAGCGATTCAACCTATGAAATCATGTTTTAGTAATGATGTGCAGCAATGAAAAGTGTCGTAGTAATTGATGATCACGCTTTTATCAGGGCAGGAATTGCTGATGCTTTGCCAAAATCTGAGTACTCGGTAATTGGCCAAGCTGCATCTAAATCTGAAGGTTTAGCACTCCTTAATTCACTCTGCCCCGATTTTTGTATAGTTGATTTAAATCTAGGTGATGGTTTGGGGTCGGATTTGATCTCCGAAGTTAAAAGGCGAGATTTAGCGACAAAATTTATTGTTTTAACAATGGATGATGATGATCTTACTTTGCAAAAAGCTAAATCTTCCGGTGCGGATGCATATATTCTAAAGAGCACGCCGATTGATACTTTAATCAACTGTCTAACTGAACTGGGTAAAAGTAACTCTAGTTTTCAGATAGCTGGTCGGATAATGCCAAGAAAAATCTCGAAGGATTTTGAGTTAACTAAGCGTGAGATCGAAATCTTGCAGTTGCTAGGGGCTGGTATTACCGCAGCGGTTATGGGTCAGCGTCTATTTCTAACAGAGGCCACAATTAAAACTCATCTATCTGCGATCTATCGTAAATTAGGTGCGAGTAATCGAAGTCAAGCTTTAAGTATCGCCTTTGAAAACAATTTAATTCAGAAGTAATGAGTTAAACCTCTCTGACCAAATCTCCCATCGCCATTCATTTACTACCCAATCACGCCCGGTGGCTCCATAACTTTTGGCTAACTCTGGTTGTTGCAGCAAAGATTTAATTGCTTGCGCAATCTGATCAGGTGAATTGCCATCAACGATTAATCCAGTTTTCTCTGAAATTACCGCATCTGGTGCTCCGCCAGAGTTGCCGACAATTACTGGAAGCCCGCACGCACTTGCTTCTAGATAAACAATTCCTAACCCTTCAACCTCTAGCCCGAAGAATCTATCTCTGGCTGGCATTGCAAAGATTTCACCAATTTGAATATACCTAGGAAGATCCTTGAGTTGAACTCGACCAGCAAAGATTACATTTTTCTCTAGCGAGTGATGCTGCACTAATTTCTGCAACATGTACTTTATGGGACCTTCACCCACGATAAGCAGAACCGCTTTTGGATAGAGTTTTACTACCTGTGACATTGCAACGATTAATTTATCTTGGCCCTTTCGGTGGACCAATCGTCCTACGCTAACAATTACTGGGCGGTCACTTACATTTAACATATTCATTAAATCAATAGATTTTTCAGATGGCTGAAAATGATCAACATCAATTCCAGGTGCGATCTTGATTAACTTGCTCTGATCGGAAACAATCCGCTTTATTGCATTTTTTGTGTACTCACCTAAGTAGGTAAGGACATCAACATCGTTGGCAATTTTGCTTAATAGCTGGTGGAAGATCGGAAGCTTTGCCCACCAAACCTCATGACCATGCGTTAACGCAACTATGCGTGTTGCACCTTTTTTACGTAAGGTGGCTGCCATTAAGGCTAAGGGGGCTGCTGCACCAAACCAAATTAACTTTGCATCAAACTGATCCATTAATTTAACTGCTCGGCGAGTAATTCGAGGTGTCGGTAGGAGAATCTTTGAGCGATCCCGGATAACAATCACACCGAACTTTTCAAGTAAATCTTTATCAAAGCTCTCTGAGTCAGGTTGTGATGATGTAAACACAACTACTGAATTATGTGACAACCGCTTTAGTAATCCCAAGATAAAGCTTTCAATACCGCCAGCTCTTGGACCAAGATCATTTGTAATCAACAAAATCTTGGGTTTTTGATTACTCATTAACTAAAGTCTACGGGCTCCGATATATGGCTTCTTACCAAGTGTGAAGGGCGCTATCTTTACACGGCTGCCCTTTCTTGGAGCATGCAGCATTCGGTCTCCACCCAAATAGATCGCAACATGGGAGATTGGCCTTCCAAAAAATACCAAATCACCTGGTTGAAGATTTTTGCGATCAACCGCTTTTCCATATCTGTACTGAGCTCTAGAAGAGTGTGGAAGTGAGACTCCAGCTGTTCGGAAAGCACGCATCGTTAAACCAGAACAATCCCAAGTTGTTAAACCGGCAGCACCAAAGACATACCGATCGCCAATTTGTTGAAGCGCGTACTTGATCGCAGTACCGCCTCTGCCAGACACCGCATTGTATTTTGAGGCATCGGCTAAGGATTTCGCTTGATCGGCATTCTCTTCATCATCATTTAATTTTGCTAATCGTTGGCGCTCAGCAACTGTTAATTTTGCCAACAACGCCTCAGCCTCTTTTAATTTATTATTTGCCATCGCCAACTGTTTTGAAAAACGAGCCTGAGCAGCCTTCACTAGCGCTAATTTGTCATTAACAGTTAAGGAGGTGGCGTTAAGCCGTTGAGTTGCAACTGAAAACTTTCGTAGATCCGCACTCTTCTTACGGGTAACTGATTCGAGAGAGCCCGCTGTTGATAGATAAAGGGATGGGTCGGATGAGAAAAGTAGTTCGAGGCTTTGGCTTAAGGGGCCTGACTTGTACTGCTGGGCCGCTATGGCACCAATTGAGTTTGAGAGTGCATTTACAGATGCTCCCTGTTGACTCGCCTGTTGTTGCACAGTTGAAAGCATCTTTTGAAGCTTTGCTAACTCTACCTTTGCCGCCTGTGCACCTTCGGCAGCGGTAGTCGCCTGCTCCTCGAGATCACGTACTCGCGCTTGTACTTCAAGTAATGAGGGGGCAGCACTGGCCGGTGTTGTTGCAAGAAGTGAGAGGGTTAATGCGCCTACCAAAGTTAGAAGGGCTGAGGTACGCATCTTTCCAGCTGAACTGAACCTGAGCATCAAGATAGGTTAGCCAAGCCATAGCGGCAATCTCAAACTCAATTGAGCATGGCTACCTGAGAATTTGAGCATTTTTTCCCGATTTGAGCGTGGGCTGAAAAAAAATTAATTACTTTGCAAATCTTAGGGGCGGTACCAAGCCGGCACTGGCTAGATTGGAGATGGCACTCTCCTGCTTCTTGGAGAGTTTTTTGGGCTCTTGCTCGCTTAAATTAAGTAACACTGTAACAACACAATCACTACAGCTGATCTGGCGCATTACGCACTTATTGCAATCAATTATCATGGTTAAAAGGTAAAGCAAGCCACTGACAAACGCGTAACCTTTGAATGTGAAGGAGCGCCCATTAGTCATTGCCAACCTGATCGTTGGCGCAGATGGGTCAACCATTAAAAATGGCTCCTCCATCGGCCTTTCCACCCCTGCCGATCGCAAACTTTTTCACCAACTTCGCGAGCAATCCACCGCCATTGTTATTGGCGGAAACACCGCCCGAAGGGAGCCTTATAAAAAAACCGCAATTCCACTTTACATAATTACCCATTCAAAGCTTCGATTGCAACCAAAAAATCAATTAGCAAAGCAGCTGAACCTAGATCCAGATAGTGCTTTAAAATTTATTTTGGCCGAGATTGCCGATCAACCATCTGCGCAACTTCTGATTGAAGCAGGACCTAAATTATTGATAGAGCTGATTAAAACAAAGCTGGTTGATAAGTTGTATTTAACAATTAATCACGCACTTGATGGAGAGAATAAGATTGATCTAAAGCAACTTACCGCTGACTTTGAATTAATTGATACTCGAGCCGAAGATGGATGCGAGTTCCAGATATTTCAGCTAGCCAAGTGAAATCAGAGCAATACCTATAACTGCTAGAACAACTCCTAGGTATTGAATTCTGTGCAGCCGCTCTTGCAAAAATTTAAATGCCAACAAAGATGTCACTATTGGAAATAATGAGCCAAGAACTACTGCAAGTGAAACCAAACCTTTTGTGGTTGCAATTCCTAGGAATAAATTGCCAAAAAAATCGGCCGCGCCAATTGCAAATAGTATTGGAACATCTCTCTTTTTGAATCCACCAGTGCTTCTAAATCTGATGAATAATAAAATGGCAAATGTAAATGTCGTAGCTCTCATAGTAGTCATAGTCATAATGGGGCTTACCTGCGACCCCTTTGCAATGAAGGTAACCGCGCCTCCAAAACTAATTGCTGCAACTACTGCATAAATAATTGGCCTAATTGATGAGCCGCCCTTTAGCTCTGGTCCAGTTGCACAAAATCCGCCAACGAGTGCAATCGCCATACCAATAAACTGCAATGTGGTTGGTTGCTCACCACTAATAATTGCGATTGTCAGTGGAATAAAAACACTTAATGCACTAATTGGGGAGACGACACCCATTCGACCACTTGCTAAACCAGCATAGAACGCAACTAATCCAATAAATCCCATCATGCCGGCAAGTACTCCAGGAATTACATAACCAGCCCAATCAAATGTAGGTGCCTGCCATGAAGAGGTGAAGATAATTACCAATATTCCAATCAACAATCCAAAGGATTGTGATGCAGCGGTTACTGCAACCGCTTTATATTTTTTTGTGAGATTTCCGCCGAGAAAATCCGCTATTCCCCAGAGCAGACTGGAAACCAAGGCAAGGATGGCACTCATTATGAAAGCCTACATGCGTGGCATCTGATCAATGAGCATTTTGCAATTTACCCTTAACCTATGAAACCCAACTTTGAACAAATGGTTTCGCCCATACATTTATTAAAGCCCCGAAGTGAAATTTTGCTTGAGATGGTCCCTGCCCCTCAAAAATTAGCGCCCTTCGCCTTAGCGATGACCGCTGATGTTTTAGAGGATGCAGCAACTGGTCGATTTGTTTTGTTACATGATCCAGCAGGCCAAGAGGGCTGGTCAGGTGAGTTTAGATGTGTAACTTTTGCCCGCGCAGCGATTGATCTTGAGATGGCAAATGATCCATTGTTGCCAGAGATTGGTTGGGCCTGGTTAATGGAATCTTTGAAGAAAAATAATTGTGATTTTGTTGCACCTAGTGGAACAGTAACTAGAGTGGCAAGCGCATCCTTTGGCTCCTTGGCTGGCCGCGATGAAGACTCTGAAATGGAGATCCGTGCATCTTGGACACCAACATCTGGTGATGATTTGCTTTCACATGTTCAGGCTTGGATAGAACTTCTTGCAACCACCGCTGGCTTAGCACCAATTCCGGAGGGCGTTACCTCTATTTCACGCACGCATTAATTTAAATTAAGATCACATTCATATGACCACCTCAGAGTTAACGCCATTACTTCTGCCCAGAGCTGGAGTGCCGCCGGTAATCACAACTGAATCTGCATTTGAGGAGATGATCTCAACTCTACTCAATGGAGTTGGACCGATCGCCATTGATGCAGAGCGCGCATCGGGTTATAAGTACAGTCAACGAGCTTATTTAATTCAGCTTTATCGAGTTAATGGTGGCTTGCATCTGATTGACCCAATCGCTATTGAAAATAAATCTCTGTGGCAAGAGTTTAATAAAAACTTTGCAAATATAGAGTGGGTGATCCATGCCAGCACACAAGATTTACCCTGTCTACTCGAACTTGGACTTAACCCACAATCCCTCTTTGATACTGAGCTCGGGGCTCGAATAGCTGGTTCACCCCGTGTCGGCCTTGGTGCGTTAGCTGAAAGTTTATTGGAGTTACAACTTGCAAAGGAGCATTCGGCGGTGGATTGGTCAATCAGGCCGCTTAAACCAGAGTGGTTGACTTATGCGGCGTTAGATGTTGATGTCCTGTTAGATATTAGAGAGAAAGTTGAAAAACTCTTACTTGAAAAAAATAAATTAAATTGGGCCAAAGAGGATTTTGCGGCAACTTTGTTAAACTTTAAATCAAAGCAAGGTGATCAACCAAAGGTAGATCGCTGGCGGAAAACCTCTGGCATGCATAAGGTGCGCGACCGCCTAACCATGACCATAATTAAGGATCTATGGCTAGATCGAGATCAACTTGCACAAGAGTTGGATATTGCGCCAGGTCGAATTTTAAATGATGAAGCAATTATCGAGATTGCGACGAAAAAACCAAGCACAATTGAAGCGATAACAAAGGTAATTGGCTGGCGAAGTAAAATACAATCACCACCATATGATCGTTGGCTAGCTCAATTAAATCTCTCACTCGCAACACCGGTTGAGCAACAGGTTGAACTTCGCATTCAATCCAATAACCTGCCACCTATTAAGGTTTGGAAAGAGCGTAATCCCCTTGGTTACGCCAGACTTTCTCATGCTCGTGCAGGTATCGCCGCTCTTGCCTTGGAATTAGATTTACCGATAGAAAATTTAATTACCCCAGAGCTAGTCAGGAAATTATGTTGGGAGCTACCAAGAAACAAGGAAAGTGATTATGAAATCTATGTAGCTGAGCAGTTAAAGCTAATGGGTGCTAGAGATTGGCAGATTTCTCAAGTTACACCGGTAATTGCGCAAGCATTGCCTCAAACAGAAGCAGTTGTTGTGGTGGCCGATTCCACGGATTCCAATGAGGCCGAAGCACCTCAGAGTCAGAGTGAGTCTGAAATTGAGCGTTAATTAGCCAAATGCTGTGTTATGAATTACGCAACATAAATGTTGCGTAATTCAAGCCTCTGTAATAGATTTAAGCAATTAACCTTTATTTGATCTATGGGAGATGCGACAGTGCCAAGAGCGCCTTTTAGAAAGAATCTTGCGGCTACCGTTATCGCAATTCTGCTCGGTGCCACGTTAAGTGGATGTGCCTCATCTGATCAAGAGCAATCTTTGACTATCTACTCGGGCCGAAGCGAGAGCTTTATTGCGCCATTTTTTAAAGAGTTCACTGCGCAAAGTGGAATTGAATTAAAGATCCGATACGGCGACTCCTCCGCCCTAGCTGCTCAAATTCTTGAGGAGGGTGAAAACTCACCAGCTGATCTATTTATCTCTCAAGATGCTGGCTCACTTGGCGCAGTAAGTGTTAGTGGACTTTTTTCACAGTTAGAAAGCTCTTTGCTAGATCGGGTAGAAACCAAATTTAGATCAAGCAATAATGATTGGGTAGGTCTTACTGGCCGAGCCAGAGTTTTCGCTTATGCACCGGATCGAGTAAGTAAATTACCAACCTCATATCAATCTCTAATTGAAAATCAGTACAAGGGCAAGGTTGGTATTGCACCAACTAACGCCTCCTTTCAAGCCTTTGTGACAACTTTAATTCAATACCAAGGGTTGGCTGCGGCTGAAATTTGGCTACAAAAAATGGTTGAGAATGATGTGAAGTTATATGAGAAGAATAGTCAGATTGTTTCAGCTATAGATTCAGGTGCCATAGATCTTGGATTAGTCAATCACTATTACCTTTGGGAGGTAAGTGAAAGCTTAAATCGCCAGATCAATGTGCAAAATGGTTTTTTTGAAGCTGGCGACTTAGGTAATCTAATTAACATTTCTGGGGCTGCAATCTTGAATCAATCAACAAATAAAAGTGCAGCAAGTGAGTTAATCAAGTATCTGCTATCTGACTCAGCACAACTGAACTTTGTCGCTGACACTCATGAGCACTCAGTGGTTCTAGTTGATGCCAGACCAGAGGGCTTACCCTCCTTTGCCGAAATTAAGGCACCAGCTGTTGATCTCTCTAGACTCTCGGATATAAGCCAAACCCAAAAATTATTGATCAAGTTAGGTTTGATTTAATTTGAAGACAAAAACCTTGGATGAAAATCTTCATCTAGAGTCAATCGAACAGCCAGGTAGCGGGAGCAAACTCCTTGCTTTACTCAGCTTTTTTGCTTTGATATTTGCGGCTATCCCCTTTTTCTACCTAATCAAAGGCGCATTTTCTGGGGAGCTTGATTTGATTAAAACGGTTTTATTACGCGAGAAAAGTCTAGAAATTTTTGCAACAACTATCGCTTTGATGAGTTGTGTCTCTGTTGTATCAACCTTGTTGGGTGTCAGTTTGGCTTGGTGCTTGCACAATGTGAATTTAAGGTCAAACTCGCTACTAGCCGCCCTAGTAATCCTGCCAATTGCCATTCCAAGTTATGTCTACACCTACAGTTGGATGTCAATCATCCCAAATTTACAAGGCTTTGCAGCAGCGGTCTTCATCTTGATTCTTACGACTACCCCATACATAACTTTGGCTGCCCTCGCCGCGCTACGAAGAAGTGATCGCGCCCAATTAGAGGTTGCTCAAACTCTTGGCTTAAATAAATGGCGCTCCTTCTATTTCATTACTTGGCCACAGATTCGAAATACCGTTTCCGCTGGTACTTTGCTGGTTGCACTTTATGTATTAAGTGATTTTGGTGCAGTCTCCTTGCTGGGTGTAGATACCTTTACTAGAGCAATCGAGAACCTATATCGAGGCAGCTTTGATCGTGGTGCTGCTGCAATTTTGGCACTAGTGCTGGTTGCAATCTCAGCAATTTTGATCACAATTGAATCTAATACTCGCCAACGCTCAAAGGTGATCTCTACTTCAAGCAAATTAATGCCTAGTATCGCTGAAAGTAATTCAGGCCGAAGTAGATTTCTGGCATCTCTTTTAATTGGTCTTTATTTAATCTTTGCTTTGATCACGCCACTACTTCAGCTGCTTCTTAGATTTATATCAGCTCTGCCCAGTATTGATTACGGAAACCTTTTTAGAACAGCACTCTCCACCATCTTTGCATCCTTATTGGGATCAATAATCGCCTTGTTGTTGGCACTTCCAGTTGGCTTGTTATCTTCACAGGCTTCAAGGATTGGCAGCCTTACCGATAAAAGTTTACTAATCGTTCATGCACTGCCTGGAATTGTTATGGGTTTATCGTTGGTTGCAATTGGTTCTGAACTTCCAATTGTTTATCAAACAGTGGCTTTGCTTGCATTTTCATATGCACTTTTATTTATGGCAAAGGCGGTTGGTTTTGTCAGAACCAGCTTTCTGAGGGTGCCGAAAAATTTAATGGAGATCTCCTCAACTCTTAATCAAAGTAAGGCTCAAAGTATCCGCCGAGTAATGATTCCATTAGCAACTCCTGGATTATTAACCGCAACATTATTAGTCTTTTTGTCAGCGATGAAAGAGTTGCCCGCAACACTGATGTTGCGTCCAACCGGTTTTGAAACACTAGCCACTGAGATGTGGAGCGCAACTGCAATCCTGCAATTTAATGAAGCGGCGCCATACGCATTACTCTTAGTGCTAATCGCCGCAATCCCAGCCTTCTTAATCAATCGCCCAGACAAGAGTGAGGAATCAGGAGTTAACATCTCATGACATCACTTGAAATTAATGATCTCTCAGTAGATTTAAACTCACGTCGAGTTCTTAAAAACTTAAATCTGCAAATTCCAAGTGGCTCCTTTGCCGCAATTCTCGGCCCCTCTGGCTGTGGCAAAACCACTTTACTTAGAAGTATCGCTGGATTGATTACTCCAAGTGGAGGTGCAATTAGATTTGGAAAGCAGTTAGTTAGCGTTTCCTCACTTGTCTTACCGCCACACAAAAGAAATATTGGATATGTTCCGCAAGAGGGTGGCTTATTTCCGCATCTTTCAGTTGCTGAGAATGTTAGCTTCTCATTGGCACGAAAAATTTCCGATCAAGAGAAAAATCAAATAGTTAATGAGATGCTAGAATTAGTGGGAATGAAGGGATTCAATGATCGATCACCACAAGAGTTAAGTGGTGGACAACAAACTCGAATTGCTCTTGCCAGAGCTTTAGCAATGAAACCTGCCATGGTTCTGCTTGATGAGCCCTTTGCCGCTCTTGATCAAGCCTTACGTGTTGATATCAGTGAAGAGGTTGTTGCGCTATTAAAGAAAAGCGGAACTACATCAATTATGGTCACTCATGATCGCGAGGATGCATTGGTAAGTGCCGATGTAATAGCTTTAATGCACGGTGGCACCGTTGTTCAATCTGGCACTCCTGCCCAAGTTTATTTAAATCCTATTTCAGCAGAGGTTGCACTTAGCACTGGTGATATTGATGTAATTCCTGCAATTAAATTAGCAAACTCTCAATATTCAACCGCGTTGAATGAAGTGAACTTTAATTTAGCCAATCAGCCCGCTGCTAATCTAGGTCAAATATTGATTAGACCGGAAGAGATTGCAATCAGCGATGAGGTTACAGCGGGCGCTGTGACTGCAAAGATCACCAAAATTAATTACTACGGCCACGATGCATTGTTTGAATTAAAGGTGGGCCAAAGCTTGCAATCTATCCGGGCTAGGATCACCGGCCCATCCCAGTATCGTGTGGGAGATACCGTTTCGATCTCGCATAATGGTCCGATTAGATGGATCTCCTCAGAGGCACAAGAGCTAAATCTCTAAAATCGACACTACCTATTTTTCCTACTGACCAGTAACCTATTCCTAGGAAAAGCGGGAGGTTGCAGAAAAACCCATCTGCAACTGGTCGGTGCTTAATTAAGATTAATTAGGAGTGAGTATGAGTAAAGATGCTAAGGCCTCAACAAATGTTGTTTTAGTAGATGCGGTCCGAACCCCTTTTGGTAAAGCTGGCTCTCTTTACGCACAAACTCGCGCAGATGACATCATGGTTCGTTGTATTCGTGGTCTATTAGAGCGAAATCCAAATGTACCCCTTGCGCAAATTGATGAGGTAGCAATCGCAGCTGCGACTCAAACTGGTGATCAAGGAATGAATATCGGTCGTTCTGTTTCAATTTTAGCTGGAATTCCAAAAACTGTTCCTGGTTACTCAATTGATCGTTGGTGTGCAGGTGCTTTAACCGCAGTCACCACAATTGCCGGTGGAATCAATATGGGCGCTTATGATTTAGCAATCGCTGGTGGCGTTGAGCATATGGGAAACCATCCAATGGGTGATGGCATGGATCCAAATCCAAGGTACTTAGCAGAGAAAATTGTTGAGATGGATGCACTGCAAATGGGAGCTACTGCAGAACGCTTGCATGACAAGTTTGCCCACTTAACAAAGGAGCGTGCTGACAATTACGCACTAGCTTCACAACAAAAAACCGCTGCTGCTTATGCGGCAAATAAAATTCAGCCAGATTTAATTCCAGTCGCAATCCGGACCGATGAACTTGGTTGGGGCGTAGCCACCGTGGATGAACCCCCACGTCCGCAAACAACATTAGAGGCGCTGCAAGCTTTAAAAACTCCATTTAGAGCTGGTGGTCGAGTTACTGCTGGAAATGCTGCTGGTTTAAATGATGGTGCAACCGCTGCAATTTTGGCATCTGAATCTAAGGCGAAAGAGTTAAACCTACCGATTAAGGCAAAGTTGGTCTCATTTGCGTTTGCTGGAGTTGAGCCAGAGATTATGGGTTATGGTCCAGTACCAAGCACAATCAAAGCGCTAGCTAAAGCTGGATTAGATATTACCGATATTGGTTTATTTGAGGTTAATGAGGCATTTGCAATTCAAGTTTTATCCTTCTTAGATCACTTTGGAATTGCCGATGATGATAAACGAGTAAATATTTATGGTGGCGCAATTGCAGTTGGCCATCCCCTGGCCTCATCTGGTGTTCGATTAATTCTTAACTTAGCTAATGGCTTTAAAGAGCACCCAGAGGTTCGCTATGGCGTAACAACTATGTGTATCGGTCTTGGCATGGGCGGAACAATTATTTGGGAGAATCCAAACTTTAAGGGAGCTAAGTAGATGAGTGATAATAAATTACCGGAAGGTGCTCCAGAAGAGGTTGTAACTAAAGCGATTTTGCGTGAGGTTTCACTGGCACCATTTGGGGCAACTGGAAAGTTGGCATTGATTACCCTGGATAATGGAATGGACCACAACCGACCAAATACCTTTGGCCCAGCTGGACTTGAATCCCTAAGCGTTGCAATTGATGCCGCTCAATCATCTGATGCGGTTGCTATTGCTGTTACTGGCAAGCCATTTATCTTTGCAGCGGGTGCTGATCTATCTGGAATCTCATTCTTAAGTGATAAAACTCAGGCACTCGCTATTGGAAAGTTAGGCCATGATGTATTTAGAAAGCTTGGCGAAAGCAAGAAGCCAACATTTGCATTTATTAACGGCTTAGCGCTCGGTGGTGGCCTTGAGGTTGGCCTGCACTGTCATTACCGAAGCTTGGCAAGCACCGCATTTACTGGCCTACCAGAGTGCTTCTTAGGTTTAGTTCCTGGCTGGGGTGGCGCAACAATTTTGCCTAAGTTAATTGGACCAGAAAAAGCGGTACAAGTAATTATCTTAAATGCGCTAAATAACAACACAATGATGAAGGCAAAGGATGCACTGGCTTTAGGTGTGGTCGATGCTGTTTACGAACCAGCTGACTTCCTAGAGAACTCAATTAAGTTTGCAGCTCAAGTAATTAATGGATCTAAGAAAATTGAGCGAGCAGATTTCAGTAAAGATTCAGATGGATTTACAAAAGCAATTGCAACTGGTCGTGCTGCTGTGGCAAAGAAGTATGGTGGAGCAGAGATCGCCGCTCCCCTGAAGGCACTTGAATTGATCAAAGCTGCGCAAACCAATACTTACTCTCAGGGATTTGATGCTGAGGATCAAGCACTTGCTGAATTGGTCATGACCGATGCATTACGTGCATCGCTCTACTCATTTAATCTAATTCAGAAAAAACGCAAAAAGGTTGAAGGTGCACCAAAGCCAGCATTGGCTCGAAAAATCACCAAGGTTGGCGTTGTCGGAGCCGGCTTAATGGCCTCCCAATTAGCTCTATTGATGCTGCGCAACTTAAAGGTTCCAGTGGTCATCACAGATCTAGATCAGGAGCGAGTTGATAAAGGTCTTAATTGGATAAAAAATGAGATTGCTAAATTAGTTGAAAAGAAACGTCTAACACCAGAGGGTGCCGCTCGCCTACTTGGAAATATCTCCGGCTCAGTTGATCAAAAAGTTTTTGCTACTGCTGATTTCATACTTGAAGCGATCTTTGAAGAGTTATCGCTAAAGCAAAAATTGTTTAAGGATCTCGAGAAAATTATCTCACCTGAGTGCATCCTGGCTACAAATACCTCATCGCTATCAGTTGAAGCGATGACGGAAGGCTTAGCTAACCCTGAGCGGGTAGTTGGTTTTCACTTCTTCAATCCAGTTGCCGTAATGCCGCTATTAGAGGTTGCTCGCACTACAAAGACAGATGATGCAACAACAGCAACTGCGATAAATATTGGCAAAGATTTAAAGAAAACCATGGTTATTGTTAAAGATGCACCAGCATTTGTTGTTAATCGATTACTTACCCGCTTTATGGGTGAGGTAACTGATGCGATGGATGAGGGAACACCTTATGAGGTAGCAGATGCAGCGATGAAGCCTTTAGGTTTCCCAATGAGCTCACTTGAATTACTTGGTTTGGTTGGACCTGGAGTTGCTCTGCATGTTGCACAAACTTTAAATAAAAATCTTGGACCTCGATACAAAATCTCACCAACTATGGAGCGCTTTGTAAAAGAGGGCGTAAGAACCTTTTATGTGAAGGATGAAAATGGTGTGAACCAGGTCAATCCCGCAGCGCTAGCTTTAATTGAAAAGGGTTCATCTCCTTCTACTGCAGATCAAGTTCGCGACCGAGCACTAAAGGCAATCGCAACGGAAGCAAAGATGATGTTGGATGAAGGTGTTGTTGCGACACCAGCTGAAATCGATATTTGTATGCTACTTGGATCTGGTTGGCCGATGCACCTAGGTGGCATCCTGCCTTACTTAGATCGTGAGGGAGTTAGTGAAGCGGTTTGCGGTGCGCGTTTTCATCCTGCTGGAGTTGCATCTCTTCATTAACCGATAAATCACTTGCACTCCAAGCAACTAAGGATCGAGTGATGTTTTGAACGGTGATGCCTAGATCCTGCAACACTTCGGCACGTTTTGAGTGTTCAATAAATGCAAGAGGTACACCAATTGAATGAACCGGTACCGACAATCCAGCATCGCGAAATAATTCACTGATTGTGCTGGCGATACCGCCATGTTTAATGCCATCCTCTAAAACAACAACGCTCTTGTATCGCTGAGCCATAGTGATTAATGATTTTGGAAGTGGTTTAACCCAACGCGGATCAATCACAGTTACACCAACGCCTTCACGATAAGCCTGACCAGCAGCCTCGACGGCCATGGCAGCAAATGCACCAATACTTACTAGCAAAATATCGGCACTCTCACCGCGATACAAAACATCTATGCCATCTCGGCGTTCAAAAGCTGGAATGTCTTCATTTACCGCACCCTTTGGAAAACGAAGCAGGGTTGGCGCGTCGGTGATATCAATTGCCTCGCGTAATGTTTCGCGAACTCGGGCCCCATCCCGCGGAGCTGCAACATGAAGAGTTGGCACAATTCCAGTTAAAGCTAAATCCCAGATGCCATTATGTGATGGGCCATCATCACCTGTGACGCCGGCTCTATCTAATACAAAGGTTACGCCAGCTTTATGTAGTGCTACATCCAGCAGTAATTGATCAAAGGCTCTATTTAAAAAAGTGCTGTAAACCGCTACGACAGGATGTAGTCCAGCGTATGCCATGCCAGCAGCGGCAGTTGTCGCATGTTGTTCTGCAATTCCAACATCAAAGGTGCGATCTGGGAAATTTTTCTCAAACTTATCTAATCCAGTAGGTCCCATCATGGCGGCGGTAATTGCAACCACATCACTTCGCTCATTACCTATCTTTACTAATTCGTCGGAGAAAACAGAGGTCCAGCTTTTTACCGACTTATTTACTGGCTCGCCAGTCTCTGGATCAACAACCCCAACCGCATGGAACTTCTCCGCCTCATCATTTATTGCGGGTGCATGCCCTTTACCTTTTTCAGTTATGACATGAACTATAACTGGTCCGCCAAACTCCTTCGCGATCTTTAATGCTTTCTCCATTGCCAAAATATCATGGCCATCAATTGGGCCAAAGTACTTCAAACCTAGATCCTCAAACATTCCCTGCGGCGCGATAATATCTTTGATTCCTTTTTTCATGCCATGTAATGTCTCGTAGATTGGATGACCAACCACTGGAGTTTTCTCTAAAACTCCCTTGCCCCAATCTAAAAATTTTTCATATCCCTTTGTGGTTCGAAGTGTTGAAAGGTAGGTAGCAACTCCACCAATAGTTGGTGAGTATGAACGTTCATTATCATTTACAACTATTACTAACCTCTCATTTGTGCTTGAGGCGATGTTGTTTAATGCCTCCCATGCCATACCGCCGGTTAATGAACCATCTCCTACTACGCAAACAACGGTCCGATCAGATTGCTTGGTCAACATAAATCCCTTGGCAATGCCATCGCTCCAGGAGAGAGCGGTTGATGCATGTGAGTTCTCAACTACATCATGTTCACTTTCAACTCTATTTGGGTAACCTGCCAGGCCACCACGCTGTCTTAACTTATCAAAGCCAGCCATTCTGCCCGTTAACAATTTGTGAACATAGGTTTGATGTCCGGTATCAAAGACCATGACATCCTTTGGCGATTGAAAACTTCGATGTAATGCAATTGTTAATTCAACAACACCTAAATTTGGGCCAAGATGTCCACCAGATTTTGAAACTTTTTCAATTAAAAAAGAGCGAATCTCCTCCGCTAAAGCTGTTAATTGATCCTCGCTTAAACCCTGTAGGTCAGCGGGTGATTTAATTGATTCCAGCATGGTAGAAGTTTAAACCCGTAATATTGAATTAGCGATTTACTTTAAAAGTGAGCGTAATACGTACTGCATGATGCCGCCATGGCGATAGTAATCTGCCTCACCAGGTGTATCGATTCGTAGCTTGGCCTTAAAACTCTTACTTCCAGCGGTTACCGTGACCAACTTTGGTGCTGGTCCGCTATTTAGCTCCTCTACTCCAGTTATCGCAAAACTCTCATCCCCAGTAATTCCTAGTGTGGCTGCGCTCTCACCATCTTGGAATTGCAATGGAAGTACACCCATACCAATTAAGTTTGATCGATGAATTCTTTCAAATGATTCAGCAATAACAGCGCGCACTCCGAGCAATGCAGTTCCCTTGGCAGCCCAGTCACGAGAGGAGCCTGAGCCATACTCTTTACCTGCCAAGATCACCAATGGAATCCCCGCTGCTTGGTAAGCCATGGAAGCATCATAAATTGTGGCTTGTTCACCATTTGCTAAAAAGTTTTTAGTAAAACCACCTTCAACTCCATTAAGAAGTAGGTTTTTCAAACGTATGTTGGCAAAGGTGCCACGAATCATTACCTCATGATTTCCACGTCTGGATCCGTATGAGTTGAAATCTGCGCGATCTATTCCATTCTCAGCTAAGTACTTTCCAGCCGGTGAATCTGCCTTTATATTTCCAGCCGGTGAAATGTGATCGGTTGTAACAGAATCTCCCAGAATCGCTAAGACTCTTGCGCCTGAAATATTGGTGACCGGCTTTGGATCCCGTGGCATATTTTCAAAGTAAGGTGGTTTACGAACATAAGTTGATTTTGCATCCCATTCAAAGATTTTTCCAGTTGGTGTTGCTAATGATTGCCACCTGTGATCGCCATCAAAAACTGATGAGTAATCCTTGGTAAACATTTCAGATGAGATTGATGAATCAATTACTGCCTGAATTTCAGATTGAGTAGGCCAGATATCTCGTAGGAAGACAGGCTTACCATCGCTGCCATTTCCAATTGGTTCACTCTCAAAATCATGATTCATTGATCCAGTTAAAGCGTAAGCCACCACAAGCGGAGGTGATGCTAGGTAATTCATCTTCACATCTGGTGAGATTCGACCCTCAAAGTTTCTATTTCCAGATAAGACTGCAGATACAGCTAAATCATTCTCATTAATTGCCTTGCTGATCTCAATCGGCAGTGGCCCTGAGTTTCCAATACAAGTTACACAACCATAACCAACTAAATTAAAACCTAACTTCTCCATATATGGCGTTAGGCCTGATCGATCGTAATAACCGGTGACCACCTTTGAACCCGGAGCCAATGTTGTTTTAACCCAAGGTTTTGAACTTAAGCCCTTCTCAACCGCCTTCTTTGCAAGAAGTGCTGCACCAATCATTACCGAAGGATTTGAGGTGTTAGTACATGAAGTAATGGAGGCAATTACTACATCACCATTGGTAACAGTTGTTGCTTTGCCATTTACCTTGACATCAATCTTGCTCTTATTAGTTTTATCACTGAAGTATGTTGGCGCGATTTTTTCATAAGCGGATTTAGCATCGATTAAACCAATTCGATCTTGTGGTCGCTTTGGACCAGCAATCGATGGAATTATGGTCGCGAGATTTAACTCTAATTTTTCCGAGAATCTAGGCTCTGCTGCTGGGTCATGCCATAACCCATTTACCTTGGCATACTTTTCAACAAGCTCTAGCTGCTCTGAACTGCGCCCAGTAAATTTCAGGTAGCGAATGCTCTCTTCATCAATTGGGAAGATGGCAACTGTTGATCCGTACTCTGGTGACATATTTCCAATAGTTACTCGATTAGCCATTGGAAGTGCAGAAACTCCAGGACCATAAAACTCGACAAACTTGCCAACCACACCATGCTTGCGCAGCATTTCAGTAATTGTTAACACTAGATCGGTAGCGGTTGTGCCGGTTGGTAATTCTCCACTTAATTTAAAGCCAACTACCTTTGGAATTAACATTGAAACAGGCTGGCCTAATAGAGCTGCCTCTGCTTCGATGCCGCCTACTCCCCAACCCAGTACACCTAAACCATTAACCATGGTGGTGTGTGAATCGGTGCCAACTACCGTATCTGGATAAGCTCTTAACTTTCCATTAACATTGCGGGTCATAATTACTCGAGCTAAAAACTCGATATTTACCTGGTGGACAATGCCAGTTCCTGGTGGAACAACCTTAAACTCATCAAATGCAGTTTGTCCCCAGCGAAGAAAGCGGTAACGCTCTTGATTTCGTTGATACTCAATATCGGTATTTTGTTCAAAGGAATCCTGTGTTCCAAATTTATCGGCAATAACTGAGTGATCAATTACTAACTCAGCTGGTGAGAGTGGATTTACCTTTGTTGGATCCCCTCCTAATTCAACTATTGCTTCTCGCATAGTTGCTAGATCAACTATGCAAGGGACGCCAGTGAAATCCTGCATGATCACACGAGCTGGTGTAAATTGAATCTCTGTATCAGGTTCAGCAGCTGGGTCCCAGGCGGCTAAGGCTTTTATCTGTTCGGCGGTGATATTCGCGCCATCTTCAGTGCGCAATAAGTTCTCTAGCAATACCTTTAAAGAGAAAGGCAGATCTTTTGCTTGGGCAAAGTTAGTAATATCAAAGATCTCATACTCTTTGCCGGAAACTTGTAGGGTGGTTTTGGCGTTAAAGGAGTTTTTACTCATAACCAACCACCTACTCTTCTACGGGAATATCTAAATCTTACTAGTTTGCTGGTGAAAATCCAGCCACGCATTCCATGTGCTGAGTCATTGGAAATAAATCAAAGCCCTCTATGTGATCTAACTTATAACCACTCTCTTTTAAATATTTAGCATCTCTGGCCAGCGCAGCAGGATCGCACGCTACATAAACAATTTTTCGCGGTCTTAATTTCACCATCTGTTTGATTACCGATTCCCCAGCTCCGGTACGAGGTGGATCTAGCAAAATTGCGTTGGCGCGTTTTACTTGGGCTAACTGTTGATCCACTAATCCGGCAAAAATACTTACATTCTCATCTTTGCTAAATATCTTTCTCGCATCTGCCACAGCAGTTCTATCGCTCTCAATTAAGGTAACTACACCTTGTCGCCCAACTTGATGCAAAATCTGCGCGGCAAATAAACCTACTCCAGAATAGAGATCGCAAATCCAATCCCCAGGTTTAGCTGCAAGTTGTGCAAGGGCGGCTTTCACCAATTTAGTTGGTGCATTTCGATGGCTTTGCCAAAAGGCTAGTGGCGAAATACGAAATGAGTTTCCATCTACCTGCTCCGTTAACTGGGTCGGCCCACTAATACTTCGACCAGATCGCATAACTGAAATCTCTGAAGTACTGGATACCGCAACCTCTACTCTGGCATCTGATTTCCAGCTTCGACTTACCAACTCTGAAACCTTCATCCGTTCATCGGCAATTAAGCAATCATCAATCTCAATTACAGAGTTGCTTCGAGCACCAAAAAAACCAATCTTGCCTTGAGGTGAGACCGCAAAATCCATCCTGGTTCGCCAGTGCAGACCATCAGCTGGCGATAATTGATGCATAGGTAGATCAAAGCCCTCTGCAATCAAATCAATTTTACCGATCCGAAGGAACTGCTCCAAAATTATCGCTCGTTTGAAATTAAGTTGTGCGTTTAATGAAATATGTTGAAAGTCGCAACCACCACAAATTCCGGCGTACTTACATGGAGCAGAAACCCGCTCCGGTGCTGCGGTTAACAACTCAAAAAGATCTGCATGTGCAATCTTGGAATTAACCGCTGTGATTTTTATCTTTGCTCGCTCGCCAGTGATCGCATGTCTAACAAAAATTACCTGGCCATTATGTCTGGCAACAAAGTGTCCACCATGAGCAACTGGCCCGATTTCAACCTCGAGAATTTCGCCTACTTTTAACCGTTCGCCAGCGTCTAATTCCACAAGTCGTAGAGTACGGGTGTAAGTTGTACTCCGTGCACGTTGTAATCATGGGTTGCGGTCGAGTCGGATCTACATTGGCGATTGATTTAGAAAAAGCTGGGCACACCGTCGCTGTAATCGATCAAAACCGAGAAGCATTTCGCCGATTAGGCGCAGATTTCAATGGACGAACTATCGCCGGTGTTGGATTTGATCGAGATACCTTGCTTGAAGCAGGGATAGAAAAAGCTGATGCCTTTGCCGCTGTTTCAAATGGTGATAACTCAAATATTTTGGCGGCTCGTGTTGCTCGTGAAACTTTTGGTGTTGGCAATGTTGTTGCCAGAATTTATGATCCAGGTCGAGCTGAAATTTACCAACGGTTAGGAATTCCAACTGTAGCAACTGTGCTCTGGACAACCGATCAAATTATGCGCCGACTATCACCATCTGGCTCAAAATCTGAATGGCGAGATGCAACTGGCACTGTGCAATTACTCGAGGTTCATCTGCATGGTGATTGGTACGGTGAAGCGGTAACGCTGATTGAGAAAAATACCAATGCTCGAGTTACCTTCATCACCAGATTAGGTGAAGCGCTTATTCCAGATGAGCACACTGTTTTGCAAGAGGGCGATTTAGTACATGTGATTGCAACTGAAAAAGAGATCTCAAATATAGAAAAAACTTTATCAGTATCACCGGATGGAAATTGATATGAGAATTGCTATCGCCGGAGCTGGAAATGTTGGTCGCGCTATTGCTCGCGAACTACTTGAGAATGGTCATCAAGTCTTATTAATTGACCGCGATCCAAAAGCGTTAAAAATGGAGTCGGTGCCAGCAGCTGAGTGGTTACTATCTGATGCATGTGAAATTACCTCGCTTGATTTAGCAAAGTTAGATGGCTGCCAAGTGCTTGTTGCCGCAACTGGTGATGACAAGGTAAATCTAGTTGCCTCCCTCCTTGGAAAAACTGAGTACGGTGTTCCTCGAGTGGTTGCGCGGGTTAATCATCCAAAAAATGAGTGGATGTTTGACTCTTCATGGGGAGTTGATGTTGCAGTATCTACACCAAGAATTATCTCCGCCCTGGTCGAAGAGGCGGTCAGCGTCGGTGATGTAGTGCGCCTATTCTCTTTCCGTAAAGGTGAAGCGAATTTAGTTGAGATTACCCTGCCAGATACTGCAAAGTGTTGTGGACGAACTGTTGGTGAGGTAGAGCTGCCCGAGGATGCATCACTCGCGGCAATTGTTCGAGATGGCAGAGTTATTGCACCACAAGAGCATGATGTTTTCGCTGCCGGCGATGAACTGCTTTTTGTTGCTTCGGCTAAAGCTGAAGATCAATTAAAAGCCTGTTTTATTGGCGCCTAACTCTTACTTAGATCCTGCGCCACTGGTGTTGTAGGAACTCTCTTTAAAATCAACCAACTGCCCCAAGCAGCCAATATAAATAATGGATAACCCATTAACAATCTAGCGGTTCCTAACGCATTAATATTGCCACTTTCATAAAGTGGATACTGAACAATTAATCTTGAAAAAAACAAACCAACCCACAACCAACCAGCATTTATATATGCACGAAGCCGCTTTGGATCTTTTCGCCAAAGGAAGTTCTCACCCAAAATTGGTCCAAGTAAAACACCCAAAATTGGCCATTTAATCAAATTAGTAAATGCGTAAAGAGCTCCGTACGCAGCATTAATCCAAAGTCCAGGTAGGTAAAAATCTGCGGCATTTCCACTGCGCCGAGATATCAGTGCGCAAATTGCAACTCCAATTAACCCGGAAAAAGCATGCTGTAATGTCTCGCGTTTAATTAAACGATAGAGAGTTAAAGTGGCGGATAAGGTTAAAGCTGCCCAAATAGCGGTATTGATACTTTGATTAGATAGGTTGAATACAACAAGAAATACCAAAGCGGGCAAACCAGAATCAATTAAGCCGCGCTTGCCGCCCAATGCTTTGATGACTTCATCTTTATCTTGTGCGTGACCTTCATAACTCATGAGCCAGTTGATCCAAATCCACCAGTTGCTCGCTGCGATCCTGGCAATTGAGTAACCTCTACAAACTCAGCTCTTTCCACCTTTTGAATTACCAATTGGGCAATTCGATCACCTTTTTTAAATGAGGCTGATTGATTTAAATCATGATTAATTAAGATCACTTGAAGCTCACCTCGATATCCAGCATCAATGGTTCCAGGTGTATTGACCATCGATACGCCGTACTTAATTGCTAATCCAGATCGAGGATGAACAAAGGCTGCATAGCCATCTGGCAGGGCGATACTAATGCCGGTCGGAATTAACTTTCGCTCGCCAGGAAGTATGGTGAAATCAATTGCGGTACTTATATCTGCTCCAGCATCTCCGCCTTTAGCGTAAGAAGGAGTTGGCATAGATTTATCTAGCCGTGTTACTAATACCTGTAATTTACTCATGGATTAATATCAAAATCAGGATCAACAAAGGCTAGCAATCCGGGATGTTGTTTCAAATGCTCTTTATACTCTGCGGTTAAATTACTGATGAAGTGCTGCATTGGAACAGCAATAAATATTGCAGCTGCCTTGACTGCCAAATCACCTGTAACTGAATCTAATCGACCCTCAGCTTCGACATAAATTTTTCGCCCAGATTGTCCGGTAATTTTTGCATTAATGAAAAGGGTTCGACCCATTGGCACCGGCATTAAAAAATCTGTTTCAAGTCTTCCAGTAACAGCAGGAGTTCTAATCAACCACATCAACTTTCCCATTGCCTCATCAAAGGCTAGGGAGAGCAATCCGCCATGGGCTAAGCCAGGTGCTCCTTGATGATTCTCGGTAACTGTGAAACTGCCAGTTAGATCTAAATCTTTGCCAGCGATCGCCGTGAAGTGCAATCCAGTTTTATGTAATTCACCACAGCCGTAGCAATGACCAAAATGTGATGGGATTTGAGATCCGATCGCTGGCGCCTTTGGATGGCGAACCGGCATAACTGCATCAGCGGGAGGAGTAGTGCTTGCAATGCGACTCATAAAGTAAGCGTATCCTTTCCCTAAGATGAATGATAAATCAAAATCGGTAAAATTCTTTGAGCAATTATCCTGGGGCATTTGGATCTGGTCCTTTATCGCCCTGCTCTGTGTATCCATCTATCTCTCAGTATGGGCTCCGCTGGGAAATATAGCTGCCCTACTTGTAACAGGAATAAGTTTTGCTGGCTTCTATTCGCTCTCGATCAAGATGCGCACCACGACCAAAATTGAAGGCCAGATGCTAATTGCAAATAAGGCGAAGATTGATCTTAAATTTATTAAATCGGCGACCGCTTTAGATGCTGAAGGATTTAAAAGATTGGCGGGAGTTGATGCAGATCCAGCAGCTTTCTTAGCGATTAACTTCTGGAGTAAAACTGGAGTTAAGGTTGAACTGAAGGATAAAAAAGATCCCACACCTTATTGGTTGATCTCATCAAAGGATCCAAAGCGATTGGTGAAAGCGCTGGTTAAAGCGCAGAAGTAATTGGTTACTCGCAATCCTTACAGATTGCTTTTGCACCTTCGCCACGAGCTTTTTGATTTATGTGCTTAACTAAGAAACATCGATTACAGGTGAACTCATCCTCTTGTCTTGGTACAACCTTTAATGCCAACTCTTCACCGGAGAGATCTGCGCCAGGAAGCTCTAGATTCTCTGCCGCCTCCTCTTCATCAACATCAACCTGTCCTGATTGCGCATCGGCACGTCGAGCCTTTAGCTCTTCAAGGGATTCTTCATGTAACTCTTCATCGGTTTTTCTGGGGGTGTCGTAATCGGTTGCCATCTTGCACCTCCCTCTAAATCACTATCTTTAAATGAGCATTTAGTAATGCTCTGACTTGGGCGGATAATCCCCTAAAAAACGCTCAGTGCCTACTTAACCGCTGGCGTGTCGAATTTATTCCTCTGTTAACGCCTGTGTTCGACGCTCAGCCTGTGCAATTCGCCATTTCTCTATCTCGCCATGATTACCGGATAACAAAATCTCAGGAACTTCAAGGCCTCGCCATAGCGCTGGCTTTGTGTAATTTGGATACTCAACTAATGATCCATCTTTATTTGTAAGTGTATGGCTCTCCTCTTTTAAAGATAATGGATTGCCTAATACTCCTGGAATTAATCTAGCGGTTGCTTCTACAATCACCATGGTTGCGACCTCGCCACCACCTAATACATAATCGCCAATTGAAACTTCATGAACTTTAAAGTTTTTTTGACCGGCGTAATACTTACCGACTCTGGCATCGATTCCCTCATACCTGCCGCAAGCAAAGATTAGATTGTCCTTTTTTGAAAACTCTAACGCCATTTGCTGATCAAACTTTTTTCCGGCTGGAGTCAAAATGATTAACTCATACTGGTTTGAACCATCGCTAATTTCATCTATTGCTAACCCCCAAGGTTCGGCAGACATGACCATGCCAGCCCCGCCACCGTAAGGCGTGTCATCAACTGAGTGATGAGGATCTGTTGTGTGCTTTCGCAAATCATGGATCGTAATTGAGATTAAGCCTTTTTCTTGAGCCTTGCCTAGTAGAGAGAGCTCAAGTGGTTTTAAATACTCTGGAAAGATAGAGACAATATCAATTTTCAACATCTAGCAACCCTTCTGGTGGGTTGACTACGATTAACTTAGCGTTGATATCTATAGCGATAATTATCTGCTTAACCATCGGGATTAAAACTTCACCATTAGGGGTATCAATCCCCAGTAGATCTTGACCAGGAAGTTGAATAATTTCGCGAACTACGCCGATATCTTTTGAATCCTCTAATTTAACCTGGCAACCAATTAATTGTTGGAAGTGGTACTCACCCGGCTCTTGATCCTCAGTATTAACCTCAGTTGAAACAAGTTGATCCCGCAACTGCTCTACTTGATCTCGATCGGTTATGCCGGCAAATGATAAAAGGAGAATTTTGTTATGCCAGCGGTTTCCAGTAATGATTAAGTTGCGACCATCCTCAGTGCTTACTGTTGCACCAACTGCAAATCTTTGATCGGGCTGATCTGTTCTAACCTCAACTGTGGCCTCGCCTTGAACACCATGTGCGCGGCCAATTCGACCTACGACAAGTTGCAAATTAACGACCCTCGTCCGCCTCGATTAAATCAACACGAACTGATCGTCCAGCGATTGCACTTACAACTGTGCGAAGTGCACGAGCAGTGCGACCATTGCGACCAATTACCTTGCCAATATCCTCTGGGTGAACACGGACCTCAAGAGTTGTACCTCCACGATGATTTTTCTCGCTAATTACAACCTCTTGTGGATTATCAACAATCCCTTTAACTAAATGCTCTAGCGCTTCATCGATCATAATTATTCAGCAGCTTTTTCTTCAGCTGGAGCTTCTGACACAACTTCTTCAGTCACAACTGGAGCTGGAACCACTGCCTCTGCATTTTGAGTTTCTGGCTCGGCCACTTCATTCACCACTGGGGCTGGAACCTCGGTAACTGCTTCTGCTGGAGATTCTGGAACTACCTCTGCAACTACAGGTGCAGCTTTAGCAGCTAACTTCTCAGCTGCTTTCTTCTTTAATGTTGTTGCGCCATCTGCTGGCTCATTCATCGCCTCTTTCACAGCAGCTTCATAAGCAACACGCTTATCAATTCGCACTGGTAAAGATTTTAATGTTCCCTCTTTACCTGGCAGATCATGTGCCTTTTGGTAATCACCAGTAATTTTTAGAAGTGCAGTTACCGCCTCAGTTGGTTGTGCACCAACACCCATCCAGTACTGGATGCGCTCTGAGTTAACCTCAATTAATGATGGCTCAGATGCTGGTGAGTAACGACCAACCTCTTCGATCGCCTTTGAGTTACGAGCAGAACGTGAATCTGCAATCACAATTCGGTAATGCGGTGTGCGAATCTTTCCAAGACGCATCAATTTAATCTTTACTGACACAAAGCTCCCTGTAGAAAATAATCGGTTGTGATTTATATGTAAACAGCGGGGGCGTTTACAAATTAATACGACCTGCGGATAAATATTGCTACGGGTTAGAGGGTCCCATTAGCAGGAGGCTAATCTTGCCAGCACCACCCAATAATCCAAAATTACAGGCTCAGCTACCTTCCTCCGCCGCCCGCTTCGCTGGATTTCCAGATCTAGATTTCTTCTTCGGTGGTTGATTATTTTTTGAAATTTTTGGCATGCCACCCAAACCAGGCATTGCAGGCATTGCAGGCATTCCAGGAATTGCCGGCATGCCACCATTTCGTATCTGCTTCATCATCTTCTGTGCTCCAGAAAATCTTTCAACCAATGAGTTAATCTCACTAATTGCTCTACCACTTCCACGTGAAATTCTGGCGCGCCTTGAACCATTTAATACCTTTGGATCAGCACGCTCTTGAGGTGTCATTGACTCAATAATTGCTCTTGTTCGAACCAACTCATTTTCATCAAAATTTTCCATCTGTTTTTTCATTGCGCCAGAGCCAGGTAACAACCCCATTAACTTGCTCATACTGCCCATACTTTTCATCGCTTCAAGTTGAGAGAGAAAATCCTCAAAGGTGAAATCATCCCCACTGGCAAACTTTCGTTCTAGCTTTGCTGCAGTGTCACTAGACATTGATCGTTTTGCTTGTTCAGCTAAGGATGCAACATCTCCCATTCCCAAAATTCGAGAGGCCATCCGGTCTGGATAAAACAAATCAAAATCTGAAACCTTCTCACCAGTTGCTGCAAATATGATTGGTTTGCCAGTTACCTCAACGATGGAAAGTGCAGCACCGCCACGGGCATCACCATCTAATTTCGTTAAAACAACCGCATCAAATCCCACTCCATCAGCAAATGCCTTTGCCGTTACAACCGCATCTTGACCAATCATGGCATCAACCACAAAGAGGATCTCATCGGGCGAAACAGCATCGCGCACTCTGATTGCTTGTTGCATTAACTCCTGGTCAACACCCAATCGACCTGCGGTATCAACAATCACAAAGTTATGAACTTTATCCTTTGCAAATTGCAAGCCCGCCTTTGCAACCGCTACTGGATCGCCAACACCATTGCCCGGTTCAGGTGCAAAAACTGGAACTGCGATTGATTGGCCAACAACCTGCAGTTGGGTAACCGCATTTAAACGTTGTAAATCAGATGCAACTAATAAGGGAGTATTTCCTTGATCCTTTAAATACTTGGCAAGCTTTCCAGCCAGCGAGGTTTTTCCTGCACCCTGTAAACCAGTTAACAAAATTACAGTTGGGCCGGTCTTAGCATGGCGCAACCTTCTTGCTGAGCCACCGAGGGTTTGAGTTAATTGGGCATTAACAATCTCAAAAATTTTCTGAGCGGGATTTGTTGATTTATTAATCTCATCAGATCGCTCCTGCGCAATTTTTAAGATCTGCGTGGCGAAATTATCTGCAACCGATTGAGCAACATCAGACTCAAGTAATGCGGTTTTAATCTCAGATGCAAAGGTATTTAGATCTGACTCACTTACCTTGCCGCGTAGGCCAGAAAATACCTTAGTAAATCTCTGACCTAGCGCTTCAAACATAACTGCTATCTTACTTAGATTAGACCGCCGCTTCGCCACTCTCGCCGGTACGTACGCGAATTACCGAATCAACTGGTGTAGCCCAAACTTTCCCATCACCAATACTTCCAGTTCGTGCCGCCTCAGTAATCACCTTGATTACCTTCTCAGCTGTTGTGGCTGTAACCAATACCTCTAATCTAATTTTTGGAATTAGATCGACTTTGTATTGAGCACCGCGATAAACCTCGGTCAAACCCAATTGCCGACCAAAGCCCTTTGTCTCTGAAACTGTCATTCCAGTGATTCCAGCAGCAATCAACGCCTCCTTAACATCATCTAACTTCTGTGGCTTAATAATTGCGGTGATTAATTTCATGAAGAAAATCCTCCTCTTCCACTATTTGTAAGCTCATAAGCAGTTTCGGCATGCTGGTCATAATCGATACCAGCAACTTCAGCATCAGCTTTAACTCTGAAGCCAATAGTTTTATCAATGATGAAGCCAATTATTAAGGTTGCGATAAATGAGTATGCAAGTACAAAGAAGGCACCAAATGCCTGCTTGCCCATTAACTCAAGGCCACCACCATAAATAATTCCATTTAAGCCAATTGAGTTGATTGCGGCGCTGCCAAAGATTCCAATAGACAAGCTGCCCCAAAGACCACCAATTAAGTGGATACCAACCACATCTAATGAATCATCAAAGTTGAACTTGTACTTTAATCCGACTGCTAGTGCGCAAAGAACGCCAGATAGCAACCCGATTACGACCGCTGCCCATGGGGCAACAAATGCGCAAGCTGGTGTGATTGCAACTAAGCCAGAGATTGCACCTGATGCAACACCTAAAGAGGTTGGATGACCATCCCTAATCTTTTCAACTAATAACCAACCAAGTGCTGCAGCTGCAGTTGCAACCTGCGTATTCATTAATGCAAGTGCAGCAATACCATTTGCACCTAAGGCGGAGCCAGCATTAAATCCAAACCAGCCAAACCAAAGCAAAGCGGCGCCAATTAACATTAATGGCATTGAGTGTGGTCGCATTGAATCTCTGCGCCAGCCAACTCTTCTACCAAGAATAAATACCAGTGCTAGTCCAGCTGCGCCCGCATTAATATGCACAGCGGTTCCGCCAGCAAAATCCTGCACACCACGTGCTGCCAGGAAGCCAGCACCGGTAACTGTGTCTCCGACCTTGTTACCAAATGCAAAGACCCAGTGCGCAACTGGGAAGTAGACAACTGTTGACCAAATCGTGACGAAGACCGCCCATGCTGTGAACTTGGTTCGGTCAGCGATGGCACCAGAGATTAAAGCTGGTGTGATGATGGCAAACATTAATTGAAATGCCGCAAATGCAAGTAATGGAATCGGGTATACCCCGCCATTATTTGTTAACTCATTAACTGCAGATCCAAGTCCAGAAAATGAAAACTCGCCATACCACTGAGAGTTTGCTTCATATCCAAAAGCTAATTTGAAGCCATAAATTACCCAAAGGACGCTAACAACTCCGATGGTAACTAGTGACATCATCATCATATTTAAAACACTCTTTGCACGAACCATTCCACCGTAAAAGAGAGCAAGCCCTGGTGTCATTAGTAAAACCAAAGCACTGCTGGCTAATACCCAAGCGGTATCACCAGTATTTAAAACTACCTCTGTCATAAATCTCCGATTGTTAGGAGTTTCTCCTCATTGAGATAGGGCAGATCATCACCTGGCAGAGTTACAGATGCTCACCGATATGGTTTCAGGTAGATCACAAAAAGCGCTGTTTTGTTAAATCCTTGTTAATTGAGAAGCGATCTTATGTAATCACCTGAATTAAATGGCTGCAAATCCCCTACCGCCTCGCCTACCCCAATAAATTTGATCGGCAACCCGCTCTCCCGCTCGATAGCTAGCGCCACCCCGCCCTTTGCGCTGCCATCTAATTTTGTGATCACAAATCCAGTTATCTGTGCCAACGCAATAAAACTCTTTGCTTGAGCAATTGCATTTTGTCCTGTGGTCGCATCAATGACCAAGAGGATCTCCTTGATCGGAGATTGTTTTTCGATCACTCTAACTACCTTTTGAAGCTCATCCATTAAATCCACTTTGGTGTGCAAGCGGCCAGCGGTATCAATTAACAGATAATCAATATTTGATTCCATTGCCGCTTTAGTAGCTTCGAAAGCCAGGGCTGCTGGATCGCTATTTGGTTTACCAACAATAACTGGAATATCTAATCGTTGCCCCCAGCTTTGCAGCTGTTCGACCGCTGCTGCACGGAATGTATCTGCCGCCGCCAGCATTACTTTATATTTATTCTGCTGCAGGTAATTTGCGATCTTTGCAGTTGTAGTTGTTTTACCAGTTCCATTAATTCCTACAAGTAAAACTGGATTTAGACCAGCATTGCCAGGAGTAATCTCCCTGGGTTTAGTGCTGAGCCAACTTGAAATCTCATTTACAATCGCACTCTGTGCATCATCTGGTTTACTCTTTTTCGCTACAGCAATTAGTTGATCGACTAAATTAACCCCAAGATCTGAATCAATTAAATTACTTCTAATCTCATTCCATTCAGATTCAGTAGTTGATCCACTTTTAACCGCGTTAAATAAACGCTTGAACAGACTCATCAATTAAACTTTAAGAGACGGCATCAACTTCGCGGATACGTTGCGAGATAACCTCAGAGACGCCATCACCGCGCATCGTTACGCCGTACAAAGCATCGGCAATCTCCATTGTTCGCTTTTGGTGAGTGATCACAATTAGCTGAGATTTTTCGCGAAGCTCTTCAAAAACTCCGAGCAACCTTCCTAGGTTTGTGTCATCAAGTGCTGCTTCGACCTCATCCATTACATAAAATGGTGAAGGACGAGCTTTGAAAATCGCAATCAGCAATGCAACCGCAACAAGTGATCGCTCACCACCTGATAGAAGTGATAAACGTTTTACTCGTTTTCCTGGTGGTCGTGCTTCAACATCAACTCCTGAAGTCAACATATCTGATGGATTGGTCAAAATTAGACGGCCATCGCCACCTGGGAATAATCTGGCGAAAACTAACTCAAATTCACGAGCGGTATCTTCATAAGCTTGTGTGAATATCTCCTGGACCCGATCATCCACCTCTTTAATTATCTCTAGTAGATCACGTTTAGTTTTCTTTAAATCCTCTAACTGCTCAGCTAGGTAACGAAGTCTCTCCTCGAGTGATGAGTACTCTTCCAAGGCAAGTGGATTAATCTTTCCAAGCAAGGTTAATGAGCGTTCTGCTTGTGCCAACCGCTTCTCTTGTTGTTCGCGTCGATATGGAATCAACTCTCCGGGTACAAACTCACCCTCTTCATTTTCGATAAATGTTGGCACATCATTGTTAGGTCCGTATTCGGCGATAAGTGTTGCAACATCTACACCTAGCTCCTCGACCGTTTTAATCTCCAACTGTTCGATTCGTAGTCGTTGCTCAGCTCGAGCGATCTCATCTTTATGAACACTTGAGGTCAATCGCTCAAGCTCAATTGCTAACTCTCGGCTAGCACCACGAATGCTTAAGATTTCACCTTCGCGTTGAGTTCGAGATTGCTCTAATCGTTCTCTCTCTGCACCCGCTTTTGAGATCGAAGATTCAATTTGGATTAATGCCTCATAAGCAGCATCTGCTATTTGTTGTGCGGTAATAGCCGCCTTTGCACGAGCATCTCTTCTTGATATCGCTTTGCTTGCAGAATCTCGCTCGGCTTGTGCTGCTTCCTCTAGTGATTGGGCACGTTGGGAAATCGCAGTGATTCGCTCCTCAACTGTTCGAAGGTGCAATCGTGATTCAACCTCTTTTGATCGAGCATTAGATACTTTAGTTCGTAAATCCTCAAGATGAGTTAAATCTGGCTCTCGTGGTTCAGATTGTGACTCAAATTGTGAGATTGCCGCGGTTAAATCACGTTCATCAGATGTGCGCTGGCCCGTGGCTTCAGATATTGATAAAACTAAACGTTCAATCTCTGCATGTGCACTCTTCACATTTTGTCCAGCTACCGCCATCTGCTCTGCTAAACCATTCATTCGCGCATCAGATTCATTTAGCTTTGCTAACAATTGATCATAAGTTGATTGCGCAGCCGTGATCACATCCTGGGCTGAGGTAATTTCAAATTTAATTCGATCACAATCTGCAGATAATTTGCCGACCTCACTTTCAGAGCTTGCGGTCAAGGAATCAATCTTGGCAATTAAATCAGGATTATTTGAAGTGCGAACTAGATCTATGATCTCTTTAAATGCAGATAACCTACCAAGTGAGCCAGCACGTAATTTTTCAGCGGCATCGCGGCGCTCTTTAACCTGCTCGAAAAGATTTTCGGCACTTGCTAGCTCGCGCTTAGCATTTTCAAATTGTGAATCAAGCCCAGGTTCTGCTGCGCCAACACTTGCAATCTGAGTTTCTAGTAATGCAAAATCCTCTTGGTACCCCTTCAATCTTGAGTTTGCTTCATTTAGTGCTGTTGTTAATCGAGTTACCTCGGCATTTGTTGCATCAATTCTAGATTTTAAGCCGTTGATGTGACCCTCTTGTCGAGCAGTTCCTTCTCGTTGATCAGCAATTGCGCGAAGGGATGCAGATACTGAACTCTCCTCGAGTGATAACTTCTCTTCAATCTCCTTTAGCGCATTGGTATCAATAAATAATTGTGATTGGGCAGCATTCAAATCTCGCTCAAAGCCTTGTTGCTCGCTACGAAGAATTTGCGCTTCGGCATCAAGAGCATCTGGATCACGACCAGCAGATCTTGCCTCTTCTGCCTCTTCTGATAAAAATCGAGCACGCTCTGATGCGAGATTTTGAATTCCACGAAACTTCTCACGCTGCGCTGTTAATCGATAAAAATTCTCTTGTGCTTTAACTAGTAATGGATTTTCAGTAGCTGAGTTTAAATCAAGCTGCTCTTCCCGTAATCGCATACCCTCTAACTCAGATTCAACTAACTCTTTGCGAGCGCGCAATGAGTTTTCATCCGCCTCCTCCACGCTTGAGGAATTTTTCAAGGTGATTAGATCATCGGCTAATAAGCGAAGCTTTGCATCACGCACATCAGATTGAATGATCGAGGCTTTGCGAGCGACCTCTGCTTGTTTGCCAAGTGGTTTTAATTGACGCCGTAATTCCACAGTTAGATCCTGAATACGTGCCAAATTTGTTTGCATTGAATCTAATTTTCTAATTGCCTTCTCTTTGCGCTTTCGATGCTTTAATACACCAGCCGCCTCTTCAATAAAGGCTCTGCGCTCCTCTGGATTTGCCAGCAAAATTGCATCTAACTGACCTTGTCCGACAATTACATGCATCTCTCGACCAATACCGCTATCACTGAGCAACTCTTGAATATCTAGCAACCGAGTTGTTTCACCATTTAACTGGTACTCAGATGCACCATTTCTAAACAAGACACGGGTAATAGTTACTTCAGAAAAATCAATTGGTAGCACACCATCGGCATTATCAATTGTTACTGAGACCTCTGCTCGACCAAGGGGTGCACGCCCACTTGTGCCGGCGAAAATTACATCCTCCATCTTGCCACCACGTAAAGATTTGGCACCTTGCTCTCCCATTACCCAGGAGAGGGCATCAACAACATTTGATTTTCCAGAACCATTTGGACCAACAACACAGGTAATGCCCTGTTCAAAATTTAGAGTGGTCGAAGAGGCGAAGGATTTAAACCCCTTCAGATTCATACTCTTCAAATACATAGGCGCAACCTATCCAAAAACTGCTCGAAATTACCGCTACCTACCGCTGGCAACGCTGACAAAGGTGTGATGAGCGATTAGCAAAGGCGATTCTGGCGATTGCGCTGCCACATCTGGGGCATGGCTCACCCTCTTGGCCATACACGGCGAGTGATCTTTCGAAGTACCCACTCTCGCCATTTACATTTTTATACTGCTCATCAAATGAGGTGCCACCAGCATCAATCGCCTCCCGCATAACCTCTACCGCATTATTAACAACTCGTTTTATCTCAGCTTTACTTAAATCCTCGCAGATTACCTCTGGATGAATCTTGCTGCGCCACAACGCCTCATCAGCATAAATATTTCCAATCCCACTAATAATCTCCTGATTTAACAAGGTTGGTTTGATCGCAGATTTTCTTCTTTTTATCTTATTAATTGATGCGGCCAGATCAAACTTTTCCTCAAAGGGATCTAGCGCAATATGGGAAACAGAGCTTGGCACATCATCTACATACTCTTCAACACTTACCCAACCAAAGGTGCGTTGATCAACAAATCTTATTTGATGGCCGGGCTTAGCAAATCTACCCGCAGATAAACCAAACTCTGCTCGCATGTGCTTATGTGCTCTTGTTGCGCCTGGTTGCACTAGTAACTGCCCACTCATACCAAGGTGTACAACTAGGCAGATTGGGCGATCAAGAGATAACCAAAGAAACTTTCCTCTTCGCTTTACATCCAAGATTTTGCTGCCGATTAATGCAGAAACTGGAGCAATGGAGGCTGGCTTAAGTGCTCTGGAGTGAAAGGTTTCTGCACTTAAAATCCTCTTGCCAATTACATACTTAGCAAGTCCAGCACGTACAGTTTCAACCTCTGGTAACTCCGGCATCTTTACCTTTTTCGGGTTGCTAACACCTCATGAGCTAATTTCGCTGCTGCCTGCTCAGCCTCTCGCTTGCTCTTTCCAATACCTTGCGGGAAGCGTTCACCACTTAAAATCGCAACTGCAGTAAAACTCTTGTCATGATCTGGACCAGACTCACCGATCTCATACTCAGGTGATGTCAGACCAATTGAAGCTGCCAACTCCTGCAACGCAGTTTTACCATCAAGAGCTGCGCCAGAGCTTTGTGCTGCATCAATTAACGGACCAAGCATTCTTAAAATTACATCTGCACTTTTGTTATATCCATGCTCTAAATAAATCGCACCAACAAGTGCTTCTAAGGAGTCAGCTAAAATCGAGTTCTTATCCCGACCATTTGTAGATTCTTCACCCTTACCAATTCGCAAATACTCACCTAAATTAATTTCCCGAGCTATTTGAGCCAGGGCTCGCATATTTACAACGCCAGAGCGAAGTGGACTTAATCGACTTTCATCTAAATCTGGAAATTTTTTATAAAGTTCATCTGTAACAACTAAGCCAAGAACCGCATCGCCAAGAAACTCCATGCGTTCATTGGTTGGTAATCCACCCGCTTCATATGAAAATGAGCGGTGAGTTAATGCAAGTTGTAGCAACTCATCCTTAACCGCAATTCCGAGTTGCTCAGTAAGGCGAGAGTACAGATTAAACCTCTAGAACTTGGCGGCGGTTATATGTTCCACAAGTAGGGCAAGCGGTGTGTTGCAACTTTGGTGACTGACATTGTTCACATGTTGCTAAATTCGCTGGAGTTGTCTTCCACATGCTTCGACGAGAGCGAGTGCGTGCTCGCGACATTTTTCGCTTTGGTACTGGCATGATCATGACTCCTTTAAATAATCTTTTTTAGTAGCTGCTAAAAGTTCTAGCAGCAGGTGAGAATTATCTAGGAAAAATGCGATCTTGTAAAAACGCCCGCTTTATCCTGCGTAAATCTAGAGATTTAAACCTTTGAGTGCGGCCCATCTTGGATCCTCTGGGTTATGGGCGTGATCTGCTGGCAAGTTAATCCACTTTTCACCACACCCTTGGCACAGCCCTGGACACTCTTCGCTGCATAAGGGATTTACCGGTAAATTTAGAATAACAGCATCTCTAATTGGTAACTCTAAATCGATTTCATCACCAATCATAAATGTTAATTCATCAGCCTCTAGATCAACATCTTTTTTCTCATCTCGCTTAGCGAAGTTTTTTCCACCCTTCTTTCCCTTTTCCATCGCTCTACTGGCAGCGGTTTCATAATAGAAAAGTTCGGTAAAAGCTTCATCAATTGGCCAATTAATTGGATCAAGACATCGACCACACTCACCTGTGGCTAGTGCAGTTATCTCTCCAGTTGCTAGCACTCCCTCATCAACGGAGGTAATTCGAAGTTCAACGGAGATAACTTGTGTAGGTTTAATTGAGAGTAAATCAACGCCAATCGCCTCGCTGACTGGCAGAGATAATTGATACTCACGCATCTCACCAGCACGATGTGGCAGATCATGGGTATTAAAGATAAAGACCGATCTAGCCATTTATTTACCGATCTTTTAGATCAGATAACGCCTGCTTTGGATCAGCGCCAGCTAGCTTCTCGCGACCTCGGCTAATCACATCAAGTGTTTTATTCAAAATTACCTCAAGATTAGCCAGGCGTGAATCAATATACGCCTCAATCTCCTCTTTACCTTTTTTACCCTCTGCGGTTGCATCTGCAATTATTTTGGCAGACTCTTTCTTGGCAGCGGTAACGATTGCGGTTTGCTCGACCAATCGGGAAACCTCATCGCGGGCTTGGGCAATTATCGAATCAGCTTGTTGATTTGCACTTTCGATAATCTCTGATTGTTGGCGCAAGATTGTGATCGCTTTTGCTAGATCATTTGGAAATGAAGATTTAATACTCTCTAAAAGTTCTAACATCTCGCCACGGTGTATTACGCAGGAAGCGGATAGTGGAACTGAGCGGGCCTCTTCGACCGCAGCTATCGCTGCCTCGATATTCTCAATTACATCCATTTACTTCTCCTTTTTTTCGCTAATCAACTTGTTTTGGCAACTCTAGATTTTAACTTACTTACGATTGCCGCCGGCATATAGGCTGAAACATCCCCGCCATGATTTGCAATCTCCTTCACCAGGGATGAGGATAAAAATGAGTTTGATGGTGCGGTGGCCATGAATAAGGTTTCAACTCCCTGCAATTGCAGATTAATTTGACTCATCTGTAGCTCGTAATCAAAATCGCTGACAGCGCGCAATCCCTTTACGATTGTGGTGATCTGGTTTGATTTACAGTAATCAACTAGCAAGCCACTCCAAGAATCAACTGAAACATTTTTGTAATTGGCAGTAACCTCTTTAATCATCTCAATTCTCTCTTCTACTGTGAAAAGTGAGCTTTTGGTTTGATTTACTAAGACCGCAATAACTACCTCATCAAATAAGGAGCTGGCTCGCTTGATAATATCTAGGTGACCATTTGTGATTGGATCAAAGGATCCTGGACATACAACTCGTCTCATAAGCAAAACGCTAGCAAGTAAATGGCCAGTTAGCCATTCTTAACCTGAAATTGAAATATTAATCAGCATGGGAGCCATAGTGAATAGCCCCTTGGCCATATGAACGCACCTTTACCTCTTGCAATCCAATTGGCCAGGTGAATGCAGCGCCTTTGGCATCTCGCTCTATCGCAATAACACCAAATTTTCCCAGCAAATTATTACTTAGTATTTTCTTTAAGATTTTTTCAATCTCGATATTTGTCACGTCATATGGTGGATCTAAAAAGATAATATCAAACTGCTTATTTGCTAAATGGTTGATGTACTCAAATGTAGTTGTTTGGTGAACTTTAAACTTTCCTAGATTTGGCTGATTTAACA